>Ga0335084_10003258_pt1 | contig 15809 bp, 10 predicted proteins | sample Lox_Sample_44_FD_206721 | JGI IMG/M metagenome (GOLD analysis project Ga0335084, IMG submission 206721) | Soil microbial communities from Loxahatchee National Wildlife Refuge, Florida, United States - Lox_Sample_4.4 | ecosystem: Environmental > Terrestrial > Soil > Wetlands | place: USA... | reverse complement strand
CCTGGTCGAGGCGGGCGAGTTCATCCCGAGCGACGGCGAGATCGTCGTCGGGATCGCTTCGGTCGACGAGAGCGCGATCACGGGCGAGAGCGCGCCCGTCATCCGCGAGGCCGGTGGCGATCGCAACGCGGTTACCGGCGGCACGCGCGTCCTCTCCGACTGGATCGTGGTGCGTATCACGACCGATCCGGGCGAGACGTTCCTCGATCGCATGATCGCGATGGTCGAGGGCGCAAAGCGGCAGAAGACGCCGAACGAAATCGCCCTCAACATCCTGCTGGCCGCCCTCACCATCATCTTCCTGCTGGCCACCGTCACCCTGCTGCCGTTCTCGATCTACAGCGTGAACGAGGTCGGCCAGGGCACACCGGTGACCATGACGGTGCTCGCGGCTCTCCTCGTCTGCCTCATCCCGACCACCATCGGCGGCCTCCTCTCCGCCATCGGGATCGCCGGGATGGATCGCATGATCCAGGCGAACGTCATCGCGATGTCGGGCCGCGCCGTCGAGGCGGCCGGCGACGTCGACGTCCTGCTGCTCGACAAGACCGGCACGATCACCCTCGGCAACCGGCAGGCGACCGCATTCATCCCCGTCGACGGCGTAGCGGTCGAGAAGCTCGCTGATACGGCGCAGCTCGCCTCGCTCGCCGACGAGACGCCGGAAGGCCGGAGCATCGTCGTCCTCGCCAAGGACAAGTACGGGCTCCGCGAGCGCAACATCCATGACCTCAAGGCCGCGTTCGTCCCCTTCAGCGCTCAGACTCGCATGAGCGGCGTCGACCTGGACGGCCGGCGGGTGCGCAAGGGAGCGGCGGACGCAATCGAGGAGTACATCAAGAGCTCGGGCGGCCGCTTTCCCGTCGCCGTGCAACGGAGCGTCGATTCGATCGCCACCGAGGGCGGGACTCCGCTCGTCGTGGCCGACGGGGCCGAGGTCGTGGGGGTCATCCAGCTCAAGGACATCGTCAAGACCCGCATCAAGGACCGGTTCGCCGAGCTGCGGCAGATGGGCATCAAGACGGTGATGATCACCGGGGACAACCCGCTCACGGCCGCGTCGATCGCTGCCGAGGCGGGCGTCGACGACTTCCTCGCGCAGGCCACGCCGGAGAAGAAACTCGAGCTGATCCGCGAGTACCAGCGCGGCGGCCGCCTGATCGCCATGACGGGCGACGGCACCAACGACGCGCCGGCACTCGCGCAGGCGGACGTCGCCGTCGCCATGAACACCGGTACGCAGGCGGCCAAGGAAGCCGGCAACATGGTGGACCTCGACTCGAACCCGACGAAGCTCATCGAGATCGTCGAGATCGGGAAGCAGCTCCTCATGACCCGGGGCTCGCTCACGACGTTCAGCATCGCGAACGACGTCGCGAAGTACTTCGCGATCATTCCGGCGGCGTTCGCTACCACGTACCCGGTCCTCGGCAGGTTGAACGTCATGGGTCTCGCGACCCCGCAGAGCGCCATTCTCTCGGCCGTGATCTTCAACGCCCTCATCATCATCGGGCTGATCCCGCTCGCGCTGCGCGGCGTCCGTTACCGCGCGGTAGGCGCCTCGACGCTGCTGCGCGACAACCTCCTCATCTACGGTCTCGGCGGCATCGTCGCGCCGTTCATCGGCATCAAGGCGATCGACATGGTGCTGGCCGGGCTCGGTCTCGCCTGAAGGCACAAGGAGACGATCATGAACCAACTCCGTCCCGCGCTCTTGGTGTTCGTAGTCCTGACGGTCGTGACCGGCGTCGCCTATCCGTTGGCCGTGACCGCGATCTCCCAGATCGCCTTTCCGACACAGGCCAACGGCAGCCTGATCGTGAAGGACGGCAAGGTCCTCGGCTCGACCCTCATCGGGCAGCCGTTCGACGACCCCAAGTACTTCTGGAGCCGGCTCTCCGCCACGGCGCCCGTCGGTTACAACGGCGCAGCGTCCTCGGGGTCGAACATGGGACCGCTGAACGACGCGCTCGTCGACGCCGTTCGCGGTCGGGTCGATGCGCTCAAGGCCGCCGATCCGGACAACAAGCTGCCCGTCCCCGTCGACCTCGTGACGGCGTCCGGCAGCGGTCTCGACCCGAACGTCAGCCCGGCGGCCGCTCGCTACCAGGTCGCGCGGGTCGCCCGAGCCCGCGGCCTCGCGGAGCCCGAAGTCCAGACGTTGGTCGTGCGGTACACGCACGGACGACAGCTGGGCATGCTCGGCGAGCCCGTCGTCGACGTCCTCGCGCTCAATCTGGCCCTGGACGCGAAGCGCTGAGAGGACATCGGCATGAAGATCGCGTGTCCCGTGCCCGAAGGGCTCGCGCCATGCGCTCGAAGGGGCGACCCATGACGACACGGATGATCTCGATCTTCCTGATGACCCTGCTGGCGACCCGAGCCACACCGGCCCACGCCACGCAGGCCACGCAAACACCCCCTGCCCCGCTCGCCGAGATCCGGGGAGGATGGGACGCACCGATGCCCAGCCCGCTGCGCGCTGCCGCGAAGGCGTACGCGAGCGCCCCGCATGACACGACGACCAGAGCGAATGCCCCCCACGACCGCGCCCGTGCCCTGGGCGAGCCTCGGCAGGACGTGATGCGCTTCGCGCTCGAGTGGGCGTACGGCTGACGTCGCCTTGCCGAGCAGCCCCGCCTCGGCATAAGCCCCACTCGACATGTCAGAGCCGGAGCTCATCTTCGTCATCCCGACCTATCGTCTTCGCGACGTGTGCGAGACGATCGAGAAGTTCGACGAGACCTTCTGGAACAGCGGGCACTCGCCGCGCATGGTCGTCTTCGACGACTCCACGGTCGCCAACCAGGAGAAGTACTATCCGCAGCTGGAGCAGACGAGGACGTGGAACGATCTCTTCTACGTCGGGCCGAGCGAGAAGCAGGAATTCGTCGAGCTCCTGAACAAGCGACTGCGCGACCGTAAGCTCGAGGCTGCCGTCCGCAACCTCTTCCGCCCGAGCTATGGCGGGAACCGGAACTTCACCCTCATCTACACGCTCGGCAACTACATGGTGAGCTCCGACGACGACATGCGACCCTACGCGCTCCTCGAGGACAGCCCGGAGTCGCTCCGCGAGGACGAGGTCAGCCGGGGCAAGCTGATCAAGTCGTCGAGCGGTGGGTTCACGCACAGGGCGCTCGACATCCTCTCGGCCTTCGGCGACGTCCTCGGCAAGAAGGTCGGCGACCTCCCGGACAACTTCGTGAAAGGCGAGCTCGTCGTCGACACGGCCATGGATCTGGAGACCAACGTGAGCAAGGGCCTCGTCCGCGAGAACTCCCTGCTCCTGCAGAAGGGCAAGGTCTCACGCAACGCCACGGTGAAGATGGCGCAGACGTTTCGCTCGGGGACCAACGACGTCGATGCGCTCGAGTTCGTGGAGCTCTACCTCGACGACGAGGATCAGACCGACCCCGACGTCTTGAACGACGTCTACGTCCTCGTGAACTTTCGTCCCGCGGTCACCAACAAGAACTGGCGAATGGACTGCGGAGTGGCGGGGTACGACAACCGCGTCGGCCTGCCGCCGTTCTTCCCGACCCGGCTGCGCTTCGAGGACTACATCTACCGCTTGTGGATCCGACAGCCCGGGATCGCCGCCGCGCACGTCGACGCCGCGCAGACGCACGTCAAGAACAACTACATGCGGCATCCGCTCGCCTTCGAGGTGTTCAACGAGGAGGTCGCCAATCTCCTCAAGCGCAAGATCAAGGCGAGCTGCACCCATTTGAACGACCTCTCCATCGAGTTCGGCTACGAGGGCGAGGTGACGATGCAGGACAGCGAGCAGATCATCGACCGGATCCAGGGCGTCCGCGACCGCGCACGGGCGTGCGCCAAAGACGCGAAGACGGACGCGCGACGACAGGCCCTCGAACGATTCACCTGCAATCTGGAGAAGGCCTTCTATGGCTTCGAGGCGGACTTCTTCCAGCAGAACCTCAGCCGGATCGTCGACGACGTGGTGAACGACATCCGCAGCGCCCTGGAGCTCTGGCCGACGCTCGTCGAGATCTGCTACTTCCGCAAGCACACGCACAGCCTGCCGCAGACGCGGGTACGCAATCGCAAGAAGACCTGAGGCGGTCCGCCGTGGTCGACGCTTCTCGGCGCGCGCAGCTGCTTCGGCCGCCGTCAGCCGCAGGCGCCGGCCGTGCACGATCCGCTGCAACAGTCGACGGGACCGGCGCATGTGGCTCCGCCCGCGCGGCAGCACGCCGGCGTCGAGCCGAAGGGCACGGCCGCACACGTGGCGCCGCTGTCCACGCAGCAGCCGGCGACGCCGCAGAGCTGCCCCGCGGGGACGCACGCGCCGAGCCGCACCGATCCCGCGCCGGTGATGTCCTGACAGCCGGCCTCGGCGCAGCACCCGCCGTCGCCGCTGCCCCGCGCGATCATGCGGTGATCGACGACGCGGCACGTGCACTCGCTCGTCAGCCCGGGGACGGAGCCGGCTGCGTGGTCGTCGTGGTCGTCGGCGGCGGCGAGCCGTCCGTGGTCGTCGTCGGCGCGCCGACGCCGTCGCACGTGGGCGGAGCCGCGCAGCGCACGGCCGTGAACCGCCCGGGCTGATCTCGACGGGGCGTCGTGCAGAGCGAGCAGTAGACGTCGCCGCCGATCGTGAGCCGAATGCCCATGCTTCCCTGTGCCGCCTCGTCGAGCGAAATGCCCGTCGACTTCGCGTCGATCTTGAGGACGCGCCCACTCGCGAGCTTCGCGGCCTTGACGCCCGTGGGACCACCGGGCGCGAGCTTGTTGCGGAACGTGAAGGTCGTCCCGGCGCCGTTGGCGGTCCATCCAGCAGCGGGAAGGTCGAGCATGGCCCCCTCACCGCCCGCCGACATGATCTCGAGCATCCCGCCGACCTGCGTCGGGCTCAACGAGGGCGGCGTCGGCTTTGGGAGCCGCGTGCTCCAGACGAGCGAGGCGGAGCCCGTGCCCTGCCGAATCGTGAGCTTGGCGGCCTCCTGCGCATGGTCGGTCGCGCCGGCAATCGTTGCCGCGAGCACGAAGGCCATGGCCGTCACCCGTCGCACGCCGGGGGCGTACCATGTGGGGCGGACGCCGGCCAGGGAGAAAACGCAAAGGCCGGTCACCGCCGGGCATCATCGGCGGCGACCGGCCACTCACCGGTCACGCGTCGCTACGAAGAGCGGAGAGCGGGTGATCGGGGTCGAACCGACGACCTTGTGCTTGGCAAGCACACGCTCTAGCCAACTGAGCTACACCCGCAGAACGAAGTAGCATCTTGTATCCGCTCACTTTTCTGCGGTCAACCTCGGCGCAGGGTATGCGCGGTGCGGCGTCCGACGCCGCCCGCCCGACGTTGACTCGACTTGGCGGCGGCGTAGGGTCGCTCGCATGCAGGAGATCCTTAGGCTGTGCACCGGCCTCCCCGAGCGCACCCTCGGGGCCGGCGACGTCCTCCTGGGCGAGGGCGAGCGCAGCGGACGGCTCTACGTGCTGATCGACGGCACGGTCGAGGTGGTGAAGGGCGACGTCTGCGTGAACACGGTCTCCGACCCGGGCGCGATCTTCGGGGAGATGTCCCTTCTCCTCGACGCGCCGCACGTGGCCACCGTCCGCGCGCTCCAGCCCGCCCGCGTCCACGTGATCGAGAACGCGCACCAGTTCCTCGACGACGACCCGCGCGTCGCCCGTCTGGTCGCGCGCCTGCTGGCGCGGCGCCTGCACGCGGTCATGACGTATCTCGCCGACCTCAAGCGCCAGTTCGAGGATCACGACAGCCACCTCGGCATGATCGACGAGGTGCTCGAGACCCTCGTCCACCACCAGGGCGAGGAGCACGCGCCGGGGTCGGATCGCGACCCCGATCCGACCGTCTACTGAGCCTCCGGCACCGGGCGCTCGAACGGCCCGTCGAGCGACACCGTCGCGTCGCCCGCGAGCGAGAACCAGCTCGCCGTCCGCGCCGTGGTGTCGAGGATCACGTGCGTCGGCACCGGTCCGATCTGGCGGCCGGCGTTGAACACCCATGTGCTGCCGATCCGGTCGACCCACGAGCCGCCGCGCCGGAACGGCGACTGGTGGATGTGACCCGTGAGCACGATGTCGGGCGCGTGCTCCCCGATCCAGCGTACGAGGTCGGCGTCGCCGTAGTGCTGGTGCCCGGCCCAGCTGACGGGCGAGGCGTCGGGGGGCGCATGGTAGACCCACACCCAGCCCTTCGTGCGCCGGCCCGCATCGCGCGCGAGCTGCGCCCCGACGGCGTCGCGCGCGCGCGGCCCGTCCCACCACGGGCACACGGTGAAGAGCGTACCGTCGATGTCGATCCCGTCGCCGTCGGCCACCACGCCCAGGGCGCGCACGCGCGTCATCCAGGCCGCGACCTTCTCGTCGTCGGTGCGCGCGTTGAGGTCGTGGTTGCCGGAGCTCACGAGGAGCCGCGTCTTCGTGTGCAGGCGTGCCAGGTACTTGAGCGTCACCACGATCTGCGCGTCGAGCGACACCGCCGACGAGATGTCGAGGTGGTCGCCGGCGATCACGACCAGGTCGAAGTCCGTCGCGACCCGATCCAGCCAGTCGAGCTGCTTCAGGGTGTAGTGGAGGTCCGAGACGAGGAGGCACTTCATGGCGTCAGGCCTCGAGGTGGCGGGTGAGGAGGCGTGGGATCGCTCGATCGTTGGGATAGACGGCGGCGAGCGCCTCGACGCGTGCGACGACCGCGTCGCGCGGCTCCGTGCGGCAGGCGTGCAGCGCCGCCTCGAAGGCGGCCGCGCGGCGCGCGAGACTGCCGTCGTGATCGTCCGAGCGACGTCCGAGCAGCTCGTGCACGGTGACCGTCTGCCTGCGACCGCGGACGGGGGTGTGGTCGACCTCGCGGCAGATGAACGCGTCGCCGATCGTCTTTCGGGTCCGATCGGAGATGAGCACGCCCGTTCCGAACTGCCCGTTCAGGTGCTCCAGGCGCGAGGCGAGGTTCACGTCGTCGCCGACGGCGGTGTAGCTGAAACGCCGCGAGGATCCGAAGTTGCCGACCACCGCGTCGCCGGAGTTGATCCCGATGCGGATCTCGAAATGCGGCAGCCCCGCCTCCTCCCAACGCGCATTCAGGCGGCGCAGCTCGGCCAGCATGTCGAGCGCGGCGTTGCAGCATCGCTGGGCGTGATCGGGCACCGCGACCGGGGAGCCCCAGAAGGCCATCACCGCGTCCCCGATGTACTTGTCGAGGAGGCCGCCGTGATCGAACACCACGTCGGTCATGGCCTCGAGGTACTGGTTCAGCATCTCGCCGAGCTGCTCGGGCGGGAGGCGCTCCGAGAGGGTGGTGAAGCCGCGAATGTCCGAGAACAGCACCGTGATCGCGCGTCGCTCGCCGCCGAGTCGCAGGTGCGCGGGATCGGCGGCGATCATGTCCGTGATCTCCGCGTTCACGTAGTGCTGGAAGGCATGCCGGATCTTGCGCTTCTCGGCTTCCTCCACGACCGAGAGATGGACGGCGCCGCCCAGCATGCAGAGCACGAGCGCTCCCAGCGGGTAGACGGCCCCGAGCGCGAGGCCGGCGTGCGTGAACAGCCATTGCGTGCCGCACAGGTACGCGACCGCCAGAGCGGCGGCCGCTGCCGTGCCCCACCGGCTGCCGAGCCGGCGGAGCATCGGTCCGAGCAGCGCCCCGAGCAGGAGCACCACCAGCACCTCGGCGGGAACGAGCCACCACGGATGTCGGAGCGCGCGGCCGCGCAGGGCGTTGTCGAGCACCGTCCCCTGCAGCTCGACCCCGGGGACGACCGACGCGAACGGCGTCGGCACCTCGTCGAAGCCCGATGCGGTGAACCCCACGAGGGCGATGCGGCCCGCGAGCCTTTCCGCGGCCACGCGCCCTGCGAGAACGTCGGCCGCGCTCACGGTCGCGATCGTGCGGGGCGGCCCGAGGAAGTCGATCCAGAGCTGGCCCGCAGGGTCGACCTCGAGCTCCCGGCCACCGATTCTCGCCGATGCGATGCCACCCGGCTCGATCGTCACGCTGGCCCCGTCGCCGCGCGCCTGGACGCGAAGCAGCTCCAGCGCGAGCGACGGCACGAAGCGATCGCCGACCCGGATCGCGATCGGCACGCGGCGGTACGTCCCGTCGGGATCGGGCAGGAAGTTGATGTGTCCCGATCCCGCCGCGGCCTCGGCGAGCGGACGGATCGGCACGCGGGCGCGTGCGGCCGTCTGCGGACCCGGCGTGGTCGCGACCTTCGCCCCGCCGGTCGAAAGGACGCTCACCGACGGCAGCCCGGCCGTCACCTGCGCGAGGTCCGGCGCCGCGCCGCCGCCGAACTCGAAGAAATGGGCCAGGACCACGCGGCCCGAGCGTCGCAGCGTGGCGGCGAACCGGGCGTCGTCGTCGAGCTCGCCCGTGAGCGCCGCGCGGAGCCCGGCGGCGGAGCGTCCCGGGTCGGCGTCGATCATCGACTCGAGCGCGTGCCGGTCGACGGTGGTGACGGGCTCGTCGAAGACGACGTCGAATCCGATCGCCGCCACACCCGCGTCGTCGAGCCGTGCGACGAGGTCACCCAGCTTCGCCCGCGGCCACGGCCAGCGTCCAACCTCCTCCAGGCTCCGCTCGTCGATGGCGACGATGACGACGCGATCGTCGGCCGCGAGCGGTCCGCGGACGAGGTGGCGGAAGTCGAGGATCTTGCGATCGAGAACCTCGATCGGCAGCGGCGCGACGAGACGCAGGACCGCCACCATCAGCGCGAGCCCGACGCAGACGGCGGTGGTGCCGAATTTCGGTGACCGCACGATCGCTGCGCCGACCGGCCCGAGCCGGCCCCTCTACGGAACGGGCGGTGGAGGCGGCCCTGGCTTCCCGCCCCGCGGTTTGAAGATCGGCTGATCGACGGCCTGTCCCTCGGGCGAGATGGCCCGCTCGCCGCCCCGCTGGGGACTGCGCGCATCGAGCGCATTCGCTCCCCGGCGCGCCCCGGCCGTCGATGCCGCGATCGACGTGGCGCGACGCAGCCCCTGCAATCGCCCCTCGGCGAGCGGAGCCGGCGCCACCGGACGGCTCCCGCGCCGCACCCAGGTCGCGATCCCCGGGCCGAGCAACACCTCGGCGGTGCCCTCCGGATCGGTGGCGGCCCGAACCCGCGTCACGTCGAGAACGCCGACGATCAGCGTCTCCTCCTTCGTCGCGTCATAGTCCGCGATGAAGCTCGTGCCTCGAACGCCGGCGATCGCCGTCGGGGTCTCCACCTCGAAGCGAGAGCGAGGCGCCGCATAGCGCTCGGTCACGACGGCCCGCAGGGCGCCGACCAGGAGCTGGAAACGCGACACCGTCGCGGCACCCGTCACCTGCTCGGTCACCTCGATCTGCGAGGACGGCCCGAGCGTCAGCTCGGAGTCCTCCCGCATCACGATGCGGAGCTTGCCATCGGTCCCGGTCCGGAGGCGGTCGCCGAGGAGCACGCCGTCGCCCTTCGACAGCGGAGCCCACTCGCCCTCCCCCGCATGCTGGACCTCGGCGCGTCCCTCGATCTCGGCCGCCGTTCCCACCTGCTCGGCGGCTCCAACGGTCCGTCCGGCGCCGAGCGTCACGGCGAGCGCCACGAGTGCGATCGCGAGCCTCCAACGCCGGCGCATCGGCGCGTCAGTACGCAAACCGGACCTCCGCGGCCACGACGTTGCGATCGTAGGTGTAGACGTCGATGTTCGAGTCGTCGACGGTGCCATAGTAGTTGAGTCCGATCGTCAGGTGGTCGGTGAGCGGTCGCCGCACGCCGACCGAGAACTGGTTGATGGCATCGTGCCGCTTCGTACGGAAGCCCGTGAGGCTGTTGGGCTCGGTGTAGTTCTCGTAACGGAACAAGTACACGACGTCGACGGTCACCTGCCACCCGGGAGCCCAGCCGACGCCGGCGTATCCTTGGTTGTAGTAGTAGCGGTAGTCGTTCGCCGCCGCGGAATGCGAGCTGGGGCGCACCGAGCCGAACTCGTATCCCACGGAGGCGTACTGCGCGCCCCAGTAGATCGTCTGGCTGAGACTCGCCGAGTCGTCCGGACCGTCGCGGACGTCTTCGAAGGCGTTGAAGTAGGTGATGTCGCCATGGCGGTAGAGGAACTGCGTCAGGCCCCAGCGACCCTCGACCAGCGACACGAAGGGGGTGACGAAGGGCTCACCGGAATAGCTCGGGCCACCCAGCGCGTAGTGCTGGTACCCGGCCTGCACGCCCGTCCAGAGCTCGGGAAGGAGGGCGTAGCCGACGGTAGCCTGCGCGAGGTTCGATCGCAGGTTGAAGTCGTCGAGCCGGAAGTACAGCGACTGGTACAGGTCGTACTCGACCGACGCTTGCCAGCGGTCCGTGTCGACGATGTCGTAGCGCCCACCCACGGAGATGGTGTACGCGCCGTCCCTCGGATCCGACGGCGTACCTGGGATCGTCTGACCGCTCGGGTCGAGCGCGACGTTCGAGTCGTACATGAAGCCAGTCGCCGCGTGCACGGACCACGGCCGTTCGCCGGCCGCTACGCCACCCTCGGCCTGCGTATCCGCGGGGTCGCCGCCACGCGCCACCCGAGGTGCGAGCAGCATCGCGACGGCGAACAGGATCGCCGGGAGACGACGCGACTGCACCGCGATCAGCTCGCCGGTCCCGGCGGATTGGATCCCGCGCCTTGCAGTGAGACGGCTCGGTTGCGGTGCCCGCGCACGATGAGGGCACGGGTGCGCCGGCCCAGGTCGAGCAGGCGGAACCCGAGGTTGCGCTGCACCGTCCCGTGGCGGAGTGCGCGCCGGAGGACGCCCAGGAACTGGCGGAGCTCGACGCGCAGCTCCGGTGCCCCGGGCCCATGCGTCACCGCCTGCTGCCGCGCACGCTCGACGGCCGCCGCGAGCGTCGGCTCCAGCGCCGGATCGTGGAAGCTCGACGGTTCCGCCGCTCCGAGCGTCTCGTCGAGCGCGTCGAGCAGCGCGCCGAGCGCATCCAGCCCCGGCCGCGGCACGAACTCACACCCCTCTTGCGGCGCACAGCCGGCGGCGATCGTCGGATCGGGGATGTCGCAGCGGACGGCGGACTGCGGGCAATCGTTCGACGACGTTCCCACGAAGTCGCCGAAGGCGACGGGCACCGCGCCGATGGCCACCGACCCGGTGATCGCACCCGACGGCTGCATGAACGAGAGGACGCCGGTCGTGCCGCTCACGACGAGGATCCGCCCGTCGCCATCGACCGACACGCCCAGCGGCCCCGGGGGGACCGGATACGCGCCCACGATCGCGTTCTCGGTCGTGTCGATCGCGACGACCAGATCCTTCGACGCGCTGCTGACGTAGGCCCGCCCCGCGTTCGCGTCGACGGCGACGCCGAAGGGCTTCCCGGGAGTGGGGATCGTCGTAAGCGCCGTGCGACTCACGACGCCGATCACGGTGACCGAGCGCCCACCGAAGTTGGTCACGTAGACGCGGCCTCGTGACTCGTCGATCGCCACCTGCGCCGGCTTGTGGTCGGTGCGCACGCGGGCGAGGATCCGGCCCGTCGTCGGATCCATGGCCGTCACGGTGTCCGCGCCGAAGCTCGCGACGTACAGCGTCTGCCCCGACCGTTCGAACGCGATGCTCGACGGCCCGCGGTCGGCGCGGAACCGGGCAACCCGCGTCCGGGTGGTCGTGTCGAGCACGTCGATCCAGTCGTCGCCGTAGCTCGCGACGTAGGCGCGCGCACCGGTCGGATCCATGGCGATCCCCAGCGGAACGCGGCCGACGGGGATCGTCGCGACCACCGCTTGCGACGCGATGTCGATCACGGAGACGCTACGTCCCTGCCGATTGGTGACCCAGAGCTCGGTGCCCCGCGGGTGCACGGCCACGCCCCACGGGCCGTCGCCGGCCGGCACGGTCCCCGCGATCCCACCGTTCGTGAGGTCGATCAGCGACACGGTGTCGTCCTTGAAGTTGGACACGGCGCCCACGGCGAACTCCCGCCGGCACGCGACGGCCACCGCCGGCGGCGTGGGCGTGCAGACGCCGGCACGGCAGAACTCGTCGCCGTTGCAGACGTCCCCGTCGCTGCACGAGGTGCCGTCGGGATCGATCTGGCAGGTGGGCGAGCAGCAGTCGCCGGCCGCGGTGTTGCCGTCGTCGCACGCCTCGCCCAGCTCGGGGTCGACGATCCCGTTGCCGCACGGGTTGGTCGTAGTCGTCGTGCTGGTGCTCGTGGTCGTCGTCGTGGAGCTGCTGGTCGTCGTGCTGGTCGAGGACGACGTGCTCGTCGACGTGGTGGTCGACGTCGACGTGCTCGACGACGTCGTCGTGCTGGTGGAGGTGGAGGTCGAGGTGGACGTGCTCGTGCTGGTGGAGGTGGACGTGCTCGTCGAGGACGACGTGCTGGTCGACGTCGACGTGCTCGACGACGTGGTCGTGCTGGTGGAGGTGGAGCTGCTGGTCGTCGTGCTGGTGCTCGTCGTCGGTATGCAGGACAAGGTCGTGGTGGTGGTCGGAGGCGGATCCAGACGCGACGGCACGCAGACTTCGCGGCGGTGGATCAGCTTCGCCTTGCCGGCGCCGAACTGGTTCTGGGTGAACGCCGCCACGGTGCCGAAGCCGGCGTCCGAGCGGGGGCGATAGCAGAGGAGATCGTCGAGGCGCGTCGACGCGGTCGGGTCCTCGTCGTTCTTGTTCGCGGGCACGCACAGGCGGATCGGCTTCACGAGGTCGACGACGGCGGTCTCGATCGCGTCGGTGATCGTGACGCCGGCGACGGGCGAGAAGCCCTCCGACGGGCGCACCCGGTAGCACTGGAAGTGGTCGACGAGCGGTGGAACGAGCGGCGACGGCGCGGTGTCGAGGCTCGCCGCCGTCGGCACCATCAGCAGATCGGGGCGGAGGACGTCCACCGTGGTCGTTCCGAACTCGTTCACGACCCGGCGATCCTCGAGGCGCCGGAACTGCTGCCGGACCGTGTAGCCCACGAGGAACTGGTCGGCGCCCGGTGCGGGCGGGCTCGTGGCGATCGGGGCGCAGAAGCGATGGGGGGACCGTGCGGGGTAGGCCAGCGTCCCGAAGAAGTCCTCGACCGTCACCGGCACCAGCGGGAAGTCGCCCGGCTTCACCTCGTAGCATTGGAAGCGACTGAGCGGGACGTCGCAGGCGTCGCCGAAGCCGTCGCTGTCGGCATCGGCCTGGTCCGGATTGGCGACGGCCGGACAGTTGTCGTTGGCGCTGCAATGGCCGTCGTGGTCGGGGTCTCCCCCTCCCCCGTCGACGCAGACGCCGTCCTTGCAGACGTCGGGGCTGCAGCACAGGTCGGCCGTCGCGGTGCAGGCAGTGCCGTTGGGGAGCCCGGCGCAGGCGTCCGTGGCGCGAGCCTGGGGCGCGCCGATCAGCAGGGCCAGCAGGGCCACCGCCGCGCCGCTGCCGATCATGGAGGTGAGCATCCGGTGGTGTCGTACGTGCCGGGGAAGTCGTTGTCGACCGAGCCCCGTACGGGCCGCGGTCCCTCGGCGCTCTCATCCCACGCGCGGCGTCTTCGCGCTACCGCAAATGCCTTGACGCCTGACGGATCACGTAGGGATCGATCGTGGACTCGCGGGGGCGGCCCGCCGGCGAGCGACGGCATGAACGACGCGGCTGAACAGCGGATCGAGCACCCCCTTGTGCAATCCGGGCTTCCTCCGCCGCCCGGCTCGCGTGGGAGAAAGCAATCGATGAGCCAAGAACTACAGGGGAATCAGCACCTTCCGGGCGTGCGACCACGTGCGCCGTGACGGATCGGCAGGCACGCCTGCCGCTTTGTCAGGCACGCCGCCCGACCGCCGGCCGGCGCGCGTCACGGCGTGCAGCTGCACACCGTCCGGCACCGATCGAAGCCGTGGTTCAGCTTGTTCAGCGTGGTCGCGATGTCGGCCTTCGTGAGGCACGGGTCGATCATCGACAGCGGGATGCCGCGCAGGGCCTGGTTCGCCAGCGACAGCAGGTTGTTCACGGTCGTCGCGTTGCTGCGGATGCACTGCGAGATCGGGAACGGCCCGATGCGACCGCCGAGCGCGTCGCAGGTGCAGAACGAATCCGGCAGGCCGTAGCCCCCCAGGCCGGTCGGGTTCGCGCCCGAGTTCGACAGCGCCACGCTGAGGCTGAGCGCGATCGTCTCGCCCGCGAGCGTGCCGGCGCCGTCGCCGCCCGATCCGGAGCCGATCGGATCCGGAACGTCGGAGAGGCCGTTCACGACGAGGTCGCCGGGGCACGGCACGGGCATCGGGTTCCCGCAGAGCACGTTCGGGGTGCCGCTCGTGGGCAGGAAATGGATGAGGCCGAGCTGCGTGTCGATCGTGACCGACGCCCCGGTGCCGGGCGCGCCGATCGAGATCGGGAGGATGCCGGGGTTGTTCGTGATCCATCCCTGCCCGCCGTTTGCGACGCCCACGTTCGAGCCATAGCCCTCCTGGGGGAGCGTGCAGAACAGCGCCTCGCCCGTACAACCGGGAATGGGCGCGTACGTGCAGCCCGTCGCGGGATCGCACGCATCGCTGGTGCAGAAGTCGCGATCGTCGCAGACGACCGGCGGCGTCTTGCACACGCCCTTGGCGCACTGGTCGGGGCCGGTGCACGCGTTGCCGTCGTCGCACGGGGTCTCGTCGGGCTTGGCCTCGCTGCCGCATCCCGCCTGCGGGTCGCAGGTGGGAATCTGGCACTGGTCCGTCGTGGTGCAGACGAGCGGCGTGCCCGGGTGGCAGAACTGATGCGACACGTCGCAGGTCTCGACGCCGTCGCAGACGTTCCCGTTGTCACATTCGCTGTCGCCGTTGGGGCACGCGCACCCCGGGCTCGGGACCGTCACGGGGGAGTGCAGGCAGCCGAGGATCCGATCGCAGGAGTCGATCGTGCACGGGTCGCCGTCGTCGCAGTCGAGGTCGGGCTGATCGGTGCAGATGCCGCCGACGCAGAGCTCCCGCCCGTCGCACTTGTTGCCGTTCGGGCACGCGGTGCCGTCGGGCGACGTGTCGTGGCGGCACCCGATCGCCGGATCGCAGGTGTCGGTCGTGCATGGCTTGCCGTCGTTGCAGAAGGGCGCCGTCCCGGGCACGCACACGCCGCCCGGACCGCAGGTCTCGAAGCCGTTGCAGGCGTTCCCGTCGCTGCACTGCGCGTCCGAGCTGCAGCAGGTGGGGAGGCGGTCGTGGACGCACCCGGAGGCGGAGTCGCACGAGTCGATCGTGCAGGGATCGCCGTCGTTGCAGCCGAGGACGATACCGCCGCAGGCGCTGCCCGTGCACACGTCGCCGGCCGTGCACGCGTCGCCGTCGTCGCAGGCCGATCCGTTGCCGACGTGCGTACAGCCGACGTCCGGGACGCAGCCGTCGGTGGTGCAGCCGTTGCCGTCGTCGCAGTCCACGCGATCGCTCACGCACATGTGATCGATGCAGCGCTCGTTCGTGGTGCACAGATCCGTGTCGGCGCACTCGGCGTCGACGTTGCAGCAGTCGGGAACCGGCGTGTGGACGCAGCCGAGCTGCGGGACGCACGTCTCCGTCGTGCACGCGTTGGCGTCGTCGCAGTTGAGCAAGGTTCCGGGCTGGCACGAGCCGCCGCCGCACGTGTCGGCGACCGTGCAGCCGTTGCCGTCGTCGCACGGGAGGTCGTTGTTGGTGAACGTACAGCCCACGGCCGGCTCGCAGCCGTCGTCGGTGCACAGGTCGTTGTCGATGCACGTGATCGGCGTTCCCGGAACGCACTGGCCGAACGCGCTGCACAGCTCGTCGCCGTTGCAGACGTTGCCGTCGGGGCACGGCGTGCCGCCCGGCGCGAACTTGCACGCGATGCAGCACGGGTTGCCCGCCGGCCCACCGTCACACTGCTCGCCGGC
>Ga0335084_10003257_pt1 | contig 15810 bp, 13 predicted proteins | sample Lox_Sample_44_FD_206721 | JGI IMG/M metagenome (GOLD analysis project Ga0335084, IMG submission 206721) | Soil microbial communities from Loxahatchee National Wildlife Refuge, Florida, United States - Lox_Sample_4.4 | ecosystem: Environmental > Terrestrial > Soil > Wetlands | place: USA... | reverse complement strand
GCCCCAGATTGAGCGGCGCCCTGCGCGGCCGCCGAGTCCGCCGCCGCGAGGCCGCCGGCCGCGAGCGCGACGGACAGCGCGGCCGCCGGCAGCCCGCGGATCAGCGGTGCGCCCTAGCGGCCGGCATAGCGGACGAGAAAGACGCGGCCGCCGTAGTCGTCGCTCACCAGCAGGCTCCCGTCGCCGAGCACCAGGAAGCCCACCGGGCGGGCCCACTCCGAGTTCGCGCCCCCCGGCAGGAAGCCCGTGATGAAATCGCTGATGGCGACCGGCCGGCCGCCTTCCTGCCGCACGTAGACCACCTTGTAGCCGGTCGGCATCGAGCGGTTCCACGAGCCGTGGAACGCCACGAACGCCCCGCCCCGGTAGGCGGGCGGGAACTGGGAGCCGGTCGAGAAGGCGATGCCGAGCGGCGCCGAGTGGGCCTGGAAGGTGATGCCCGGCGGCACCAGGTGACCGCAGTCCGCGCCGGGGTACTCCGGGTTCGGGTGGCCGGGCAGGTAGCAGCGCGGCCAGCCGTAGTCGCCGCCCTGCCGCAGCACGTTGACGCGGTCCGGGGGCAGGTCGTCCCCCAGCAGATCACGGTCGTTGTTGGTGCCCCACAGCTCGCCGGTCGCGGGATCGAAGGCGAGGCCCACCGAGTTGCGCAGGCCGCGCGCGAAGGTCTCGGCGCCGCTCCCGTCGGCGTTGTACCGCATCACGGTGGCGCGGCGCGGGTCGCGCTCGTCGCAGATGTTGCAGGAGGAGCCGATCGAGACGTACAGCTTGCCGTCCGCCGGGCCGAACACGATGGTGCGGGTGAAGTGGCCGCCCCCGTGCGGGAGGTCCGGCACCACCACCTCCGGCGCCGCCTTCCCGGGCACGAACCGGATCACCCGGTTCGTCTCGGCCACGTACAGCGTGTCGCCGCGGAAGGCGAGCCCGTGGGGCGCGTCCAGTCCCCGCGCGACGGTGAGCACCGAGTCCGCGCGGCCGCTCCCGTGCGCATCGATCAGCTTCACCACCCGCCCCTCGCGCGTCAGCGAGAGGTACGGAGCGCCGTCCGGGCCCAGGACCATGAACCGCGCCCCGCTCAACCCCTCGGCGTAGACGGAGACGGTGAAGCCCCGCGCCACCTGCAGCGGGTGACCCGCGACGGTGACCGCCGCCAGGTCGGCTCCGGTCTCCTGGGGCAGCGCTCGACCCGGCGCCCCGGCCACGAGGAGCGACGCCCCCAGCCATGCAGCGACCCTAGCTCGCATAGACACCCTCCACGGCGGTGGCCGGCACCGGCACGCGGTCGCGGCTGCGCAGGGCCTCCTGCTCGGCCTGCGCCACTTCGGCCTCGACCCGTGCCTCGACGTCGGCGAGTACGGAAGCTGCGACACCGAGGCTCTTCAGGTGTTCCTCGTACAGGCCGATCGGGTCCCTGCGTCCCCAGGCCACGAACGCCTCCGCCGGGAACAGCTCGCGCGCCTCCCGCTCGTCGTGGGTCGCGTGGCCGCCCATGCGGAACGTGGTGCCGACCAGCATCACGGGGCCGGCGCCGGCGCGGCACCGCTCCGCCGCCAGCCGGGTGGCCGCGTACGCGTCGAGGACGTTGTTGCCCTCGAACGCCGCGCCGCTCATGCCGTAGGCCTCGGGCAGGCCGGCGAAGTCCTCGGGCAGGTGGTGCTGCGCGAGGCGCGTGCCCAGCGCGACCTGGTTGTTGTGGATGACGAAGATGGCGGGGACCCGCTGCACCGCGGCGAAGTTGAGCCCCTCGTGCGCGGTGCCGGTCTTGGTCGAGCCGTCGCCGATCCAGGTGAGGGCGAGGAAGCCCTCGCCGCGGATGCGGCTCACCAGCGCCAGGCCGGTCACCACCGGCACGACGTCGCCCACGTGGGAGATCGGCTGCAGCACGCGATGCGCGAACGAGCCGGCGTGCAGGTCCCGCCCGCCCGAGGGCGCGTCGGCGGTACCGAGGTAGCTCCGGAAGTTGTCGGCGATGGGCATGCCCATCTCGGCGCACGCGCCGGCGTTGCGGATCATCGGCACCACGATGTCGCGCGAGGGGTCCAGCGCGTGGACCGGCCCGACGGTCATGGCTTCCTCGCCGGTGCCCAGCCAGGCCTTGGACAGGACGCCGGTGCGGACCCAGCGCTTGAGGACGACGTCCTGGAGCCGGGTGCGCACCAGACCGGCGTACAGCCCCAGCAGCGTCGCTTCGTCCAGCGCGTCGACGACCGCGCGGCGCTCCGGGTCACGGCGGACCGTCGCGGCAAAGGCGGCCACGAGCGCCGGCTCGGGCGTCCAGTCGACGTACTCCGGCGGATCGAACGCGGGGTAGCGCTTCACGAACGGACCGGGTCGGGGCTAGAAGAGCTTCTTCAGCTTCCCCATCATGCCGCCCCCGCCCTCGACCGCCGCGTCCTCGAGCGCCTTGCCGAACTCGCCGGCGGTCTGGTAGCGGGCGGCGGGATCGGCCTCGATCGCCTTCATCAGGGCCTTCTCGAACGAGGCGCTGAACTCGAGGTCGGTGCGCGCCTTGCGGAGCGGCAGCGGCTGCCCGCGGAGCCGGGCGATCATCATGTCCTGGGCCGTCTTGCCCTCGAACGGCAGCTTGCCGGTGAACATCTCGTAGGCCACCAGGCCGAGGGCGTAGATGTCGGAGCGGCCGTCGAGCGGCTTGCCGCGGATCTGCTCGGGGCTCATGAACTCCGGCGTGCCGAGGATGATGCCCGTCGCGGTCAGCTTCGCCATGCCCGGCTCGGCACGCCGCTCCTTGGCGAGGCCGAAGTCGGTCACGACCGCGCGGAGGGCGCCGTCGGGCTCCGGGCAGATGAAGATGTTCTCCGGCTTGAGATCGCGGTGGATGATCTGCTGCTGGTGGGCGACGTCCAGCGCACTGCACACCTGGCGCATGATCGGCACGCCGATCTCGAGCGGGATCGGGCCCTCGCGGACTTCCTTGTCGGACAGCAGCTCGCCCTTGAGCAGCGGCATCACCAGGTAGATGAGCCCGTCCTCGGTCTCTCCGAGCCGCATGATGCGGCAGATGTTGGGATGGTCGAGCCGCATCGCCAGGCCGGCCTCGCGGCGCAGGCGCTCGGCCGCGGTCCGGTCCTGGGCGAGCTTGGGCGTCATGATCTTCACGGCCACCAGCTCGCCGCTCGAGATGTCCTTCGCCTCGTAGACGAACGACATGCCGCCTTCGCCGAGCTTGCGCCCCACCTGGTAGCGCGCGTCGAGCACCTGGTCGCGCAGCGACTTGGCGGGATCGGCCACGCTCGGCTTGGGCTTGACCGCCTGGCGGATCTGGGTCGAGCCGGCGGCCGCCGCGGACGCGGAGGGCGGCGCCGCCGCCGCCGCCGCGACGTCCACCAGCTGGGACCCGTCCTTCGGGCAGAACTTCGCGTCGCTCGCGTAGACGCTGTGGCACCTGGGACAACGGCGTTGGCTCACTGTCGCACCACGTTGCGGCCGTCCGCCTTGGCGCGATAGAGCGCCGCGTCGGCCAGCGCGATGAAGGATTCCGGGCTGTCGACCGCCGGATCGGGGAAGCAGGCGACCCCGACCGAGACGGTGATCCGCACCGGTCTGGTCGGGTCCCCGAACGGGAAGTTGGCGATGCGCTGCCGCATCCGGTCGGCGAAGATCATCGCGCCGTGCGCGGCCGTCTCGGGGAGCAGGATCACGAATTCCTCGCCCCCGTACCGGGCCACCGCGTCCACCGACCGCGCGTCCCGCCGCAGCAGCTCGCCCAGCTGGCGCAGCACCGTGTCGCCGACCAGGTGGCCGAGCGTGTCGTTGATCCGCTTGAAGTGGTCGAGGTCCACCATGAGCAGCGCCGACACCAGGTTGTAGCGCCGCGCCCGGTCCAGCTCGCGCTCCACCGCCTCCAGCAGGGCCCGGCGGTTGAGGCACCCGGTGAGCGCGTCGGTGGCCGCGAGCCACTCGAGCCGCTCCTTGTCGGAGACCACGGTCTCGAAGTCGTGCGCCTTCTCCATGGCCGCGACCGCCGCCTTGATCACCGTGTCGGCGAACTGGGCGTCCTCGCGTCCCAGCGGCGACTCGCCCTGCACCGTGCGGAGATACAGCACCCCGCACTGCTCCTCGCGCATCCGGAACGGCAACGCCACGACCGACTGGGTGGGCACCGGGATGCCGTTCTTGGCCCACATCGCGCGCACTTCGACGAACAGCGGATCGCTCCCGACGTCGCCGATGATGACCGGCTGGTCGGTCTCGAGCGCCTTGAGCATCTCGGGGTAGCGGGCCAGCTCGATGCGCAGGTTGCGCAGCATCGGGTTCTCGTAGGAGGCCACCACCGTGCCGAACACGTCGCCCGGCTTGGCCAGCACCAGGGAGCAGCGCGAGATGTCGAGGGCCCTCGCCACCCGCCGCGCCAGGATGTGGTAGATCTCGTCCGGCTTCAGCGTGTCGGTGAGCTCGTGGAGGATGTCCGCGATGGCGCCGCGGGCCCGTGCATCCTCCCGCGCCGAGCGCAGCTCGCGGCCGCGCTTGAGCTGCGCCTCCACGCGGGCCAGCAGCTCCTTGACGCGGAACGGTTTGGACACGAAGTCCGACGCGCCCAGCCCCAGCGCCTTCGCGGTCCCATCCTCGGCGTCCATCGACGAGATCATCAACACCGGAAGGTCGTGCCAGCGCGGCTCGCTGCGGATCCGCTCCAGCAGCTGCAGGCCGTCCACCTTCGGCATCATGATGTCCAGCAGCACGAGGTCGGGCCGCTCCTGGCTCAGCTGCTCCAGCAGGTTCTGGCCGTCGGCGACCGCGACCACCTGGCACCCCTGCTCCTTGAGGATCCAGGTCAGGGTGCCCACCAGCGCGGCGTCGTCGTCCGCCACGAGCACCTTCGCGCCCACCAGCTGGCCGAGTCCGGTCACGCCTTCGCCCCGAGGAGCGTTTCCAGTCCCTCCCACTCGATGTTGCCCCCCGACAGCACCGCCACCACCGGTCCGGCGACCGCGCCCGCCGGCTGGTCGAGCAGCCATGCCAGGGTGGCGGCCCCCGACGGCTCCACCACCAGCTTGAGTCGGTCCACCGCGAACCGCACGGCCTCGACGATCCGCTGGTCGGAGACCAGGCACGCCCGGGCCGCATGCCGCGCCAGGTGCGCGAACGTCAGCGTCCCGATCCGGAGCGGCAGCAGGCCGTCCGCCACGCTGCCGGTGCGTTCCAGGGTCACCGGCTCACCCGCCGCGCGCGCCCGCTCGTAGGTGGGCGCCCCTTCGGGCTCGACCGTCACCACGATCGCCTCGGGCCGCAGGGCCTTCACCGCCGTCGCCACCCCCGCCGCCAGGCCCCCGCCGCCCACCGGCACCGCGACCGTCCGCACCTCGGGGCAGTCCTCCACCACCTCCAGGCCCGCCGTCCCCTGCCCGGCGATGATCGCCGGGTGGTCGAACGGCGGCACGATGGCGAGCCGCTCGCGCTCGGCGATCTCGACCGCGCGCGCGTAGCGGTCCACGGAGGTGCGGCCCGCCAGCACCACCTCGCCGCCGAGCCGCTCCACGCCCCGCCGCTTCGGCGCCGCCACCGTCTCGGGCATCACGATCACCGCCCGGAGGCCGAACCGCCGGGCCACCCAGGCCACCGCCTGGCCGTGGTTCCCGGACGAATACGTGATCACCCCGCGCGAGCCGCCCTCGGCCAGCTGGCGCACCAGAGTGAACGCGCCCCGCAGCTTGAAGGCCCCGACGCGCTGCAGGCTCTCCGGCTTCACGAACACCGGCACGCCGAGCCGCTCGGACAGGTCGTCGGCGGGCAGCAAGGGCGTGCGCACCGCGACGCCGCGCAGGTGCCGCGCGGCCTCGCGAATCGCTTCGAGAGTGACGAGCTCGGGGGCCGACGCGACCGTCACGGGGGCGACGACTCCATTGAGGGCCGCAAACTACGGCTCGGTCGGGGTAGCGGCAAGGCCGTGCGCACCGCGCTTCACTCCCTCCGCGCCTTCCGGCGCAGCAGCCAGTGCGTGGCCACGAGATCGACCACCATGATGGCGAACAGCACGATCGTGCCGGTGGTGGCGATCACACCGAACCAGCGCAGCGCCGCCACCAGCAGGGAGTACGCCACCACGCCCACCAGCACCAGCGGCCGGTTCACGCCGCGGGCACCACCGGCGGCGTCGCGCCCCGCTCCAGCAGCGCCACGAACTCGCGGGCCGCGGGTCCGGGCTCCACGTCCGGAGCCTTCATCACGGCAAGGTAGCGGGACAGGTCCAGACCGGCGACCCGCCGCACCCGCAGCCTGAGACCGAGCGGGCCCTCGCCCGCCGCCAGGCCGGAAACGACCGAGGCCCCCAGGCCGGCAGCGACCGAGTGCAGGATCGCCTCCGTGCTCGGCAGCTCGAAGAGCACCGTGAGCGAGAGCCCCGCCCCGGCGAGGGCGCGCTCCAGGGTCCGGCGCGTGCCCGACCCGGGCTCCCGGACGATCAGGGGGTGCGCCGCGAGCGCGGCGCCGTCCAGCCGCGCCACGGTCGCCAGCGGATGACCCGGCGCCGCGACCGCCACCAGCTCGTCACGGCGGAACGGCGTGACCGTGGCCTCCGCCCGTCCAGCCCCCTGTCCTACGACACCCAGGTCCACGTCGCCGCGCAGGACCCAGCGCTCCACCTCGGAAAGGGCCCCGAGCCGCAGCTGAACGTCCACGCGGGGAAACCGGCGGCTGAACTCGGCCAGCGCCGCCGGGACGACGTACGTGCCGACGGTGGCGGTCGCGCCGACCGTGAGCCGACCCGCCTCGAGCTCGACCACCTCCCGCGCCGCACGCTCGGATTCCTCGGCGAGCCGCACGATGCGGCGCGCGTAGTCCACCGCCTGACGCGCGGCGCGCGTCAGCACCACGCGACGTCCCGCGCGCACCAGCAGGGGAAACCCGTAGTGCCGCTCGATGAGCCGCAACTGCTGGGAGAGCGCCGGTTGGCTGATCCCGGCGCCACGCGCGGCCGCCGTGACGCTGCCTGCGTCGGCGAGCGCCACCAGCAGCCGGTATCGCTGCAGGGTCATCGCACCGCTATCCATAAGCTCTTGTTATGATAGCACAGCTGGACCGAGAAATCACCTATGCGTTGGTGAGGAGGCCCTCGGACTGCAGCAACTCGGCGTTGAGGATCGAGGCGCCCGCGGCGCCGCGGATGGTGTTGTGCCCGAGGACGACGAACTTGTAGCCCATCAGGTCGCAGCGCCGCACGCGTCCCACGATGGATGCCATCCCGCGCTCGCGGTTGACGTCGAGGCGCGGTTGCGGGCGGTCGTCCTCGTCGACGAGCAGCGTGGGGTGTGCCGGCGCACTGGGCAGGTTGCGCTCCTGAGGCACGCTGCGGTAGGTGCGGAGCGCCTCGCGGATCGCCTCGGGCCCGGGGTCGCGGCCCAGGGTCACGAACACGGAGGCGGTGTGCCCGTCCACGACCGGGACGCGCGTCGTGGTGGCGCTGACCATCGCCGGATGGGGCGCGACCGCGCCGCCCTCGAGCCGCCCGAGGATCTTCCGCGTCTCGCGCTCGATCTTCTCCTCTTCGCCCGCGATGAACGGGATCACGTTGCCGAGGATGTCGAGCGACGGAAGGCCGGGATAGCCGGCGCCGGAGATGGCCTGGAGCGTGGTGACCGCGACCGCCTTGAGGCCGAAGCGCCGCTCCAGGGGCGCGAGCGCCAGGACCAGGGTCGCGGCCGCGCAGTTGGGGTTGGTGGCGATGAACCCGCGCCAGCCGCGCCGCCGCTTCTGAACGGGCACGAGCGCCGTGTGCTCGGGGTTCACCTCCGGCACGAGCAACGGGACGTCGTCCGCCATGCGGTGGTTGCGGGCGTTGCTCAACACGGCGTAGCCCGCGGCGGCGAACGCCTCCTCGACGGGTCCGGCGACGGAGGCGTCGAGCGCGGAGAAGACCACGTCGCACTCGAGCCCTCCCCCTGGCTCCGCCGGCTGGACGACGAGGTCGCGCGCGGCCGCCGGCATCGGGACGTCGAGCTTCCAGGTGCACGCCTCGCGGTAGCACTTGCCGGCCGAGCGCTCCGAGGCCGCCACCGCCACCAGCTCGAACCACGGATGGCCCTCGAGCAGCTGCACGAACCGCTGTCCGACCGCCCCGGTGGCGCCGAGCACTCCCACGCGCATCGTCACCGCAACGCCTCCTCCAGGGCCGTGGCCGCCGAGGTCTTGCGGTCGCGGTACTTCACGATGACCGGGGCGTAGAGCGCCACGCCCATGGCGGCCGCCCCCTCGCCGGCCGCCGGCCGTGACCCGGGCACGACCACCGCGTCCGGCGGGATCTCCAGCGGCGACTCGGCCGTGCGGCGGTAGATCGTCCGGCGCACCAGGTCGTAGACCGGCGTGGAGCCGGTGAGGATCGTGCCCGCGGCCAGCACGGCACCGCGCCGCACCAGGGTGCCCTCGTACACGCCGCATCCGCCGCCCACCAGCACGTCGTCCTCGATGATGACCGGCAGCGCGCCCGCGGGCTCGAGCACCCCGCCGACCTGCGCCGCGGCCGAGAGGTGCACGCGCTTGCCGATCTGCGCGCACGAGCCGACCAGGGCGTGGCTGTCGATCATCGTGCCCTCGTCCACGTAGGCGCCCACGTTGACGTACATCGGCGGCATGCAGACGACGCCCGGGGCCACGTAGGCCCCGTCGCGGATCGCCGAGCCGCCCGGCACGACCCGGACCGCGTCGCCCACCACCAACGGCTTCAGCGGGTAGGTGTCCTTGTCGAAGAAGCGCATGGCGGGGCCCTCGGACATCTCGACCAGCGTGCCCATCCGGAACCCCAGCAGGATCGCCTGCTTCACCCAGGCGTTGACGCGCCAGAGGCCGCCCGCGGGCTCGGCCGCCCGCACCTCACCGCGGCCCAGGGCCGCCCGGAACTCGTCGAACAACGCGCGATCGGACCAGTCGAAGCTGGCCGGCTGCTTCGCCACCAGCGCCTCGATCCGCTCACGCAGCGGCATGCGACCTCTGCGGCAGCAGCGACAGCGCCTCCAGCACCTCGCGCACCCTGGTGCGGCTCGCATCCTTGACCGGCACCAGCGGCAGCCGGAACTGCTCCTCGAGCAGGCCCATCATCGCCATCGCCGCCTTCACCGGCCCGGGGCTGGACTCGATGAAGTTGACCTCCATCAACGGCAGCAGCCGGTAGTGCAGCGCGCGGGCGTCGTCCCACTTGCCGGCCAGCGCAAGGTCGGTGAGCCGCGCCATCAGGTCCGGCACCTCGTTTGAGACCACGGACACGATGCCGTCGGCGCCGAGGGCCATCAGCGGCAGCGTCACCGCGTCGTCGCCCGAGAGGACCCGGAAGCCGGACGGCCGCTCGCGCAGGATCGCCATGATCTGGGCGAAGTCGCCGGACGCTTCCTTGATGGCGACGATGTTGGGCACCTCGCGCGCGAGTTTGAGCGTGGTGGCGGCCTGGATGTTGGAGGAGGTGCGGCCCGGCACGTTGTACATCATCACGGGGAGCGGGGCGACCGCCTCCGCCACCGCGCCGAAGTGGGCCAGCAGGCCCTCCTGGGTGGGCTTGTTGTAGTACGGGGCGACGATCAGGACGCCGTCCGCGCCCATCTTCTGTGCCTCCTGCGCCTGCTCGATCGCGTGGGCGGTGTTGTTGCTGCCCGCCCCGGCGACCACGCGGGCGCGGAAGTTCGCGGCCTCGATCGTGGCCCCGATGACCTGGCGCCCCTCCTCGTCGCTCATGGTGGCGCGCTCGCCCGTGGTGCCGCACGGCACCAAGATCTTCACGCCGCCCGCGATCTGCCGATCCACCAGGGCGCGCATCCGCGGCAGGTCGACCGCGCCGGCCGCCGTGAAGGGGGTCACCAGGGCCGTCGCGCAGCCCTGCATCCATCCCACCTGGGTCGTCATGGTGCCTTCTCCTTCCCCGTGCCGAGGATCTCGTCGAGCACCTCGCCGAACTCGAACACGCCACGGCGCCGGGACGTCGCGATCCACCGCGCCGCGAGCAGCGCGCCGGCGGCGAATCCCTCCCGCGAGCGCGCCTCGTGGGTGAGGGTGATCTGGTCGGCCGGGCCGTCGAAGCCCACCCGGTGGGTGCCCGGGATGTGGCCCGCGCGGGTGCTCGCGACGGCGAGCTCCCGCCCGCCGTAGGCGCGCGCCACCAGCTCCCTCAGCTTCAGCGCGGTCCCCGACGGCGCGTCCTTCTTGCGGGCGTGGTGCGCTTCCTCCAGGAACGGCGCGTAGGTGGGGTCGCGCGCGTACTCGGCGGCCGCCGCCGCGACCACCCGGTAGAACAGGTTCACCCCGATCGAGAAGTTCGCGCCGTAGACCAGCGCGCCCTTCCCGCGCTCCACGATCGAGCGCACCTCGGCGAGCTGCGCCTGCCAGCCGGTGGTGCCTTCGACCAGCGGCACGCCGGCCTGCACCGCCGAGCGCACGTGATCGGCCACGGCGCCAGCGACGGAGAAGTCCACGGCGGCTTCGCAGCCCTTGATCGCGCCCGCGATCTCCTCCCAGCCGCGCCCCGCGTCGCGCTCGTCGAACGCGGCCGCGATCTCGTGGCCCGCCTCGCGGGCGCGGGCCTCGACCAGCCGCCCCATCCCGCCGAGCCCGAACAGGGCCAGCTTCATTTCCGCCCTCCGCCGTTCTTGCCGAGCAGGGTGCGCCCGAGCCGGACGTACGCGTCCACCGCCTCGTACAGCTCCGCCTTGGGCAGCTTCTCGTGGTCCGTGTGGGCTTCGAGGATCGAGCCCGGGCCGAACACCAGGGCCGATCCCCAGCGCGAGAGATGCGGCGCGTCGGTGGTGTAGCGCACCACGCAGGTCTCGAATCCCGCCAGCTCCGTGAGCCGCACCGGCTCGGTGACGGTGTGCACCTCGATCGAGGCGCGGCCCCGCACCACCTGCTCCAGCCTCCGCCGCACCTGCTCGGAGGGCACCGCCACGCGGAAGTGCAGCTCCGCACGCGCCTCGGCCGGGACCACGTTGGCGCGGGTCCCGCCCGCGATCGTGCCGATGTTGCAGGTGGTGACGCCGAAGAACGGGTCGGTGGGCCACTCGACTCCCCGCACGTCCGCCAGCACGTCGAGCAACGCCAGCACCGCCGAGCTGCCGCGCTCCGGGTACGCCGAGTGGGCCGCGATCCCCGCGGTCGCCAGCGAGAGCCGGAGCGAACCCATGCATCCCTTGGCGAGCCGGTTGTCGGTCGGCTCGCCGATCACGGCGTAGCGCACGCTCCCCGCCGCGCCATGGCCGTTGGCGACCTTGGCCCCGAGGCTGCCGGCCTCCTCGTCCACGACGTACAGCAGCCCCAGGCCCTTGTGGCCCTCGGCGCGCAGCCGCTGGGCGGCCACGATCTGGGCGGCCACGATGCCCTTCGCGTCGCACGCCCCGCGGCCGTACAGGAAGTCGGCGTCCTCGGAAGACGGGACGAACGGCGGGACGGTGTCGAGGTGGGAGGCGAACACCACCCGTGGCGGGGCGCCGTCCCTGGCGATGACGTTCGACCGGCCCGGCGCCGCCTCCTGCAGCTCGACCCGGTAGCCGAGGCGCTCGAGGTACGAGGCCATGAACGCGGCGATCTCCCCCTCGTCGCCGCTCACCGACGGGATGTCCACCAGTGCGCGGCCGAGGCCGCAGACGTCCAGCTCCCGCGGCTGCTTCCGGCCCGCCGTCGCCGCCCGGGCCTTCGCCGCGACCTTCCTGGCGCCGCGCGCCCCCGCCCAGGCCGTCGGCCCCGCGCCCACCCGGGTGCCGCGCGGCGAGCCCACGGCCGCGACGGTGAACTCGACCCGTTCGCGCCGGGCGAAGTGCAGCGACTTCGGCTGGATCACCCGGGAGCCGAGCTTGAGGGCGTCGTCCCACGAGATCGACTCGTAGCGCCTCGGCTTGCGGCTCCCCTCCTCGGGATCGTGCTCGTACACGCCGTCCACGTTCTTGAGGAGGCGGCAGGACCGCGCCCCCAGCCGGTGCGCCAGGAACAGCGCCGTCAGATCGGTGCCGCCGCGGCCGAACAGCGCGTACCCGCCCGACGTGTCGCGCCCGAAGAACCCGGGCACCACGGCGGCCCCCGAGCGCTCGAGCGCGTGACGGAGCGCCTCGTCGTCCACGGCGACCGGATCGGCGTCGAGCAGCGGGCCCCGGGTCGTGAGGCCGATGGCCGACGGGTCGAGCAGCGCGGCCTCGACGCCGGCCGCGTTCAGCGCGAGGGCGAGCCGGGCGGCCGAGGCCGCCTCGCCGGTCGCGAGCAGCGACGCGGTGGCCGCCGGCTCCGGCGCGGGGCCGAAATCGCGGGCGTCGGCGAGCAGGCTGTCCGTCGCCCCCTTGAGCGCCGAAACCACGGCCAGCACCCGCTCGCCGCGCTGCAGGTGGCGCCTGACGTCCGCGACCGCCGCCGCGTAGTCGCGCGCGGTGCCGAGCACCGAGCCGCCGAACTTCAGAACCGTGAGCGGCTGCTGCGACATCGCCCCCCCGAACGGAAAACGCCATCGCCCGGTGCGTCGGGCGATGGCGAATCCTATCCCGGAATGCGTGGAGCGCAAAGCGCCGGAGCCGGCGGCGGCGCGGGGCCGCGGCGCCGGCCGCGGCCCGGCCTCAGCGGCGCCGCACGGTCAGCGGGCCGTTGGTGGTCATCACCCGCACGGTCGGGCCGCCGCTCCCGAGATCGGTCTCGATGTTGCGGCCGTTGAACCGGCCCTGGACCGTGACCGGGAAGTCGATGTTCATCGGGCCGTTCACCGTGCCCGTCTGCAGGTGCGCCGAGTAGTCGGACGGAATCGTCAGCTCGACCGGACCGTTGTGGGTCTCGCCGTCGAGGCCGGCGCCGTCCCACTTCGCGCCGTCGAGGTGCACCACCAGCGGCCCGTTGGACGTCCGCGCGTGCACGTCGCCCGCCACCCCGTCCAGGGTGACCGGACCGTTCACGGCGCGCAGGTCGATCTTCCCCGCCACGTCTTCCACGGAGATGGGGCCGTTGACCGTTTCGGCCGTGAGGTCCGTGTGCCTGGGCACCGTCACCGTGAGGCTCACCCACCACGACCGCCGGCCCGACGTGACCGGCCCGTCGGCCCTGACCTGGCCGTGATCGGTCGAGATGCGGACCTCGCGCGCCAGGGCCCGCGCGTCCTCGTCGCTGCGGGCTCGCGTCTGGACTTTCGCGATCACCGCGACGCTGTCGCGGTCCCATCCCTCGACGCGGATCGCGCCGTTCCCGCCCGGGTCGAGGGTGATCGCGCCGCCCGCCTTGAATCCCGTCTCCCGGATCTCGCAGAACCGGGCGCGCGAGTCGTCTCCCCAGTCGTCGTCCCGGCACCGGTCGGATCGGCGTCCGGCGTCGCGGTCGTTCTGGGCCAGGAGCGGGGTCGCGACCGCGCACAGCACGGTCGCGATGGTGGCGATGCGGGTACGGGCATCCACGGCACTCCTCCGGATGGGCGGCTATTGGGTAGGACACTCCGTACGGCCGCAGGGTTGGATGGTGCCAGGAACGGGAAGCGCGCCCGGGATTCCCCCGGGCGCGCAGTGACGGCCTGCGTTCTGGACCTGTCAGCCCTCTGTGGCGCCTTCGCCCACCGGCTCGGCGTCGCCCGTCGGCTCCTCCTCGCCGCCCTCCTCCTCCTTGACCACCCGCGCCACGTCCACGACCACGTCGCCCTCGTCGAGGTTGATCACGCGGACGCCCTGCGTGTTCCGGCCGATGACCCGGATGTCGTTGACCGGGAGCCGGATGATCACGCCGTGGCGCGTGATCACCATCAGCTCGTCGTCGGGGATCACTTCCTTCAGGGCCACGACGTCGCCCGTCTTCTCCGTCCGCTTGAGGGTGATGATGCCCTTGCCGCCGCGGTGCTGCACCCGGTAGTCCGCCAGCTCGGACCGCTTGCCGAGCCCGTACTCGGCCACCACCAGCAACGTCGCCTCGCGCCGCACCACCACCATCCCGATGACGGCGTCGCCCGACTCAAGCTCGACGCCGCGCACGCCCGTGGTCGCGCGGCCCATGTCCCGCGCGTCCTTCTCCTGGAACCGGATGCTCATCCCGTAGCGGGTGGCCAGCACCACGTCGTTGCTGCCGTCCGTGATCTGGACGTCGATCAGCTCGTCGCCGTCCTCGATGTTGATCGCGTTGATCCCGGTCGAGCGCACGTTCCCGTAGGCCGACAGCACGGTCTTCTTCACCGTGCCCAGGCGGGTCGCGAACATCAGATACTTGTCGTCGCCGAACTCGCGCACCGGGACCAGCGCCGCGATGCGCTCGTCGGGCTTGATGGCGATGCAGTTCACCACCGGCTTGCCCCGCGCCGCCCGGCCGCCCTGCGGGATGTCCCACACCTTGAGCCAGTAGACCTGGCCGTTGGCGGTGAAGAACATCACGTAGTCGTGGGTCGACGCGATGAACAGGTGCTCGACCCAGTCGTCTTCCTTGGTGCCCATCCCGTTCAGCCCGCGCCCGCCGCGCCGCTGCCGCCGGTAGGTCGAGACCGGGATGCGCTTGATGTAGCCGGTATGGGAGATGGTGATGACCATGTCCTCCTCGGCCACCAGATCCGCGACCGAGAAGTCGCCCTGGTCCGCCACCACCTCCGTGCGGCGCGGGTCGCCGTAGTCCTTGGCCAGCGCCTCGAGCTCCGCCTTGAGGATGCCGAGCCGCTTCGGCTTGGACGCCAGGATGCTCTGCAGCTCCGCGACCAGCGCCCGCACCTCCTTCAGCTCCGCCTCCAGCTTCTCGATCTCGAGTCCCGTGAGCTTGGCGAGCCGCATGTCGAGGATCGCCTTGCTCTGCACCTCGGAGAGCTTGAAGCGCGCCCGCAGCTTCTGGTCCGCCTCCTCGGTCGTCTTGGAGCCGCGGATGATCTTGATCACCTCGTCGATGTGCTCGACGGCGATCTTCAGTCCCTCGAGGATGTGCTGGCGCTCTTCCGCCTTCTCCAGGTCGAACTTGGTGCGCCGGGTGATGACGTCGTGGCGGTGCTCGACGAAGTGCTGCAGCAGCTCCTTGAGGTTCATCACCTTCGGCACGCCGTCCACCAGCGCCAGCATGATCGCGCCGAAGGTGGTCTGCATCTGGGTGTGCTTGAACAGGTTGTTCAGCACCACCATCGGCACCGCGTCGCGCTTCAGCTCGATCACGACCCGCATGCCGTCGCGGTCCGATTCGTCGCGCAGGTCCGAGATGCCCTCGACCCGCTTCTCGCGCACCGTCTCGGCGATCTGCTCGAGCAGGCGCGCCTTGTTCACCATGTACGGGATCTCGGTGACGACGACCTGCGACTTGCCGCTCGACTCCTTCTCCTCGATCTGCGCCCGCGCGCGCACCACGATCCGGCCGCGCCCCTGCTCGTAGCACTCGTTGATGCCGTCGCGCCCGTAGACGATGCCGCCGGTGGGGAAGTCGGGCCCGACGACGAACTTCCGCAGGTCCGAGACCGTGGCCTCGGGGTGGTCGACGAGGTGCGCCGCCGCCGCCACCACCTCGCGCAGGTTGTGCGGCGGGATGTTGGTCGCCATCCCCACCGCGATGCCCGCCGAGCCGTTCACCAGCAGGTTGGGGAGCCGCGACGGCAGCACCGTCGGCTCCTGGAGCCGGTCGTCGAAGTTGGGGACGAAGTCGACCGTGTTCCGGTCGATGTCCTCGAGCATCGCGATCGCGATGCGCGTCAGGCGCGCTTCCGTGTAGCGGTACGCCGCCGCCGGATCGCCGTCCACCGAGCCGAAGTTCCCCTGGCCGTCCACCAGCGGATAGCGCAGCGAGAAATCCTGCACCATGCGCACCAGCGAGTCGTACACCGCGGAGTCGCCGTGCGGGTGGTACTTGCCGAGCACGTCGCCGACGACGGTCGCGCTCTTCTTGTAGGGGCGGTTGGGCAGCAGGCCGAGCTCG
>Ga0335084_10003256_pt1 | contig 15813 bp, 10 predicted proteins | sample Lox_Sample_44_FD_206721 | JGI IMG/M metagenome (GOLD analysis project Ga0335084, IMG submission 206721) | Soil microbial communities from Loxahatchee National Wildlife Refuge, Florida, United States - Lox_Sample_4.4 | ecosystem: Environmental > Terrestrial > Soil > Wetlands | place: USA... | reverse complement strand
CCGGTGTAGCATGGAGCAGTTCGGTCGTGACCGCAAGGGCGCGTATACTGTCTGCGGCGAAGCCGCGAGGAGCGCGCGTGCGCTGCCGCAGTCGGTCGCAGCCAGCGATATTCGCGACGGCACCCAGGTGCACGAATCGCCCCGCGCGCGCGGCGGGACGGATGCGGTGCACCGAGCAAGGTTTCAGTCCAGCCTGATGCGCTCAAGTGGGAGCGGCCATGGATTTTCTCGAGGTGTCGGACCACGACCTGCAGCAGACGATCACCGAGCCGGGTCAACCACCGCTGCTCGTTGCATTCCGAAACGCACAGTGCGGGCTCTGCGGTGGTGTCGAGGGATCGCTGCTCTCGCTGGCCGAGCAGGAGCTCAAGAACAAGCTTCGCCTCGCCCGCATGGACGTAGACACCAGTCCGAAGAGCGCGGAAGAATTCGGCATCCTGAGCGTGCCCAATCTGGTCTTGTTCAAGGGCAGCGCGGATCGGCGTTCGGGGTGGATCGGTCCCTGGGGGGCGGGCAAGCTCAAGAAATTCCTGCAAAAGCAACTTCAGACGTCCGGGAAGTCGGGCCCGATCCCGCCCAACCCCTACCCGTAGCCTGGACCATTCATGAACGCGCCCTGAAGGACGCAGCGATGCCGAGCGGCGGGGCCAGGCGGCGCCCCGAACCGGGTGCATCGTGTTTCGGCGGACTACTCGGGCGCGCCGGAACGTGCACCAGCGGTATCTTTGGGAATGCGCTCGATACTCTGAGACGCTGCGAGATCCGGATCAGCCGGCGGGAGGGCCGAGATAGCGCATGCGCGCCGGCTTGAGGACCGCCAGCGCGAGCACGGCCGTGGCGAAGTTCATGGCGATCACGACCGTGAACACGCTGGCCCAGGTCCCGGTCCGTTGATACAGCAGCGCCGCGAGCGGCCCGCCGAGGATGGAGCCCAGGCCCTGCGCCATGTACAGAAATCCGTAGTTGGTCGTCGCGTGGCGCGTGCCGAAAGTGTCCGTCAAGGTGGAAGGGAACAGCGAGAAGATCTCTCCCCAGCCGAAGAACACCAACCCCGAGAGCAGAACGAAGAGCACGGCGTCGTCCCGCGTGAGCAGCCACGCCGTCATCGCCACCCCTTCGAGCGTGAACGCGATGAACATCGTGTTCTCGCGCCCAATGCGGTCCGAAAGCCAGCCGAAGAAAGGGCGAGTGAGCCCGTTGGTGAGGCGATCCAAAGTGAGCGCCAGCGGCAGCGCGGCGACTCCGAGCACGGTCAGCTGGGCGACGCCGAAGTCCCTGGCGAAGGCCGCCATCTGCGAGATCACCATCAGCCCCGATGTCGACATCATCGTCATCATCACGAACAGTAGCCAGAACAGCGGGCTGCGCAACATGCGCCCGGGCGAGACGTTGCGGGCCGACGGTACAGTTGCCGCGATGGTGGGCAGGTCGAGATGATCCGGCGGGCGCCGCAGCCCGATCGCCGCGGCGAGCCCGATGGCGCCCAGCAGCAGCCCGTAGACAGCCAGCGTGCGCTCGTGGCCGAACGCCGCGAGGCTCACCGAGATCGGAAATGTCGTGAGCATCGCCCCCATGCCGTATCCGGCCGCCACCAGGCCGGTCGCGAGGCCGCGCTTATCGGGAAACCATTTCACCATCAGGCCGATCACGCCGATGTACACGATCCCGGTACCCAGTCCGCCGAGCAATCCGTACGTGAGGTACAACCCGGTAAGATCGCGCGCGCCGGCCGCGAGGATCCAGCTGCTCCCGGTCAGGACCGCGCCGGCGCCGAGCAACCGCTTGGGTCCGAACCTGTCCACGAGAAGCCCCTGCAACGGCGAAAGGAAGGTCTGCAACACGATCAGGATCGAGAACGTCACCTGCAGCTCGGCCAGTGTCACCCCCAACTTGGCCGAAATCGGCTTCGTGAACAGCGTCCACACGTATTGCGGGCTGGAGATCGCCATCATGCAGAGCATGCCGATCGCGAGCTGCGCCCAGCGCCCAGCGGCCGCCGGGCCCGCTCCGGCCGTCACGACTTCCTCGCGCGCAGGAATCGACGCATCGCCATCTATCCCCATGACATCCGCCTTGTCTCGCGGGGCGAGGACCTCAGGGGCGGCAGAGGCGGAGCAGCCCAGGCGGCAGTCAGCCCGCCAGCGCCGCACCAGCCGCGCGGGCCAGCACCTCGACGGCGTCGCCGGGACGCACCTCTCCCGGCTCCACGACGCGCATGTAGATGCCGCGCAGATTTCGGTGCCGCAAATGGACCGCTCCGACGAATCGAAGCGCGTCCGGCCCGAAGCGCGCCTGAAATTTCCGGCAGCCGTTATGCGGCATCGGCGTGACCTCGAGAAGCGCCTCCCCCACGCGCAACCGGCTGCCCGCCGGCAGGTTCGCCGCGGACAGATCCAGCTCGAGAAACAGATTGTCGCCGAACAGCACGAGCGGCTGCCCGTTGGCGATCAGCTGAGCGACGTCGGCTTGCATCACCGAGATCTGCATCTGCGGATCTCGTCCCGCCCGCCGGCCCCAAGCGTCGCCCGGAACGCCGCCATCCAGGGAGAGCCCGATCCGATCCAGGGCCTCGCGCCGGCCGCCTTCGGCTCGCCTCACGACCAGAGCGATCCGCCCCCTGTCCACCGGCGCGGGTGCGAGGCCCTCCAACCCTCGCTCCAAGCCCGCAAGCGCGACAAAATGCGCCGGGTCTCCAACCGAGTCGGAATCCACCGTGGTCGCTCCAATCGTCATGAGCGCGAGGACCGAATTGTCAGTGCTGCTCGCTCGCGCGCGGATGCGCGCATCGCGGAGCGACAGAGGGTCTGCGGGTCGAATCGGCCGATGGCGGCTCTCCGTCGCATCACACGGCCCGCTGGTCTCGCTTGCACGCATGGTACTACAAGCGTGAGGAACACCAAGGCAGACAGGCGAGGCTCCCGCACGCAGGGAAGCGTCACAGCCCGACGCCGAGCGCACCGGGTGATCGCCAGGCTTAGCTCGCCTGGAATGTGACCGTGAAGCGCGTTCCGCCCCTCGGTGGTTCGCTGACTGCGATCGTAGCGGCGTGCGCCCTGACGATTTCCTTCACGATGGCCAGCCCCAGCCCGGACCCGTCGCCTCGCGAGTTGGGGATTCGGTAGAAGCGCTCGAACACGCGCTCTCGTTCCGCGGGCGGGATCCCAGGGCCACTGTCTTCGACCTCCAGAAACGGTCTGTGCTCGTTGACCCCGCAGCGCACGGTGACCTGACCGCCGCGCGGTGTGTACAGGATCGCGTTCTCGATCAGGTTGGCGCCGAGCTCCCGGATCAGCCATCTGGATGCGCGCACAGGCGCCGGCCCCGTTTCGAACTCCAAGTCGATGTCATTCGCGAGCGCCCGGTCCAGGTAGAGCGACGCGGTAGCCGCCATCTCCTCGCTCAGGTCCAGCGACTGCGTCCCCTGGGTGAGGTTGGCGGGCGGTTGGGCGCGTGCAAGCGCAAGGAGCTGATTGGCGAGGTGTGCGGTTCGGCGCATGGCGTCATGCAGCGCGCTCAGACCCTCTCGTACCCGCTGCGGGTCGCGCTCCTGTGCGGTCACCTCGAGTTGCGTCTGCAAGCCTGCGAGCGGCGTGCGCAGCTGATGCGCAGCGTTGGCCAGGAAATGCTGCTGCGCTTCCGAGGCGGACTTGAGTAATCTCAGCTGATGGTTCAGCGCATCGACGAGCGGCCGGACCTCGTTCGGGACGCCAACACCTGGGAGCGCCCGCAGGTCTCCAGGCAAGCGCTGTTCGAGATCCGCACGCAGGCGCACCAGAGGCTTCAACGCCAAGCGCACCCCGACGAGTACGAGCACGAGGGTCGCCAACACCAAGAGCATGTCCTGCAACAGGTCTTCCTTGACGAAACGCCGCGTCAGCTCGTCGCGCCGGCGCGTGGTCTTCGCAACCTGGACGGTCATCTCGCCGAGCGGCGTCGCGGTCCGATAGACCACCACCCGCACCCCGCTGTCCCGATACTTCGCATCGAAGAAGCTGGGGCTTCGCTCGAACGGCGAGGGGGCTGACGGCAAGTCAGCATCTCCCGCCACGACCGCGCCATCCGGTCCGCGCACCAGATAGTGCATGTCTTCGGAACGATCGGTGCGCAGCGTCACCTCGGCCTCGGGCGACAGATCGAGCGCGAGCCGTTCGCCCCGGGAGCGCACGTGTGCGGCCAGTGCAACGGCGGTGTCGGCCAAGGCCTGGTCGTAGGCGTCCTGCGTGTACTCTCCGGCCGCCCGGAAGTCGCACCACAAGTTGAATACCAGCAACACGCCGAGTGCGGGCATCAGCAGCGCCAGCAAGCGGCCGTGCAGGCTGCGCGGGAACGAGCTACGCTTCGGCAGGCGCATCGAGCCGATAGCCGAGACCGCGGATGGTGCGGATCTCGATTCCCGCGGGCTGGAGCTTTGCGCGCAGCCTCGACACGTACACCTCGACGGCGTTGGTGGTGAGCTCGCTGCCCCACCCGACCAGGGTCTGCACCAGGGAGCTCTTGGTGACCATCTTGGGCGAGCTGAGCAGCAGGCACTCGAGGATCTCCCACTCGCGTCGCCTCAACTCCAGCGGTTGCCCGTCCAGTCGGGCGATGCGTCGACCCAGATCCAGCTCCAGCGGCCCGCAGGTGAGACGAGAGCTTGCCACCGCCTTGGAGCGGCGGATCAGCGCGCGCACGCGCGCGATCAGCTCCGGCAGTTCGAAAGGCTTTGCCACGAAGTCGTCACCCCCCAGCTCCAGAGCGTCGACGCGGTCGTTGAGGCTGTCGCGCGCAGTCAAGATCAGCACAGGCCGTGCGTCGCCCGCATGACGCCAGCGCCGGACCAGCTCGAGCCCGTCGATGCCGGGCAAACCCAGATCCACGATCGCGAGATCGAACGCCTCATGCCGCGCGCAGGCTTCCGCCTCTTCGCCCGAGCGTAGATGATCAGCCGCGAAGCCGGCTCGCTCCAGCCCGCGCTTGAGCGCACCCGCCACCCATCGGTCGTCTTCGACGATGAGAATGCGCACCGTCTATCCCGTCAGCGCCCCTGCCAACGCGTTGTCTTTCCACACGGGGATGCGTTCGCCCGCCGCGGCCCGTCGTTGCAGGAACTCGACTGCGGTCTGCGCCACGGCGTCGCGCTCGTTGTCCAGCGTCAGGATGTGATAGCTGTCGTCGAAGACGCGTCGCACCACCTCGCGCGAGGCGATGCGGGTGCAAACCAGGTTCGCACTGCGCAGGCTGGACACGTCGTCCTCCCGCGCATGCATCACCAGCGCGGGCACCGAGACGTTGCGGAGCGAGCGCTTGGCCACGCGAATCAAACGCTGCGCCTGGTATACCGCCGCCAACGGCAGATGCGCCGCGCCGGCGATCGAGCCGCCCTTCCGATCCATCTGGCGGCCGACCCATTCGCGCAGACGACGATTCTTGATCCCGTAGGGCTCGGTTTCTCGCACCCGCCACCATCGACGGAGCGGGGTGTAGTAGCCGAGCGGCAGCAGCACGCGCAGCCGCGGGATGTTCCAGCCGTCATAGAACAGCGTGGTCGAGATCAACACCAGCGAGTCGACGATCGCGCGCCGGGCAGCGATCTCGATCGCGATGTTCGACCCGATGCACAGCCCCCCGATGGAAACCCGCTCATGGCGGCTGGCGAGCTCGTCGAATTGCGCCGTGAAATACTCGATCCAGCTCTCGAAGCGGTCGATGCCTCCGCGGCTTACGGCCTCCATCCCATAGCCGGGCCCATGCGGGGCCCGCACGATATACCCGGCATCCCGCAAACGGCCGGCGAGCGGTGCCATCTCGTGAGGAGTCCCGCACAATCCATGTATCAGCAATACAGCGTGTGTGCCAGCCGCGCACGTCGAGGCGGCGGCTGAAAGCCCAGTCCTAGTATCGTCCATTCCCCATCCATGCTCTCGCGCCGCGGCGCAGCCGCGCGCGCCGAGGTCGCGGCTGGAGGTGCAGTCGTACTATCGACCGTCGCGCATCCGTGCTTTAGCGCCGCAGCCAACCAAGCTCGCTATCGCACAGTCCCCGTTGAGGTCTCGCGATGCGGTCGGCTGAGCTCAGAGTGCCCCGCACGTTACAGGATCTAACCTGACATCCGCTTGACACGACGGGCCGACCATACCCCCCAAATCGGTATGCTTCTCAGTACACGACAGGGGGCGTCTCCGCTGGTGCGCCAACCGAGGCCGCCGCCCACTTCGACGCCGCGCCACCGGCCCGAGCGGGCGCACCGGACGAGCCTCGAAGCCAGACCCGAGGCACCTGGCAAGCCGTCGCGCGGACTAGGCCTCCGTTGCTGATCGCTGGCGGGCCACTGCCCGCGCTCCAGGCCCTACCCGGCTGACGTGGTGTCCATCGAGCGCCGCCCGCGTCGGTATTCGGGCAACGCCTCGCTCCCTACACCGGTCGCGCCGCGTGACTGGCTTCCCCTGCGCCCGCAACCCGCGCACTAGTGCCCACAGCCAGAGAACGCGCTATGCTGTACGCAACGGACACAGTCGCCGGCCGCGCTGTTCAGGCAACAAGAACGAAGCCGCCCATCCTCAGATGACCGACCAACCACTGGCAGCGCGTTCCTTGCTGCAGCTCTTGAGAGCACCCGTATTCCCGGATCGCGAGCAGACTCGGCAAGCGCGGCTGCTTCACGTGTTCGTGTTGGGCGCCATGCTTGTGGTCACCGCGACGCTGGCGATAATCACCGTTGTCATGCCGCAAAACGCAGCGCGGTGGGTCACCAACGCGCTCTGCGCGGACGGCATGGGCGTGTTGCTGCTGGTCCTGAACCGACGCGGGTTCACACGCGCGGCGGGCATCACGCTGGTCGCCGCGACCGGTGTGTTCATCACCATCATGGCGCTCACTGCGGGCGGCATCAGAGCGCCTGGCATCACGGGCTACATCTTGGTCGTCATTATCGCCGGCCTGCTTCTGGGCGTACGAGCAGGGATCGCCGCCGTCGTCTTCGTGGGACTCATGGGTCTGGGCCTGGTCTACCTGGACGCCAAGCACTTGCTGCCGGCACGAACGGTGGTGCATACGCCGCTCACGGTCTGGATCACCGACCTGCTCTACGTCTTCCTCGCCCTTGCGGTCCAGCAGCTGTCGACGCGGTCCATCCAGAACGCGCTGCGCGGGGCCCGTTCGGAGCTCGCCGAGCGCAAGCGGGCCGAGCAGGCGCTGCGAGAGAGCGAGGCCCGGTTCCGAGTGCTGGCGGATGCGTCGTTCGAAGGCATCGGGTTGACGGAGAAGGGGATTCTCATCGACGCCAACGAGCAACTGGCACGGATGCTCAAGACCACACGCGCTGAGCTGATCGGCCGGCCGGTGATGGATTTCGTCGCGCCCGAAGCCCGCGACGCGGTGCGCCAGGCGATGCAATCGGGCACGACCGGACCCTACGAGCATCTCGCCACGCGTGCCAATGGCATGTTGTTCCCGGTCGAGATCCGTGCCGGGGAGATCAACACCGGCGGCCGTAAGCTGCGAGTGACGGTTGTCCGCGACATGACCTTCCACAAACAGGCGGAAGAAGCGCTGCGGGAGAGCGCCGAACGCCTCCGCAGTCTCGGCGACAATCTGCCCAACGGCGCGATCTACCAGGTCGTTCGCGACCACGACGGCACGATCCGGTTCGCTTACGTGAGCGCGAGTGTCGAGCGCATCCTCGGCGTGACGCCGGCCGCGCTGCTGGAGGATTCCGCCGCATTCGCGCGTCAAGTCGTCGCGGAGGACTGGGCGCTCGTCGCTGAAAAGCGCGAGGAGTCGCTCCGCAACTTGAGCGTATTCAACGTCGACGCGCGCGTGCGCGCCGACAGCGGGGCGCTGCGATGGATTCACCTATGCTCGGCACCGCGGCGACTGCCGGACGGCCGCACGCTCTGGGACGGCTTCCTGATGGACATCACCGAGCGCATGCGCGGGGAGGAAGAGCGCATCCGCCTCGAGGCGCAACTGCGCGAATCGCAGAAAATGCAGGCACTCGGCGTCCTGGCGGGGGGCGTTGCGCACGATTTCAACAACATCCTGGCGGCGATCAAAGGCAATGCCCGGCTCGCCATCGAGGACCTGCCCGCGAACCATCCGCTGCAGCGCAGCCTGGCGGAGATCGACCAAGCGAGCGCGCGCGCCACCGAGCTGGTCCGCCGCATCCTCACGTTCAGCCGGCGGCAAGAGCCGGTACGCACGACGTTGCAACTCAAGGCCGTGGTCGAGGAAGCGCTGGGACTGCTCCGTTCCACGCTATCTCCGAACATCCGAGTGCACACCGACTTCCCCGCCGACCTGCCGGCGGTATCGGCGGATGCGACGCAGATCCATCAGATCATCCTCAACCTCGGCGCGAATGCGGCTCAGGCGATGGGCCAGCAGGGCGGGCGCCTCGATGTCCGCCTGCAGTCTACGACGGTGGACGCGGCGCTCGCCCGCACTTGCGCCGACCTCCACGAGGGCCGCTACATCCGGCTCTCGATGACCGACACCGGTCCGGGTATGGACCCCGCGACCCTGGAACGGATCTTCGAGCCGTTCTTCACCACCAAGCCGGCGGGACAGGGAACCGGACTCGGTCTGTCCATGGTCCATGGCATCATGCAAAACCATGCGGGTGCGGTCACGGTCGAGAGCGCACCCGGCGAAGGCACGACCTTCCACCTCTACTTCCCGGCATCCGAGGGCGCGGCGCCCATCGCCCAGATCACGGTGCGACCTGTCGTGCACGCGCGTGGCGAGCGCGTGCTCTACGTGGACGTCGAGGAACCGCTGGTGGTTGTCACCAAGCGCATGCTGGAACGCGTGGGCTATCGCGTGACCGGGTTCACCGACGCGGCGCAGGCCCTGGAAGCGTTTCGCTCGAGCCCCGGCGAGTTCGACGTCGCCGTCACGGACCTCGCCATGCCGGGAATGCCGGGCCACGAGCTTGCCCGCGAGTTGCTGCGCATCCGCCCCGGCCTGCCGATCATCATGACCACAGGCTATGTCCGCCCCAGGGACAGCGAGCTCGCCAAGCACCTCGGCGTGCGGGATCTGATCCTGAAGCCCGACACCGTCGACGAGCTCTGTGACCGCCTGCGGCGATTGTTCGTCGACACCGCCGCCACTGCCAACCACTGACCTTCAGCTCGGCAGGCGACATGGTCGTGTCGCCTGCTTCGCTGCGGCGCTGCGGGCGGGACCGGCTCATCGGGGTGACCGCATATGCGCGAAGTGAGCGTTGACGTCCACCGCGAGGCTGCGATCGGAGCGACCGACCGCCGGCTGTTCGGGGCCTTTGTCGAGCACCTGGGCCGCTGCGTCTACGGCGGCCTCTACGAGCCAGGCCACCCGAGCGCGGACGCCCGCGGTTTCCGCCAGGACGTGCTCGCACTCGTGCGCGAGCTCGGCCCCACGATCCTGCGCTATCCGGGCGGCAACTTCGTGTCCGGCTACAACTGGGAGGATGGCGTCGGGCCGGTGACCGATCGTCCGCGCCGGCTGGAGCTCGCGTGGCGGTCGACCGAGACGAACGAGTTCGGCACCAACGAGTTCATCGGCTGGTGCCGGCAGGCCGGCATCGAGCCGATGCTGGCGGTCAACCTCGGCACGCGTAGCCCCGACGCGGCACGCCGGCTCGTCGAATATTGCAACCATCCCGGCGCTACGGCGCTTTCCGAGCTGCGCCGCGCCCACGGATGGGAACAGCCCCACGGCGTGAAGTTCTGGTGTCTCGGCAACGAGATGGACGGCCCGTGGCAGATGGGATCCAAGACGGCCCAGGAGTATGGCCGCATCGCGACCGAAGCGGCCAAGATGATGAAGTGGGTCGATCCCAGCATCGAGCTGGCCGCTTGCGGGTCCTCGGGCCGCAATATGCCGACGTTCGGGACATGGGAAGACGTCGTGCTCGAGCACGCGTTCGACCACGTCGAATACATCTCCCTGCACACCTACATCAACAACTACGCGGGCGACACGGCCGCATTCCTCGCCAGCGTCGATCTGATGGACCGTTTCATCGACGAGGTGGTTGCCATCGCGGATGCAGTCGCCGCGCGCCGGCGCTCAGCCAAGCGGATCATGCTGAGCTTCGACGAATGGAATGTCTGGTACCGCACCCGGCGTACGCCCGAGGTCCGGGTGCAGCCCGGCTGGCCCGTGGCGCCGCCGCTCCTCGAGGAGATCTACAACGTGGCGGACGCGCTGGTGTTGGGCGGCATGTGCATCTCACTGCTGAACCATGCCGACCGCGTGAAAGCCGCCTGCCTCGCGCAGCTTGTCAACGTCATCGCGCCGATCATGACGCAGACTGCTGGCCCCGCCTGGCGCCAGGCCATCTTTTGGCCCTTCGCCCATCTCAGCCACTTCGGGCGCGGGCGCGTGTTGCGGGCGCGGATCGACTCGCCCACTTATTCGGCCACCTACTTCGACCCGCGCGGCGCGCAGGACCTCTACTTCCCGCTGCCGCAGGCGCCGTACCTCAAGCTCGCGGCCGTGCACGACTCCGACTGCGGCGCGCTCACCCTGTTCGCGCTCAACCGCAGCCTGACCGAGGAGATGCCCTTGCGCGTGACGGTGGATGGCTTCTCCGATCTCGCCGTCGACCAGGCGCTGCAGCTGCACGATACCGATCTCGAGGCCGTCAACAGCAGCCAGCAGCCGGATCGCGTGAGGCCCTCGGCGCTCTCCGGAGTGCGAGCGGAAGGCGGCCGTCTGTCGGCAAACCTGATGCCGGCGTCCTGGAACGTCATCCGCGCGAGGGTTGCATGACGCGCCGCGCCTGTCTGCGGCCTTCTTGCGCACGGTCCGTACTCGATCCGTAACCGCGGACAGGTTATCCTTGACGAGTCTGACCCCCAGCGGGGACGCGGCCGCCTGCTGGAGCTGGATTGGGCAGGAACCAGTGCCCGATCGGTCGGGACCGCGACCGTTCTCCGGAACGGAATGCCGGAGGTCAAACGCATGCGCGCTCAAGTCATCAACCATGGGGATCTCACCCAGGACTCCCGCTTCCCCGACCGTAACCCGGACAACCCGATGTATGCCTGTCGGCTGCTCGCGGAGGGGGATTCGTGGTTCACGCTGGGCGCGGTGCCCAGCAGCAACATCCTGTTCAACATCGAGACGTCGAAACGCGCGGCGCTGGTCACGATCGCGTTCCCCGGCGACACGATCCTCCGGATGGGCGATCCCGCGCACATGCAGCAGCTGCGCCGCCTGCTGGTGGATCCGCGTTTCCTGTACAAGTGGGACACGATCCTGCTCTCCGGCGGCGGCAACGATCTGATCTCGGTCGCCGGCGCCTTACTCCCCAAGCGCGGGATCACGAGCACGAGCGCGTCCGATTATGTCGACCCGGCGGAACTGCAGAAGCTCATCGGCGACATCCAGCAGGCATATCGGAATATCGTGGATGTACGAGACGAAGCGGGCAGCCCGAACAGCGGCGTGCCGATCGTCGCGCACACCTACGACTATCCCACCCCGCGCGACTCGCCTTCGCGTTTTCTCGGAGTCGGCGTCAAAGGCCCTTGGCTGCAACCGGCATTGACGGCGGCGGAGATTCCCGCCGCGATGTGGCAGCCGATCTCCGACTACCTGCTCGATCAGGTCGCGGAGGCGATCCTTGCGCTGGACTCAGGGGCTACGGGAAGCCAGCAGTTGCCGAGTTTTCATGTCGTGGATACGCGCAACACCTTGGCCCGCGCCGCGCCGGACACCACCTCGTTCAGCGGCGATTGGGCGAACGAGATCCATCCAGACACCACCGGGTACAGCAAGCTGGCCGCGAAGATCTCCGCGCGAGTGAACTTGTAACCGACTGGCCGTCACTCGCAGGCGGCCCGCGCCGCCCGACGCTTGCATTCTAACGGTCGCGTCACGCCCGTTCCCGCGCTAACCCGGATATTTCATGAGGGGCTCGGGATGATGGGGGTCGAGTTCCGAGCCAGTTGTGGCTCGACCCTCGCAGCCAATAGCCAGACTATTGGCAAGAGGGGCATGCCGCAAATGGCCGGAAATCGACCGCCAGCACCCGAGTAGCCCGGCAGGACAAATCGTACCAACTCCGGTCTCCCGCGATCGGCTGTCCATGAAGGTGTCGACCGAGATTCGGGGCGTCTTCATGAAATATCCGGGCTAGAGATCAGGCGGGGTCCGGCCGGTTCCACTCCATGATCTGGTTGAACATCTCGCGCTGGCTTTTGAAGCGCGTGAGGTCATAGCAGCCCAGCGGGCTGGTTCCAGTGCGGCCCACGCATCGGTTGCAATGGGTGCACGGATTGTCAGGGCAATCCTTGCCTGCCGCGAACTCCTTCAGCAGCCCAGGGTTCGCGATCAGCGAGCGCGCCATCGAGATCATGTCGCAGCTGTCGGAATCGATGGCGGCCTCCATGACGTGCTTGTGCTGAAAGCCGCCGTTGACGATCACCGGCAGGCCAACGTCCTTCCTAAATTGCCTGGCGAAGTCGAGGTTGACGCCTTCCTCGTACTTCCAACCCATGCCGAACAGCAATCGCGCCACCGGTGAGATGGCATTCACCAGGCCGGCGCGCACCGCGGCCTTCACCGTGAGATGGCGCACGGAGTTAAAGAAGATCTTGACCTCATCGAACGGGAACCGACCCGGCACGTCGCAGGGGTTCGGGAATCCGTACCCGGCGACGACGTGCAGGTAATCGGCGCCGAGCGTTTTCACGCGGCGCGCGTAGTCGAGCATCTGGGGCAGGTCGTTGCCCGCTCGCCACGGGATGCGGCAGAGCGCGAGCAGCAGCGGCCGCGACATGAAGTCCTCGCCGGAGAGCCGGATGCCGAGCAGGAAGCTGCGCCCGATCCGGGCCCGGACCGCTTCGAGAATGCTTTGCAGAAAATGGAAGCGCCGGTCCGCGTCGCCGCCCCATTGGTCGGTTCGGCGGTTGATCGCGGGGTTCAGGAACTGGTGGATCAGATAGCCCTTGGTGATCGTGATCTCCAGTCCGTCGGCGCCCGCATCCTGCACGCGCGCCGCAGCGTCGGCGAAATCCCGGACCGCCTTGTCGATCTCCGGCTTCGACATGGCTGCGCGGCGATTGTAGTAGCCGAACGCGAAATCGAACCCGGACGACGAGGACTTGGCGTCCACCTCCTCCGCGAACAGGCTGCTGTAGGTGGCGTAACCGGGATCGCCGATCTGCACGATATATCGGCAATCGGTCGCGTCCTTGATCGCGGCGATGTACTTGCGCACGTAAGGCACGAATTTCGGCCCCGCGATCGACGGATACTGCGGCGGAGACAACCGGTCCTGGTTGACGTGGAACGTCGTCGAGATGATGCCGCCGACACCGCCGTCGGCGAACCGCTTCTCGAAGTTCTTCCACACGTCGGTCACCGTGCCGTCATAGTTCCCGGTCCGCCCTCCGACCGAGGAGCGCAGGATGCGGTTCTTGAATGTGACGCCGTTGATGGTGAAAGGCTGGAAGATCGCGCTGGTCATGGCTGTCTCTCCGGGGAAGCGGCAAGCGCTTGCAGCTCGGCGCCGGCCGCGCGCAGATCGGCGGTGTCGAAGCCCTCGCCGAACCAGCCGTAAGCCTCCGAGAGCATGCGATGCGCGGATTCGTACCGACCGTCGCGGGCGAGCAGCCTGGCGAGGCTCATCGTGGCGCGCAGCTCGAGCGAATGCGCGGCCTGCCGCCGCGCGAGCTGGATCGCTGCGCGGAAGCAGTCTTCGGCTTGCGCCTCTTGCTCGAGCGGCGGCAACAGCAGCAGCTCGCCCTTGAGGCGCGAGAGCTCCGCCTCCCATTGGTGCTCGCCGTTGCGAGTCGCCGCCGCCTGCGCGTTGGCGAGGACCGCGAGACCCTCCTTCGGCCGCCCGAGCTTCGCGTAGCCCAGCGACGAGATCGACATCGCCCACGGCAGGCCGACGCCGGCCTCCTGGCTTTGGAAATCCGAGAACGCGCGGCCGATATGCCCGAGGCCCGCGGCGCATTCGCCGCGCGCGATCAACTCCTGTCCCTCCAGCACGAGCGCGCAGCTTCCCAGGTACCCCAGGTTCTGCTGCGCGGTCAGGGCGACCAATTCATCCAGCATCTGCCTGACCGCCGCCGCGTGGCCGCAACACGCGCGCGTCGCGCACGCAAAGAACAACGCCATCGCGAGCGCAAAAGGCTGAGCCAGGCGGCGCGCGGTCTCGATGGCCTTCGCGCTCACCACCGCCGCCTGATCGGGATAGCCGAGGATCCAGAGCGTCCAGCTCAGGTGGAACAACGCGTTCACGCCCGGGTCGATCTGCAGCGCGAGCGGATTGGCGCGCTGCGCCTGCGGGTCGTAAAGTGAGAATGCTTCCTCGAGCTCGCTGCGCGCGGAGCCGAAGTCGCCTTGCCAGAAGGCGACGCAACCCGACATCCAGCGTCCCAACATGCGCGAGCCCCGGTCGCCCGAGCGTTCGCCGAGCGCGGCAACCGCCAGGCTTTCGTCGCGCGCCGCGGCGAGCGCCCCACGCGCGTAATAGCAGGAGAACAGCCCCCGCCGCGCTTCGATCAGGTGGGGAACGTCCTCGAGCTGCTGGCACAGCTCGCGTGCACGGGCGAAAGCACGCTCGGTGTCGGAAGAGGCGAAGCCCTTGAGCGCGCGATACGCCGCGCCACGCAGAATTTGCAACTCGAGCTCGAGCCGGCTCGATTCCGTACCCGGCGCGACCATGGCCAGGCCCTCGAGGCCCTTGCTCGTGTGGCCCAGCGTCTCCAGGTTGGCAAACCGGTCCAGCGCGCGTTGCGCCGCCGCGATCCAGTAACGGGTAGCTTGGACCGGCTTGCCCGCCTGGGCGTAGTGGTGCGCGAGCAGCTCGGGCTCGATGCGCACGCGCTCCGGATCATTCTTCTCCAGCGCCTCGGCCACGCGCAGGTGCAGGTCCTGCCGCCGGCTGCGCAGCAGGCTCGCATACGCGGCATCCTCCATGAGCGCGTGCTTGAACGTGAACGAGATCGACGGGGGCCCGCCACGGCCCAACAGCACACCCGACGAGGTGAGCTTGTCCAGCGCCTCGGCGAGGGTGCTCTCGTCGAGCTGCGAGATCGCGAGCAGCAGCTCGCGAGTGAATTCGCGCCCGATCACCGCCGCCATCTGGGCGACCTCTTTCGCCGAGCGCAGTTGGTCCAGGCGGGCCATCAACGAGTCCTGCAACGTCGCCGGCACCTCGGACACCGATGCCGTCAAAGTCTTGGTGACCTCCTCGATGTACAGCGGCACGCCGTCGGTCCGGTCGACGATCTGGATGAGCAGCTCGGCTGGAACCGCTTTGCCTTCCACCACCCGGCCCACCATCGCCGCGGACTGGCGCCGGTCGAGCCGCTCGACCGCGATCTGGCTGGCATGCTCCAGCCCGAGCCACGGATAGTCGGGCACGTTCCTCGACGTGAGGATCGCAAGTGAGCGGATGGCGCGGATCCGCTGCGCCCACAGGTTGAGCAGCTCCACCGAAGTGGGGTCGACCCAGTGCACATCTTCGAACAGAAACAGCACCGGGGCGCGCGCCGCGAGTCCCTCCAGCCGGTCGAGCAGCGCGGCGATGGTCTTCGCCTTCTGCTGTTGTGGCGTCAGCTGCAGAGGCGGATAGCGCCCGGCGGCCGGCACCGAGAGCAGCGCGGCGATGAGCGGCGCGATCTCCGCCGTCTGCGCGCTCGAGCTGCGCAGGATCGCCTCCAGCTTATCGAGCCGCTGCGCAGCCGAGTCGCCGCTGCGGAAGTCGGCCTCCCTTTCGAGCTGGTGAATGAAGGGGTAGAGCGCGCTGTTCGTGTGATAGGGAGAGCATTGGAAGCGCAGCCGCACATGAGGTTGCCCGGTGATGCGCTCGGTCAGCCCCTCCGCCAG
>Ga0335084_10003255_pt1 | contig 15813 bp, 13 predicted proteins | sample Lox_Sample_44_FD_206721 | JGI IMG/M metagenome (GOLD analysis project Ga0335084, IMG submission 206721) | Soil microbial communities from Loxahatchee National Wildlife Refuge, Florida, United States - Lox_Sample_4.4 | ecosystem: Environmental > Terrestrial > Soil > Wetlands | place: USA... | reverse complement strand
CGCCCGCATCCTCGCCGCCGCCGACACGATCATCGCGCCGGTCCCCGAGGCGCAGCGGCCGGATCCCGACAAGCAGCTCCGCCCGTACCCGCCGAACGGGGACGGTGCGGTGTGGGTCACCCGCGTACAGGACGAATGGACCGAGGCGCGGTCGATCGCGCGCGCCGTGTCGCGGCTGCACGAGGATGGCTCCCGGTGGTCCGACGTCGCCGTGCTCTGCCGGACCTCGCGCCTGTTCGGCTTGCTCCAGCGCGCGTTCGAGGAGTACGACGTGCCGGTCGAGATCCTGGGCCTGGCCGGCCTGCTGAAGCAGCCGGAGGTGGTGGAGGTCCTGGCGTACGCGCGCGCCGTGCTGGACCCCAAGGCCTCCGTCGCGCTCGCTCGGATCCTCCTGGGCCCGCGGTACCGCGTCGGCTTCAAGGATCTGGCGCTGGTCGCCCGACTGGCGACGATCCAGAGCAAGGCGATGCGCGAGTACATGACGGAGGACGACGTCGAGGCGGAGCCGTTCCTGTTCGCCGAGGCCCTCGAGCGCCTCGATGAGATCGAGGATCTCTCGGACGAGGGCCGGGCTCGCCTGCTGGAGTTCCGCGACGAGCTCCGCGTGCTCCGCGTGGAGGCGCGGAAACCGGTCGGTGAGTTCCTCGGCGAGGTGATCCGCCGGATCGGCATCGTGGACGAGCTGGACGCGGACGTCGACCGGGGGCACGCGCTCGCCGCCCGGCGGAACCTCGCCGCGTTCCTCGACGAGGTCCACGGGTTCGAGCCGGTCGAGGGCGAACTGACCCTGCGCGCGTTCCTCGAGTACGTCGACGCCGTCGAGGCGCTCGACAAGCAGGACTGGGCGCCGGTGCAACCCTCGGACGAGGACTCGGTGAAGGTCATGACGATCCACGTCGCGAAGGGGCTGGAGTTCGACCACGTGTTCGTTCCGGGCGTCGCGCACGGGCTGCTGCCGAACCCGACCGTGCCGCAGAACCCGGCGGAGCGGGGCAAGTCGCTCGACTTCGAGCTCCGCGGGGACGCCGCGATCCTTCCGGCCTTCGACGGCAACGTCAGTCGTTTCAAGGAGGCGCTGTCCGCGCAGGAGATCATCGAGGAGCGCCGCACCGCCTACGTCGCGCTCACGCGTGCGCGGCGGACCCTCCATGTGAGCGGGGCGTTCTGGTACGGCGACAACCAGATGCCGAAGAAGGCGAGCCGCTTCCTGGATGAGCTGCTGGACTGGGGCGCCGAGACCGGGATGGCGGCCGTCGAGCGCGGCCCAGCGGAGGCGTCGGAGGACAATCCGATGCTCGGCCTGCGCGCGTCGTTCGTCCGCCCCTGGCCCGGACCCGCCCGGCCGGACGAGGGCGACGAACTGTTCGCGGACGGCTGGCGGCACGCCGCGCTCGCGGTCGTCCAACCGTCCCTCGTGGAAGCCCTCGGCGAGGCCGACCGCCGGTCGTTCGAGCAGCTGGCCTCCGATCGCCGCACCCTGGCATCCCACCTGCGCGAGCGTGCGGCGGGCGATGCCGGTGGGGACCGCGATCGGGTCCTCACCACGGTGAGCGTCGGCGGCGTCATCGAGTACACGACCTGCCCGAAGCGCTTCTACTGGACCAGCGTCCGCCCGCTCCCCCGGTTCAGCGGGCCGGCCGCGCGCATCGGCACCGAGATCCACCGCTGGATCGAGCGCCGGGCCAGCGGCCAGGGGCAGCTCCTGGAGGCGGACGACCCGGTCGATCTCACCCACGAGGAGCTCGCCGGCGACCCCGGACGCGTCGGGCGCCTGCGCGACTCGTTCCTGGCGTCGAGGTTCGCCGGCGTCGTGCCGCTGTTCGCGGAGCGGCCGTTCCTCCTTCGGGTCGGCGCCTTCACGGTCGGAGGGCGCATCGACGCGATCTACGGCGAGCCAGACGGCCCGTGGGAGATCGTCGACTGGAAGACCGGCATGGGAACGGCCGACCCGTTGCAGCTGGAGCTCTACGGGCTGGCCTCGGTCGAGATCTGGGGCAAACGCCCCGAGGACCTGACGCTCAGCTACTGCTACCTGGCGAAGGACGAGATCGTGTCCCAGCCGATGGCGGACCCGTCCGACGTGCGCGCCCGGGTCGAGGCCTCCTTGACGGCGATCGGCGATCGGGCGTTCGAGCCGACGCCCGGTCGATGGTGCACGCATTGCGATTTCCGGAGCTTCTGCGACGCCGGCAGCGCCTGGCTCGCCGAGAACGGCTGAGCCCCGGGCGTCAGTCGCGTGTCTGCGCGTCGAGTCGTTCGATCTGATCCTCGAACGTGCGGTACCCCGCGGCCGGGTCGAAGCCGCCGATGATCATGCCGGGGACGAACCTCGCATGCAGGCCCACCTCGGCGGGCACCCGAACCTGCGCGGCGGATCGGAACCACTCCAGATCGCCCGGCTGGATCGCCGCCTCGCCCGACGTGCCCAGCCGCCGGTAGGCGGCATCGTCGGTCACGACCGAGGTCCGGCGGAACGCATGGGCCAGCTCGGCGCGCCGGTGCTCGTCGTCGCACGTGATCGTAACGTCGCGGCCGTCCCACGCGGCCGTTGCGACGGTCGACTTCGCCTCGTCGTCCGGCGCGTAGAACTCGACCCTCATCGGGAGCGCGGGCCCGATCAGCCGACGGGACTCTTGGTGAGGCGCCGGATCATCCTCGAGAGCTCGGTCAGCAGGTTCACCGACAGGCTCGGATCGGCCTTCAACGCCTTCATCAGATCGCGGCGGGTGAGGATCACCAGCTGCATCGGCGTCTCGCTGCGGACGGTCGCCGTCCGCTCACCGCCGTCGAGGACGGCGATCTCACCGAAGTGATCGCCGGGGAGGAGCCGCTGCACGAAGCGGTTGTGCACCGTGACCTTCGCCTGTCCCTTCAGGACCACGTAGAAGGCATCGCCCGGCTCGCCCTCCTTCACGATCGCCGCGTCGGGCATGTAGTCGGCCACGTCGCACAGGCTGGCGAGCTGTTTGAGATGGCGCTTCGGAAGGTCTCGGAACAGCGGGACGTATCCGAGAACCTCCTCGAGCTTGGGCTTTGCCACGGTCCCCTCCTCGGTGTCGGCACAGCCTATCGGCTCGGCGACGGCGAGGGGAAGTCCATGTCGGTGCCGACGGGTACGGTCGCGCGCGGGTGGTGCGGATGCTCCAGCGCCCGGAGGGGCTCGAACCACTCCCCCTCGTGATCCTGGCGGCCGGGCGATGCCTGATCCGCCAAGGCGAGGCGAGCCGCGGCTTGTGGATGATCGAGTCCGGCATCCTGCGCACCGCCACGCTCTCACCGCAGGGACGCGAGCTCATCGTCGACCTCCTCGGGCCAGGCGACCTGGTCGGCGAACCGGGGTCGGCACCGTCGATGCTCACGGTTAGCGCCATCCGGCCGGCCAGGCTCCGGCCGCTGGTCGTCTCCGCGTCGGCGCCGCTCCTGGCCACGCGTTCACATCGGGCCATAGGCCTGGCCTGCGATCTGGCGTGGCGGGACGTCCAGGGCCGGGTCGAGCACCGGCTGGTCGATCTGGCTGCCCGGTTCGGACGGCCGGTGGAGGGCGGAACGCTCATCCCGCTGACCCTGACGCAGGAGGACATCGCGGGGCTGGCCGGCACGTCTCGCGAGTCCGCGAACCGCGCGCTCGCCGCGTTGCTCGCATCCGGTCGGATCGCCCGGCGGCGGCGCGGCCGCTACGTGGTCGGCGCCCGCCTGCACGTTGTTCGGTCCTGATCGGCCTGCTCGGCGCCCTATCCGCTCGCTCCCTGCGGCGAGTCGTCGGCCCCCTGGAGCAACGCCAGCGAACACGGCCCGCAGTACCGGGCTTTGCCTTTGATGTTCCGGCCGCACCGGGCGCACGTCCGCGGTTCCGCGATCGCCCACGTCTGCGTGGCGCCGCGTCCGCGTGTGTCGATGCGTCCCTCCGCCGCCAGCTTGCGCAACTGGGCGGTCACCGTCCGGGCCGCCAGCCGGCGCACCTCGTCCGGTTGTTCCGGATAGATCTCCGCCACGAGCCCGTCCACGTCGCGCGGCCCGGCCCGCAACGCGACGAGCACCTCCTCCTCGCGCTCGGCGCGGTGCGCGAGGTACTCGTGGAGCTTGGCGTTCGCGTCAAGCACGATCGGGCCGTGTCCGGGATGGATCGTCTTCGCGTCCAGCTCGAGCATCCGTCGCAACGACGCCAGGTACTTCGCGAGGTCGCCGTCGGGCGGATCGATGAAGCTGGTGCCGCGCCCGAGGACCGCGTCCCCCGTGAAGAGTGCGCGCGATCCGCGATCGAAGAACGCCACGTGGTCTGCGCTATGGCCGGGCGTGTGCACGGCCGTCAGCTCGACGCCGGCGGCCCCGAACGTCTGCCCGTCCTTCAGGCGCTGTGCGCCGTCGAGCCGCCACGCCCACACCGGTGCGCCGACCCGCTCGGCCAGCGCGCCCGCTCCCTCGCCGTGGTCCTCGTGATCGTGCGTCACGAGGACGTGCGCGACGTCGCCCGCCGCCTTGCGGACCTCGTCCAGGTGGGCCGCGATCGCGGGACCCGGATCGACCACGATCGTCGGACCGTCGCCCACGATCCAGGTGTTCGTTCCGTCGAGGGTGGAGACGCTCGGGTTCGGCGCGAGCACCCGGACGATGCGGACCACGGCGCCTACCCCTGCTCCGTCACGTGGGTGGGCATCGCGGCGATCTCCTCGGCGTCGGGCTCCCGCGTGGTGAACCGGAGCGCGATCACCGTGTCCACCGACGTACAGGCCGCCAGCTCGCTGACGGTGAACCACGTCGGCCAGTAGAGCTTGCGGGCGCCCGCCACCCACTCCGCCAGCAGGGCGCGGGGCGACGTCCACCAGGCCCGAACCACCTCGGTCCCGTCCGGCTCCGGCTCGAGCCCGGGACCGGCGAAGACCGCGAAGTAGCGAGCGTCGAACCGGACGGGGACCTCCTCCGGAGCGACCCAGTGACAGATCTCGACGAGTCGATCGGCGGTGGGCGGCATCTGGTCGACCTGCTGGTGCGATCGCGAGCGGATCAGCCCTCCCGCCGTCAACGCCAGCCCCACCTCCTCGATCAGCTCGCGGATCGCCGCCGCCCGCTGCACCTCGCCGCCGTTGCCGAACCATCGTGCGGCGCTCGACGCGTCCGCGGGATCGACCGCGCCGCCCGGGAACGCCACGTACCCAGGAAGGAACCGGCTGGCGGCGCTCCGCTCCACGACCAGCACCTCGGGGTCGCCGTCGCGGCCGTCACGCACGCAGATCGCCGATGCCGCGGGCCGGATCGAGGGAGCGTCCACGACGCCTATCCTCGCAGGCCACGGCGTCACCGCATACTTCGAGGCGTGCTGGGACCAGCCGCCGACGCGATACGGGCCGCGATCCGCGACCACGGACCGATCCCGTTCTCCGAGTTCATGGAGCGCGCCCTCTACGGGCCGGGTGGCTACTTCGAAGGCACGCCGGTCGGTGCGCGCGGTGACTTCGTCACGAGCCCGCACGTCCACCCGATCTTCGGCGAGCTGCTCGGGCGAGCCGTTCGCGGGATGCACGGGTCGCTCGGCCGCCCGGCTCCGTTCCGGATCGCGGAGGTCGGCGCGGGCGACGGCACGCTGGCACGTCAGCTCATCGACGCGCTCGCGGATCTGGCGCCGACATACGTCGGTGTCGAGCTCGGCGCGGGCGCGCGGGCGTCGCTGGGAGCGATCGACGGGCTCGGCGTTCGCGCCGAGCTCGACGCGCCGGCCGACGTCGTCATCGCGAACGAGCTCCTGGACAACCTGCCGTTCCGCCTCGTCCGCGACGGTCGCGAGGTCCGCATCGCGGTCGAAGGCGATCGGTTCGTCGAGATGCTGGCCGAGCCCGACGAGGATGTCATCGCCGCGGCGGGCGGGCCGGGCGAGAGGGTGATCCCGGACGGTGCCCACGCGTTCGTCGATCGGCTGGCGTCGATCCTCGCGCGAGGCTACGCGCTGCTGATCGATTACGGGGGCATCGGCACGACCGGCGGGCCGGTCCACGGCTACCGCGATCACCGCGTCGTCGAGGACGTGCTGCACGCGCCCGGATCGACGGACATCACGTCCGGGGTCGACTTCGGCTCGCTGGCCTCCTACGCCGAGCGGCGCGGCCTCACGGCGTTCCCGAGCGTGACGCAGCAGGCCGCACTCATGTCGCTCGGGTTCGAAGGCTGGTTCCGGTCCGAGCTCGAACGGCAGCAGGACCTGCTCCAAGCGCGCGTGGGGCTCGAGGCGGTCCGCACGTGGTCGGGGCGGAGCAGGGCAACGATCCTGATCGACCCCGCGGCGCTCGGCCGGCTCCGGTGGCTCGTCCTGGCGACCCCGGGACTGCCGCCGCCCGGCTGGCTCTCCGAGGCTCAGTAGGCAACGGCCCAGGTCGCGGTGTCCACCGACGGGCGGCCGCACACGATGCAGGGACCGTCGGCGGCCTCTGGTCCGTCGAGCGGCAGGTAGCGGATCGTCGCCTTCGTCTCGGCCTTGACCCTCGTTTCGCACGCCGCGTCGCCGCACCAACCGCCGATCACGAATCCACCCGGATCCTCGATCTTCGCGCGGAGCTCCTCGAGCGACGACGCATGGAACGTGTGCTCGTCGCGGAACCGTGCGGCATCGTCGAAGAGACCCCGCTGGATCTCGTCCATGAGGGCGATCAACGTCGGCCCGGCCTCCGCGACGGGGATCGGGCTCTTGGCACCGGTGTCGCGTCGGACGAGCGTCACCTGCCCCGCGTCCAGGTCGCGGGGGCCGATCTCCACGCGTACCGGCACGCCGCGCAGCTCGTGGTCGGCGAACTTGAATCCCGGCCGCAGATCGTCGCGATCGTCGACCTTCACGCGGAGGCCGGCGTCGCGCCACGCGTCGCTGAGGCGAGCGGCTTCGGCGAGGACATGCGTCGCCTCGTCGTCGCTGCGATAGATCGGCACGATCACGACCTGTGAGGGCGCCACCTTCGGCGGCAAGCGCAGGCCCTTCTCGTCGCCGTGCGCCATGATCAGGCCGCCCACCAACCGCGTGGACGCGCCCCACGACGTGGCCTCCGCGTAGTGCTCCTCGCCGTCGCGACCGAGGAACGTCACCCCGTACGCCTTCGCGAAGTTCTGCCCGAGGTAGTGGGACGTGCCGGCCTGCAGCGCTTTGCGATCACGCATCAACGCCTCGATCGTGAGGGTCTCCTCCGCACCGGGGAAGCGTTCGGCCGGCGTCTTGCGGCCGAGCCGGACGGGCATCGCCATCACGTCTTCGGCGACCTGCCGGTACGCCTCGAGCATCTGCTTCGCCTCGTCCCAGGCTTCCTGCTTCGTCTCGTGCGCGGTGTGGCCCTCCTGCCAGAGGAACTCGCTGGTCCGCAGGAACAGGCGGGGGCGCAGCTCCCAACGGACGACGTTGGCCCACTGGTTGTAGAGGAGCGGCAGGTCGCGGTAGCTCTGGACCCACTTGGCGTAGGTGTTCCAGATGATCGTCTCCGACGTCGGGCGCACCACCAACGGTTCGGCGAGGTCTTCGCCCGGCACGTGCGTCACCAACACGAATTCGTGCGCGAACCCCTCGACGTGTTCTTTCTCGCGCTCGAGCAGCTTGAGCGGGATGAACATCGGGAAGTACACGTTCTGATGCCCGGTCTGCTTGAACCGGATGTCGAGCGCGTCACGGATCGCCTCCCATAGGGCGTACCCGTACGGCTTGATCACCATCGTGCCGCGGACCACCGAGTTCTCCGCCAGATCGGCCTGACGGACGACCTCCTGGTACCAGGCCGGGAAATCGTCGCTGAAGGAAGGAAGCGCCATCGTGCGGGAAGGATAGCGGCCGACTACTTGTCGACGTCGCCGACGACGAAGAAGATCGAGCCGAGGATCGAGATGAGATCGGGAACCAGCGTGCCCGGCAGCATCGCCGGGATCACGCTGACGTTCGAGAAGCTCGCCGTCCGCATCTTCAGCCGGTACGGCTCCTTCTTCCCGTTGCCGATCACGTAGTAGCCCATCACGCCGAGCGGGTTCTCCGTGCGGACATAGACCTCACCCTCGGGGATCTTCAGCGCCTTCGGCAGGCCGCTGGCCAGGTACGGCCCGGGCGGGAGCTTGTCGACGCATTGCTCGATGATGTCGCACGACTGCTTCACGCGCTCCACGAGGACCCAGAGCCGGTCGTAGGAGTCCCCGCGCGTGCCGACCGGCACGTCGAACTCGACCTCGCCGTACTTCTCGTACGGGCTGTCCTTCCGCGGATCCATGGCGACGCCGGTCGATTGCAACGTGGGGCCGGAGCACCCGTACGCGACCGCCGTCGAGGCCGGCAGCAGGCCGACGTCGCGGCACCGCTTGAAGATGATCTCGTTGCCCATGATCAGGGTCTCGTACTCCTTGACCGTGCGCCGCACCGCAGCGAGCACCGGCGCGACCTGCTTCAGGAAGCCGCGGGGGAGGTCGTCCTTCAGCCCGCCCACACGGGCGAACGAGTGATGCATCCGGGCGCCGGTCGCCGTCTCGACGAGGTCCTGCACCATCTCGCGCTCGCGGAACGCGTAGAAGATCGGCGTCATCGCGCCGAGCTCCAACGGGTAGGAACCCATGAATACCAAGTGGTTCATGATCCGGTTGAACTCGGCGAGCATCGTGCGGATCCACTGCGCTCGGTCGGGCGCTTCGATGCCGGCCAGGCGCTCGATCGCGATCGTCCAGCCGAGCTCGTTGTTGAACGCGGACAACCAGTCGTGGCGGTTCATCAACACGAGCGTCTGCCGCGCGTCACGGAACTCCGCGAGTTTCTCGGCGCCGCGATGCATGTAGCCGATCACCGGCTCGGCGCGCGTGATCACCTCGCCGTCGAGCTCGACGATGATGCGGAGCACCCCGTGCGTCGAGGGATGCTGCGGGCCGATGTTGAGGATCATCTCCTCGGTGGCGAAGTCGCCGGCCGGGATGATGTCGACGCCGCCGCCCCGGACGAGGCTCATCACCTCGGAGCTCTGGAAGGCGGGATGGACGTCCGTGTCGGCCATCGTGAGCGGCATCCTACCGCGATAGGCTCCGGCCATGGCCCGCGACGTGCGCCGCAAGCTGCCGTCGGTGGATGCCCTGCTCCGCTCGGCGCCCGCGATCCGCGCATCGAAGACGGTGGGTCGGGCGGTCCTGAAACGGACGCTCACGTCGGCGCTCGCCGAGGTCAGGGCGGGTGCCGCGCGCGGCATCGAGCCGCCGGACGACGACGAGATCCTCGCCCGCGCGATCGAACGGGCGGCGGCCGCGACGTTCGGGCTCACGCCGGTGATCAACGCGACCGGCGTCGTGCTGCACACGAACCTCGGGCGCGCGCCGCTCGCGGACGCCGCGGTCCGCGCCGTGATGCGCGCGGCCGCCGGGTACTCGGATCTGGAGGTCGACCGGGAAACCGGAAGCCGGGGCAGTCGGTCGAGCAGAGCCGAGCTGATCCTCGCGGCCCTGACCGACGCCGAGGACGCGCTCGTCGTCAACAACTGCGCCGCCGCGCTGCTCCTCGCCCTCCAGGCGCTCGCGAAGGGCAAGCCCGTCCTCGTGTCCCGCGGGGAGCTGATCGAGATCGGCGGCGCGTTCCGGATCCCCGACATCATGCGCGCCTCGGGCGCGAAGCTGGTCGAAGTGGGCACGACGAACCGCACCCGCCTGGCCGATTACCGCTCCGCGCTCGATGCGCGGACCGCCGCGATCCTGAAGGTCCACCCGTCGAACTACCGCGTGATCGGCTTCACGGCCGAGGCCGCGGCGTCCGAGTTGGCCACGCTCGCGACGAAGCACGCGATCCCGTTCCTCTACGACGTCGGCTCCGGCCTGCTCGACCACGAGCGGGGCGCCGCCGCCGACGAACCGAGCCTCCGCGGCGCGCTGCGGGACGGAGCGGACCTCGTCACGTGCAGCGGCGACAAGCTGCTCGGCGGCCCGCAGGTCGGCTGCATCGTCGGGCGCGCCGGCCTGATCGAGAAGCTCCGATCGCATCCGCTGGCTCGCGCCGTGCGGGTCGACAAGCTCCAGATCGCCGCGCTCGAGGCGACGCTCCGCCTCTACGCCGTCGGGCGTGAGGACGAGGTGCCGGTGCACGCCATGATCCACGCGAGCGCGCAGCGCCTGGCCGAGCGTGCCCACGTGCTGGCGGCGGCGATCGGCGGCGACCTCGAGGGCGCCAGCGCGCACGTGGTGCGATGCGGATCGGTCGTCGGTGGCGGAGCGATGCCGGGCACCTCCCTCCCATCGTGGGGGGTGCGCGTGAGGGTCGACGATCCCCCGTCGTTCGCCGCCCGCCTGCGCGCCGGCTCGCCGTCGGTGTTCCCCCGGGTCGCCGAGGACCACGTGCTGCTCGACGTGCGGACCGTGCCGGAAGAGCGCACGAAGGACCTGGCCCGCGCGATCCTCTACGCCCTGGAGGGCGACGTTCCCGACGACGGAGGCTGAGCGTGGCCGGAGAGCTCCGGGTGATCGCGACCGCCGGGCACGTGGATCACGGCAAGTCGTCGCTGATCGTCCGCCTCACCGGCATCGACCCCGATCGCTGGGCCGAGGAGAAGCGGCGGGGGCTCACGATCGACCTCGGGTACGCGTGGTGCACCCTCCCGAGCGGCCGGGAGATCGGATTCGTCGACGTGCCGGGACACGAACGCTTCGTGCGCAACATGCTTGCCGGGGTCGGGCCGGTGCGCCTGGTCCTGTTCGTGGTCGCGGCCGACGAGGGATGGAAGCCCCAATCGGAGGAGCACCTGCAGATCCTCGACGTGCTCGGGGTGGCAGGTGGGGTGATCGCCCTCACGAAACGCGACCTGGTCGACGAGGAGACGCTGTCCATCGCGCGCGACGAGGTGCGCGAACAGGTCGCGGGCACCGCGCTCGAGGCCTCGCCGATCGTCGCCGTGTCGTCCCAGACCGGCGAGGGCGTGTCGGACCTGGTCGCGGCGCTCGACCGAGCGATCGCGGAGGCGCCAGCGCCCGAGGACGCGCGGACGCGGCTGTTCGTGGACCGGATCTTCGCGATCAAGGGGGCGGGGACGGTTGCGACCGGGACGCTCACGGGCGACTGCCTGCGGAGCGGCGAGGAGGTCGAGCTGTACCCGAGCGGCGAGCGAGCCCGGATCCGCGGCCTCCAGACCCACAAGGAACAGGAGGATCGCGCGTGCCCCGTCTCGCGCGTAGCCGCGAACCTCGTCGGGGCCGCCCGCGATCGTCTCGAACGGGGCGACGTCCTGGCCTCGCCGGGCGCGTGGCGGCCGACCACGACGTTCGACGGCACGATCCGGCCGATCCGGGGACCCGAGCGGGAGATCCCCACCCGCGGCGCCTTCATGGTGCACGCCGGCGCCGCCGAGACCGAGGCGAAGGTTCGGTTCCTCGACGGCCCGGACGGGGAACGCTTCGTCCGGATCCGCACCGCGAGGCCGCTGGTGCTGGACGTGTTCGATCGCTACGTGCTTCGCGAGGTCGGTCGCCGGATCACGGTCGGCGGCGGCGAGGTGCTGGACGTCGCGCCGCCCGTGCGCGCGACCGATCCCCGGCACCTCGGGTTCTTGGCCCGGCGGGCCGTCGCGGATCGCACCGAGCTGCCGGCGCTCCTCGTGGATGAGCGGGGGGCCGTGCGCGCCGACGACATCACCGTCCTCACCGGAGGCTCGCCGCCCCCGGGGGTCGCCGGCTGGTGCGTCTCGGCGACCGTCCACGACGCGGCCGCGGCGGCCGCCGAGACGTTCCTGCGCGCCTACCACCGCAACCATCCTCTGGAAGAGGGGGCGACGCTCGCGAGCGTCCGCGAGGCCGTCCTGCGGGCGGCGCGGTCAACGGGTGTCCGTCCGCCCCGCGAGGTGGCCGACGTCCTCGTGGAGCTGCTCGCGGCCGACGGGCTCCTCGAACGATCCGGGTCGACGGTCCGGCTGCGCACGCACGAGGTGCGGCTCGAGCCACGCGCCGCCGACGTCGAGCAGCTGGTCGCGGCCGTCTCCGGACCGCACGAGGCGCGGCCGCCGACGGTGAAGGAGCTCGTGGCAGCCGGGTTCGCGCGCGCGCTCCTGGACGCGGCGGGGCGCGCGGGCGCCGTCGTGCGGATCTCGCCCGAGCTGATCGTCGCGCCGTCGCTCGTCGAACGCGCCACCGAGCTCGCGTACGACCATGCCGACGACGGACTCACGGTCGCTGCCCTCCGCGAGGCACTGGGCACCAGCCGGAAGTATGCGGTGCCGCTCGCCGAGTACCTCGATCGTCAGGGCGTGACGCGGCGCGACGGCGACCTCCGCTTCCCGCGCGCGCCGGCCCGGTAGCCGCGAGCGCTACGCGGGAGCGACCGCGGCGACGATCGCGACCTCGACCGAGGCGCCGAGCGGCAACGACGAGGCGCCGACCGACACCCTCGCGTGCGTTCCGAGGTCGCCGAGCACGTCCGCGAGCAGCTCGCTCGCGCCGTTCGCGACCTTCGGATGGTCCACGAAGCCCGGCACGGCCGCGATGAAGACGGTCACCTGCACGATCCGCTCCAGCCGCGCGAACGAGCCCCCGAGGCCGGTCCGCAGCGCCGCGAGGCCCAACAGGGCGGCCCGGCGTGCGGCCGCAGCGCCCTCGTCGACACTGACGTGCTGGCCGAGGAAGCCCGGGTTCAGCATGGCGCCGTCCACGAACGGGAGCTGGCCGGCGACCGTCGCCAGCCCGCCGTGCACCACGCACGGGACGTAGGCGGCCAGCGGAGGCGAGGCGGTGGGCAGTTCGAGGCCGAGTTCACGGAGACGGGCGAGGATCTGGTCGTCGTCCATGCGCGCATCCTCGCACGCATCCCCGCGGCCGGTCACTCGGGTGCTCAGCCGGCCTGGCGTTCGCCGTCCGCGTCGCGTGCGCGCAGGACGGCGCGGCGTTCCATCTCGTTCAGCCCGCCCCACACGCCGTGCGGGTCCCGGGTCCGCAGCGCGTACTCCAGGCAGGGCTCGCGGGCGGGACATCGGGCGCAGAGGGCCTTCGCGACCGCCTCACGACGTTGCTTCTCGGCTCGCTTCTCGAAATACCCGGGTGCGAAGAAGTACGCGGCGTCGTGCCCTCTGCACGCCGCCTCCTCCCACCAGGTCGCCCGAGCGAGCTCCATACCCGTAGTTCGCCCGGATCGCTCCCGCGGGATTCGCGTTCCCGGTCTCGATCACGGGAACTCCACAGCTCGAAGGCCGCGGGCTCTCACGTCAGTCGTTGGCGGGCAACGCTTGACGTTCGTCACGAGGATCGGCGTCGACCTCGACCCGCAGCACCATCCCGTCGACGCCGCGCACGCGGACCTTCGTCCCCGGATCGATCGGGAGGCCGAGGGTCCGGCCACGCCAGAGGGCCCCCTTCACGTAGACGGGTCCGTCCGGCGCCAGCCGCCCACGCGCCTCCCCGGTCAGGCCGATCAGGCCCCGTTGCGTCGACACGATGCGATCGCGGGATTGGGTCGCCACCGTGAGCCCGAAGCCGTAGAACAGGAACGTCGCGACGGTGGTCGCGCCGATCAGCCACGGCGAGATCCGGATCACCGGCGCCACCCACGAGTACAGGAGCACCGAACCGGTGAGGAACAGGGCGATCCCCGCCCACGTGGCGACCCCGAAGCGCCGCATCCGCACGTCGAGCACCATCGCGCCGACGCCGGCGAGGAGCACGCCGAGCCCGAGCCACGAGGGAGGCGCGAACGTCATACCCCATACGGCGAGCGCCAGCAGGAACACCCCCGCGAAGCCGGCGAAGCCGAAACCCGGCTGGGTCTGCTCGAAGGACAGGCACGCCAGGCCGAACACCAACAGGATGTAGATCATCGACGGCGACGCGACGCCGTGGGCGACCCGTTTCACGGGACCGAGCTCGTGGAAGCGGATCGTGACACCGCCGCTCTGCGCCTGCGCGTCGGTCTCGGCGATCTTCGTGTGCAGGACGGTCGGTCCGGCCGAGGTCGGCACGGTCGTTCCGTCCACGATGTTCAGCAGCTCGAGCACCGACGTCGCGTGAACGGAGGCGAACCCGCCGTCGATCGCCTGCTGCGCCGTCAGCGCGTCGTTCTCCTCGCTTCGATCGACGGAGCGGCCACGGGCGGCGAGCCAGCCATCGATCATGGCATTCAGACCCGGCGGCGGGCTTCCGGCGTGGAGCAGGTCGACGGGGTCGAGCGGTCCCGTCTGCGACCCGGGTGCGACCGCCGCCAGCGACGAGGCGTAGAGCAACAGGAGGCCGGCGCCGCTCGCTTTCGCCGGCACCGGGCCGATCCACACCAGGACCGGGATCGGCATGGAGGCGATCCGGTCGGCGAGCGCGACGCCCGCCTCCCCGAAGGAGCCGGCGGAGTCGAGCTCCAGCACCACCGTCGCGTGCGCCGCCTCCGCGGCGTCCAGCGCGTCGTTCACGAACGCGATCAGCGGGCGGTCCAGAGCGCCCTCGACCTTCACGATGTCCACGCTCGTCGTCGCGGCCGTGGTTGCGGCCGTCGCGCCGGCGGCGTCGGACGCCAGCAACGGCAGGGAGAACGCGAGCAGGAGGACGGCCGCGCGGCGCGGGGACATGGGCGGTTCCATGGTACCGAGCGGGTCGGGGTATCCTCGCGGAAGATCCCTGATGCGTACCTCCCCACCCGCGCCCCGCCGGGCGCCACGACTCGCCCTCAGCGACCGATGGGCTTTCAAGCCGGTCGCCTTCTTGTTGCTGGTTCCCGTCGTCGTCGCCGCGGCCGGCCTGACCGCCTTCGTGATCTCTCCGCCCTTCCTCGGCCTGGGCTACGGCATCCAGAAGATCGACCAGCGGCTGCAGGAGGAAGGCGCCTCTTTCACGCGGATCCCGCCGATCCCGCAACGATCCACGATCTACGCGGACGACGGCACGACGGTCCTCGCGCACGTCTATCTGGACAACCGCGAGATCGTCCCGTTGAACGAGATCAGCCCCTACACGCGGAGCGCGGTGCTCGCGATCGAGGACTCGGGCTTCTACGAGCACGGCGCGCTGAACCTCACCTCGCTGGCCCGGGCTGTGGCCGCGAACCTCCGCTCCGGCACGGTCGTGCAGGGAGGCTCGACGATCACGCAGCAACTCGTGAAGAACACCATGGGACTCGATCCGAACGACCGGACGTTCGCGAGGAAGTTCCAGGAGGCGGCGCTCGCGATGCGCGTCGAGCAGACGTACTCGAAGGACCGGATCTTCTCGATGTACCTGAACGAGGTCTACCTGGGGAACAACGTCTACGGCATCGGGACCGCGTCGCAGTTCTACTTCCACAAGGAGGCGTCGAAGCTCACGCTCGCGCAGGGGGCGCTCCTGGCCGGGTTGATCCGTGCGCCCGCGTACTACGACCCCCTCAAGCGCCCGAAGAAGGCATGGCTGCGCCGCAACGACGTCTTGAACCGGATGATCGCGCTCGGCCCAACGGACGGTGGCATCTCGGCCGCAGCCGGCGAAGCCGCGAAGGCGCAGCCGCTCGGGCTCGCGAAGAACGTCGGAGAGATCAACCTCCCGCAGCCGCCCTTCCTCGTCGACTACGTGAAGCAGCAGATCCTCGACGACCCGAACGGCTGGTACTCGGTGCTGGGCGCCACGCCGGAGGCACGCTCGAAGGCACTCTCCGAAGGCGGCCTGTCCATCATCACGACGCTCGACCCGAACTGGCAGAAGGCCGCGCAGCAAGCCGCGAACCTTCCGTGGGCGCGGGCGCCGCTGTATCCGCAACATACGCCGCCCGCCGATCTGGCCATCGTGTCCCTCGAGACCGAGACCGGCGCGATCAGGACGATGCTCTCCGGCAAGCACTACGACAAGGATCAGGTGAACACCGTCACGACCCTGCATCAGCCCGGGTCGTCGTTCAAGCCGTACCTG
>Ga0335084_10003254_pt1 | contig 15814 bp, 12 predicted proteins | sample Lox_Sample_44_FD_206721 | JGI IMG/M metagenome (GOLD analysis project Ga0335084, IMG submission 206721) | Soil microbial communities from Loxahatchee National Wildlife Refuge, Florida, United States - Lox_Sample_4.4 | ecosystem: Environmental > Terrestrial > Soil > Wetlands | place: USA... | reverse complement strand
TCGTGGCCGAGCGGTGGAAGGCCGAGCATCCGGGCGGCCGGGCGATCGCGGCCTATCCGGTGTGGGCGCCGGCCGAGCTCGTCCACGCGGCGGGCATGCTGCCGCTGTCGCTCCTCGGTGGCGGCACTTCGGTGGAGCTGACGCACGCCGACGCGCGCTTCCAGTCCTTCGTGTGCTCCATCGCCAAGTCGACCCTCGAGCTCGGCTTCCAGGGCCTGATCAAGGGCGTCGATGGCTTCGTCTTCTCCAACATCTGTGACGTTGCCCGCAACCTGTCCAGCATCTACCAGCGGAACTTTCCCGACGTCTTCGTCGAGTACCTGCACCTGCCTCAGAACTCCGCGTCGCCCGCGGTGGTGGAGTACGCGGCCGCCGAGCTCCGTCGGCTCGCCGACGCCTTCGACGTTGCGTTCGGGCTCTCGGTATCGCCCCCGGCGCTGGCCAAGAGCATCGAGACCTACAACACCCTGCGCGCGCGGCTCCGGGCGCTCTACGCGTTGAGGATCGCCGAGCCTCAGAAGCTCTCCACCGGGGAGCTCTACGTCGTGCTCCGGGCCGTCACGGTGGCGCCTCCGGAAGACGGCATCGCCTGGCTCGACGTCCTGCTGGAGGGCCTTCCGCGGCGCGAGGGCCGCGTTCGCGACCGGCTGCGGGTGGTGGTGGAGGGCGCTTTCTGCGAGCAGCCGCCGCTCGGGCTCCTCGAGATCCTCGAGGAGGCGGGTTGCTACGTGGTCGAGGACGATCTGCTGCTCGGCTGGCGCTGGTTCACCTCTGACGTCGCCACCGACGGCGACCCATTCGAGCGCCTGGGCTCGGCCTACGTGAACCAGGCGGTCCCCTCGTCGACCCGGCACGAGGGCCGCCAGCACCGGTCCGAGGGCTTGATCGAGAAGGTGCGGCGAGCCCGGGCCGACGCGGTCGTCTTCATGCCGGCCAAGTTCTGCGAGCCCGCGCTCTTCGACTACGTGCTGATGAAGCAGGGGCTGGAGCGCGCGGGCATCCCCCATCTCCTCATCGAGTTCGAGGAGAAGATGTGGACCTTCGAGCGCACCCGCAACGAGATCGAGACCTTCGTCGAGTCCATGCTTTTTGACTAGCGGCGAGTAGAGGGCGACAGCACTACGGAGGCGGCAATGACAGGCGCGCCGGTCACCGAACGCCAGTACCAGGGACAGACCCACGAGCACTCGCGCCGGCTCATGGCCGCCTGGATGCAGGAGCTGGCCCAGGCCGAGAGCGCGGGCACGCCCACCGGCGCCCTCATGATCTCCGGCAACTGCGTGGAGCTGCTGCGCGCCTGTCACATCCTGCCGATGTTCCCGGAGGTGACTGCGCTGCAGAACGCGATCCGGAAGAAGTCGCTTCCCCTCATCCTCAAGGCGGAGCAGGCCGGGTATTCCAGCGACAACTGCGCCTACGTGAAGGCCGACATCGGCCTCTTCCTGGAGGGCGGCATGGGGCCGGGCAAGCCCATCCCGTTCCCCACCATCACCGTGTGCAACTACGTGGGCTGCAACGTCTACGTGAAGTGGTTCGAGCACCTGGCCGATGTGACCGGGAGCAAGCTGTTCATGCTGGACGTCCCGTTCGCCCGGACCGCCGAGCCGAGCCCGGCCGACGTGCAGTATGTCGTCGCCCAGCTCCGGGAGCTGATCGCGCTCTGCGAGGCCGTCTCCGGCAAGAAGTTCGACATCGACGAGCTGCGCGAGATCCTGGCTCACGCGGCGCGAGCCGAGGAGGGCTACGCGCGCGCCAAGCAGCTCTGCAAGCGCCACCCCGCCCCCTTCGACGCCTACTTCGACGCCATCAACATGATGGGTCCGATCAACGTCCTGCGCGGCACGCGCGAAGCCGCGGAGTTCTTCGACGCCGCGGTGGCCGAGTTCGAGGGGCTCGTGGCCGCGGGCCTCGGGCCGCTCAGCGAGGAGCGCTTCCGGACCGTGGTGGAAGGACCGCCCCCGTATCCGTTCTACAAGAACTTCCGTAACCTCTTCGCCAAGTGGGGCGCGGTGGCGGCGGCCTCCACCTACTCGACCGTCGGCGGCATCTGGGAGTTCGGCTTTCGGCACGATCCGCGCCGGCCCCTCGAGTCCATCGCCGAGCAGATGCTGCGCGAGAACCTCACCAACCGCTCCATCGTCGCCCGCTACGCCCAGATCAAGCGCTACGTGGAGGAGTGGGAGGCCGACGCGCTGGTCATCCACTCGATCAAGTCGTGCCGGCTCTTCTCGGCCGGGCAGGGGGACATGCGCGACTACTTCACCCAGACGCTCGGGGTGCCGACCCTGATGGTGGAGTCGGACCTGGAGGACCCGCGCTACTACGCCGAGGCGCAGCTGAAGAACCGGATCGACGCGTTCTTCGAATCGCTCGAGCACAAGAAGCTCGTCCGGAGCGCGTAGCATGAGCCCCGACGCCGGCCTGCAGAAGATTCCCGTCTACTGCTACCAGTGTGTGGCCGGGCCGGACCTGCTCAAGGTCGTGGTCCGGGACGGCGTGGCCGTCGGCGTCGAGCCCAACCCCGAGATGGCCGACGTCCACCCCGCGTGCGGGACCGTGTGCGTGCGCGCGTACGCGTTGATCCAGAAGCTCTACAACCCCGGGCGCATCCGGATGCCGATGCGGCGGACCAACCCGCGCAAGGGGCGCGCCGAGGATCCCGGCTGGGAGCCCATCACCTGGGAGGAGGCGTTCGGAGTCCTGGCGGCCCGGCTCAACGGCATCCGCGCCCAGGGTCTCGTGGACGAGGCCGGCTATCCGCGCCTGGCCGTGACACTGGGCTCGGGGGGCATCGCTCCGGCCTATCTCGGGACCTTCGCCGCCTTCCTGGCCGCCTGGGGCCCGGTGGACCAGGGCATCGGCAGCGGCCAGGGCGTCAAGTGCTACCACTCCGAGCACCTGTACGGGGAGTTCTGGCACCGCGCCTTCACGGTGGCGGCCGACGTGCCGCGCTGCGACTTCGTCCTCTCCTTCGGCTACAACGGCGATGCCTCCGGAGGGGTCACCGGCGTGTACCGGCACGCCGAGGCGCGGGCGCGCGGCCTCGAGTGGGTGCAGCTCGAGCCTCACCTGTCCGTGACCGGCGCTGGCGCCACCGAGTGGGTGCCGATCCGCCCGAAGACGGACGCGGCGGTGCTCTTCGCCCTGCTCCACGTGATCCTGCTCGAGCAGGACTGGCGCGCGGGGTGCGACGTGCCGTTTCTCGAGCGCATGACCAGCTCACCGTATCTCGTGGGCCCCGGCGGCTACTTCCTGCGCGATCCGAAGAGCCACAAGCCGCTGGTCTGGGACGAGGGCAAGCACCGCGTCGTTCCCTTCGACGACCCGGACTGCCTGACGCCCGCGATGACCGGCGAGTACATCGCCGCGGGGGTCGAGATCGGAGCCGACGGTGCGCGGCGCAGCGTCAGCGAGCGGGTGAAGCCCGCCTTCGCGCGCCTCATCGAGCACGTGACGCCGTACACGCCGGAATGGGCGGCCGCGATCGCCGATGTTCCCGCGGAGACCATCCGGCGGCTGGCCCGCGAGTACGTGAGCCACGCGCGGGTCGGCGCCCACATCGTCATCGAGGGCATGAAGTATCCGCACCGGCCGGTGGCCGTGCTGCTGGGCAAGACGGTGACCAACGGCTGGGGTGGCTACGAGTGCTGCTGGGCGCGGACGGTGCTCGCCGCCCTCGTGGGAGCCCTCGAAGTCCCCGGCGGCATCCTCGGCACCACGGTCCGGCTCAACCGGCCCGCCCAGAATCGCCAGGACTCGGTGAAGCCCGGTCCGGATGGCTTCATGGAGCAGCCGCTCAATCCGACCGAGAAGGACAAGTGGAAGGCGGCGCCCCACATCCGCAACGCCTATCGCACGCTGGTCCCGCTGGCGGACAACTCGCCCTGGTCGGCCGCGCTCGGGCCCGCGCATCTGCCGTGGCTCTTCATGGATCGGGCGCCCGAGGCCTGGCCGGCCCCCACCATGCCCGATGTCTGGATCACCTACCGGACGAACCCTGCGATCTCCAACTGGGACACCGGACGCATCGAGCAGCAGCTCGAGCGCTTCCCGTTCGTCGCGGCTTTCGCCTACACCCAGGACGAGACGAACTGGTACGCCGATCTCCTCCTGCCGGAGGCCACGGACCTCGAGTCCCTGCAGCTCTACCGGATCGGCGGCACGAAGTACATCGAGCAGTACTGGCAGCATACGGGCTGGGCCCTCCGCCAGCCGGTGGTCACGCCGCCCGTCGCCACCCGGGATCTCACCGACATCGCGACCGAGCTGGCCGCGCGGACCGGCATCCTCGACGCCTATCTCGCCGCGCTGAACCGGGGCAGCGGGACCACGGTGCCGCTCAGGGACGACGACTACGACTACTCCTTCCGGGAGACCGTCCGGCCCACCGCCGAGGAGATCTGGGACCGCGTTTGCCGGGCCGCGACGGTGTCGACGAGCCGCGGCGCGGTGGAGCGCGATCTGGAGTGGTTCAGGCGCCACGGCGCGTTCTTCGTGCCGTTCTCGACCAAGCAGTACTTCCTGCACGGGGCGATGGTGGCCCAGGGACTACGCTACGAGCTGCCCTACCAGGAGCGGATCAAGCGCGTGGGCGAGGAGCTGGCATCGCGCCTCCACGAGCGGGGGATCACGTGGTGGGACGTGCAGCTCGACGAGTACCAGCCGCTGCCCGGGTGGAAGGACTTCCCCGACTTCTGGCGGCAGACCGCGAGGGTCAAGGGACGCGCCCCCGAGGCCTTTCCCTTCTGGCTCCTGACGAGCCGCAGCATGCAGTACTCGTGGGGCTCCAATGTCTCGCTGCCGGTGCTGGCCGACGTGGCCCGCCACGTCAAGGGGCACTTCGGCGTGATGCTCAATCGCGGCGCGGCGGGGCGGCTCGGGATCGCCGACGGCGATCTCGTGGAGATCGAGTCGCCCACCGGCCGGACCCAGGGCCGCGCCATCCTCCGCGAGGGCGTGCGTCCCGACGTGGCGGTGATCCTCCAGCAGTTCGGCCACTGGGCCACGCCCTTCGCGCGCGATCTCGGGATGCCCAATCTCAACCAGGTGGCGACCATGGATCTCGCCCTCACCGACGCCACCGGCAGCGGCGCCGACCTGGTCCCGGTCGCGATCCGCCCGCTGAGCGCCAAGGAGCCGTCAGCATGACCCGCTGGGGAATGGCCATCGACGTCCGACGCTGCGTCGGCTGCCAGACCTGCACGATCGCCTGCAAGCAGGAGCACGGCCTGCCCGCCGACACCGCGTGGCGATTCGTCGCCGATTGCGAGGTGGGCGAATATCCGGACGTGCGGCGGCTCTTCTTGCCGATGCAGTGCATGCACTGCGCGGAGCCGCCCTGTGTGCCGGTTTGCCCGACCGGCGCCTCCCGGCAGCGGGACGACGGCATCGTGTGGGTGCAGTACGACGCCTGCGTGGGCTGCGGCTACTGCGCCATGGCGTGCCCGTACCAGGCGCGCCATCTGATCCAGACCCCGGCCGGCTACTTCGAGAGCCCGACGCCGTCGGAGGTGGCCCAGGCCCGTCCGGAGCGCCACGGCGTGATGACCAAGTGCACCTTCTGCAAGGAGCGGGTGGATGAGGGGCTCGCCCGCCGCCTCCGGCCCGGCATCGATGCCGACGCCACGCCCGTGTGCGCGCTGGCCTGCATCGCCGGCGCCATCGTCTTCGGCGACCTGGACGACGCCGCGAGCCAGGTCTCCCGGCTCGCGGCAAACTCGCGCGCCCAGGTCCTCATGCCCGAGTGCGGCACGGAGCCGCGCGTGTACTACCTGGCGGACTGAGCGATGGCCACTACGATGACGACGCCACGCATGGAGATGATCCCGGCCCCGCCGCAGAGCCTCTGGGGGTGGCCGGCGGTCGCGAACTTCGCCCTGGGCGGGCTCGGGGCCGGCTGGTATGTCGTCGCGGTGCTGGCGGCCGCGCTCGAGCGGGCGCCGGGCGTGACGGCGGCTTCGTGGGCGGCGCCCGTGCTCGTCCTGGCCGGCTTCGCCGCGGTGGCCGCGGAAGCGGGCCGTCCGCGGCGAGGGCTCCGCGTGCTGGCGCGGGTCCGCACCTCGTGGATGTCCCGCGAGCTGCTGATCGGCATCGTCTTCGTCCTGCTGGTCGTCGCCGACCTGGCCTTCCCGCTTCGCCTGCACCGGCTCCTGGCGATGGGCGCGGCGGTCCTGCTGGCCGTCGCCCAGGGGTTTATCGTGAGGCGCGCCCGCGGGGTGACGGCCTGGGACGTGCCCCTCGTGCCGTTGCTCTTCGTCCTCTCCGGGCTCCTCTCGGGAGCCGGCGCATTTCTTCTCGTCGAGGTCGTCGCGGGGCGGGCTCCGATCCCCGCGGTGGTCGCGCCCGTGCTCATGCTCATCGTCGTGACGTACGTCGTGTGGATCCGCTATCTCGCCTGGAGCGCGGAGGACGCGTACCGCCGGGCCGTCGCCCCGCTCCGCGAGCGCCGCGCGGCTCTCGTCATCGACGTCGCCGGCTACGGGCTGCCGCTCCTGCTCGGGCTGCTGGCGCTCGCCGCGCCAGCGGTGGCCGGTCCCCTGGTGGCGCCCGCCGGCGCGCTGCTCGTCGCGGGCCAGGTCTACGCCAAGGCGGGGCTCATCCTGGCGGCCGGCCGGCTCCGCCCCATCACGCTCACCATCGCGCTCTCGAAGAGGAGATCGTCATGATCCACGGCGCCGGCGTCGACGTGGGCTCCACCCAGACCAAGGCGGTGATCGTGGACGGCAGCCGCCGCATCGTGGCGCGCGCGCTGATCGCCACCGGCGCCAACGTGTCGCGGGCGGGGGAGAACGCGTTTCTCCGGGCGTGCGAGAGCGCGGGCCTTGCGCGGGAGGCGGTGGGCTACGTGGTGGGCACCGGCTACGGCCGCTACAAGGTGACCTTCGGTGACGCCCAGATCACGGAGATCACCTGTCACGCGCGCGGGGCCCACTCCCTGTTTCCGGCCACGCGGACGGTCATCGACATGGGAGGCCAGGACACCAAGGCGATCAAGGTGGGAGCGGACGGATCCGTGATCGATTTCTCGATGAACGACAAGTGCGCGGCCGGGACCGGACGCTTCCTGTCCGCGGCCGCGGACGTCACCGGCGTGGCGCTCGACGACATCGGACCGCTGTCGCTCCTGGCGAAGACGCCGGTACGGCTCACCTCGGTCTGCACCGTGTTCGTCGAGTCCGACATCATGTCCTACCTGGCCCAGCGCAAGACGGTCGAGGACATCCTCGGCGGCGTCCACAAGGCGATCGCGACCCGGACGATGTCGCTGGTCCGCCGGGTGGGTGTCGAGGACGAGATCACCTTCACGGGTGGGGTGTCGCGGAACACCGGCATGGTCCGGGCCCTGGAGGAGGTGCTGGGCAAGCCCATCAACGTTAGCGACGAGGGGCACTACATGGGCGCGCTGGGCGCCGCGCTGTTCGCGCTGGAGCGCGCGCAGGCGGGGGCCCGTGGCGAGACGGTCGCGACGGGCGCGGGGAGGAGCTAGCCATGCTGGTGGCCGGCGTCGACATCGGATCGGGCACGACCAAGTGCGTGCTGGTGGACGAGCAGGGGACGGTGCGGGGGCGCGGCCAGACGAAGACCCGCGCCGACTTCGAGAAGGTGGCGCGGGAGGCGATCGCGGCGGCCCTCGACGCCGCGGGCTTCCACCGCGACGCCATCGGGTACACCGCGACGACCGGCCTCGGCCGCTACGCGGTGCCTTTCCGCGACGTCCAGATCACCGATCTCACCTGCGGCGCGCGCGGGGCGGCCACGGTCTGTCCGGAGGCGCGCTTCGTGCTGGACATCGGCGCGCAGTGCTCGCGCGCGATTCGCCTGCGCGACGGGGGCAAGGTCAAGGAGTTCCACATGAACGAGAAGTGCGCCGCCGGGTCGGGCGGCTTCCTGGAGCGCGCCGCCAAGTACCTCGAGGTCTCGCTGGCCGACATCGGCCCGATGTCTCTGGGTGCAGCACGCCCCCAGGCGATCTCGAGCGTGTGCGCGGTGCTGGCCGAGACCGAGATCATCAACCACGTCTCGGAAGGCGTCGCGGTGGAGAACATCCTGCGAGGGATCCACAACTCCTTGGCCGATCGGGCGCTGTCGCTGCTCAAGCGGGTCGGCCTCGACGGGCCCGTCGCCTTCATCGGCGGCGTGGCCCGGCAGGAGGGCATGGTGGTGGCCCTCCGGGACAAGCTCGGCGTGGCGGTTCACGTGCCGGAAGGGCCCCAGTTCGCCGCCGCCCTGGGGGCCGCCCTGCTCGGCCGGCAGCGGTTCCTCAAGACGGGCCGGCCCGCGGCGGCCTGAGGAGCGGCGCCATGAGCCGAAGTGCCATCAACGTCCGCCCCGTCGAGCTGTCGGATCAGGATGCCATCGTGCGGATCGACGAGAAGCTGTCGGGCCTGACTCGGAAGGACTACTGGCAGCAACGTCTCGAGATCACGGCGCTGCGGCCGCCCTGGATGTCGCTCATCGCGGAGACCGACGGCCGGCCGGTGGGCTTTCTCTTCGGCTGGGTGGGCGAGTCCGAGTTCGGCATGTCCCGACGTACCGGGTGGGTGGACCTCATCGGCGTGGCCCCGCCCTATCGCGGCCGCGGCGTGGCCCAGGCCCTGCTTCGCCGCTTCGTGGACAGCGGCCGCGAGCTGCGCGCGATCGAGCGGGTCGCGACCCTGATCGACCTCGGCCAGGAGGACGTGCGGGAGTTCTTCACCCGGGAGGGCTTTCACCACGGCCCGATGATCCACCTGGAGCGCGAGGTGCTGCCGTGAGAACCGTGGCGAGTCCGACACAGACCCTGCGCGAGGAGCACCGGGTGATCCTGCGCGCGATCGTCCTGGTCGAGGTCGCGGCCGGGCGGCTCGACGCCGGGCGAGCGCTCCCGGCCGGCTGGTGGGACGAGCTGCTCGAGTGGCTCCGCGTCTTCGCGGACCGGAACCACCACGCCAAGGAAGAGGCGTATCTCTTCCCCGCGCTGGCCCAGGCCGGCGTCCCGGCCGCGGGAGGGCCCGTGGGCGTGATGCTGGAAGAGCACACCGAGGGCCGCGAGCTGGTCCGGCTCATGGCCGAGAGCCCGCGGGCGCCTCGGGCGGCGGCGGCCCGCCGCTACGTCCACCTGCTGCGCGAGCACATCGACAAGGAGAACGGCGTGCTCTTGCCGCTGGCCGATGCCGTCCTCGACCCGGAGGCCCAGCTGCTGGTCGCCCGCGCCTTCGAGCAGGTCGAGGCCGAGCAGGGGCTGGCGGCTTCCAGCGAGCATGCGGAGACCCTGCTGGACCGGCTCGCCGCGGCCCTCGGAGACTGAGTGAGGAGGCCGACCATGGCTCTAGCACCGTCGATCATTCGAGAAGAGCATCGATCACTGTCCGCCGTGACCCAGAGCCTCCGGATCCTGGCCCGGGACGCACGTGATCGCGGGGGCGCGCCGGACCACGAGCTGTTCACGGTGATCCTCGACTACATCGAGGGCTTCTCGGACCGCTTTCACCACCCGAAGGAGGACGCGCACCTGTTCGCGGTCCTCCGTCGCCACTGCGCGGGGGCGAGCGAAGCGCTCGACGTCCTGGAGCGCGACCATGCGCGGGGCGACGAGCTGACCAGGAAGCTGCGGTACCTCCTGTCGCGCTGCCGGACGGGCGCGGCGGCGGCGCTGGAGGCCTTCGCGGCGGCCGTCGAGGAATACGTCGAGTTCTACTGGAGGCACATGCGGCTCGAGGAGGACGTGGTCCTGCCGCTGGCCGAGCGGGCGCTCACCGAGGCGGACTGGCAGCCGATCGACGCGGCCTTTCGGGCGAACGAGGACCCGCTCTTCGGCGCCCGCCCGAGGGAGGAGTTCCGGGAGCTATTTCAGCTCATCCTGAACCTGGCCCCCGCGCCGGTGGGCGTGGGGCCAGCCCGCGGGGCACCGCGGACCGGCTAGGTGCCACGCCCGGTGGGCGCTTCGAGAGGAGACAGATCCATGCTGAATGGTGGCGAGGTCATCGTCGAGTATCTGGCCCGCGAGAAGGTTCCGTATGTCTTCGGCCTCTGTGGACACGGCAACGTGGGGCTGCTCGACGCCCTCTACGATCGGACGGACGCCATCAAGACGATCTCGACGCGCCACGAGCAGACGGCCGGACACATGGCCGACGCGTATTTCCGCGTGGCGCACCACCCGGTTGCGACACTGACCTCGTGCGGACCCGGGTCGGCGAACATGCCCATCGCGCTCGCGTGCGCCTTCATGGACTCGTCCGCGCTCCTCGCCATCACCGCCAATGTCCCCACGTCCCAGTTCAACCGGGCGGCGTTCCAGGAGACGTACCGACACTTCCAGGCGGACTTCCCAACGGTGATCCGCTCCTACGTGAAGCGGAGCTGGCAGCCCACGCGGACCGACATGCTGCCGACCGCGCTCCGCCAGGCGTTCGCCACCATGCTGGGCGGGCGGCCCGGCCCGGTGAACCTCGACGTGCCCTTCAACGTGTTCAAGGAGCCGGCCGAGGTCGACGTCCCAGAGCCGGGCGCCTGGCGCGCGGGGATCAGCTCCCGGAGCGGCGGCGACCCGGCTGCGATCCAGCGGGTGGTCGACCTCTTGCGCCAGGCGCGGCGCCCCCTCATCTATGTCGGTCACGGGGTGACGCTCTCGGAGGCGGGCGACGAGCTGACCGCCTTCGCTCGCCGCCTGCGGATCCCGGTGGTCTTCTCGCCCAATGCCTTCGGCTCGCTGGACATGGCAGATCCGCTGGCGCTGGGCTTCGTGGGGCGCAACGGGGTCTTCCACGCCAACGAGGCCGCGCGGACGTGTGACGTGCTGGTGGCCCTCGGCGTCCGCTTCGACGATCGCTCCAGCAGCTCCTGGATCCCGGGCTACTCGTTCAACATTCCACCGACCCGCCTCATCCACGTGGACATCGATGCGGAGGAGATCGGCCGCAACTACCCGGTGCATCTCGGCTTCGTCGGGGATGTACGGACGGTGCTGCGCCAGCTCCTGGCCGCCACCGAAGCTCCCGGGTCGGGCGCGGTCGCGCACGACGCCTGGCTGGCCGACATCGCCAAGTGGCGCGCGCAGTGGGAGGACTTCGTGCGCCCGCACGAGACGAGCGCGGCGGAACCGATCCATCCGCAGCGCGTGGTCCAGGCGCTCCGCGCCGTGATGCCGGACGATGGGATCATCCTGCCGGACGTCGGGGTCCACCACAACTGGATGGTGCAGTTCTGGCGGGCGCGGCGGCCGCAGACGCTGCTCAACAGCTGGGGCTTCGGGGCCATGGGGTTCGGCGTGTGCGGCGTGCTCGGCGCCAAGCTGGCCGCGCCGGACCGGCCCTGCGTGAGCGTGTGCGGCGACGGCGGCTTCATGATGCGGCCGGACGTGCTCTGCACCGCCGTCGAGTACGGCATCCCCGCGGTCTGGGTCGTCTGGAACAACTTCGCGTACGGCGGCATACGCGACATCCAGATGGGGATGTTCGCGAAGCGGGAGATCGCGACCAGCTTCGTCCGCGAGCAGGATGGCCGGCTGGTGAATCCGGACTTCGTCGCGCTCGCGCGCGCGTGCGGGGCGGACGGGATCCGCGTGGAGCGCCCCGGCGATCTGGCCGGAGCGATCGAGCACGCCATCAAGGCCGACGCGCCGTTCGTCCTGGACGTGCACGTGGACCGGGACATCCGGCCGCCGGGCGTGGGCACGTGGGAGCTGCCGCCGCTGCCCTATGGCGAGCCCGCGTTCGGCAAGCGGCGCGTGCCCGGGCCGGACGAGTGACGCATGACACGGTATCCTCGGCTCTTCTCGGCCGGCCGCGTCGGCCCCCTGTCGCTCCGGAACCGCATCCTCATGGCGCCGATGGAGAAGAACCTGGCGCTGCCGACGGGCGCGGTGACCCGGCGGTACATCGACTACTGCGAGGCGCGGGCCGCCGGCGGGGCCGCCCTCATCCTGCTCGAGTCGATGTATGTCCACCCGGCCGGGAAGAACCACAGATACCAGCTCGGCATCCACGACGACGATCTCGTGCCGGGCTACCGGCGTCTCGTCGAGGCGTGCCACCGCCACGGAGCTCTCGTCGGGGCGCAGCTCCAGTTCGCCGGGCGCGAGACCTCCTCGGCGATCACCGGCACCCAGCCGGTGGCCCCGTCGCCCGTGCCGTGCACGGCCCTGACCGGTGGCGACGTGCCGCGCCCGCTGGCGATCGACGAGATCCCCGCCCTCGTGGATGCCTTCGCGGCGGCCGCCCGGCGGGCCGTCGACGCAGGGTTCGACGCCGTCGAGATCCACGGGGCGCACGGCTATCTGGTGGGGCAGTTCCTGTCGCCCTACGCCAACCGCCGTGACGACGAGTACGGCGGCGACTTCGAGCGACGCCTGCGGTTTCCCCTCGAAGTGGTCGCGGCGGTGCGCGCGGCCGCGGGCGCCCGCGTTCCCCTCCTGTACCGGCTCAGCGCCGACGAGCACGTGGAGGGCGGCCTCACCCTCGCGGACGCCTGCCGCATCGCGGTCCGGCTGGAGGCGGCCGGCGTCGATCTCTTCGACGTCTCGGCCGGCATCTACGAGTCGGCCCCGTGGATCGTCCAGCCGATGGAGATGGGGCAGGGCTGCCTGGTCCCGCTCGCCCGCGAGATCCGCCGCCACGTCGGCATTCCGGTGAGCGTGGCGGGCCGGATCAATGACGCGAGCGTGGCCGAGCATGTCCTCGAGGTCGGCGACGCCGACTTCGTGACGCTGGGACGCGCGCTCCACGCGGATCCGGAGATGCCACGCAAGAGCGCCGAGGGCCGCGAAGACGAGATCTGCTCCTGCATAGGCTGCCTCAAGTGCAGCGACCTGCTGGGACAGAACGAGCCGGTGCTCTGTCTGGCCAACACCCGTACCGGGCGGGAGCGACAGTACGCGATCCGGAAGACGCCGCGGCCACTGCGCGTCGTGGTCGTCGGGGCCGGCCCGGCGGGCCTCGAGGCCGCGCGGGTGCTCGCCCTCCGCGGGCACGCGGTGACGGTGCTCGAGCGAGCGAGCGAGCCGGGTGGGCAGCTCCTGCTGGCCCGCCTCGTCCCTGGCCGCACGGACCTGGCCGGGCTGGCGACCTATCTCGCGGGGGCGGCGACCCGTGCGGGAGCCCTGATTCATCTCGGTGTCGAGGCCACGGTGGAGGCCATCGTCTCGCGGCAAGCGGATGCCGTCGTGGTCGCCACGGGGGCCCGTCCCGGCGTCCCATCGGTTGTCGGCATCGAGCAGAGCTCGGCCGTGGATGCGTTCACCGTCCTCGCTCGGGCGGCCGGCCCCGTGAAGCGAGCGCTCGTGATGGGCGGGGGGATGCTCGGTGTCGGGGTGGCCCACGCTCTCGCTGAACGCGGTGGTGAGGTGATCGTCGTGGAGCCCGGCGGGGAGCTCGCGGCCGAGCTCGGAGTCAGACCGCGGTGGCAGCACGTCGCCAACCTGCGTGACCGCCGGAACGTGACGATCCTGCTCGGGGCCACGGTGGAGGAGCTCTATCCAAACGGCGCGCTGATGCGGCGGGCGGGGGAAGATGTGAAGCTCGGCGACCTGGACCTGGTGGTGCCGACGAGACCGATGGTGCCGGTCTCGGAGCTCGGGGAGGCGCTCAAGGCGCTGCCCGCCGGGCCCGCGGTCTTCGACATCGGTGACTGCGTGATGCCGCGAACCGCCTTCGAGGCGGTGCAGGATGCGGCGGCCATTGGTCATCGCCTCTGATCGCACTCCGGAAAGGAGCGTGATGACATGAATCGGCGCGACGTTCTCCTGGCGGCCGCGGCTGGGGTCGCGGGGTTTCTGCGGAGCCCCGGGGCCGCGGCCGGTGCGGCCACTGCCGGCCCGGCCGGAGTCCGAGTGGTCGTGACGAAGGAGATGCGCGGCGCCGGGATGGTATCCAGCGGTGTCGCGCTCCCGCCGATTCCGCCGGTGACCGGCTCCCGGCGCTCGCCGACGCCGTCGTGGGGGAAGCCGCTACCCTATCCCATCGTCATCGCCGACCGACGCAACAATCGCCTGATAGAGGTCACGCCGGACAAGCGCATCGTGTGGGAGTTCCCGTCGCCCGATCTCGGGTTCTACCGCGGTAACGAGGACGTGAACTTCTCGGCCGACGGGCGCCTGCTCGCGGTGAGCGAGGAAGACAACTACGATATCCACATCGTGGACTACGACAAGCGCGCTCTCGTCTGGACGTACGGGGCGCCCGACGTCAAGGGCAGCGGGCCGGGCCTGTTCAACTACCCCGACGACGCCCACCTGCTCGAGGACGGAATGTTCATCACCGCGGACATCCGCAATTGCCGGGTGCTCATCATCGATCCGCGCACGAACCAGATCGTGACAGAGTGGGGCAAGCCCGGGGTGTGTCGTCACGAGCCGCCTCGCTATCTCGCCTACCCGAACGGGGTGACGCCGCTCGACAACGGCGACATTCTGGTGACCGAGATCCAGGGGGCCCGGATCTCGCGCATCACGCGCGCGGGCCAAGTCGCTTGGAGCGTACAGGCCCCACGCGTCCGCTATCCGTCGGATGCTTTCCCGACCGCGGACGGACAGGTCATCGTGGCCGACTTTTTCAAGCCGGGGCGGGTCATCATCTTCGAGCCGGCCAGCCGGCGGGTCACCTGGGAATACGAGGGGAGGGAGGGTGAGCGGATGCTCGACCACCCCTCACTCGCCCGGGAGCTGCCGGGCACGGGCGACATCATCGTGGCGGACGACCTGCGCGAGCGCGTGGTCGTGATCGACCGCAAGACGAAGGACTTCATCTGGCAGTACGGAGTCACCGGCCAGAAGGGGCACACGCCGGGCTACCTGAACTATCCGGATGGGTTCGACGTCGACGTCTTCCATGACTGGAAGGGCGCCGTCAGCGCCAAGCCCTGAGGAGCAGGCGGAGGACGCGCGATGTTCGACCAGGAGCCGATCGAGGAGATCCGGCGCGCCCGGCAGAGCTGGGACGTGGAGGCCACGCGCGCCGCGGCGGCCGGCGCCGAGCCGCGCGCGTGCCAGCACGATCCGAGCCTGAGCGCGCAGGCGGTCTACACGCCTGCCGAAGTCGCCGATCGGGACGTCGACTACCTCCGGGATCTCGGATTCCCGGGACAGTATCCGTTCACGCGCGGGATCTATCCCGCGATGTACCGGAGCCGGCTCTGGACGATGCGGCAGTACGCGGGCTTCGGGACGGCCCGGGAGACGAACCGCCGATTCCGGTTCATGCTCGAGCGGGGCATGACCGGGATCAACGTCGCGTTCGACCTTCCCACCCAGCACGGCTACGACTCGGACGATCCCCGGGCGCGCGGCGAAGTGGGCAACGTGGGCGTTCCGGTGAGCTCGCTCCGCGACCTCGAGATCCTCTTCGACGGCATCCCGCTGGCGGAGATCAGCCCGGCCAACGCCATCAATGCGCCGGCCGCCGTGATCCTGGCGATGTACGTGGCGCTGGCCGAGCGCCAGGGCCTCGCGCCGGACGGGCTCTCCGGCAGTACCCAGAACGATATCCTCAAGGAGTTCATCGCCCGCGGCACCTGCATCTTCCCGCCCCGGCCCTCGCTCCGCCTCGTGACGGACGTGATCGAGTACTGCGCCGAGCACCTGCCGCGCTGGAACTTCATCAACGTCTGTGGCTATCACATGCGCGAGGCGGGATCGACGCTGGTGCAGGAGGTGGCGTTCGCGCTGGCGGATGCGGTCACCTACGTGCAGGCGGCCGTCGAGCGCGGGATTCCGGTGGACCGCTTCGCCCCCCGCTTCGCCTTCAACTTCACGGCGGGGACCCACCTCTTCGAGGAGGCGGCGAAGTTCCGGGCCACGCGCCGCCTGTGGGCCCGGCTCATGCGTGAGCGCTTCGGCGCG
>Ga0335084_10003252_pt1 | contig 15816 bp, 13 predicted proteins | sample Lox_Sample_44_FD_206721 | JGI IMG/M metagenome (GOLD analysis project Ga0335084, IMG submission 206721) | Soil microbial communities from Loxahatchee National Wildlife Refuge, Florida, United States - Lox_Sample_4.4 | ecosystem: Environmental > Terrestrial > Soil > Wetlands | place: USA... | reverse complement strand
CGATCAGCGCGTTATCCTCGCTCACCAGGTTCTTGAAGGCTTGTTCACACTCCTGCAGCACCGCTTGGTGCTGGCAAAGCAGTTGATCATACTTGCGCCAGCGGATGGCTAGGAGCTGCTGGCGGTACCGCCGCTCATCCTCTTTCAAACTTGTGTATTTTTCCGCCTTTTTGGCTTGGCGCTGAAGATTGCCCAGCTGCTTGGCCACTTCGTCCCGGAGGTCCTGAAGCCGGTCCAGGTTTTCCTGGGTATGGCGCATCCTGATCTCGGTTTCGTGCCGTCGCTCTTTGTAACGGGAGATACCGGCGGCCTCCTCGATCACTTCGCGCATCTCGTCCGGTTTGGCCTCGATCAGACGTGAAATCGTGCCTTGTTCGATAATGGCGTAACTTCTGGCGCCCAGCCCGGTGCCGAGAAATATGTCGGTGATGTCCTTGCGGCGGCAGCGCCCACCGTTGAGAAAATAGCTGGACTGGCCGTCGCGGGCAACCTGCCGCTTGATGGCGATTTGCTGGTATTTGGCGTACTCGCCCGGCGCACTGCCATCGCCGTTGTCGAAAACCAGTTCCACCGAGGCCAGGCCCACCGGTTTGCGCGAGGAGGATCCATTGAAGATCACGTCGGCCATTGATTCGCCACGTAAGTGTTTGGCCGAACTTTCGCCCATCACCCAGCGTACCGCGTCGATGATGTTGGACTTGCCGCAGCCATTGGGGCCGACGATGCCGACCAGATTCCCGGGCAGGGGAATGATGGTGGGATCGACGAAGGACTTGAAGCCCGCAAGCTTGATTTTTTCCAGCCGCATTATTGTCCGCGCGCGGGTTGAACCGTGCCGAGCGGCGGCTTGGGAAGAGGTGACGGCAGAAAGAGATGCAAGAGGGTTGTCTGGTTTGAACGGGAACGAATGGTTATTATAACGGACTAATCCGCTTCATCCTAAACCCGCCGGGCACGCCGCGGGCTGTTATGCTCCCATCCGCCCGAGAATCTGACAAACGATATGTCCACCGCACCTAGCAAAGATCTGGAAACCTTCGACAATCCGAGGCCCGGACGCAATTACACGATCCGCATCGATGTGCCGGAATTCACCTGTCTTTGCCCCAAAACCGGCCAGCCGGATTTCGCCACCCTTCTGATCGAATACGTGCCGGACAAGCGGTGTATCGAGCTCAAGTCGCTGAAGCTCTATGTTTGGTCTTTCCGAGAGGAGGGCGCGTTTCACGAGGCTGTGACCAACCGCATTCTGGACGATCTGGTTGCGGCCACCGCCCCGAACTTCATGCGCATCACGGCACGGTTCAATGTGCGCGGTGGTATCTATACGACGGTGGTGACCGAACACCGCAATCCGACCTGGGAAGCGTCCAAGCCGGTTGCCTTGCCTTGAGGAAACCGGTGACCAGCCGCTGCTGGTTCGCTCGCAATATAGGCCGCGCACAGCCGTTCATCCGCCGATGGCCGAATGAACTCGCTCCCAACATTTAGAACTGGCATTACACCCGAGGTTGACGCGCTCAACCTCGCCGCCAAGCGTGATAGCGCTCCAGCCAACGCAGCAAGCGCTTAGGGGTGTGGGCACGTTTCCAGACGCCGGCGGCATACTTATTGGCTTCGGCCAGGGTCGGGTAGATGTGGATGGTGCCGAGCAGCTTGTTGAGCCCCAGCCCATGCTTCATGGCCATCACGAATTCCGCGATGAGGTCGCCGGCGTGCTCTCCGACCAGGGTCACGCCGAGTATGCGGTCCTTGCCCGGCACGGTGAGTACCTTGACGAAACCGGAGGCTTCGCCGTCGGCGATGGCGCGGTCGAGGTCTTCGATGCCGTATAAGCTGACCTCATAGGGTATGGCCTGTGCCCTCGCCTCCAGTTCGTTGAGGCCCACCCGTGCCACTTCCGGATCGATGAAGGTAGCCCAAGGGATAACCCGGTAATCGGCGCGGTATTTTCGCAATGCGCCGAACAGGGTGTTGACCGCCGTATACCAGGCCTGATGGGCGGCGGTGTGGGTGAATTGGAACGGCCCCGCCACATCGCCGCAGGCATAGATGTTGGGGTAACGCGTCTGAAGGAACTCGTTGGTTTCGATCGTCCGTGCTTTCGTTGTTGCGATGCCCAGTTCCTCCAAACCATAACCCTGGGTGTTGGCGATGCGGCCGACGGCTACCAAGATTTGATCGAAAGGGACGCGCGCCTCGGCTCCCTGGTGTTCGGCGATAAGGACTTTCTCGCCGTTCTCCACGGTGATGCGCTTTGCCTGATGATCCAACCGGACATCCACGCCCTCTGCTCTGAAGCGGCGCGCGACGATTTCTGAGACTTCCGGATCTTCCCGGATCAGCAGTCGGGGCAGCATTTCCACCTGGGTGACCCGACTGCCGAAACGGGCGAAGGTCTGCGCCAACTCGCAGCCGACGGGACCGCCGCCGAGCACGACCAGGCGCTTCGGCAATACGCGCAAAGCCCAGACGGTGTCCGAGGTGAGGTAGCCGATATCCTCCAGTCCGGGAATCGGCGGCACGAAAGGGCGGGCGCCGGCGGCGATGACGATGGAACGGGTGGCCAGGGTGCGGCTGCCCTCGCGCGTTCGCACTTCCACTGCCCACGGGGAAACGATCTTCGCTTCCCCTTCGATCACTTCCACGCCGAGCCCGGTATAACGTTCGGCCGAGTCGTGTGGCGCGACCTCGCGCACCACACGCTGTACCCGCTCCATCGCCGTGGCGAAATCGAAATCCGCATGGGCCCCCCGGATGCCGAATTCCGGCGCGCGCCGAATCTGACTTAGCAGTCTGGCCGTGCGGATCAGCGCTTTGGAAGGGACACAGCCGGTGTTGAGGCAATCACCGCCCATGCGGTGCTTCTCGACCAGCGTCACCTTCGCCTTCACTGCCGCGCCAATATAGGCGGTGACGAGACCTGCCGAACCCGCACCGATCACCACCAGATTACGGTCGAAGCGCTTGGGCTTGGGCCACTGTGCATACACCCTGTGCGCCTTGATGGCGTCCACCAGCTTACTGGCCAGCAGCGGGAACAGGCCCAGCAGGGCGAAGGAGAACAGCAGCGCCGGAGATAAAACGCCCGACAGCGATTCGATCTTCGCCAATTGCCTCCCGGCATTGACGTAGACGACCGTTCCGGCCAACATGCCGGCCTGACTCACCCAGTAAAACGTGCGTGCGCGCATGGCGGTCAGGCCCATGAGCAGATTGATGGCGAAGAACGGAAACACCGGTACCAGCCGCAGGGTGAACAGATATAAGGCGCCGTCGCGAGCCACGCCGGCATCGATGGCTTGCAGGCGCTCGCCGAAGAAGGACTTGACCGCATCGCGAAACAGAAAGCGGGCGGCGAGGAAGGCCAGCGTCGCCCCGATGGTCGAGGCGAAAGAAACGATCAGCGTGCCCCACAACAAGCCGAAGATGGCCCCGCCCGCCAGGGTGAGGACCGCCGCGCCGGGCAGGGAAAGCCCCGTTACCGTCACATAGAGAATGCCGTACAGGACCCCGGCGGCAATCGGATGTGCCGTACGATAATCGGCAATGGCGAACTGCTCCGCTTTCAGGGCTTCGAGGGTAAAGAAGCGGTGCAGATCGAAAACGAAAAACGCACCGATGAGAGCGGCGATGGTGAAAAGGAGAACTAAACGAAATCGGTTCATGGAAAGTGCCCCTCTTAATGAGACGGTTTTATCGATCGTTGGCGCAGGCTAACCATCCGAGCCAGGAGGACTTTTCCTACGTGATGCGTTAAGGTGTCATCCCGGCATCCGACCAATAGGCGAATTCTGCATCTTCCAATCGAGTCCAAACGACGAAATGCATGCGATATTACCCTTAGTACGCGCCGGCGATTTCCCGGCCATCGTCCGCGGCAAGCTGGACACGGTGCAGGTGAATCTGGGTTACCGCTGCAACCAGACCTGCCTGCACTGCCATGTCAATGCGGGCCCCCAGCGCAAGGAAATGATGGGCCTGGAAACCGTCAACCAGGTGCTCGACCTGCTGCGACGCTCGAAAGTTTCCACCCTGGATTTGACCGGCGGCGCGCCGGAGCTGAACCCGCATTTCCGCTACCTCGTGGAAACCGCGCGGGGGTTGGGCCTTCGGGTGATCGACCGCTGCAATCTCACCATCCTGGAAGAACCCGGTTACGAAGACCTGGCCGATTTCCTGGCGGCCCGACGGGTGGAAATCACCGCCTCCCTGCCCTGTTATCTGGAAGACAATGTGGACGGGCAGCGCGGACACGGCGTATTCAAGGCCAGCATCCGCATCCTCGCTAAACTCAATGCGCTAGGTTACGGACAATCTGACTCCGGGCTGATTCTGAACCTGGTCTACAACCCGCAGGGACCGACGCTGCCGCCCGCCCAGGCGGATTTGGAAGAGGACTATCATCGCGAGCTGAAAGCCCGTTACGATGTCGTGTTCAACCACCTCTATGCGCTCGCCAACATGCCCATCCAGCGCTTCGGCAGCATCCTGGTATCCAGGGGGCAATTCGATGCCTACATGCGTTTGTTGAAAGACGCCCATCGAGATGAAAACCTGGACGGCGTCATGTGCCGCAGCCTGATCAGCGTGGACTGGCAGGGTTTTGTCCACGACTGCGACTTCAACCAGATGCTGGGAATGCCCTTTGGCGGGGGACGGCGTCATATCAGCGAAATCGTCCCCGACAGCCTGCAAGGCCAAACCATCGCCACGGCTGATCACTGCTACGGCTGCACCGCCGGTTACGGAAGCTCGTGCGGCGGCGCGTTTTCGCGCCCCGCCTCAGGGTGATCTTGGCCAGGATCGCGGCGGGTTACAACCTATTTCCCAGCAGTCGAAATACTCAGCGATTCGACACGCGAAACCTCGATCCGTTGAGTTCCAACACCAGGCTATCGGCACGGATATCCACCAAAACGGCACCGCCGGGCAGGCGGTCACCTCTGCTGTATTTCACCATGTCGATGACCGCGAAGCGCTCCTCGGGCACCGACGAATAGGCTAACATGTTGACTTTGATTGCCGGGATTCGCCGCTGAAAATCCGCGGGCATCGCGCTCAACAGGGGTATGGAGTCATGCTTGGCGTCGATATCGGTAGACGGTTCTTCCGTTATGGCGGATCGCGCTGATGGCGTCTCGGGGACGGGGTTTTCTCCGATCGGTAGAGATTCCGGGTCGGCTTGGCGGGCGATGTTTTCCGTCGGCACCCTGTCCTCGCCGAGTTCTTCTTCAAACGAATCAGGTGTAACCCGCGCGCGAATGGGCTTCTTGGCTGACGCCCGTTTATTTGCACTTACAAATTCGTTCGGCAAGGATTGGCTCGCCGTTCTGCCGGCTTTCTCCGGAGGCTTTTCCGGCATCGGACCCTTTTCGGCTGAACTTGTCGCGTCCGTATCGGTCTTCGCGGCCGGATTGCCCAACGAGCCGGGATTGGGCTGCGGCGCTTCGGTTACCGCGATATTTGGCATTTTCTCTGTCATCCCTGCACTCTCGGCGGGCTTTTTGTGCTGCTCCACACCGATCGGTTGCAGCGGGGGACGGCTTGTTTCCCGTCCCGCGAACCCAAAATAAAACAGCGCTGCGCCGTTCAGTCCGAGGAGCAGCGCGAACAGCCAAGGCAGCCAGGTCTGTCGCCTGGGCGGCGGCTCGGCTACCAGCGACGGCAATGACGGCGCCTGACCCAGCTGGCGTTCGCGCTCCGATTTTCGCAATGCTTCAAGGATGTAGGACATGATCATTATTGTGTAGTCAATCGAGCTTGGAGCCAAGCCATGGGATAGCGGGATCTTTGATTTGCTTGTCGAGATGGATCATGGTCTGGGGTCCCACGAGGCCGTCCGCAACCAAACCATGCTCCATCTGGAAAGCAATGACCCTTGCCTTTAATTTTTCATCGAAATAGCCCTCCCTCCCCGACGGCGCGATGCCGAGCCGATCCCTGAGCCACTTGACGGCTTCCCGGTTGTCGCCGAGTTTGATCGATGTCGCATTGTTGCCCGGAGGCTTCCACAGCAAAACGGCCTCGCCCCGCCAAAAAGGCAGAATCTCCGCCAAGGCGAAGTCATGAGTTCGATCGCCGAGGAATAGCTGCGCCTGGTCATCGCGAATCTGCTTGAGGGTCGCGTAACGCCTGCTCCCATCGCTCAAATCGAACTCGAGAACCGCAGGGTGATCGAAGCTCATGAGCTGAGACCAGTTTCCCTTGTGAAACAGGCAGCGCAAACCGTTCTGTTTGGCCGAAAGGCATTCATCCTCACCGTTCATTGGCGCCTGCATCCCCCATAAGGCGAACAAATGGGCGAAGGCGGCTTTACGGGTGAGATTCGGCTCCGCGACGAATTTTCCGAATCCCCCTTCCGGGGTCGGAGTAGGTGCTGGCCCGAGGCTGGTTGGACGTGCAGCGCTCGAGTCAACGGGCTGTGGTACGTCCGGTTGTGGTGTTTCGGATTTCAGAGGTTCCGGGGGGGTATCGCCTGATCCAGCGCCGGCATTGCTTTGCGACGGCGGGCCTGCAGCGGAGGACGCCATGGGTTCTGTGGGGACGGCGGGTTTAGGGTCATTTCTGGCATCGGTGTTTGTGATATGGCTCTGCCGAGCTTGTTCTGCGTTCGAGGCTGGCGGCATCGTGAGACTTTGGCGCGGGGTGATTCCCAGGTTCACCTGCTCGAAAACCGTCGCCAGCTTGGCGGGAATTGAACCGGCGTCTAGATGTGGCACAAAACCGAAATAGACGCCTGCGACCAACATGAGCGCGATGGCTGTCAAGGCACCAGTCACTGGGTTCGTGAAACGCCACGCCCCACTGGGTGGTAGCACTTCTCTAGCAGCTTTGCGGACGATCGAGCAGCCGACTTTCGTTTTTCCGAGGGTATAAGCGCCCAACAAGGCGCGGTCGCAAATGAGATTGATCAGACGCGGGATGCCGCCCGACAGGTGATGAATCATGACCTCGGCCAGGGGGCTGAATAGCCGGCTCCCGCCGCCGCTGATCGCGATGCGGTGGCGAATGTAGGCCGCAGTTTCGATGGAGGAAAGCGGACGCAAATGGTAACGCGCGCTGATGCGCTGCGAGAGCTGGCGCAGATTCTCCCGTTTGAGCAATTGGTTCAGCTCGGGTTGACCGACCAGAATGATCTGCAACAGCTTCGTTTCATCGGTTTCAAGATTGGTCAGCAAGCGAATCTGTTCAAGTACGTCGTAGTTCAAGTTCTGGGCTTCGTCGATCAGAACGACCGTTCGCCTTCCCCGCGCGTGGACTTCGAGCAGATGGTGATTCAATCGGTCGATAAGCAGCTTCAAGCTGGCTCGGTGTTGGGGATGGGGAATTCGGAGCTCATCGCAGATGCTGGCGACCAATTCCCGGGGATTCAGGCGGGGATTGAAAATGACGGCAATATCCACATCCTCGGGCAATTGTTCCAACAGACATCGGCAAAGCGTGGTCTTGCCGGTCCCGACCTCGCCGGTCAGAGCGACGAATCCGCCGCCCGCGCTGACGCCAAATAACAAATGAGCCAAAGCTTCCCGATGTTGCGGGCTCAAATAGACATAGCGCGGATTGGGTGCAATGGAAAAAGGAGGCGCACTGAAATTGAAATGCTGTAAGTACATCATGGATTAGTTCTTGAATGACCGTCTGCTTGGCTTGTGAAATATTTAACAGATTCCCCGTGAAACAAATCACCGCCGATGCCAACGGTGAATGGTATCTTTTCGTTAGTCCCGATTCGCTTTCGCAGAAGGTTAGAGAGTCAGTCGTCATTCTACGAGGTGGAGCAACCGCCAACACTGAGTGAATCGTCCTACGTATACCGAAATAACGCGGTCTTCGAACAATGGTCCAAGAAATCGCTTGACCGGAGCCCAATATGAGCCAAGAAGCCGAAATGTTCAAAGAAATTGACAGCCTGATCCGTGCCGCTTATGCAGAACTCGGCACCCTGCAACTCCACTTGATCGAAGCTCACGAACGCGAGCTCAGTCCAACCGAACTAGGCATTCACATCGCCGATCTGGGTCGCCGAATTTCCACATGGAGACGCGAGCGTGAGTCATTATCCCGCAGCACGAGCGCACCTTCCAAAACGACAACGAATGCGGCGCCCGATGGCGGTTTCGCGCAAGAAGATTTAAGCGTTGGTGTCGCCGCCGGCCGTCGACATGCGGCTCCTCCTAAGAAAAAGCAAGCTCGCGTCGGCGATCCGCAGGGCGCTCGCACCGGTTCAGCCGCCACCGCCGTTAACGCACTCATGTAATACCTGCGATTCCAAGTTCGCTTATGTCAAACTCTCCAGCGCCATGCGCCCTGCATCTCAGCGTAGACAAGCGGGCGCTGGATGAGTTCTACTTTGAGATGCCGTCCATCCCTCGGAGAAGCAGCGTAAGCGGCAGCGATTCCGCCTAATAGTTCAAGTCTTGAAAATCTCATGAAAAAATTCATCAACACCATCGACAGTCTGCTCGATGAAAGCCTGGGTGGTTTCGGGAAGGCGCATGCCGATGTGATCCAGCTCAACCCCCAACCGCGCTTCATCAAACGAATCAGCCCTACCCGACCAGGGAAGGTGGCGCTGATTTCGGGTGGCGGTTCGGGGCACGAACCGCTGCATGCCGGCTTCGTCGGTTTGGGCATGCTGGACGCCGCGTGTCCTGGGCAGATATTCACCTCCCCTAGCCCGGACCAGATGCTGGCCGCCGCGCAGGCTACAGAGAATGGCGGCGGGGTCTTGTTCATCGTCAAGAACTACGCGGGCGATGTGATGAATTTCGAGATCGCCGCCGAAATGCTGGCTTGCCAGAACCAGACGATCTTGGTGCACGATGACGTCTCCATTCCGGAGACCCAAGGCATCGGACGGCGCGGGGTGGCGGGAACCACGATCGTGGAGAAAATCGTCGGCGCCGCGGCGGAGCGCGGCGCGGATCTGGCGGCTTGCAGGGCGCTGGGCGAGCGGGTCGTCCGCGCCACTGCGTCGATGGGCGTGGCGCTTAGCAGCTGCACCGTGCCCGCCCTGGGCAAACCCACGTTCGATATCGGTCCCGATGAAATGGAGATGGGCGTGGGCATCCATGGCGAGCGCGGCCGCGAGCGCATGAAACTGACCAGTGCCTCTGTGATTGTCGAGCAGTTAGCGAACGCCATAGATACGGAATTGAAGCCGCAACCCGGGCAGCCGGCGTTATTGCACGTCAACGGCTTAGGCGCAACACCCGCGATGGAATTGTACCTGATCTACGACTTGGCCTACCGGTTTTGGCAGGAGCGCGGCGTCGCCGTTGTCCGTTCTTTGGTTGGCAACTATACGACTTCGCTCGACATGGCGGGATGTTCGATCACGCTCACCCTGCTCGACGATGAGCTGCTGCGCCTGTGGGATGCGCCGGTCCGTACGGCCGCCTTACGTTGGGGTTGCTGAGGGCTCCTCCGCCAAGACTTGGGCTATCGCGGCAATCATCAACTGGCTGGTCTTGGCTCCGGGGTCGAGGTGCCCTCTGGCGCGTTCGCCCAGAAAGGATGCGCGGCCCTTGGCAGCCAACATGTCGCGGGTGGATTCGACGCCCGCCTCCGCGGCGCGAGTGATTTTTTCCAAGACTTCCGGTAACGGCGCGGCTTCCGCTGCTTCCTGCCGCAGGGTCTTCGCCACGGGAATCAAAACATCGAGCAGTGTTTTTTCACCGAGATCCGCCCTTCCCCGCTGTTTGACGGCTTCCACGCCCTGGGCGAAAACTTCCGCAAAAGTTTGCAGGTTGAATGGCCGTTGCCGGACAGCCTTACCCATGGCGATGAAGAGCGTACCGTAGAGAGAACCGGACGCGCCGCCCACCGCGGTCATCAGGGTCATCCCGATTTTCTGCAAGGCGGCGGCCCAATCGAGCCGATCGAATTCCGCGCTCTGTAGGACCAGGGCATTGATGCCGCGTTGCAAATTGATGACGTGGTCACCGTCGCCGATGGCCTGGTCCAGGGCAGTCACTGCCTCGGCATTTTCTTGAATAACGGCTGCTATGGCCTGAATCAGACGGGGCAATGATGCGGGTGTCGGTTGCATGGCGGCTCGAGTAAATTAGCGCTTGGCGTCGCGCTCAGTTTATAGGCCATCGTGAGGTTTTCAGTTGCATCAAATTCAAATTCCTTCCATTTTCACGCAAAACCCCGGCCCGGCCTAATCGAGAATGCGCTTTGCACTTTGCAAAATCGCCAAAAGCCAAGGAATGTCGGCCAGATCGAACTCTCCTTCGGCTCGCTGGTGCGAGTCGGCACCTTTTAGCGACACACAACGTCCAAAGTTCAATCATCAGAACGACGCCGCTCCTTCCACGGCTTCCGTCAGGGCAATCAAATCCATGCACTGACGCCGAAAAACGTGGACGGTGCCGACCGCGCAGCGATGGCCGCAGAGAGATTGTCGGACTTTCCTCATCGTGTTCGGTAAAATGACCGGCAAAACCGGCAATCTCACTGACCATCTTGTGGTTGTACTGTCCCCAGCGCGCAGCGGGAGCAGTTGACTTCCGAGGATTGCAAATGCCGATCACACGCGGATTCTTGATCCTGTTCGGAGGGCTTGTGTGCACACAGCCCCTGAGCGCCGCCGAACCCGGCGTTCCACGCCCAGCCGCAGCCACTCTGGCCCATGCCTGCGCCGGCTGTCATGGCACCTATGGACACAGCCAAGGCGCGACGCCTTCCATCAACGGCAAACCGGAAGCCCAATTCATCCGGCTCCTACGTGAGTTCAAATCCGGGCAGCGGCCGGCTTCGGTCATGAACCGCATCGCACGGGGCTATACGGACGAGGATTTCAAATCCTTGGCGGAATTCTTCAGAAATCGATGAGTTCCAGCGATGCCGGGACTGACACGAAGAACATTTATTGTGGCGGTCGGGACCGCCGGCGCTTTAAGCCTGTTCGGTTGCGCCGGCAAAACCCGTAACGCCACGAAGGCTAAAGTCGTCGTCATCGGTGGCGGCTATGGGGGCGCCACCGCCGCCAAATATCTGAAGATTTTCGATCCTTCCCTCGAAGTCACGCTGATCGAAAAAAAGACCGGCTATCTTTCCTGTCCCGGTTCCAACGCGGTGCTCGCCGGCTGGCATGAGCTGGAATGGCTGCGCCGCTCCCATGATTCTTTGCACGAGGACCACGGTGTCCGCCTGGTTCGCGGCAAAGCCGTCGGCATCGATGCCAAACGGCGCATCGTACGGCTGAAAGACGGTGCCGAACTCCCCTACGACCGTCTAATCCTTGCGCCCGGCATCGACTTTCGCTGGGGAGCCATCGAGGGCTATGACGAGGCCGCGAGCCGAATCGCCCCGCATGCCTGGAAGGCGGGACCGCAAACGACCCTACTGCGCAATCAGCTCGAAGCGATGCGCGACGGTGGCGTCGTACTGATCACGGCGCCCGCCAACCCCTACCGCTGCCCGCCCGGTCCTTACGAGCGCGCTTCGCTGATCGCCCATTACCTCAACCACCACAAACCGAAATCGAAAGTTCTGATTCTTGACGCCAAAACTCAATTTTCCAAGCAGGCGCTTTTCCTAAAAGGCTGGCAAACGCTTTATCCAGGCATGGTGGAGTGGATCTCGGCCGGGCAGGAAGGGTCAATCGAACGAATCGACGCTCAAAGACGGATCGTGTTCACCGAGTTCAACGAACACCGCAGCGACGTGCTGAATGTCGTCCCGCCGCAAAAGGCCGGGACGTTGGCCCAGGAATCGGGCCTGGCCGACGAATCGGGCTGGTGTCCGATCGACCCGCACAGTTTCGCTTCGACCCTGCAACCCCACATCCACGTCATCGGCGATGCCTGCGTGGCCACACCGATGCCGAAATCCGCCTTCGCCGCCAACTCCCAGGCCAAGGTCTGCGCAGCGGCGGTTGTGGGTCTGCTGAGGGACCGTGAACCCGGACCGCCTTCACTCATCAATCATTGCTACAGTTTCCTGGCCCCCGATTACGCCATTTCGATCACTGGGGTCTACGAATACTCGGGAAGAGAAGGGCAATTGGTCGCGACCTCCACCGGAGAGACGCCGATGGACGCCGATCGCCGGCGCGAGGCCAAGTTCGCCGACAGCTGGCGAATCAATATCGCCGCCGATACATTCAAGTAAGCGGACCATCCCTTCGACCACGCTCGGGGCAGCCCTAGGAGCTCAGAGCCTTCGCGACGATCGCCTGCAAGTGTGCCGGCAGTTCCAGTTCCAGTGCCCTGGCGTGGGCGATCTCAGACATTTTCCGCCAAGTCTTGCGGACGATGTCGATCAATTTGTCCTCATCCTGCGCGTCGGCGAATACCGGGAAATAATGTTCCAAAAAGACCAGGCAGGCCACATCCTCGATCAACTGCACGCCCGGATCGCGCTTGACGCCTTGTTTCGCGACCATCTTCCTCACCGCCGCGATCGTTTCCTCGTCGTAGCCGGCCTGCCGCAGCAGGATTTCCGCCTGCTCGGCGTGGAACCGGTACAAAAAGCTCCGCCATCTGAGATAACCTTCACGGGTCGCAGGATAATCCTCCCTGGCCACCATCCAGCGCCGCACGTGCTGTGCCCGCGCCGCCAACTGTGTGGACTCGGGGGCGTCGGGCGCCAATCGCTCCAGCCAATCCGTCATGCGTTGGCTGTATAGCAGCTCTTTGGGGTAAACCCGCCCCTCCCAGGCTTCCCGGTTGGGATCCTCGCTGTTGGCCCGGTCGATCAACTCGATGGCCTTAATCAATCGCTCGCTAATCATTCGGACCCCCACTCTTGGAAGGGAACACCCATTCCAGGCGAACGCGCGTTTGGTTCACTACCTCTCAATCTTCCAGCCCCCGCACGCCCCGCTCAACCTCGCCCTGTTTTCTGAGCTGGCGCTTGAGTATCTTGCCCGTTGCATTCTTGGGCAACTCGGGTATTAGAAAGATTTTGCGGGGAATTTCATGGCGGCCCAGACGTTGGCGGCACCAGGCTCGGATTTCGGCCTCGGTCGCGGTTTGGCTTTCGTTCAGGACGATGAATGCAACGGGAATTTCACCATGTAGTTCGTGCGGCTCACCGACCACCGCCACTTCCTTGACCGGCGGAAACAGATAAAGCGCCTCCTCGATCACCCGGGGATAGACATTCATGCCGTTGACGATGATGAGGTCTTTCTTGCGATCGACGATAGTGAAATAACCGTCCTCGTCCTCGGTACCCAGATCGCCGGTGAGAAACCAGCCGTCGCGAAACACCTCCGCCGTCGCGGCCGGCAAATTCCAATAACCTTTCATCACGTTCGCGCCACGTACGGCGATTTCGCCGACCTGACCACGCGGCAGCTGTTCGCGACCGTCTTCGCCGACGATCCGCATTTCGACCCCCGGAACAGGCAAGCCGACCGTACCGGGCTTGACCAAACCGCCAATGGGATTGACACAGGTCACCGGCGAGCATTCGGTGGGCCCGTCGCCTTCGTAGATCGCGATCCCGAACGTCGCCTCGAAACGCCCCATCACTTCGACCGGCAGCGCCGCCCCGCCGGCAACGCAAAAGCGCAATGACGCCAACAGCGGCGCTCGTTCCGGCTTGAGCCGCAACAACACGTTGAACATGCTGGGAACGCCCAGGAAGATGCTCGCCCGGGTTGCGTGAATGGTTTGGACCACCAGTTCCGGTTCGAAACGCGCCAGGGGCGCGAAAGCGCAACCGCTGAGCAGCGGCGTCAACATGCCCACGGTCGCCGCAAACGCGTGAAACATGGGCAAGACCACCAGCACGACATCCCGGCCGGGCTGCCATTCCCACGCCTCGCGGAGGCTCTGCGTATTCGCGAGCAGATTGGCATGGGTGAGCATGACGCCCTTGGGGCGGCCGGTGGTGCCCGAAGTGTAAATGATCGCAACGAGATCTTCGCTCGCGTCGAAGTCGACTGCCGGCGTGGGCGCATCGGTTGCCAGCATGTCTTCCCAACGCAGCGCGCCATCGACCTGACCGCCAAGGCACACCGAGAAGGCTAGCGTGGGTACGGAATCTTTCAGCAAGCCCGCCTGTTCCGCAAAGGCGGCGTGGTAGATCAGCGCCTTCGCACCGGCGTCGTTCAGGATGTAGGCGATACCGCTGGGGCTCTGGAGGAGATTGATCGGCACCACCGTCGCCCCAGCTTTGACGATGCCTGTGTAGGCAATGGCGAAGTAATCGGAATTGATGCAATACAGGCCGACGCGGTCACCTTTGGAAATGCCCCGTTGCGTCAGAGCTGCGGCGAAACGATCCGACTGTTCATCAAAGACGGCGAAGCTTAGCCGGTGCGCGCCACTGATGATGGCAGGAAGATCTGCATGGCGGCTAGCGGCAGCGCGCAGAGCGTGGGCCAGTGATGTCATGGGGATGCACCTTTCCTGGAATGGATCATGTACATGTAAAGGGCGTCTCGAAAAATTCGAGGCGCCCTAGTGTCGACCCGTCCGGCGGCCGGGTAGAACCGTCCCGCCCTCTCGTCTATACCGGGGCGGGATCGGGATGCGCCTTAGTTGATGACGTTGTGGCCTCGGTTGCGCATGCAGTTGATATAGGCCCGCTTATATTGGTTGTCCGCGTCTACACCCTGATTGGCTCCGCCGCCGATGCCGCCCGCCGCCGCACCAATGGCAGCACCACCGCCGGGATTGCCTGCCACCGCACCGATGGCCGCGCCTGCCGCGGCGCCAAGCAGGCCGCCCGCAACGACCCCTTTTGCGGACTCGGTTCCGACGCTGCCGGCCTGTTTCGCCAGCATCTTGCATTCTTGACTGTCCTGCTGCGCCCGATATGCATTGGGATCATTGTAGGTATCGACCACGGGCTCCCACCCCGTGTAGGTGGCGCAGCCGTTCACGATGGCTACCGCGCCCAGGACAACCGTAAAAATCAAAACTTTCTTAACCATGTCACTCTCTGTGTAGAACTGATGAAAAGGTGGTCTTTGTCACAGCGATCAGGCACGCGCCCGATACAGGGGTAAGACTATAGCAAACATCGCCAATCATTAAGTTTGCCTGCGTCCCTTGCCGTTCTAACGCATCCCGGCAAACCCGTCATTCCAAAGCAAATAATGTGCCGCTGGCAGATTCAATAACAATAGCAAATGCCGATCAAGGAAGTACCGCGCCGCCCATTCGCTCACCCAATGATGGCTTCGCCCCGCGCCAGTCGCGGCAGCTTGCCACTCAAGCCCATCGCGTACCGCATGGCCAGTTTTTTCGCCGGGAACACGCGCTCGGCCAAACCCAGTCCCAAGTTGCGGATCAGCTTGACGGGGAAATTAGCGTTGCCGAACACACGGTAGAACAGATCCATCGTCGTCATCATCAGCAGATTATTCTGCCGCCGCATTTTTTCGTAGTCCTGGAGCACTTTCGCTGCGCCGATGTCTTTGCCGTCCCGTTTGGCGGCCACGAGCACCTGCGCGAGGGCGGCGGCGTCCAGCAGACCGATGTTCACCCCCTGCCCTGCCAGCGGATGGATCATGTGGGCCGCGTCGCCGATCAGCGCCACGCCCTCCTTCACATAGGAAAGGGCATGCTGGCGCTTGAGGGGAAAGCTGCCGCGGGAAACGATCCCCTTGATATCGCCTAGGGCGGAAGGGAAGGTCGCCAACAATTCCCGCAGCAAATCTTTCTCCGGCAGGGCCTTGAGCCGCTTCACCTCATCGGGCCGGTGGTACCAGACCAGGGACGCGTGCGGCCCCGTCAGGGGCAGAAAGGCTTGCGGCCCGTCAGGTGTGAACCGCTGCCAGGTGATGTCCTGCTGCGCATAGGCGGTTTCCACGTTCAACACCAGAGCATGTTGCTCGTAATCCCAGGA
>Ga0335084_10003251_pt1 | contig 15817 bp, 19 predicted proteins | sample Lox_Sample_44_FD_206721 | JGI IMG/M metagenome (GOLD analysis project Ga0335084, IMG submission 206721) | Soil microbial communities from Loxahatchee National Wildlife Refuge, Florida, United States - Lox_Sample_4.4 | ecosystem: Environmental > Terrestrial > Soil > Wetlands | place: USA... | reverse complement strand
CGGATTTCCATCGCCCGCTCAGTGGCGCGACTGCTGCTCCTGGAAGCGCTCGCGCCCGATCACCTGGGCGAGCAAGATGATCTGTTCTCCGACGACCTTGAGCAGGTCGTCCAGGGTGACGATCCCAGCCAGCCCGCCCTGATCATCCACCACCGGTATGCGCCGCACGCCCTTGTGGCGCATGAGCTCCACCGTTTCGAAGATATCGCCTGCCTCGCCGACGGTGACGAGCTCCCGACCCATGAGGTCTCCCGCTGTGACTAGCGCCGGATCGACTTCCTTCGCCATGACCTCGACCACCAGATCCCGATCGGTGACGATGCCAACGGCGACCTTCTTGCCGTTGGGCTGGTCGACGACTACGACGTCGCCCACGTGCGAATCCCGCATGAGTTGGGACAATTCGAGCGCGCTCGCCTTCCTGTGGCACTCGATCACTTCCCGGATACAAAAGTCTCCGACGCGCATAAGGCCTCCTGCTCTCTCGCAACCGTTTTCAAAGATCCCGCTATTTCATTCTCGACGGCAGGCGGATCGTCCGCCCGGCGACCATGAACGCGCCGCGGCCCAGGAAGGCGACCACTTTACTTGGGCTCGCCCGACCAGTTGTATGCGTGGACCAGCCCTCGCTGGTCGAACTTGATCTGGAGAAGCTTGACGCGCGCGTTCCCCATGTCGGGAAGATTGCCCGCGCCATGGTAATAGGCCCATTCTTCATAACGCGTGCCGCTGCTCTCTACGGCCACTCCAACGGCGGTCGGGGCGCCGAGCCAGGCGCGAACCTCAGTCTGGGTGGTAACGCCGCGCTGAACGCGGGATTCGAAGGCTGCAAGATCGAAGTCCCGGCCTATCTGGACGCTCGCGCAGGCCGAGATCATCAGCAGCACCGGGAGAACAACGATGGCCGGACGCATCATGGTTTTTCAGCTTCCTGATCACTAGACTAGGTCAAAGGCAGGATGTCCCTTTGATGTGGATCAAGCGCCCTGCAGGTCCCTGGAGATGCGCATGATGGTGGGGTCCTGCGGCGCCCGCTCCGCCTTGAAGCCGAGCGCGCGGACGAAGCGCAGCATCTCGGCGTTGGCAGAGAGGACGAAGCCCTCCATGCGCGCGAGGCCGCGCTCCTTCGCGGCGTGAATCAGATCCTCCATGAGGACCCCTGCAAGCCCGGTCTTGTGCCAGGCGTCGGCGATGACGATCCCGAGCTCGCAGATCCCGCCGGAAAGATTGGACACATAGCGCGCCTCGCCGACGATTTCCTCGCGCTCGCCGTGGCGCGCCGTGCACACCAGCGCCATGTGCAGGTCGTAGTCGATGTCGGTCAGGAAGTGAATGAGCTTGTCCGAAGGCGCGTGCACCCATTTCTGGAAACGCATGTACTTGCTCTCCCCGGACAGCTCGTCAAGGAACTCGCGCACAAGGGGCGCATCGTCCGGGCGTATCGGCCGTATCGTCACCGTCCTTCCGTCGAACAGGTGGTGCTCGCGTACGAGGTGCGCGGGATACTCAGCCATGAAGGCGTGCGGCCTCTTCCTTCAGTTGCCGGTGCAGGATCTTGCCGATCGGCGTCTTGGGGAGCTGCTCGCGGAACTCGATGCGCTTGGGCAGCTTGTACCCGGTGAGATGCCTCGCGCAGTGGGCGAGCAGGGCTTCGGCGGTGAGCGCGGGGTCCCTGCGCACGACGAAGAGCGCGACCACCTCGCCGCTGCGCTCGTCGGGCATGCCGACCGCGCCGGCGTCCCTGACCCCGGGATGCAGCATCGCGACTTCCTCGATCTCGGCAGGGTAGGCCTTGAAGCCCGACACCACCACGATGTCCTTCTTCCGGTCGCGGAACTCGACGTAGCCGCGCTCGTCCATGCGGCCCATGTCGCCCGTCTTCAGCCAGCCGTCCGCCGTGAACGCCTTGGCGGTTTCCGACGGCGCATTCCAGTAGCCGCGCATCACCTGCGGTCCGCGCACGCCGATCTCGCCGATTTCACCTGGAGCGACTTCCCTGCCGTCCTCGTCGAGAATCGTCACCTCGGTCGAGGGGAGGGGCAGCCCGAGCTTGCCGCTGAATTCCCGGGAATCGAAGCGGTTCGCGCACACGTTCGGCGAGGCCTCGGTGAGGCCGTAGCCTTCGACCAGCGGTACGCCGGTCGCTTTCTGCCAGCGCTCGGCGACCGGGCGCTGCACGGCCATGCCGCCTGCGACCGCCAGCTTGAGCGTGCCGCGGCTCGACGCGGCCACCGCTTCGAATCCCGGAGCGTTCAGCAGCGCGTTGAACAAGGTGTTCACGCCGGTGATGGCGGTGAACCGGGTCTTCCGCAATTCCGCGACGAAGCCGGCGATGTCGCGCGGATTGACGATCAGCACGTTGCGCCCGCCCAGCTTCAAAAAGACGAGCAGGTTCGCAGTGAGAGCGAAGACATGGTAGAGCGGCAGCGCGGTGATCACCGTTTCCGCGCCTTCCGCGAGCGTCCCCCGGGCCCAGGCCGCGACCTGCTCGACATTGGCAACCACGCTGCCGTGCGTGAGAATCGCGCCCTTGGCGAGGCCGGTGGTGCCGCCGGTGTACTGGAGAAAGGCGATGTCGCCGGGGCCCACGCCGGCTTCGCCGAGCGCTTGCGCGGCGCCCTGCTCCAGCGCTTCGCGGAACCGGAGGGCCCCGGGCAGGCGCCAGCGGGGAACCATGCGCTTCAGATATTTGACCGCGAAATTCACGAGCCATCGCTTCGGCGACGGAAACAGGTCGCCGACCCGGGTGGCAATGACGAAGCGCACCGCGGTTCCCGGGAGTGCCTCCTGCAGGGTGCGGGCGAAGTTCTCCAGGACGACGATGGCGGTCGCACCCGAATCGGCGAGCTGGTGCGCGAGCTCGCTCGCGGTATACAGCGGATTGACGTTGACCACCGTCAGGCCGGCGCGCAGCGCCCCGAACAGCGCCACGGGATATTGCAGGAGATTGGGGAGCATGATCGCGACGCGTTCTCCCCTTTGCAGCCGCAGGACTTGCTGCAGGTAGGCGCCGAAATCCCGGGAAAGCCCCTCCAGCTCCCCGTACGTGATCGACACGCCCATGCTGGAGAGGGCGGTCCGGTCGCGGAAGCGCGCGCAGCTCCGCCCGAGCAGCTCGCCCAGGGAACCGCAGGCCGGCGGGTCGATCTCGGCCGGCACTCCTTTAGGATAGGAATCCAGCCAGATCTTCTTCATGTCAGGGAACGGCCGAGAGCGGGCGCGCCGGGCTCGCCGCGGCCTTGGGCGCGTCCATCAGGCTCCGCAGCTCCTCCGCGGACAGTGTTTCCTGGCGCAGCAGGGACTCGGCGCCGCGCTCCAGCACCTCGCGCCTGCGCCCGAGTATCTCGAGCGCCGAATCGAGCGCCTGCTTCACGATGCCCCGGACCGCCAGGTCGATCTCGCGGGCGGTTTCCTCGCTGAATTGGCGCGTCGGTATCGCGCCGGCGACAGGGCCGAGAAACCCGGGCCGGGTGTCGTCGTAGGCGACGCTGCCGAGCCGGTCGTCCATTCCGAAGCGCATCACCATGCTGCGCGCGATATCGGTCGCCTTGATCAGATCGTCGGCCGCGCCGGTGGAGAGGTTCCCGAAGACGAGCAACTCGGCGGCCCGGCCGCCGAGCAGCACCGCCATCCTGTTCTGGAGCTCCTCGCGCGCCATGAGGTAGCGGTCTTCCGTCGGCCGCTGGATGGTGTAGCCGAGCGCGCTCACGCCGCGCGGGATGATCGAGATCTTGTGCACCGGGTCCACGCGCGGCAGGGTCATCGCGACGATGGCATGCCCCATCTCGTGATGGGCGACGGCTTTCCGCTCCTCGGGATTGAGCAGCCGGTTGCGCTTTTCCAGGCCGGCGACGATGCGCTCGATCGCGCCGGTGAAATCCGCCCGCTCGATCGCTGCCGCTCCCCGCCGCGTCGCGAGCAGCGCCGCCTCGTTGACCAGCGTGGCGAGATCTGCTCCCGAGAATCCCGGCGTGAGCGCGGCGATCTCCTCGGAGTCGACATTGGACGCGAGCCGGACCTTGCGCAGGTGCACGCGCAGGATCTGCACGCGGCCGCTCTTGTCGGGGCGGTCGACCAGCACCTGCCGGTCGAATCGCCCGGCGCGCAGCAGCGCCGGATCGAGGATCTCCGGACGGTTGGTCGCGGCGAGCAACACCACGCCGCCGCTCGTGTCGAAGCCGTCCATCTCGGCGAGCAGCTGGTTGAGCGTCTGCTCTTTCTCGTCGTGGCCGCCGAGGACGAACGAGCTGCGCGCGCGGCCGAGGGCGTCGAGCTCGTCGATGAATATGATCGCCGGGGCGGCCTGGCGCGCCTGGTCGAAGAGGTCGCGCACGCGCGCCGCGCCCACGCCGACGAACATCTCGACGAATTCCGAGCCGCTGATGGAGAAGAACGGCACGCTCGCTTCTCCTGCGACCGCGCGCGCGAGCAGGGTCTTCCCCGTTCCGGGAGGGCCGACCAGCAGGATGCCCTTGGGCATGTGCGCCCCCAGGCGGCCGTAGGATTTCGGATCGCGCAGGAAGCTGATCACCTCCTTCAGCTCGTCCTTGGCCTCGTCGACGCCGGCGACGTCCTCGAAGGTGACCTTGGTGTCGGTCTCCATGTACACCTTGGCCTTGCTCTTGCCGACCGCGAACAGCCCGCCGCCCAGCCCCTGCTGTCCGGTCATGCGCTTCATCGCGAAGCTCCAGATGGCGAAGAACACGACGGCCGGAACGACCCAGGAGAGCAGCATCTGGAGCCATTTGCTCTCGGCGCGGCCGGAGAAGCGCACCTTCGCCGCCTCGAGGTCCTGGACGAGCGCCGGATCGTCGATCTTCAGGGTGGTGAAGGCGTGTTCCCCCGGCCCGAGTTGCTTGAGCCGATCGACGCTCTCGCGCGGGAGGACGGAGTCCAGCCCCTCGGCGTTCATCGTTCCGGTGATGAGCTGCTCGCCGAGCGCCACGTCCTTCACCTTGCCCGCCCTGACCAGCGCCTTGAAGTCGCTGTAGGCGAGGTCGCGCGCGGGACTGCCCAGGTACTCCTGCATCGCGACGATGACCAGCATCGCGACCACGAAGTACCAGAGGGAAAATTGATGCTTCTTTTCCATGGGATCAAGACTAGGACCCTCGGCTCTCCCGGAGTTTGATCCAGGTCAAGCTCCCTTGCCTCGCGGGGTCATACAGTCAAAACATGGTGATCATCGGAATCGATCTTGGAACCTCCAACTCGGCGGCGGCGGTGCTGCGCGGTGGCCGCCCCGTCATGATCCCCAGCGCCGAAGGCGTGAGCCTGGGCGGCAAGGCCTTCCCGAGCTACGTCGCGATCACTGCCGATGGCAGCATGCTCATCGGCGAGCCCGCACGGCGCCAGATGACGGCCAATCCCGAGGGCACGGCTGCCGCGTTCAAGCGGCAGATGGGCACGCGCCAGAGGATCCGCCTGCGCAACCGCGACTTCACGCCAGAAGAGCTTTCCGCGTTCCTTCTCGGCAAGATCAAGCGCGACGCGGAAGGCTTCCTCGGCGAGCCGGTCAAGGACGCGGTCGTCACTGTGCCCGCCTACTTCGACGACAACCAGCGCTCGGCGACGAAGGACGCTGCCACTATCGCGGGCCTCAACGTGGTGCGGCTGGTGAACGAGCCGACCGCGGCCTCGCTCGCGTACGGCCTGGATCGCCTTGCCCAGGAGCTGCGCATCGCGGTGATCGACCTGGGCGGCGGCACGCTCGATGTCACCGTCATGGAGTTCGGGAAGGGTGTATTCGAGGTCAAGGCGACGAGCGGCGACACGCGCTTGGGCGGCACCGACATGAACCAGGCTATTTACGAACACCTCGCGCAGCGCTTCCGCGAGGCGAGCGGCATCGACGTGCACGCCGACCGCAAGGCCGCGGCGCGGCTGCTCGAGGCAGCCGAGATGGCGAAGATCGAGCTGTCGACCGGGACGACCTCTCACATCAGCCTGCCTTACATCGGCGCCGTCGCGGGCGAGACGAAGCATCTGGAACTGGACATGACCCGCGCTGAGATGGAGCGCGCGGTGCGCCCGGTGATCGAGCGCTGCCGGCGCCCGGTCGAGCAGGCGCTCGCCGACGCCGGCGTTACGCCGGAGAGAATCGACCGCATCGTTTTCGTCGGGGGGCCTACGCGCATGCCGATGGTGCGCCAGTTCTTCGAGGACCTTCTGCACCGCAAGGCCGAGATGGGCGTCGACCCGATGGAGTGCGTTGCCGCGGGGGCAGCGATCCAGGCGGGGGTGCTCTCCGGCGAAGTAAAGGACATCGTGCTCGTCGACGTGACGCCGCTCACGCTGGGTGTGGAGACGCTCGGCGGCGTGGCGACGCCGCTCATCGCGCGCAATACGCCGGTGCCGGTGAAGAAGAGCGAGATCTTCACCACCGCCGCCGACATGCAGACCGCCGTCACCATCCACGTGTTCCAGGGTGAGCGGCCGATGTCACTGGACAACACGAGCCTCGGGGAATTCAACCTCGACGGCCTCGCGCCCGCCCCGCGCGGAATGCCCAAGATCGAGGTTACCTTCGACATCGACTCAAACGGAATCCTCAACGTCTCGGCGCGCGACAGCGCGACCGGGCGCGCGCAATCGATCCGCATCAGCGGCTCGACGCGCCTTCCCGAGGATGTGAAGAAGCGCATGGTCGACGAGGCCGAACGCTACGCGGAGGCGGACAAGAAGCGCCGCGAGGACGCCGATGCGCTGAATGCGGCGGATTCGATGTGCTACCAGGCGGAGAAGACGCTTGCCGATTTCGGCGACAAGCTCACCGACGAGCTGAAGGGCCGCATCGAGGCGGCGCGCCGCGAGACGCGCGAGGCGATCGCGAAGAAGGACGCCGCGCTCGCCAAGGAGAAGACCGAGAGGCTCGGAGCGCTCCTCAAGGAGGCGGGCGCCGTGATCTATGCGCAGCAGCCCGGCGCCGGCGTGTTCCGCGAGACCAAGGTGCCCTCGGGCGCGCGGGTCGTGGATGCGGACTACAGGGAAACGCGCTGAGCAAAGGGTGTGAAGACTTTGGGACGGCCGTGCCGGCTGCCTGGCGGGCGGTGGCCGCATCGCGTTCAGCACGTCAGATGCAGCGCGGCGACGATTCGAGCCGACTCGCGCTGCAGTCGATTGAACTCTTGCACTGCTTTCCCGCTGTCAGCGTCATGCAACCGGACGCGTTGCGCCTGTAGGTAGCGCCGCGTCTCGTCGGGGATGGCCATGCGGCCGTAATAGCCCGTGCCCACGACCAGGATCTCGGGCTTGGCTGCCATGATCTCTGCGAGATCGGCAACCGCCAAATTGTGGCTCTGTTATCTCCACCACGTGTCCACGACGCGCTCGGGAGTGATGATCACGTCGGCGGTATAGGTCCGTCCGTCGATCTCGATTTCGCCGAAGCGGTAGCGGGTGATTTCCACGACGCCAAGCTCACAGCGAAGGTGCGTAGATCGAGAAGATCTCGCCCGGTCGGAGCACGGACGCCGCGACCGCCCTGCCCAGGACGTCGATCCGGACGAGCTTGTCCGGCGCCTTCAACCTCACCTTTCGATCGATCGCATCGGCCAGGTGTTGGATGATTTCTGCCGTGTGGTATTGGGCCCAGCCACGCTTCTCCACTTTCATTGCCCACGTCTCCTGCACACCGATGCGCGGCGCCACCTGCTGCTCGATCAACCGCCTGATCGCATCCAGATCTTTCTCGCACCAGTAGTCCACCGGCACCCACTTGATGGCGAAGCGGAACGACCCCGGCTCACTGTGGTACAGCTCCGCGCATTGGGCGATGACGTGGCGGTTGTCCAGGCCGCTGTGCACCACGCAAATCCCCGGAACGCCGCTCTTCTCGACGTGTGGCCGCGGATTGCCGAACCGCCCGAGAATGCGCACGAGCTCTTGCCTGGCGGCGCCGTAGTAGCCCCGGGGATAAGACACCAGCAGGTCCCACGCTCCGGCGCTCAGGCAGTCGACGCAATCGGCGTCCTTCACGTCAATGCGCTCCTGTCCTCGTAATCCATTCCACGATCTTCGGCCACAGCAGCGCGTGCGCGTTGCGGCCCACGAGAGGTCCGACGTGCTGCAGCGACACGCCGACGTCGCCCTCGTAATCGAGCACGGTCTTCTCGCGGCTCGCGGCGGCCTCGACGAATGGCAGCACCGCCCCGGGCGGTACCAGTGGGCAGCGCGGATCGACCACGCACAGCAGCGGCGCCGTGACGCGCTCTGGCGTTGCGCTGCGTCCGTTGATCTCGAGCGTGCCGCGCAGGAAGCGGTCCTCGCGCACGATCTGCGTCGCGAGATCGGCGACCAGCCGCCGCGGCAGCGCGAACTCGTCCAGCGCCCAGCGCTCCACCAGCCAATGCGTGCGCAGGCGCGCAGGATCGCCGGCGCTGAGCACCGCATCCAGCAGGCGCTCGGAGCCGAACACGCTGGGCGCCGCATTGACGCTTGCCGCGCTGAGAAAGGAGCCGGGCAGCGAATCGGGAAGATCGTCGGGGTCGAGATCCGCGACCATTGCGTTGAACACCGGCGTGTCGGCGCCGAAATGCAGCGGGGCGGCGAGCAACGCGAGGCCTTGCACGCGCTCGGGATGAAGCGTCGCGAAGATGGCGGCGAACAGCCCGCCGAGCGAATGCGCGAGCAGCACAGCGCGCTCGGCAGCCGCCGCGTCGAGGCAAGCGAGGATCAGACGCTCGGCGTAGTCGGCGAGACCGAATCGAGGCGGGGCAGGCTGCCAGTCGGCGAGGAGCACCCTCGCGCCCGCCGCGAGGCAGCGGCGCACTGCGCTCACTTCGGGCGCCAGGTCCCAGATGTAGGGCCGCTTGATCGGCGCCGGCACGATGAGCACGAGCGGCCCGCCTTCCACGCCGCTGCCGTAGCAGCGCAGGCTCACGCCTGCGGCATTGAAGGTTTCCCGGTACGGCGCCTGGGCCGGCCCGACGCCGACTGCGTCGAGAAACATGCCTTGCGCGCGCCGCAGCCGGTCGAGCTGCTTGAAGATTGCCCAGTCCAAGGCGGGATCAAGGCGAACGTGCGGTGGCGCGCGGACGCCGCTGCCGAGCCCGGCGTCGCCGCCTCGCTTCGAGCCGCGCGACGCAGCGGTCGCAATAGGCATCGCCCTTGACGTCGGTATCGGCGAGGCTGTTCGAGAAGTGCATGACGCAGCGGGGGTCGGAGCAATGGTCCAGGCCAAGGGTGTGGCCGAGCTCATGCACCGCTTCCTTGAGCAGACGCGCTCGGAAGAGCTCATCGTTGGCACCGAACAGCAGCCGTGCCGTCGACACCACGCAAGCGCCGCTTCTTGAGGCGATTCCAAAAACAAAATTGAGATCCGCGGAAAAGAGGTCGCGGTGTGTAATACCGAGGACGTGCCGCGCTCCATGACCGCTTAGGAGGGCGAGCAGCGGCTCCGCCCGGTGCTGGCCGCGTGTCGACGCGTAAGCCTCCCCCGGCAACGGCACCGGGGTGTCGACGTGCACCGCCGCCACTCCTCGTCCTGCGAGATCCTCGGCAAGTGCCTGCGCGATCCGCACAGGCATCCCTTCAAATGGCACGATGAAAAGCTCGTCAATAACGATGCGTCTCCGTTGCGCGGGGGCCTGCCCGGGCATGCCTCCGAAAGAAAATACCGGCTGATCACTGCGCGACATGGAAGTCCCGCTAGCACACAGGGCAGCGTTCTTCGAGAACTTCCCGCCACAGTTCGGGCGCGCCCCGCAGATGTGTGCGCACGATCTTTCCGGCGCTTCGCCGCACGGCTTCGATAGCGCTGGTATCCGCAAGGCGCAGGACGATGTCGGTGAGCGCCGGATCGTTCACCGGCGAGCCGATGCGACTCAGCAGATAGCAATAGGCTTCGTCCACTCCCGGCAGCTCGTCCGCCAGCGTTCGCGCAATGCGCCCGGCGAGCAGGTTATAGATCTTCCCGGTATGGCTGACCGGGTTCTTTCCCGCGGCGGCTTCCAGGCTCATCGGCCGGTAGGGTGTGATCAGGCCGTTGACCCGGTTGCCGCGCCCTATCTGACCGTCGTCGCCAGCTTCGGCCGACAAGCCGGTCACCGTGAGGTAGATGCTGTCCGCCGTCTCGCCGTCCGCCGCGTTGACTTCGACCTCGATATCCGCGCCTAGGGCCGTGCGCACCGCACTGGCGGCAAGCGAGCGCAAGCGTTCCTTCTTCGCGAAATAGTCGGCGAGGTCGCGGACGTGGCGGCCGACGAAGGCGCAGGCCACGGTCAGCTCAAGCCGCTCGCCGCTGCGCAGACCCATAACCTTCACGTCGTCGCCGATCTCCGGGCACGCGGTCCGGGTTTCCGGGGCGCCGAGGACACGCTCGACCTCGAGCACCGCGCGCTCAAGGCGGTCGAGCGGTGCGAAGCCGACGCCGAAGGAGGTATCGTTGGCGAGCGGCACGCGGCCTTCGCCGCCGCGAAGGAACAGCTCCGCCAAGTCCGGCGAAGTCTCGCGGATGCGCGGGACGATGCGCACGTCGCGCGCCGGGTCGATGTTGCGAAGATGCCGTGCGAGCCACTCGCGGCTCAACTCCATCGCGAGCTCGTCCACGGGCACCGCGACGCCCCGAAAGCGCCGTGTCGCCCGGCCGGCCAGGATGATCTCGATCGGCTCGACGAGCTCTCCGCCACCGAAGGCGGGGCGGGCGGCGCCGCCCAGGAGCAGGGCCTTATCGACGTTGTGGTGAAGGATCTCGCCGAAGCGCTCGAGATAGAAACGCGAAAGCCCGATGCTCAGGTTCTCCGCGAGCGCGTCGCAGAGGCTGTCGGGATGTCCGCGCCCCTTGCGCTCGACGATCTCGTGCGGCGCCGCGCCGGGCGGGGGAGAGACGAGGACTGTGATGCCGAGGTTCATCGTGTCACCTCATATCGGGCATGATGACCGCCTCTTCTGAGCCTGCTTTGCGCAAGATCAAATGTCGTCGAGCAGAGTCAGGCAAAGTGGCCGGCCATGGAGCAGCGAGCCGCGGCATCCTCCGCCTTCCGCTCATCCAGCGATGAGCGCATGGCCGGGCGCGCCTTCATTGGAACGAGCGGCTGGATCTATCGCTCGTGGCGCGACGATTTCTACGAGGGCAGGCCGGCGAGCGAATGGCTGGGTCTCTGCGCAGAGAGGTTCACAGCGATCGAGATCAACGCCACGCACTATCGTCTGCAAAGCGTGCAGACCTTCCGCCGCTGGCGCGACGAAACCCCGCCCGCCTTCCGCTTCGCGCTCAAGGCGCACCACTATCTCACGCACAACAAGAAGCTGAAGGATCCGCTCCCGCCGATCCGCCTCGAACGCAGCCGCGCGGCCGGGCTCGGGGGAAAGCTCGCGGTGGTGCTCTGGCAGCTGCCGCAGAATTTCCACCGCAACCTCGAGCGCCTCGCGGGCTTTGCGCGCGCGCTGGGCGCATGGCGCCGGGTGCGTCACGCGATCGAGTTTCGCCATCCCTTATGGTTCGATGCCGACGTGGCCGCGTGCCTCGCCGCTCACCGCGTCGCGGTGTGCCAGTCGGACGCTGCCGACTGGCCGCTGTGGGACGCGGTGACCACCGACCTCGTCTACGTGCGCCTGCACGGCCACGAGCTCACGTACGCTTCCAACTACTCGGAAGCCGCGCTCCGCGCCTGGGCGCGCAAGCTGCGGCGCTGGACAGCCGAGGGCCGCGACGTGCACGTCTACTTCGACAACGACGCCTACGGCCATGCGCCACGCAACGCCGCGCGGCTCATCGCTCTGCTGTCGCACGGCCGGTGATGCCGAGATTCCACGTCAGGGCTGCCGGCGGAAGATCGCGCGGCAGCCCGGCCAAAGCTGGAACCCGGCGGCCGGCTGCGGCAGCTGCTCGTGGATGCCAACGACGAGCGCGCCGCCGCGGCGCAGGCGGCTCGCGAGGCGCTCAAGCGCGTCGCGCGCGGACTCGTCGCTAAAATACGTGAAGGCCAGGTTGCGGCAGAGAATGAGGTCGAACTCTTGCTGCGGCGATTCGGCGAGCAGGTTCTCTCGCCGCAGTTCGACGTCGGTACGAAGGTCTTGGCGCAGGCAGAAAAGCGCGCCGCGGCGCTCGAACGCATACTCGAGCCAAGCCGCGGGCAGGGCATCGACGCTGCTTGCCCCATAGCACGCGGCGCGCGTGCGCTCGAGCAGCCTCGCGTCGACGTCGGTGCCGAGGACACGCAAGCCGATCCCGGGAAAGCGCGCCGCCAGCGCCAGGCGCCATTGGATGGCAAGCGTGTAGGGCTCTTCCCCCGAGGCGCAGCCTGCGCTCCAGCACTCGAGACGCCGTGCGCCGCGCCCGAGCGCCGCTTCGGCGAGCGCCGGCAGCACGGCCCTGGTGAGGCCATCGAATACCGCCGCGTCGCGGTAGAAGCGCGAAATCGGGATGGTGCACAAGGCCGCGAGCGCCTGCCATTCGGCCTTGTCCGATTCCAGGCGCCCGCGGTAGGCCGTTGGGTCGGCAAGCCCCAGCTCGCCGATGCGGCGAGCGATACGACGGCATACCTGGCGCCGCACCTTGCGGAAACCCTGCCAGCGCAAACCGAGCCGCGGGAAGGCCCACTGCAGGAATGCGACGCAGTCGGGGTCCTTCACGGGAATGTGTCTTGCGATCCGCGGGACAGAGGAGCTTCGCCGACTGCGGGGTGGATGGGGTGCACGCTCTTGATGCTAGGTCGCGACCGTCCTGCTCGGTTGATGTACGTCAAGCCTTGCCCGGATCGCTTCCGATAGGGTGTTTGATTCATGGCCACCGCCACGAAGCGTGACTACTACGAGGTTCTCGGCGTTCCGCGCAACGCCGATGGGAAGGCGATCAAGGACGCCTTCCGGGCGCTCGCGATGCAGTATCACCCGGATCGCAATAAGGAGCCGGGCGCTGAAGAGCGCTTCAAGGAGATCGCCGAGGCGTACGCGGTGCTCTCCGACGCGAAGAAGCGGGCCCAGTACGACGCGGGCGGCTTCGCCGGTATTCCCGCCGGGGACGTCTTCGCCGGCGCCGACTTCGAATCGATGTTCCGCGACCTCGGCTTCGGTTTCGACTTCGGCGAGAGCGTCTTCGAGCGCTTTTTCGGCGGCAGGCGCCGCGGCCCGCAACGCGGCGCCGACATCGAGATCGAGGCGCAGGTGCCGCTCGATCGCATCGCGCGCGGCGGCGAGGAGACGGTGCGGTTCCGCCGAGCGACGACTTGCACTGACTGCAAGGGAAGCGGCGCGAAGCCGGGGACCCGTCCGCGCGCCTGCACTGCCTGCAGCGGCACCGGCCAAAAGACTTCGTCGCGCCGCGAGCAGGGTGTCTTCATTCGTCAGTCGAGCACCTGTCCGGATTGCGGCGGCCGCGGCAGCTTCATCGACGCGCCTTGCCCGGCGTGCGGCGGATCCGGGCAGCTGCAACGCGAGGAATCGCTGATCGTCAAGATTCCCCCGGGCGCCGAAGACGGTCTTGCGCTTCGAATTCCAGGCAAGGGCGAGCCGAGCGGCGGGCCCGGCGCAGCGCCCGGCGACCTGCTTATCATCGTGCGCGCCGCGCCGGACGGGCGTTTCGTGCGCGAGGGCGCCGACCTGTGGCGCGAGCAGGAGGTCGCCGTGGCGGACGCCGTACTCGGCGCCGAGATCCCCGTGCCTACGCTCGACGGAACGATCTCGGTCAAGGTGCCGGCCGGGACGCAGCCCGACTCGCAGCTGCGCCTGCGCGGCAAGGGACTGCCTCGCTTCGGCGGTCGCGGACGCGGCGATCTCTATGTGCGGCTCGCCGTCCGGCTCCCCGAGCGCCTTGGCGGCGAGGAGCGCAAGCTATGGGAAAGGCTGCGTTCGCTCCGCCCGGTCGATCGCAGTCGCGGGTCTGCGAGCTGAACGAAGAGACGAGAGGAGAATCCCATGAAGAAGAGTGTCAAGTCACGCCGCAAGGCACGGCGCACAAAGAATCGGCGAGCGATTCCTGTCGAGCAACAAGGACCACAGGACGCGCTAAACCCCGCTCTTTTCGAATCGAAGGAGAAGGAAGCTGCACCGGAAGCCGACGCTTCGGTGGAGGACCCCTTGCAGGATTGGCCTGAGGTCGAGGCGGAAAAAGATCAGTGGCTGCTCGAGCGGAATGGCGAGGGCAATGAGCCGCCGGACCGGTGAGCCAGGTTTCCGTTTTGGCTACCGCCTCATCGAGGACATCTCATGCCGCGATGCCCACTCTTTCGCCCGTGCGATCGCGATGCGGATCGCCTGGCCCTCCGGACGGCCTGCCTCCAGCAGCGCATTGGCGATCTCGATCGCCTTCTCGCGCACGGCAGGCGGCAGGTTCTTCATCGAAACCGGGTAGTAGCTCGAATTCCAAGGCATGGCTAGCGACGGTGCTCCAGCCAGATGCCCAAGATCTCGAGCACGACTCCCGCGCTCAGGAGGATCGCGCCGCCAAGCACCTCGGGCGAGAGCCACATCAGCAACGCCCCCGCGACGATGGCGCAGGCTGCGAGCGTGCGTCGGATGAGTTTGCGTCTCATGGCTGTTCGCGCCTCAGGCGGCTCGCTGCGCGAGCTTGTCGCGAAGATAGCCGACCAGGTCGTCGAGGGTCACGAGCTTGCCGTAGTCGGCTTCGGGGATGTCGACGCGCAGCTTCTCGTGCAGGGCGACGAGGACATTGAGCCAGTCCATGGAGTCGAGGTCGATCTGGTCGCGCAAGGGCCGGTCGGCGCGCAGCTCGCCCTCCTCGACCTCCGGCGCGACCGACTTGATGACGCCTACGACGCGTGTCCTGATTTCGGATTCGTTCACAGTTCCTCCGGATGCTGAAGTCGCTCGCGGAGCTCCGCGAGAAAGCGCGCGCCGCGGATGCCGTTGCTCGCGCGGTGGTCGGCGGACAGGCTCGCGGTCACGAGCGGAGCCGTGAACAGCTTGCCGTCCTCGGACCAGGGCCGTGTCTCCATGCGCCCGAATCCCACCAGCGCGACCTGCGGCGGATAGATGACCCCGAATACCGACTCGACACCGGTGTCGCCGAGGTTGGTGACGGTGATGGTCGGGTCGGACATCTCGGAGCTGCGCAGCGAGCCCGCGCGGGCGCGGGCGACGAGATCGCTCAAGGCGCGCATGAGCTCGGACAGGCTCTTCTTGTCGACGTCGTGGATGGCCGGGGGGATGAGCCCGCCCTGCCTGATCGAGATGGCAACCCCGATGTGCACGCCCGTCGCCGGCTCGAATGCGCCGTTGCGCCAGAAGCCGTTCAGCTCCGGGGTCTTCGCGAGCGCGAGCGCCACCGCCTTCAACTGCAGCGCTCCCATCAGGATGCGCTCGGTCACGGAGCGCTTCGCGTTCTCTCCCGCGAGCCAATCCGCGGCGCGCTGCATCGGGATGGTCTCGGACAGGTAGTAGTGCGGGATCTCCCGCTTGGAGCGGCTCATCGCGGCGGCGATGGCCTTGCGCATCTCGGCGTAGCGGTCCGCCGGCGCGGACACCGCAGCTGCGTGTACTGCAGCGGCGGCCTTCTCCACGTCTTCCAGGGTAACCGCCCCGTGGGGCCCGCTGCCGGCGATTCTCTCGACGTCGACGTTCAGCTCGCGGGCGTGCTTGCGCGCCGCGGGCGAGACGGGCTTCCTCTGCGCGAGCGCGGCCGCCGCGGCTCCCGTCGCGGGTGCCGCAGCTGCGACGGGAACTGCGACCGGAGCTGCGGCCGCCGCCGCAGCCGGCTTGGGCGCGGCACGGGGCGCGGGAGCCGCGCGCTTCCGCAGCGCGGCCTGCTCGGGCGTTTCTCCGGGCGCGAGCAGCGTCGCGATCACCGTGCCCACGGGCACGGCCTCGCCGATCGGGACGAGCTGCTCGAACAGCGTTCCGTCCTGCCAGATCTCGACTT
>Ga0335084_10003250_pt1 | contig 15818 bp, 17 predicted proteins | sample Lox_Sample_44_FD_206721 | JGI IMG/M metagenome (GOLD analysis project Ga0335084, IMG submission 206721) | Soil microbial communities from Loxahatchee National Wildlife Refuge, Florida, United States - Lox_Sample_4.4 | ecosystem: Environmental > Terrestrial > Soil > Wetlands | place: USA... | reverse complement strand
CAACGTGCCCTTGCTTATCGGCTGCAGCATCAATACTGGCAGTGGCAATCATTGGTGCAAAGGCTGCGGTCCATGCGCGGCAACTGGGTCCGTCTGGAAGACAGGCAAACCAATCTGGCGCAACGCCTGGTCAAGGCGATGCACGCCGGACAGGCGAGCCGATCGGCGCGGATGGATAATGCCGCACAGCATTTGATCTTGCTCGACCCGAAAAGAGTCCTCACGCGGGGCTATAGCATAGTGCAAGACGCAAGCGGTAACGTGGTGTCGAATGCCGGGCAATTGACTGCGGGCGAGGAAATTGGCATTACGTTTGCGCGAGGATGGGCGAGGGCTGGAGTCAAAGAATGTGGTGTGGTTCGTTCATCAAATGACGTTAAGGATGGAAAGATCTGATGAGGTCGGATTTCAGAAGACATAACGATATCCGAAGCTCACAGCGATATCGCTCAATTGGTATTCGTATCCGTCCTGCTTCAAGTCCGGCCCTGCGGCGGTGATTAGCAAGCCCCAGTTCTTCCAACAGGCCTCGAATTCCACGCTTGATGCTATGCTGATTTCGGAAGTCTGGTGGGTGAACTGAACGAGATCTTGCGTGGAGGAGTCGGTCAGGATGATATCGCCGTCGAACGTGGCGATCCCTGCCCCCAAGCCTATCCCGGTTTTGATGTAAGTGCCTTGCAGGTGGTCTCCCCACATATAGAATAGGGTGGGGACAAAATAAGCGAACTTGCCATTCCCTCCAGTGCCCAGGTTTTGATAGACGTTATTGGAGATTTGCTGTTCGTGCATATGGAATGTCGACAGGTTGAAAGCAAAATCGTAGCCAAAATGGGTATCGCCGAAGAATCCGGGACGGGTACTGTAGCTCAGAAAATACGACCTTTCATTGCGCTGTGCCAGTTTTCCGCTGGCGTTATCGGAAAGGCGTGTCACTGTCAAATCCGCTTCGCGTCCGCCGACGCCTATCGTCAGGCTGCTGCCGTTCGTAAGATAATCCCAGATAATTGCAGAATATGAAGTCGGCGCGGGTGGTTCATCTTGCGCGGCCGCGTGGGTAGCGAACCCGAATGCCGACATCAATATCAACCCGCCGCGATAACCCCTTTTATTCACAGGCAACCCTTACGCAGTTTCCGTCCGCTGTTTCTTGCTTATGGTGTTACTTTATGACTGAACCGGAATTCGGTTCGGCGATCGAATATACAGTATCTCGAACGGCTCATTCAATTAAAAATATGACAATTTGGCGAGATGGGCTACCGTCACGAATCGCATGACTTAATTGCATGGCCAGGTCATGCAGGGAGAGGTTGATCGATTCGCGTCCTCTTGGTTAGCCATTGCTTTGAGGTATCATCTTCCACCCAGCAAATTTGCCAAGCAATCCAATTGCAATGACATCCGAAAAATTCATTGATCTTCCGCCACTGCTCAGCGCGCGCGGCACGATCACGCTGCCCGGTTCGAAAAGCATTTCCAACCGCATATTGCTGCTGTCAGCCTTGGCACAAGGTACTACTGAGATACGCGACGTGCTGTTGTCCGACGACACCGGACGCATGCTTGATGGTTTGCGCTCTCTGGGCGTCAAAGTGGAACAACTGGAGACGCATGCGTTCCGTATACAGGGCTGCGGGGGGCATTTTCCGGTAAAGCAAGCAGAGTTGTTCTTGGGGAACGCAGGAACCGCGATTCGTCCGCTGACGGCGGTGCTGGCGTTGTCCGGCGGGGAATACCGGCTTTCGGGTACGCCTCGTATGCATGAAAGACCAATAGGCGATCTGGTTGATGCGTTGCGCGAGTTGGGCGCGGACATCGAATGCATGGACAATGAGGGTTTTCCCCCGTTGGAGATCCATCCTCCGGCTCTGAATGAAGTGAACCGTGTCAGCGTGCGTGGAGACGTATCCAGCCAATTCTTGACCGCATTGCTGATGGCCCTGCCACTATTGAACAGGAATATCGCCATTGATGTGACCGGCGAATTGATTTCGAAACCGTATATCGAGATCACGCTGGAAATGATGGAGCGCTTTGGTGTAGAAGTGTGGCGTAGTGAGGATTTGCAAAGCTTTAGGGTATTGCCTGGCAGTCACTATAAGTCGCCCGGTGTGATTTATGTTGAGGGCGACGCGTCGTCCGCATCGTATTTTCTTGCGGCTGGCGCAATCGGTGGGGGGCCATTGCGTATCGACGGTGTAGGCAGCCGAAGCATACAGGGTGATGTGCGTTTTGCCGATGCCTTGGCGCTGATGGGCGCGCGGGTCGAAATGGGGGCGAACTGGATGGAAGCGCGCGCGCCGAAATCGGGGTTGCTCAAGGCCATTGACCTCGACTGCAACCATATTCCCGATGCGGCGATGACGCTGGCGGTGGTGGCGCTGTTTGCCACAGGCACGACGACCTTGCGCAATATCGCCAGCTGGCGCGTCAAGGAAACCGACCGCATCGCGGCGATGGCGACCGAATTGCGAAAGGTCGGCGCGACGGTGGAAGAGGGCACAGATTTTATTCGCATAACGCCGCCAATCGCCAAGCCAGCCAAAACCGGCAGAGCCGGATTGGGACCCATTATCGCCTCATGGATGCATTCTTCCTGGTCTGCAACTCATGATCCCCGGCTTGCGATCCGCAATCCGACTTCAGGCATAGACACTTACGATGATCACCGCATGGCCATGAGTTTTTCGCTGACCGCCTTTGGCGCGGAAGGAATACGCATCAACGATCCGCGCTGTGTTGCAAAGACCTTTCCGAATTTCTTCACACTGTTGCATGATGTGGTACAGGCAGTCCCGGTCATTGCGATCGACGGGCCATCGGCATCGGGGAAAGGTACCGTGGCCAAACTTGTCGCGGCAAGGCTCGGCTATCACTATCTGGACAGCGGCGCGCTGTATCGATTGCTCGCATTGGCTGCGCAACGCGATCGGGTTCCGGTGACTGACGAAGCGGGCCTGGCTGCATTGGCTGAACGCATGGAGATACGCTTCGAGGACGACAAAATCTGGCTGGACGGCGTATTGGTTGGTGACGAGTTGCGCTCTGAGCAATGTGCGGCTGCAGCCTCGAGCGTCGCCGCCATTCCAAAGGTTCGCGCCGCGCTGCTTGCCAAGCAGCATGCATTCCGCCGCGCGCCGGGACTGGTTGCGGATGGCCGCGACATGGGCTCGGTCGTGTTTCCTGACGCCACGTTGAAAATCTTTCTTACCGCCAGTGCCGAGGCGCGTGCTGAACGAAGATATAAGCAGTTGATGGAAAAAGGAATCGATGCTAATATCTCGGCCCTTTTGCTGGATATACGTGTTCGTGACGAGCGGGATACTCAACGCAGCACGTCCCCCCTGCAACTGGCGCCGGGCGCAAACCTGCTGGACACCACGTCTCTGAACATCGAGCAGGCCGTACAGGAGATATTGGCACACTGCCGGGTAAGCGGCTCTGACAAATAAGCCCCATCGACTCTCCGTCATGATGGGAACGTTAACTAACCTTCTGTTGTTACAAACAGAATACTTTAATCTTGGGTGTATCCGATGAACGCAACCGCAACCGCTACAACAGTAAAAGACCCCGATAGTTTTGCAGCATTGTTCGAAGAAAGTTTGACGCGCAAGGAAATGCGCGCAGGCGAACTGATCACCGCACAGGTCGTGCGCGTCGACCACAACATGGTGGTCGTGAATGCCGGACTGAAGTCCGAAAGTTTGATTGCGATCGAGGAATTCCTCGACGCCAAAGGTGAATTGGAAGTCAAGCCGGGCGACTTCGTCACCGTTGCCATCGAAGCGCTGGAAAACGGCTATGGCGAGACCAAACTGTCGCGCGAAAAAGCCAAGCGCCTGGCGGCATGGCATGAGCTGGAAGTGGCGATGGAGGAAGGCAAGATCGTCGAAGGTTTCGTCAGCGGCAAGGTCAAGGGCGGCCTGACCGCGATGGTCAATGGCATCCGCGCGTTCCTGCCCGGTTCGCTGGTGGATATCCGTCCGGTCAAGGACACGACGCCATACGAAAACAAGACCATGGAGCTGAAAGTCATCAAGCTGGACCGCAAACGCAACAACGTGGTGGTTTCCCGCCGCGCGGTGCTGGAAGCCAGCGTGGGCGCCGACCGTGAAGCGGTCCTGGAGAATCTCAAGGAAGGCGCGATCGTCAAAGGCGTGGTCAAGAACATCACCGACTATGGTGCGTTCGTCGACCTGGGCGGCATCGACGGTTTGCTGCATATAACTGATCTCGCATGGCGCCGCGTCAAGCATCCTTCCGAAGTATTGACCGTGGGCGACGAGATCGAAGCCAAGATACTGAAGTTCGACCAGGAGAAGAACCGCGTTTCGCTGGGGATCAAGCAAATGGGCGATGACCCTTGGAATGGCTTGGCGCGCCGCTACCCGCAAGGAACCCGCATGTTCGGCAAGGTGACCAACCTGACCGACTATGGCGCGTTCGTGGAGATCGAACAAGGTATTGAAGGCTTGGTGCATGTTTCGGAAATGGACTGGACCAACAAGAATGTGCATCCATCCAAAGTCGTGAGTCTGGGCGATGAAGTCGAAGTGATGATTCTGGAGATCGACGAAGGTCGCCGCCGTATTTCCCTGGGCATGAAGCAATGCCAGTCGAATCCATGGGATGATTTTGCGATCAACCACAAGAAGGGGGACAAGGTTAAGGGCCAGATCAAGTCGATCACCGACTTTGGCGTGTTCATCGGACTCGATGGGGGCATCGATGGCTTGGTGCATTTGTCAGACCTGTCCTGGAGCCAGCCAGGTGAAGAAGCGGTGCGCAACTACAAGAAGGGCGATGAAGTCGAGGCCGTGGTATTGGCGATCGATGTGGAACGCGAGCGCATCTCTCTGGGCATCAAGCAACTGGAAGGCGATCCGTTCGGAGGCTTCGCCTCCAGCCATGAAAAAGGTGGCGTAGTCACCGGCAAGGTGAAGTCCCTGGATGCCAAGGGCGCAACGATTGTATTGGAAGGCGAGGTCGAGGCGTACCTGAAAGCTTCCGAGGTGTCAGCGGACCGGGTCGAGGATATCCGCACCCATCTGAAAGAAGGCGATAGTGTTACTGCCGTTATTATCAATGTGGACCGCAAGAATCGCAGCATTAACCTGTCCATCAAGGCGCTCAACAAGACGGAAGATAACGCTGCGATGCAGAAACTGTCTTCGGAAAGCAATGCCAGTGCCGGTACGACCAATCTGGGCGCGCTGCTGAAGGCCAAGATGAGCGGCACTAAAACTGAAGCATAAGTCCGAGGTTACCGACATGATTCGTTCTGATTTGATCGCGAAACTAGCCGAGTTGCATCCGCAACTGCTGGCCAAGGACGCGGAGCTTGCCGTTAAGGTAATTCTGGATTCGTTGTCTGCTACGCTGTCGCGTGGTGGACGAGTCGAGATTCGCGGTTTCGGCAGTTTTGGCCTGAATTACAGGCCGCCGCGTCAAGGGCGCAACCCCAAGACCGGCGACAAGGTGAAGGTGCCTGCCAAATATGTTCCGCATTTCAAGGCAGGAAAGGAACTCAGGGAAAGAGTCTGCGAACACAAGATTTGATTTCTGATTTAGTCAACGTTCAATTGGCGGCATATCGCAAGGTATCGCCGCCTTTTTTTATGTTATCGTTGCCATGAATATTTCGGGGTATGCCATGCGTTATTTGAACTGGACCATACGTGTCGTGTTGTTCCTGGCGCTGCTTGGCTTTGCAGTCAAGAACGATCAGCCGGTTACGCTGCACTATTTCTTCGGCTATGAATGGCAGTCTACGCTGGTGATTGTGCTGCTGATATTTTTTTCCGCAGGTGTGGCAGTTGGAATAGTTGCGATGTTTTCCAAAGTGCTGCAAAAACGCCGTGAAATCGCTGTTCTGAAGCGCGACATTCCGAACAACAGCAAGCCCGGCGATATCGGCGGTAGCCCGCAAGAGAATAGATAGGAATTTTAAGTCATGGAATTCCAGCTCTGGATGCTGCTGATTTTTCCCCTGTTTTTCGGGATGGGATGGCTTGCTGCACGCATTGACATCAAACAACTGCTCTCGAATTCAAACATTATTCCGCATTCCTATTTTCAGGGGCTGAATTTTCTGCTCAATGAGCAACAGGATAAGGCGATTGAAGCTTTCATCGAAGTGGTGAAGGTCGATCCGCAAACCGTCGAACTGCACTTCGCGCTGGGCAGCCTGTTTCGCCGTCGCGGTGAAGTGGATCGGGCTTTGCGTATGCACCACAATCTGGTTGACAGGGCCGATCTGGATGATGAGAAGCGCCGGCAGGCTATCTTCGAGTTGGCACAGGATTATCTGAAGGCCGGGATTCTGGACCGTGCCGAAAGTCTGTTCAGCGAACTGGAAGGCACGTCGTATGGCAAACAGTCATTGGAATTCCTGCTGGAGTTGTATCAGAAAGAGCATGACTGGCTGAAGGCGATAGCCGTGAGCAAACGATTAACGGCGCTGACCGGGCAGCCATATAACAGGCAGGCCGCCTATTTCTATTGCGAGCTGGCAAGTGAGGCAAATGCGGACGGCAAACAGGCTGCAGCACGCGATTATTTGCAGCTGGCATTGCAGACCGATCCAAAGGCGGTACGAGCTTCCATGTTATTGGGCGATTTTCTTGCCAGCGACGGAAAACATGAAGAGGCGATCGGCATTTGGAAGCACATTGAAGAGCAGGATGAGCAATATTTGCCACTGGTTGCAGAGCGTCTGTTGAATTCTTATCGCAGCCTGAATCGAGAAGCGGACGGGATAGCCCTGCTGCGCGAGTATTTGAGCAAATATCATTCGCTTGATCTGTTGAATGTAGTGTTCACAGGTGTGCTGAAGAACAGTGGTTCGGCTGCCGCCTATCAATTGGTCCGCGATGAGCTGGAGCGTAATCCGACCTTGCTGGGACTGGACAAGCTGCTCGAGGCAAGATTGCTGGAAGTACCGGCGGACATGCGGGCCGATGTTGAGATGGTGAAGGAACTGGTCCATAAACGCACGAGAAATCTGGCGGCATATTACTGCTCAAATTGCGGCTTCAAGGCGCAGCAGTTCTACTGGCATTGCCCGGCTTGCCATGCATGGGGCAGCTATTCGCCCCGCCGGAGCGAAGAAACCGGTATGCCGCTATGAGCGATCCAAAGATCATCATCGCCTTGGATTATCCTTTTGCCGCGCCTGCGCTGGCATTGGCCGATAAAGTGGAGCCCGCTTTGTGCCGATTGAAAGTTGGCAAGGAGCTATTTACAGCCTCGGGCCCGGCTTTGCTGGAAAAACTGATGCGTCGCGGATTCGAGATCTTTCTCGACCTGAAATTTCACGATATTCCCAACACCACCGCGCAGGCATGCAAGGCGGCTGCCAGTCTGGGTGCGTGGATGATCAACGTGCATGCGATCGGGGGGCGCAAGATGCTCGAAGCGGCCCGCGAAGCGATCGTAGGCGGCTCGACTCGCCCCAAGTTGATCGCTGTGACTATGCTGACCAGCATGGCCCAAGAGGACCTAGCCGAAATCGGCATCAATGCCAAGCTTGCCGATCTGGTTCTGCGTCTGGCAACCTTGGTTCGCGACTGCGGTTTGGATGGCGTGGTATCGTCTGCGCAGGAAGCCGAAATGCTGCGCAAACATTGTGGAAATGAATTTTGTCTGGTGACACCGGGCATTCGTCCGGCACATGCCAGTATAGACGACCAGTCACGAATCATGACTCCGAAGGCCGCTATTCTAGCCGGTTCCGATTACCTGGTGATCGGCCGTCCGATCACCCAGGCAGCGGATCCGCTGCGGGCCTTGCTCGAGATCAACCATGAGATCGGAGAAACAGCATGAAGAAGAATGGAGCAGGGGGATATGACCAAGTTACCAAAATTTGATCGGGCAAAAATACTTGTGGTGGGCGATGTGATGCTGGATCGCTACTGGTTTGGCGATGTTAGCCGCATCTCCCCGGAAGCCCCGGTGCCAGTGCTCAAGGTCGAGCATGTGGATGAGCGCCCCGGTGGTGCTGCCAACGTGGCTCGCAACATCGCTGCGCTGGGCGCGCACGCAACTTTGCTGTCGGTGGTCGGAAACGACGAGGCAGGGGCCTGCCTGGAAAGGTTGCTCAAGGAACATCGCAACCTGTCTGCGTTGCTGCATCGCGATAGCACCATTTCCACCATCATCAAGTTGCGCGCAATCGCGCGCCATCAGCAGTTGCTGCGCATCGATTTCGAGACGCCGCCCAGTCACGAGGTGTTGCACACCGCTCTCGAAGATTATCGGTCGCAGATGCCGCAGGCCGATGTGGTGATACTCTCCGACTATGGCAAGGGGGGGTTGGCGCACATCGCCGAAATGATCCGACTGGCGCGTGCGGCAAACAAGCCGGTGTTGGTCGACCCTAAGGGGGATGATTATGCGCGTTATCGCGGTGCGACTTTGCTTACACCGAATCGAAGTGAGTTTCGGGAAGTGGCGGGAACCTGGAAAGATGAATCCGAGCTCAGCAACAAGGCAGAAAAACTGCGTGCCGAATTGCAACTTGACGCGCTGCTGGTCACGCGCAGCGAAGAAGGCATGAGTCTGTTTCGTGCCAACGAAGTGCTGCACGAACCGACACAGACCCGTGAGGTTTTCGATGTCAGCGGTGCCGGCGACACCGTGATTGCCACACTGGCAGTGATGATGGCGAGTGGGGCGGGTTTACTGGATGCCATGCGTATCGCCAATCGTGCTGCAGGCATCGTGGTCGGCAAGCTTGGGACGGCGGTGGTCAGCCGAAACGAGATCATTCAGGATATGGGTTTGGCGGATTAACGGAGATACAGAGACGCGCGAGTTTTTCCGCGCCTTGTATCCGTTCCTGACGCCTGAATTTGTGAGGAGATAGAAAATGTATTACATCATCACCGGTGCAGCGGGATTTATCGGTTCCAACTTGGTCCATGCGCTCAATCAACGCGGTGAGAACAACATCATCGCGGTGGACAACCTCAAGAATGCAGACAAGTTCAAGAATCTGGTGGACTGCGAGATCGCCGATTATATCGACAAGCAAGTCTTCCTGGAAAAACTGCAGGATGGCTTTTTCGACGGGTTGATCAGTGCGGTGCTGCATCAGGGTGCGTGTTCCGACACCATGGAAACCGACGGCCGATACATGATGGTTAACAATTACCAATACTCCCTTGAGTTGCTGGACTACTGCCAAAATGAAGAGATACCGTTGCTTTATGCCTCGTCCGCATCGGTATATGGCGGCGGCAGCGTGTTCAAGGAAAGCCGCGAGTACGAATCCCCGTTAAATGTTTATGCCTATTCCAAGTTTTTGTTTGACCAGATTGTGCGTCGTCGCTGGCAAAAGCGCAGCGCGCAGGTTGTTGGACTGCGCTATTTCAACGTATACGGTTCGCGCGAAGCACACAAAGGGCGAATGGCTTCCGTTGCTTATCATTTCTTCAACCAGTATCTGGCCGAGGGCCGGGTCAAATTATTCGAAGGGTGCGACGGCTACGCCGATGGCGGACAGTTGCGTGACTTTGTTTCGATTGAGGACGTGGTAAAGGTTAACATGTATTTTCTCGACAATCGGCAAATATCCGGCATTTTCAATCTGGGCACAGGAAAAGCACAAAGTTTCAATGAAGTGGCGGTTGCGGCAATCAATACCCTGCGCAAATCAGAGTCCAAGCCGGTTCTGGGTCTTACCGAGATGCAACAGCAAGGGCTGGTCAGTTACATTCCATTCCCAGGGCAACTGAGGGGAAAATATCAGAGTTATACCCAGGCTGATATCAGCGCGTTGCGCAGCAGCGGGTACTCTGCGGATTTTATGACCGTGGAGCAAGGCGTGGCAAGGTATGTAGAGCAGATGATGAAGGGCAGGGCATAAATCTGGATACTTTTCCGCATTGGGAGAAAAATTGTATTTGACATTGGAAAATTTCGTCGGGCACACGCCGCTGGTGCAGTTAAAACGCATCTCGGGCAAAACGAGCAATGTGCTGCTCGCCAAATTGGAAGGAAATAATCCGGCCGGCTCGGTAAAAGACCGGCCCGCGTTGTCGATGATCGCCCGCGCCGAGCAGCGGGGTGAAATCAAAACCGGCGATACGCTGATCGAAGCGACCAGCGGCAATACCGGGATCGCGCTGGCCATGGCGGCGGCGATGCGCGGCTATCGGATGATATTGGTGATGCCGGAGAACCAGAGTGCTGAGCGTCGTCAGACCATGCGCGCGTTCGGTGCGGAATTGGTGCTGACCGCAAAGGAAGGCAGCATGGAACTGGCCCGTGACACTGCCGAGAAACTGCGTGACCAGGGAAAAGGATTTATCCTCGATCAATTCGCCAATCCGGATAATCCGCTGGCGCACTATGAAGGCACCGCGCCGGAAATCTGGCACGACACGGACGGCAAGCTCACGCATTTCATCAGCAGCATGGGCACCACAGGCACCATCATGGGTTGTTCGAGGTTCTTCAAGGAAAAGAATCGCAACATCCAGATCATAGGTGTGCAACCGGAAGAAGGCGCACAGATTCCCGGTATTCGAAAATGGCCGCAGGCCTACTTGCCGAAGATATACGACGGCAGAAATATCGACCGGCTGGAAAATGTCAAGCAGGCTGAGGCCGAAGAATTGACACGCCGTCTGGCGCGCGAGGAAGGCATCTTCTGCGGTATTTCTTCCGGCGGAGCTTTAAGCGTCGCGTTGCGTGTATCTCGGCAAGTCGAAAACTCCGTGATCGTCTTTATTGTGTGCGATCGCGGAGATCGCTATCTTTCGACGGGGGTATTCCCTGCCTGAAAACCGGCGCAGTATTGATGTGCTCATTGCAAGACGAATCAATGGACTTGTGCAACTCTTGGTTTGGACAGTGCCGGGTTTTGAGCAAAATAATGTTTGATGCCGCCAAGGATCGCATTGGCGACTTTCATCTGATAATCATTGTCATTCAAGCGGCGCTCTTCGCTGGGATTGCTGATGAACGCGGTTTCGACCAATATGGAGGGAATTTCCGGAGATTTCAGCACCGCGAATCCCGCCTGTTCGACACGACCGCGATGCAGGTCGTTTATATCACCCAGTTCGTTCAATACTTGCTTGGCAAGTTTCATGCTGTCGCTGATGGTGGCTGTCTGCGAGAGATCGAGCAGGGTTCGCGCGAGGTAGGGGTCTTTAACCGCGAGATTCACACCGCCGATCAAATCCGCTTCATTTTCTTTCTTTGCCAGCCAGCGCGCGGCAGCGCTGGTCGCGCCGTGCTCCGATAGCGCGAATACCGAAGAACCACGCGCGTTCGCTTTTATGAATGCATCGGCATGGATGGAAATGAATAAATCCGCATGCAACCTGCGTGCCTTGTTGACACGCTCGGCGAGGGGGATGAAGTAATCCCCGTCTCGTATCAATATGCCGCGCATGTTCGGCTCGTCATCGACCAGCGCCTTAACCTTGCGTGCAATCGCAAGTGTTACATTCTTTTCACGCGAGCCATGCCGCCCCCTGGCCCCCGGATCTTCACCGCCATGTCCGGCGTCGATTGCGATGTTCAGGGTGCGCGAGCGCATCTCGGGCAGATTTGGAGTAGCATCGGGGGCCGATTTGACGGTATTGTCGATATTCATATTCTGCGGCATGCTCATCGTATCTTCGGCTGCAGAAGCCGTATCTGCCGTGGGCTGGGATACTGCGCCCGGGATTCCATCGGTTTCGGGTTGGCTGGTCTTTGGTTGCGCCAGCAATGCCATCAGCGGATCAACCGGATGAGCCGGATACACGTCCAGTACCAAGCGGTAGCCATATTCTGCAACAGGTTTCAGAACGAACAGTTGCGGCTTGACATCAGCTTTCAAATCCAGCACCAGGCGCACCACGCCCGGCTTGAAACGACCAACACGTATGCTCTTTATATAGGGGTCATCGTTGCCGATCAGCTTGGACAAATCGTTAAGCGCTTTTCCCAGCACTACCCCGTTCAAGTCGATCACGAGACGGTCCGGATTGGTTAAACTGAACATATTGTGATGGATGGCTTTTTTTGATTCGAGCGTCAGGCGCGTGTAATCCTGTGCCGGCCATACACGCGATGAGCTCACGACAATGGCTGCGTTCCCCTGCGGTAACCAGAGAATAAGTGAAAGTGTAAAGAGGTTTAAAGCTGCTCTAAGCATTCCCGTCCTATAGTTGTGCAACCACTAATTTCGACGATACGTCCTTTCTGCAGAATTTCAAACACAATTTCCACATCGGCATGAGGAAGCAATCCTTGAGCATGTCCCGGCCATTCGATGAAAAATATATTGCAGCCATCAAATTCGTCACGAAATCCGGCGGAAACCCATTCTTCCTTGTTTTGCAGCCGGTACAGATCAAAGTGGCGTAAGTCTAACTCAGCGACATGGTATGGTTCAACCAGCGTGTAGGTGGGACTTTTTACGCGACCTTTGTATCCGAGAGCATTTAGCACACCGCGCACCAAGGTAGTTTTGCCGGCTCCAAGATTTCCATGCAGATAAATAACCATTCCGGGCTTGAGCCGCGCGGCGAGACGTTGCGCCAGAGCAAGAGTCGCTTTTTCATTTTCTAGCTTCATGCGGATTCGGCTATTATCTTGACTATGCAAAACGGAAATCCCCAAAGTGAAAATTACGTCGAATTGGCCGCACAGATACACTCGTGGGCACAGGAGCTTGGCTTTCAGCGCGTAGGCATTTGCGATACGGATCTAAACGCGGCGGAAATCGGTCTGCTGGAATGGTTGTCGCTTGGCCGGCACGGCAATATGGATTATATGGTAAATCATGGGACCAGACGCAGCCGTCCGGCCGAGCTTGTTCCGGGAACCTTGCGAGTGATTTCTCTCAGCATGAATTATTTCCCGCCTCATGCACGAGACAGTTGGAATGTGCTTGCGGAAAGTGAATACGCCTTCATTTCGCGCTATGCCCTTGGGCGAGACTACCACAAGATTTTGCGCAATCGCCTGGCGAAACTGGCGGACAGAATCCGTGCCGAGGTGGCGGAAGCGGGCGTGCGGGTGTTCACCGACAGTGCACCGGTAATGGAAGTTGAGCTTGCCCGCAAAGCCGGATTGGGCTGGCGTGGAAAGCATAGCTTGTTACTTTCCAGAGAACACGGATCATGGTTCTTTCTTGGCGAAATATATCTGAATCTTCCTCTGCCGCTAGATACGCCGCAACAAGAACATTGCGGAACTTGCACGCGTTGCATTGAAGTTTGCCCGACCCGAGCGATCGTTGCGCCGTACCGGCTGGATGCGCGCCGCTGTATTTCCTATCTCACTATTGAACTGAAGGGCAGCATCCCGGTTGAGTTGCGCCCGCTAATTGGCAATCGCATCTATGGCTGCGATGATTGCCAATTGGCATGCCCATGGAATGGCTATGCACAAACAACAGTCGAGCCTGATTTCGCGGTGAGGCACGGTTTGGACGATGTGTCGCTGGTAGAGCTGTTTGCGTGGGAAGAAGAAGATTTTAAATCAAAGCTCGCGGGCAGCGCCATCTATCGCATCGGCTATGAGCAGTGGTTGCGCAATATCGCCGTAGCGCTGGGTAATGCGACCAAAAATGATGCAGTGATTGCCGCTCTCAGAAACCGTGCCAAACATGAATCAGCGATCGTCAGGGAACATGTCGATTGGGCTTTGACACAGCAAACTAATAGATGAATCTATCGCGCAATTCTTCCAGATTGAACTCTCTCAAAATATGTTCCAGCCTCTGCTGGGCATTCTTTCTGGGCGAGCCTTTTCGATTGGCAATGATCAGTTCATTTTTCAAGGAGTGCTCCCAGCCCACCAGTTCCGTGACTGACACCTGATAGCCATGTGATTCGAGCAGTAAGCAACGCAGCACATTGGTGAGGAGGCTGCCGAATTCGCGTGTATGGATCGGATGCCGCCAGATTTCAGACAGCGGCGTCTTGCTGAATGACTGGTTTTTGTTTTTGTTCAATACTGCGGCCAACTCGGCTTGGCAGCAGGGCACCAGCACGATGAATTTAGCCTGTGTGATCAAAGCGAATTTGATTGCGTCATCCGTAGCGGTATCGCAGGCGTGCAGTGCGGTAACGATATCGATTTGTTTTGGCAGTTGCGGCGAGTATATGGATTCTTCTGTCGGCAGATTCAAAAACGACATGCGGGGGAAGCCCAATTTTGTTGCCAGCTTTTGCGATTTGCTGATCAACTCCTCGCGGATTTCGATTCCGAAGATGTGTCCCGCCTCGTGAAATTTAAGGAATAAATCATAGATGATAAAGCCGAGGTAGGATTTCCCGGCTCCGTAATCTACCAGCGTCAGATCGTTCCTGTCGGAGAATACCTCGTTCAGCAAAGGTTCGATGAAATGAAATAAGTGATATACCTGCTTCAGCTTGCGCTTGCTGTCCTGATTGAGTTTTCCATCCCTTGTGAGGATATGCAATTCCTTGAGCAGTTCTACGGATTGGTCAGGTTTGATTTCGGGGGTCAGCATCATAAGACGTTGTGCTAGCCGAATTTGATTTTCATCGCCAGAACGGCCCCCGCCAAAACCAGCGTAAATGAATTTGCCGCGATGATTGGCCATGATTCAAGCAGAATTCCGTAGGCCAGCCACAGAGCCACCCCGGTCGTAAACAAAATGTACATACCCAACGAGATGTCGGCCGTATGTTTAATGCGCCATACTTTCCATGCTTGCGGGATGAAAGATATGGTGGTTAGCGCAGCTGCGGCACTGCCGATCCAGTCGGTAAAGGTCATGAGCGCTATCTGCTGTTTCATTGGGCGGAAATTATAACTTCGCTGCACGTAATCGTAATTGGAGAATCACTATTTTATTCAGGGCGAGTTGCGTATCGCTGCAAGCCTGCGCCGGAAATCAAAACGTTTAATTAATTGACGATGTCAGGATGCTTTGCTATAGTGGCAATCTTCGCTGACGCGGGGTGGAGCAGCTCGGTAGCTCGTCGGGCTCATAACCCGAAGGTCATAGGTTCAAATCCTGTCCCCGCAACCCTATTTTTTAGTTTAGATAATAATCTATCTAGTCAGCCGTTCTTTAACAGAATAGATGAACAACCGACGAGTGTAGGTACTTGGTTTATGGGAAGTTTCTTTATCTTTTGGGATAGGGGAACGACTTTAAGAATAAGCAGTACTTACGCAAAGTCGAAAAGAATCATGTCAATGATTCACTTTGAGTAATACCGATTCGAAAGAATCAAACAGAGATTGAACTGAAGAGTTTGATCCTGGCTCAGATTGAACGCTGGCGGCATGCTTTACACATGCAAGTCGAACGGCAGCACGGGGTGGTAACACCCTGGTGGCGAGTGGCGAACGGGTGAGTAATGTATCGGAACATGTCCGGAAGTGGGGGATAGCTCGGCGAAAGCCGGATTAATACCGCATATGCCCTGAGGGGGAAAGCGGGGGATCGTAAGACCTCGCGCTTTCGGAGTGGCCGATATCGGATTAGCTAGTTGGTGGGGTAAAGGCTTACCAAGGCGACGATCCGTAGCTGGTCTGAGAGGACGACCAGCCACACTGGAACTGAGACACGGTCCAGACTCCTACGGGAGGCAGCAGTGGGGAATTTTGGACAATGGGGGAAACCCTGATCCAGCCATGCCGCGTGAGTGAAGAAGGCCTTCGGGTTGTAAAGCTCTTTTAGACGGAAAGAAACGGTCATGGTGAATATCCGTGACTAATGACGGTACCGTCAGAAAAAGCACCGGCTAACTACGTGCCAGCAGCCGCGGTAATACGTAGGGTGCGAGCGTTAATCGGAATTACTGGGCGTAAAGCGTGCGCAGGCG
>Ga0335084_10003249_pt1 | contig 15825 bp, 17 predicted proteins | sample Lox_Sample_44_FD_206721 | JGI IMG/M metagenome (GOLD analysis project Ga0335084, IMG submission 206721) | Soil microbial communities from Loxahatchee National Wildlife Refuge, Florida, United States - Lox_Sample_4.4 | ecosystem: Environmental > Terrestrial > Soil > Wetlands | place: USA... | reverse complement strand
CCGGCTGGCGCGGATGCTGGACGGCCGCCTCGAGCTGCAGTCCCAGCCCGGGGCCGGCTCCACCTTCACCCTGGTGATCCCGCGCAAGGGGAGGCGGCGATGAGCTCCCCGGGGACGGGCAGGAAGCCCCTGGTGCTGGTGGTCGACGACTTCGCCGACAACCGGGAGATGTACTCCGAGTACCTGAGCTTCTCCGGGTACGAGGTGATGGAGGCGAAGAACGGGCGGGAGGCCATCGACGCGGCCAACGCCCGGCTGCCGGACATCATCATCATGGACCTCTCCCTGCCGGTGATGGACGGCTGGGAGGCCACCCGCCGGCTGAAGGCGGACGAGAAGACGAAGAAGATCCCGGTGGTGGCCCTCACCGGCCACGCGCTGGCGGGGCACTCCAAGGGGGCGAAGGAGGCGGGGTGCGATTCCTTCCTCGCCAAGCCCTGCCTCCCCGACCAGCTGGTGGCGGAGATCCGCAGGATGCTGGAGGGCGGCAAGCCGGCGGCCAAGGCGAAGGGAGCGCGATAGCCGATGCGTGTGACGGAGAGAGCGAAGAAGCCGGCCAGGGCCGCGGCGAAGAAGGCGGCGAAGCCGGCGGCGGCGGCCCGCCCGGCCCCGGCCCGCGAGGAGCGCCGGGGCGGCGAGGGAAGCGTGCGCCAGCAGCCCGACGGCCGGGGCAAGTACGTCTACTGCATCATCCAGGCGAGCGAGCCCTTGCGCTTCGGGCCCCTGGGCATCGGGGTGGAGCCGGCCGAGGTGCACACGGTGAACTTCCGAGACATCGCCGCGGTGGTGAGCGACACCCCCATCGAGGTGCACGACCCCACCCGGGAGAACGTGCTGGCGCACGAGCGGGTGAACGAGACGGTGATGCGCAAGCACACGGTGATCCCCATGAGCTTCGGCACCGTGTTCAAGACCCGGGAGGACATCCTCGAGCTGCTCCGCTCCGCCTACGACGCCTTCCACGACGTGCTGGACAAGATGCAGGACAAGCTGGAGTTCGGCCTCAAGGTCCTCTGGGACCGCGAGGTGATGGTGAAGGAGATCGAGAACCAGGACGAGGACGTCCGCCGCCTGAAGCAGGAGATCTCCGCCCAGAAGGGCTCCACCTACTTCGCCCGCATGCAGTACGGGCGGCTGGTGGACGCCGCCCTGCAGGCCCACTCGGAGAAGTACGTGGCGGAGATCTTCTCCGCCCTGCGCGACGTGGCGGTGGCCTCCCGGGCCAACAAGCCCATCGGGGACAAGATGATCATGAACGCCGCCTTCCTCGTCGCCCGGGACGACGAGCAGGGCTTCGACCAGCGGGTGAAGGAGATCGGGGCCCGCTTCGACAAGCTCACCTTCAAGTACACGGGGCCCTGGCCGCCGTACAACTTCGTCAACATCCGCCTGAAGCTGGAGCGCGCCAAGGAGAAGTAGCGCTTGCTGATCGTCGACAAGATGATCCTGGGCGGCATCCGCTTCGTGCTGGGCAAGATCGCCGCGGCTGCCGACGCCGAGCTGAACGACGACTCCCGGCTGCGCGAGGAGCTGCTCGCCGCCCAGATGCGGCTGGAGCTGGGGGAGATCACGCCCGCGGAGTTCGCCCTTTTCGAGGAGTCGATCCTCGCCCGGCTGCGCGAGATCCGCGAGCGCCAGCTGGGGGAGGGGCAGCCGGCGCCCGGGGAGTACGAGGTCACGGGCATCGAGGCGACCACGAGCTTCGAGAAGGAGTGATGCTCCGCTTCTACGCGGGCAAGGGCGGCGCGGGAAAGACCACCTGCGCCGCGGCCGCCGCGCTCGCGCTCGCCCGCGCCGGCAGGCGGACGCTGGTCCTCTCCACCGACCCCGCGCACTCCCTGGGCGACGCCCTCGCCCTGCGCCTCTCCGCCGCTCCGCGAAAGGTGCGGGGAACGCTCTTCGCCGCGGAGATGGACGCCGATCGCGCGCTCTCCCGCTGGCTCTCGGCGCGCGAGCGGAAGCTCCGGACCCTCGCCGGCCGCGGCACCTGGCTGGACGAGGAGGACGTGGACGCGCTTTTCCGCCTCTCGCTGCCGGGGGTTGACGAGCTGATCGGCCTGACGGAGATCCGCCGGCTGGCCCGAAGCTTCGAGGAGGTGGTGGTGGACACCGCTCCCACGGGGCACACGCTGCGGCTGCTCTCCATGCCCGCCACCCTGGAGAAGCTGGCCCGGGTGCTCGACGACCTGCAGGCCAAGCACCGGGCCATGGCCCGCTCGCTGCGCGGGGTAGTCCGCAGGGACGCGGAGGACGCGCTCATCGAGGAGCTGGAAGAGGAAGCGCGCTCGCTGCAGCGCTTGCTCCGCTCGGAGGAGGCGGAGTTCCACTGGGTCACGGCGGCGGAAGACCTGGCGCTGGAGGAGGCGCGCGACGGCGTGGAAGCCCTGCGCCGGGAGAAGCTCCGCCCCGTGCGGCTGATCGCCAACCGGCTGACGCCGGCGCCCGAGGGGAAGTGCGAGCTCTGCGCCGGACGGCGCGCCGAGGAGGCGCGGGTCTTGCGGCAAGCCAGGGGTCTGCGCCTGCCGATCTTCGCGGTCCCGGAGCAGGCGCGGGAGCCGCGGGGGCTGCCGGCGCTCGCGGCGGTGGCCAAGGCTATCGCCGCGCCGGCCCGCCTCCCTCCGCCGCGGGCAGGAAGGAAGCGGAGCGCCGCACCCGCGTCTCGCGGGAAGGAGATCGAGTCCCTGGCCCCGGACGGCGTGCGGGTCCTCTTCTTCGGAGGCAAGGGAGGAGTGGGAAAGACGACGGCCGCGGCGGCCTCCGCCCTCTGCATCGCCAAGGGCGGCCACAAGGTGCTCCTGCTCTCCACCGACCCTGCCCATTCGCTCGCGGACGCCCTGGAGGTGCCCCTCGACGACGAGGAGCGCGAGGTGGCCAAGGGCCTCTTCGCCCGCGAGCTGGACGCGGCGCAGGCCTTCCGCGGGCGGCGCGAGCGGTACCTGGAGGCGGTGGAGGAGCTCTTCTCCTCCCTGCGCGGCGGCGCTTCCTTCGACGCCCCGTACGACCGGGCGGTGATGAACGACCTCATCGACCTTGCCCCTCCGGGGCTGGACGAGCTCTTTGCCCTCTTCGCCATCTCGGAGTCGCTGCCCCGCTACCGGGTGCTGGTGGTGGACACCGCCCCCACCGGTCACACCCTGCGCCTGCTCTCGCTCCTCGCCAAGGCGCGCGAGTGGGTGCAGGCGCTGCTGCGCATCCAGCTCAAGTACCGGAGGGTGACCGGCCTGGGAGAGCTGGCGCAGGATCTCGCGGACACCGCCCGCGAGCTGCGTGAGCTGGAGGAGCTTCTCCGCGACCCGGCCCGCGCCCGGTTCATCGCGGTCACCCGCCCGGCCGCGCTGCCGCGGCTGGAGACCCGGCGCCTGCTCGCTTCCCTGCGCAAGCTGGGGATCTTCTGTCCCTTCCTGCTGGTCAACGCCCTGACCCCGCCCGGCTGCAGCCGCTGCCGCCGCGCCGCCGCCGCCGAGAAGAAGGAGATCGGGGAGCTGCGCGCGATGGGCGGCGGCTGGGCTATGCTGGGCGCCGAGCGCACCGCCCCCGCGCCCAGGGGAGCTCCGGCGCTGGAGCGGTTCTGCCGGAGCTGGACGAGGATGGAATGAGCACCGCCACGTACCTCTACTGCCTGGTGCAATCGCCGCGGCAGCCGTCGCTGCGCGGCGCTCCCGCGGGCCTGCCGGGCGCGGGAAGGCCGCGGACCATCGACGGCGGGCGGGGGCTCTGGCTGGTGGCGGCGGACGCTCCCCTCGACCGGTACGGCGAGAGGCCCATCGGGAAGGGGCTTTCGGATCTCTCCTGGGTCTCCCCCGTGGCGGTGGCGCACGAGGCGGTGGTGGAGCACCTGGCGAAGAGCGGCACGGTGGTGCCGATGAAGCTGCTCACCCTCTTCCGCACCGATGCCCGCGCGGTCGCGCACGTGGCCCGGCAGCGCCCGCGCATCGACCGGCTGCTGAAGCGGCTCGAAGGCCGCGAGGAGTGGGGGCTGCGGGTGCTCCTGGACGAGGTGGCGGCGCTGCGCCGGGCGCAAAAGGAGGCGCAGGGCGCTTCGCGCGGCGCGCCTGGAGCGGCGTTCCTCCTGCGCAAGAAGAAGGAGCACGACGCCCAGAGAGAGCTGCTGGAGCACGCCCGCGATCGGGCCGACGAGCTGTTCGAGCACCTCGCGGCCAAGGCCGACGATGCGCGCCGGCGGCCCCCTCCGCCGGGCGAGATCGGCCAGCGGGTCCTGCTGGACGCGGCGTTCCTCCTCCCCCGGGGCAAGGTGAAGGCCTTCCAGTCGGCGGTGCGGGCCTCGGCGAAGAAGCTGGCGGCGCGCGACTACCAGCTCACCCTCACCGGCCCCTGGCCCGCCTATTCCTTCGCCGCCGAGCCGGGGGCGCAGTGAAGGGGAGGCGGCGGACGGAGGCGGAGGCATTGCTCGAGCGCGCCGACGCGTCGCTCCTGGAGATCATCGACCACGTGCTGAACAAGGGCGTGATGATCCAGGGCGAGGTGATCCTGGGCGTGGCGGGCGTCGACCTGGTCTACCTGCGGCTGGACGCCCTGCTCTGCGCCGCCGACAAGCTGCTCGGGCCCCGGGGCGGAAGGTGATCGGCCTCTACGCCATCGCCCGCGGCGCGCCGGACGGTTTGCCCGGCGCCGCCGGAGAGCCGCTGCGGGTCCTTTCGCACCTCGGGCTGGAGCTGGTGTATGGCGAGCCCTCTCCCCCGCTCTCGGAGGAGGCACTGCGCGCCCACGAGGCCGCGGTCCGGCGGATCGCGGACGGCTCCCAGGCCTGCCTGCCGGCGCGCTTCGGCTCTTGCGCCCGGGGAGAGGCGGATCTTCGCGAAAGGATCGGCCGGCGCGCGCCGGAGCTGCTGGATGCGCTGGAGCTGGTCCGGGGCCGGGAGCAGATGACCTTGCGGGTGCTGGGGCCGCAGGAGCCGGAGCCGTCCGCTGGCGGGCCGGGGACGCGCTACCTGGAGGGGCGCCGCCGGGCGCAAGCCCTGCCCGAGCTGGAGCCGCTCCGCTCGGCGCTGTCCGGCCTGATCCGGGCCGAGCGCGTGGAGCCGCACGGGCAGCCCGGCCTTTTGGCCAGCGTCTATCACCTGATCGACCGGGGCGCGGCGGAGGGCTACCGGCAAAGGCTCGAGCCAGCGCTGCCCGGCGGCCTGCGGGTGAGCGTGAGCGGTCCCTGGCCGGCCTGGTCGTTCGTCCCGGAGCTGTCGTGAAGAAGGACGTAGTGGCCATGCAGGTGAGGGAGCTGGAAGCGCTGCGCAAGGAGATCGAGCGCCGGGCGGAGAAGGCGCCCCGCTGGAACGCCGATCCCGCGGACGTGCAGAAGTCGGTGGTCCGGCTGGTGCTCTCGCTCATCGAGTTCCTCCGCAAGCTTCTGGAGAAGCAGGCCATCCGCAGGATGGAGGCGGGCTCGCTCAGCGCCGAGGAGACGGAGGCCGTGGGGCTGGCGCTGATGCGCCTGGAGGAGACGGTGCACGACCTGGCCCGCCGCTTCGGCCTCAAGCCGGAGGAGTTGAACCTCGACCTCGGTCCGCTGGGCCGCCTCATCTGATAGCGTCGCCGCATGCTCCTCGCGCTGCTCTGCGCCGCGGCCGTCGAGGTGGTGGGATTCTCCCCGGACGGCCGCTACGCGGCGTACGTCGAGCACGACGTCGGCGAGGGGTCGGGGATTCCCTGGGCGCGCTTGCGGATCGCCAACGTCTCCCGCGGCGCCGACGCGATGCCACCGGTGGAGATCCGGCTGGACTCCGGCAAGGCGACCGACACCGAGGAGGAAGCGGTGCGCAGGGCGCGGGCCAAGGCTTCCGAGGCCCTGGGCAAGCTCTCGGTCGCGAGTTGGGCGGCGCCGCACGCCATCCGCGTCGAGGGGAACGGCGAGCTGAAGGAGCGCTCCGGCGCTCCGCTGGGAACTCTCCAGATCACGGCGCGCGAGGCGACGGCCAGGAACAAGTGCGACGAGCCCTTCCGGCCGCTGCTGCTGCGCCTTCTCCTCTTCCTGCTCGACGACGACCGCCCCAAGCCCTTCGCGGAGGAGAAGGCGGTCCCCAGGGAGCGCCCTTGCGCCAGCTCGTGCGAGCTGTCCGCGCTGTTCTCCCGCGGCAAGGCGGCGCTCGCGCTGGTCAAGTGCGCCGTGCCCGGCTTCGAGGGGCCGGCGACCCGCACCACGGCCTACGCCGGCCCGCTCCCCTTCGCCCTGGACGAGTGATCAAGTGGCGGCGCGGATCAGCGCGCGCAGCTCGTCCAGCGTGTTCGCCTCCTCCGGCTTCTTGTCCGTGCGCCAGCGGGCGATGCGGGGGAAGCGGACCGCCACCCCGCTGCGGTGGCGCGTGCTCTCCCCGATGCCCTCGAAGTGCAGCTCGAAGACGTGCACCGGATCCACGGCGCGCACCGGACCGAAGCGCTCCTTGGTGTGCTGGCGGATCCAGCGGTCGAGCCGATCGATCTCCTCGTCGGTGAGGCCGGAGTACGCCTTGGCCACCGGCACCAGCTCGCCCTGGCTCCAGAGGGCGAAGGTGAGATCGGTCATCAGGGTGGCTCGCCGCCCGTGGCCGGGCTGCGCGTACACCAGCACGGCGTCGATGGCATAGGGCTCGATCTTCCATTTCCACCAATCGCCCCGCGGGCGCCCGTGGCGGTAAGGCGAGTCCCAGCGCTTGAGCATCAGCCCCTCCACGCCCCGCTCCCGCGCCTGCTGGCGCAGTGCGCGCAGGTCTGCCCAGGTCCCTCCTTCCACCTCGGCCGAAAGCGAAAGCCGCTCGCTCCGTCCTTGCAACAGCGTGGCGAGCTTCTCGCGGCGCTCGCGCAGCGGCCGCTCGCGCAAGTCCGCACCGGACAGCTCGAGCGCGTCGTACGCCATGAAGGAGGCCGGGGCCTCCGCGAGAATCGCCGGCGAGAGTCTCTTGCGGCCGATCCTGCGCTGGAGGACCGAGAAGGGCATCGGCGCCCCTCGGGAGAAGGCCAGCACCTCCCCGTCCAGCACCGTCCCCTCGGGCAGCGCCGCCCAGGCACCGGAGAGGTCGGGGAAGCGGTCGGTGATCAACTCCTCCCCGCGCGACCAAAGGAAGGCGCCGCCTCCCCGCCGGACGATCTGCGCCCGGATGCCGTCCCACTTCCACTCTGCCAGCCACTCGCCCCGCCCGCCCAGTGCCTCCGGCCGCTCCTCCAGCTGGGTGGCGAGGAAGAAGGGATAGGGCCGGGAGACGTCCGCGTCGCCGGCCTCCGGAGCGACCAGGGCGGCAAAGGTGGCCGCCGAAGGCTGCCAGGAGCCCATCAGGCGGTGGGCGATGGTGGCGGGGGGAAGCCCGGCGTGCCGGGCCAGGGCGCGGATGGCCAGGGTGGAGGAGACGCCCACGCGCAGCTCCCCGGTGAGGAGCTTCTCGAGCAGGTAGATCTCCCGCCGGTCGAGCGATTCCCAGAGATCGAGCACCGACCGGCGCTTCTCCTCCTCGGTGGCGTCGCGCAGCGGCAGGAGGCGGTCCTCGATCAGCCGGGCGAGCGCGGGCGGCTCGGCGGCCGCGGCGCGCCCCTGCCGCTCGGTGTCGATCAAGAGCGCGATGGTCTCCGCCAGGTCGCCGGCGGCGGAATAGGACTCGCCGAAAAGCCACTCCGGAATCCGGGCGCGCTCGCAGCCCCAGGTGGCCAGCAAGCTGGGTGCGATCAGCCGCTTCAGTCTCAACCCGGTGAGGAAGAACAGGGCCCAGGCGGCATCCGCGGGCGGAGCCTCGGCGAAGTACGCCTGCATCGCGGCCACCTTGGCGTTGGTCGACGTGGTCGAGTCCAGCGCGTCGTAGAGGGCGGCGAAGCGGCGCATTCAGTCACCCTCCGGATCGAGCGGCTGCGTCGCGGTCCCGATCGGATCCGCCTCCAGGCCGGACTCGCGCAGGTAGCGGACCAAGGCTTCGCGGTGTCCGTGGGTGACGAGGATCCTCCCCGCCCCGGTCTCGCGCACCGTGCGCAAGAGGCCCGGCCAGTCCGCGTGGTCGGAGAGGACGAATCCGCGATCGAAGCCCCTCCGCCGCCGGGTCCCCCGGATGCGTAACAGGCCGGAGGCGAAGGCCTGCTCGAAGGCGCGGAAGCGCTTCATCCACGGCGTCCCCCGGGCGGTGATGGGGGCGAGCACGAGCTCTCCCGGAAACCCCTTCTCCTCCCCCAAAGGCAGCGTGGGCAGGAGGCGGACGTCCTGCTCGCGGTAGACCTGCGCGAACGGCTCGACCATCCCGTGCAGCCGGGCAGGGCGGCTGGCGATCCGTCCGATCTCCGCCAACAGGCGCTGCGCCTTCCCCAGCGCGTAGCAGAAGAGCACCGAGGCCTTGCGCGGGTTCCCTTCCCACCAGGCGACGATCTCCCGGGCCACGGCCGCGGGGTCGTCCCAGCGGAAGAGAGGGAGGGCGTACGTCGCCTCGGTGATGAAGACGTCGCAGCGCAACGGCTCGAAGGGCGGGCAGGTGGGATCCGGCTCGCGCTTGTAGTCGCCGGAGAGGACCCAGACGCCTTGCGGCCCCTCGATGCGCACCTGCGCCGATCCCAGCATGTGGCCGGCGGGGTGCAGGGAGAGGGTCACCCCGCCGATCCGCCGCCGCTCGCCGTAGGGCAGCGTCTCCACCACCGCCCCTTCCAGCCGGCGCCGGAGGAGCGCGGCCGTCTCGGGCGTGCAGAGGTACGAGGCGGACCCGGGCCGCGCGTGATCGCCGTGCGCGTGAGTGAGCACGGCGCGCTCCACCGGCAAGAGCGGGTCGAGGTGGAACGCGCCTTCGGGGCAGAACAGCCCCCGTTCGGAATCGACGATCACTCCGGGGAGAGTACCCCGGGGCCTACTCGAGCGGCGCCGCCGACCCGGTCTCCGCCGGCACGGCCTCGCGCGGCGCGCCGCCGGCCTTCAGGTCGTTCATCATCTCCTCCATCGCCACCCCGAGGTCCTCCAGCTCGTCCTTGCCGAGCATCTTCTGCACCTTGGGAAAGAGCTCGCCCTCCTCCTCCTCGACGTGGTGCTCCACCTGCTCCTTGAGCACCGTCACCTTGGCGTCGAACTGCTCGTCCTCGGGGGACATCTTCAGCATGTCGGCGATCAGCCTCTTCACCGCCAGGTGCTCCTCCACCGCCTCGTGCAGGAGCTCCTCGGTGCGGGCGCTCTTCGTCGCCGGATAGAAGATCTTCTCCTCGATGGTGGCATGCACGGCCAGCTCGTCGGCGATCTGCTCGAACAGCTCCTCCTTGCCCTCCCTGGCCTTCTCGATCTTCCCGAACAGCTTCTTCACTTCCTGGTGCTGCTTCTTCAAGAGCTCGATGGCGCTCATGGCCGCCCTCCTGGTGACATGGGTGTGCGGGAAGTTGGGGATTGAACGCTCCGTGCGCAAAGGCCTGCGCGACTGAACGCTCCCTCGCCGGCCCGCTCGTCCGCCCGGCTGCGAATGTCTAGGTTCGCACCATGAAGCGAGCGGTGTGCCTGCACGGGCACTTCTACCAGCCTCCCCGGGAGAACCCCTGGATCGAGGAGGTGGAAGTGCAGGACTCGGCAGCCCCCTTCCACGACTGGAACGAGCGCATCGCCGCCGAGTGTTACGGACCCAATGGCGCCGCCCGCCTCAAGGGGGCCGACGGGCGCATCCGCGACATCGTCAACAACTACCTGCACCTCTCCTTCAACTTCGGCCCCACCCTGCTCGCCTGGCTGGAGCGGCAGGCCCCCGAGGTGTACCGCCTGGTGCTGGAGGCGGACGCCCGCAGCGTGCGCGAGCGCGGCCACGGCAACGCCATCGCCCAAGCCTACAACCACGCCATCCTCCCCCTCTGCAACGACCGGGACCTCCGCACCCAGGTCCTCTGGGGGTTGGCGGACTTCCGCCACCGCTTCCGCCGCGAGGCAGAGGGAATGTGGCTGCCGGAGACGGCGGCCGACCTGCGCACGCTCGAGGCCCTGCACGAGCAGGGCGTGCGCTTCACCGTGCTCTCCCCCTACCAGTGCCGGCGGGTGCGCGACGAGAAAGGCGCCTGGCAGGACGCGAGCGGCGCCCGCTTCGATCCCACCCGGCCCTACCTGGTCCGGCTTCCCTCCGGGACGGGCTTCCCGGTCTTCTTCTACGACGGGCCCATCGCCCGGGCCGTGGCCTTCGGGGAGGGGCTGGGGAGCGGCGGCGACCTGATCGCGCGGCTCCTGGCGGGCTTCTCCGACGCGCGCGAGCACGACGAGGTGCTGACGGTGGCGGTGGACGGGGAGACCTTCGGCCACCACCGCAAGGGCGGCGACGAGGTGCTGGCCGCCACCATCCGCAAGCTCTCCCAGGGCGGCGAAGTCCAGCTCGTCAACCTGGCCCAGGCCCTGGAGATGTTTCCCCCGCAGCGGGAGGCGGAGATCTTCGAGGGCTCCTCCTGGAGCTGCGCGCACGGGCTCGAGCGCTGGCGCGCCGACTGCGGCTGCGCCACCAGCGGACAGCCGGGATGGCGGCAGGACTGGCGGGCCCCGCTGCGCGACGCCCTCGACGACCTGCGCGATCGGCTGGCCGCGCTCTACGCCCGGGAGGCGGGAGAGCTGCTCCGCGACCCCTGGCGGGCGCGGGACGAGCTCATCGAGGTGCTGCTCGATCCCGATCGCGGGAACGCCTCCGCCTTCCTCGCCCGCCACGCCCGGCGCGAGCTCCTTCCCGGGGAGCGGGTCGACGCCCTGCGCCTGCTGGAGATGCAGCGGCAGGCGCTGCTCATGTACACCAGCTGCGGCTGGTTCTTTTCCGAGGTCTCCGGCCTGGAGACGGTGCAGATCCTCAAGTACGCGGCGCGGGCGCTGCAGCTCGCCCGCGAGGCCAGCGGGGTGGACCTGGAGGGCCCCTTCAAGCAAGCCCTGGAGAAAGCGCCCTCGAATCTCCCCGAGCGGCAGAACGCCCGGCGCGTCTACGAGCAGGAGGTCCAGCCTTCCATCGCCCCGCTGGAGACGGTGGCCGCGCACTACGCCATCGCCAGCCTGGTGGAGGACTTCCCCCGCCGCGCCCGCCTCTTCTGCCACGAGGCGCAGACCAGCTTCCGCCGCCGCGAGGACGCCGGCACCGCCGCGCTCTCCTTCGCCCGGGTGGAGGTGCGCAGCCTGGTGACCCAGGAGCGGATCGATCTCACCACCTGCGTCCTGCACTTCTCCGGCGCCGACTTCCGCTGCGGGATCAGGCCCTGGGACCCGGAGCGCTTCACCGGCACCGCCGACCGCCTCTTCGAGGCCTTCAACCGGCTCTCCCTCGCCCAGGTGGTGCGGGAGATCGACCGCGAGTTCCCCGGGCGCGAGTACACCCTGCGCGATCTCTTCCTCGACGAGCGCCGCGAGGTGGCGCGCCGCCTGCTGCGGGAGACGATGGCCCGGTACGAGAGCGACTATCTGCAGATCTACGAGGTGAACCGGCGGCTGATCGACTTCCTGCGGGAGATCGACTCGCCCGTGCCCCGCCCGCTGCAGGTCGCCGCGGACGTGGCGGTGACCCACGAGGCGGTGGACCTGGCGCGCCGGCTCGCCAGCGCCCGCTCCGACCCCGCGCTGGCTCAGGGCGAGCTGCTGGCGCTGGCCCGGCTGGCGCACCGGCTGGGGGCGCGCATCGACTTCGAGGCGGTGCGCGTGCCCTACCTGGCAGCGGTCCGCGGCCTGTTCGAGAAGGCGCTCGCCGGCCGGAAGGAGGCGGTGCAGCCCGCGGCCGAGCTCCTGGCCCTCTCCTTTCGCCTGGGGATGCACCTCGATCTCTGGCCCCTGCAGAACGCGCTCTGGAGCGTGCTGCGCGGCGGCGGATGGCCGCACGACGAGGAGTCCCTGGCCAGGCTTTCCCAGGCGCTCTGGTTCGACCCGGCCACGGTGCTGGAGCGGGCCGGGGCCGCTCCCGAGCGGGCGTCGGCGTGACCGCCGCCATCCGCGATCATGCGATCGTGGGCGACTGCCGGTCCGCGGCCCTCGTCTCCCGGGGCGGATCGCTCGACTGGCTCTGCTGGCCGAGCTTCGACAGCCCCTCGCTCTTCGCCGCGCTCCTGGACGAGGAGCGCGGCGGGCGGTTCTCCATCTCGCCTGCCGGAAGCTTCCGTTCCGAGCGCGCCTACCTGCACGAGACCAACGTGCTGCGCACCCGCTTCTTCACCGGCGGCGGCGAGCTGGCGCTCACCGACTTCATGCCAGTCTCCGGCTCCGCGCGGGCGATGCGCCCCGGCCAGGAGCTGGTGCGGATCGCCTGCTGCGAGCGCGGGGAGGTGGAGGTGGAGATCGCCTTCGATCCCCGTCCCGGCTACGGGCGGCGCAAGCCGGAGATCCGATCGCTGGGAAAGCTGGGGCTGCGGGTGGACGCCGGCAGCGGCGACCTGCTCACGCTCGTCACCGACGCTCCCCTGGGGCCCTCCGGCTGCGCCCGGGTGCGGCTGGGGCCGGGGCAGCGGCTTCATTTCTCCCTCGGCTACACGCGCGGGATGCCCGCCATCCTCGCCCCGGCCACCGCCGCGCGGTCGCAGGCGGTACTGGAGGAGACGGCGCGCCTCTGGCGCCTGTGGGCCGCGCGCACCCGGTACGACGGGCCGGCCCGGGACATGGTGGTGCGCAGCGCCCTGCTCCTCAAGCTGCTGCAGTTCGCTCCTTCGGGAGCGATCATCGCCGCCCCCACCACCTCGCTCCCCGAGCGGCTGGGCGGAGAGCTGAACTGGGACTACCGCTTCTGCTGGCTGCGGGACGCTGCCCTCACCGCCCGCGCGCTCTTCGGCCTGGGCCACCGCGAGGAGGCGGAGAGCTTCATGAGCTGGCTGCTCCTCGCCACCAGCCTCTCCTTGCCCCGGCTGCACGTCCTCTACGACCTGTACGGCCGCATGCCGGGGCCGGAGAAGGAGCTGGGGCACCTCGCCGGGCATTCCGGGTCCCGCCCGGTGCGGGTGGGAAATGCCGCCCGCGGCCAGGTCCAGCTCGACACCTACGGCGAGGTGATCGAGGCGGCCACCTACTTCGTCCGCAGCGGCGGGGAGATCGACCGGCCCACGGCCACCATGCTGGTGGGCTTCGGCCGCGAGGTGGCGCGGGACTGGAGCGAGCCCGACGAGGGGATCTGGGAGGTGCGCGGACCGGGCAGCTACTTCACCCACTCGCGCGTCCTCTGCTGGGCCGCGTTGCAGCGCCTCTGCGAGCTGGCCGAGAAGGGCCATTTGCCGGGAGCGCCCGCGGCGGAGTTCGCCCGCGCCCGCGATCGCATCCGCGCCCAGGTGGAGGAGCTGGCGTGGAGCGAGCAGCTGCAGAGCTACACCCGGACGCTGGCCGGCGCGGACGTGGACGCGAGCCTGCTGCTGCTCCCCTGGTTCGGCTACTGCCCGGCGGACGCGCCCCGGATGCGCGCCACCTGGCGGCGGATCCGCCAGCGGCTGGAGGTCCGCCCCGGCCTCTTCCGCCGCTACTTCGGCGGCCTCACCGAGGGCGAAGGGGCGTTCGGGATCTGCAGCTTCTGGGCGGTCGAATACCTCGCCCTCGGGGGAGGGACGGCGGAGGAGGCGGAGCAGAGCCTGAGGACGCTGATCGGGTACGCCAATGACGTGGGCCTCTACGGGGAGGAGATCGAGCCCCGGGACGGCGGGGCCCTGGGCAACTTTCCCCAGGCCTACACGCATGTGGGGCTGATCAACGCCGCCCTCTCCCTGCGCGACCGGCTGGAGCACGGCAGGCAAGGCGCCGGGCAAGCCCGGTCGGTGCCGGAGGCGCGCGCATGAGCTGGCCTCCGTCGCTGCTGGCGGGATTCGCCGGGACGCTCCTGCTCACCTCGCTGGAAGCCGGGGCGCAGCAGCTCCATCTCACCCGCATGAGCATGCCGTACCTGCTGGGCACGGCCTTCACCGCCAGCCGCGACCGGGCCAAGGTGATCGGCTTCTTCACCCACCTGGTGAACGGGCAGCTCTTCGCGCTGCTCTACGTGGCCGTCTTCCGCGCCACCGGCCACTCGGGCGCGCTGTGGGGCGCGCTCCTGGGGCTGATCCACTCCGCGGTGGTGCTCCTGGTGGTGATGCCGCTCCTGCCCTCGCTGCACCCCCGGATGGCCAGCGCGCAGCAGGGGCCCACCGATCTGCGGCAGATCGAGCCTCCCGGCCCGATGGCCTTGCACTACGGGCTGAGCACGCCGTTGATGCTGGTGGTGTCGCACGTCATCTTCGGGATGGTGGTTGGGGGACTCCTGTAGCGTGCGCCCGGACCGCTGCCCGGCGGACCTGGCCGCCGAGACCTAGATTTCGGGCGATGGCCTTGCCCGATCTCCCGGCCGGAATGGTGCTGCGCAAGCTGGCGGTGCGCCTGCGGGACAACGCGGCCACGGACCGGGCGGCGCAGCTCTCCTACTACTTCGTCTTCGCCCTCTTCCCGTTCCTTTTCACCCTGGTGACGCTGGCCGCCTACCTGCCGGTGAAGGGGGCCATCGGCCAGCTGATGGCCCGGCTCGACCCCCTGATGCCGGACGAGGCGATGCAGCTCATCCGCAGCCAGCTCCACGCCCTGGCCACCGAGCAGCGGCCGCGGCTGCTCACCCTGGGCCTCCTGCTGGCCCTCTGGAGCGCTTCCCGCGGGGTGGACGCGTTGCGCACCTCGCTCAACCTCTCCTACGACGTGAAGGAGTCGCGGCCCTGGTGGAAGGTGCAGGCGATCGCCCTGATCGTCACCGTCGCCACCTCGGCGCTGATGCTCCTCGCCATCTCCGGCCTCGCCCTGGGCAGCAGCCTGGGAGTGTGGCTGGCGGACAAGCTCCACGTGGACCAGTCCTGGGCCGTCCTCTGGGGCTGGCTGCGCTGGCCGATCACCGCCCTGGGGGTGATGCTGGTGCTGGCGCTGCTCTACTACTTCCTTCCCGACGTCAAGCAGGAGTGGCGCTTCATCACCCCCGGCTCGCTCGTCGGCACCCTGCTCTGGCTGCTCCTCACCTGGGGCTTCTCCCTCTACGCGGAGAACTTCGGCAGCTACGACAAGACGTACGGGGCGATCGGCGGGGTGATCGTGCTCATGACCTGGTTCTTCATCACCGGCCTGGTCTTCATCCTCGGGGGCGAGCTGAACGCCGTCGTGGAGCACGCTTCCGCCGAGGGAAAGGCGCCCGGCGCCCGCGCTCCCGGCGAAGCCCCGGCGCCGCCGCTGGAGCGGCCCAGCATCGCCGCCCCGGCCGCCGCCAAGTCGGCCAAGGCAGCGGAGCGGGCGCGGCGTCCGCTCTGGTCGCGCTGGCGCAAGTCTCCGGCCTAGTGCCGGACAATCCCCGCGTGGCGCAGGTGAACGAAAGCGAACGCTCGGCCGGCGTGTCGAATACCGCGCGCCCGCTTGCCCGCCCGCCTTCTCATGCCCATCCATTGCCGGCTACCCCTGCGATGCGCAGATGAAGCGGAGAACGCCGTCATGCCTGCCTGCAGCCTGGAACGGGAAGTGCGCGGAAATACCTCCCTGTACCGGATCGCCGGACGGTTCGAGAGGTCCTGCGCCTGGGAGCTTGCGGCTTTGCTGGAAAAGGACGCCCTGCGGGAGGTGGTGCTGGATTTCTCGCGGGTGGGGGACTTCGTCGACTCGGCGGTAGCCGTGATCGCCACCTCCCTCGCCTCCTCCTCGCACCGCGTCTCCCTCCGTGGGCTGCGCCAGCACCAGGAGCGCCTCTTCCGCTACTTCGGCGTCGAGCCGGCGGAGCCCTCGGGCGAGGCCCCGCCCGTGCTGCCCGGGGACCGGGAGCCGCCCGGGATCGAGGAGGTCGCCTAGATGCCCCGGCCGATCTGGAGCGGATCGATCAGCTTCGGGTTGGTGAGCGTGCCGGTGAAGCTCTTCCCCGCCACTTCCCCCAGGGAAGTGCGCTTCCACATGCTGCACGACAAGGACGGCGGCCGCATCCAGCAGAA
>Ga0335084_10003248_pt1 | contig 15825 bp, 6 predicted proteins | sample Lox_Sample_44_FD_206721 | JGI IMG/M metagenome (GOLD analysis project Ga0335084, IMG submission 206721) | Soil microbial communities from Loxahatchee National Wildlife Refuge, Florida, United States - Lox_Sample_4.4 | ecosystem: Environmental > Terrestrial > Soil > Wetlands | place: USA: Florida... | reverse complement strand
AACACTTTGGGAGTGTCCCCGATTCTGGGCCGTGACTTCCATTCGCAAGAGAGTGAGCTCACCGCGCCAAAAACAGTCATCTTGAGTTATTCCAGTTGGCAGAAACGCTTTGGAGGAAGGAACGATATCGCGGGCGAGACGGTCACGCTCGATAGCACTCCCTACACCGTCATCGGAGTGTTGCCGCAGAGCTTCCAGTTCGTTCCCCAGGGTGACGCTGAATTTTGGACCACTCTCCGCAATGAAGGCTACTGCAACACGCATCGCAGCTGCCACAACTTGTATGGGATCGGAAGGCTCAAGGACGGCGTAACCATCGATGCCGCGCTTGCGAATATGAAGGCGGTCGCCCGTCAGTTGGAGATCCAGTATCCGGACTCTAACCGCGGACAGGGAGCTTACGTTGCTCCCCTTTCTAAAGTCTTCGTGAAAGATGTCCGGCCGATTTTGCTTGCGCTGCTCGGGGGCGCCGGTCTGTTGTTACTCATTGCTTGCGTAAACGTATCAAGTCTGCTTCTGGTGCGATCGGAGAGCCGCAGGCGTGAGATCGCAGTGCGAGGCGCTCTAGGCGCATCGCGGCTCCGGCTGATCCGGCAATTCTGTACGGAAGGGCTTGCTCTCGCTCTTATCAGCGGCCTGATCGCTGCACTACTCGCCCGCGGAGCGATGCGAGCACTGGTGAGCTTTCTTTCAAAGGACATGCTGGACGGCATGCCGTACCTTTCCGGCCTCGGCTTAAATTCTCACGTCGTAGCGTTCGTAGCCGCAATCTCAGTGACCGCAACGATGTTGTTCGCGCTCACTCCGACGATGCGTCTGTCTCTCAGTGAAATCAGGACCGGTCTTGCGGAAGGCGGACGTGGCGCTGCCGGCACGCTCTGGCGCCGCTTTGGCTCGAATCTGGTGGTCGTCGAATTGGCAGTCGCGGTCGTGCTCCTAGTTGGCGCTGGCCTCTTTGGCAAGAGTCTCTATCGTCTTTTGCATGTTGATGTCGGATTCCAACCTGATCACTTGGCCACCATGGCAGTGGAACTTTCTCCTGTCTCCTATGCCAAAGAAGAACAGAGAGTCGCAGTCACAAAGCAGGTTCTGGGCCGCCTGGAAAGCCTGCCTGGCGTGCAATCGGTGGGAATCACTTCCGTATTGCCAGTCAGCTTCAATGGGAACACGCAGTGGATCAGAGTTGTGGGCCATCCCTACAACGGGGAACACAACGAAGTGAATGAACGAAGCATAAGCCCAGCTTTCTTTACTACCCTCCAAGCGAGACTTAAGGCCGGAAGGTTCATTACCGAATTCGACGATAAGTCTAAGCCAAGAGTTGTCATGATCAATGAGACGCTGGCCAAGAAATACTTTGCTGGCGAAGACCCACTCGGCAAGAAGATTGGCAACTACCAGTTATCTCCCGACTCGATTTGCGAAGTTGTGGGCGTAGTCGAGGATGTTCGTGATGGATCGCTCGATGCTGATATCTGGCCAGCGGTCTATTACCCGATGGCTCAGGATCCGGACCCCTACTTCAGCGTAGTCGTGCGCACCGCGCAGAATGAAGGCGCACTTCTGCCGGCAATGGTCAAGGCAGTCCACGATGTCGATCCCGGCATTGGCACGATGGCCGAGATCACAATGGCGCAAAAAATCAACGAGTCCCCCAGCGCCTACATTCACCGTTCAGCGGCGTGGATCGTGGGAGGCTTTGCAACGGTGGCCTTACTGCTCGGCGTGGTCGGTCTCTATGGAGTGATCGCCTACTCGGTCGGACAGAGAACAAGAGAGATCGGTGTGCGCATGGCCCTGGGCGCGCAGCGCAGTTCGGTCTACCAACTCATCATGCGTGAGGCTGCATGGCTGGCAGGTGTCGGAATTGCAGCCGGGCTCGCCGGATCGATTGGAGTGGCGGAACTCATCCGCGGGCTGCTGTTTGGGGTTCGTTCCTGGGATGCGGAAACTCTGGTGGTTGTCTCAGTGACGCTCGCAGTATTTGCGTTACTGGCCAGCTACATCCCGGCCCGACGCGCAGCACGGGTCGATCCCATAGTTGCACTGCGATACGAGTAGCGAGGCGAATCGATGACCGGACTCCTTCAAGATCTCCGTTTCGGCTTGCGCCAACTGCGCAAGAGCGTCGGGTTCACCTCCGTCGCCGTGATCACGCTGGCGCTGGGGATTGGCGCCAATACAGCGATCTTCAGCCTGCTCAATGCAGTGATTCTGCGAAACCTTCCCGTGGAGGAACCGCAACAATTGTCTCTCTTCGGCAAGGGAACCTGGCGGGGCAGCATGGATGAGCTGCCCAACCGCAGCTGGCAGCTTTTCTCGTATCCGTTCTTTCGCGAATTCCGACAAAAGAACCAGGCCTATTCGGATGTTGCAGCGATCAGCAGTATCTTGTTCAGCACTCACGGCCGCGTGACCGACGGAAAGAATCTGGAAAAGATCGATGTTGAATTGGTTTCGGGCAGCTACTTCAACACGCTCGGCGTAAAGCCAATTCTCGGACGAGCATTAAACAATGCCGATGATGTAACACCAGGGCAGCATCCCGTTGCTGTCGTGAGTTATTCCTGGTGGCAACGACGCTTTGGCCGAACTCCCGGTATCGTGGGAGGAACTGTAACATTCGGCAGCACCGTATACACCGTCATCGGCGTCGCACCGCCGGAATTCTTCGGTATCATCGTCGGCCAATCGCCTGATCTCTGGATTCCGCTCGCGATGCAGAAACAGATCTCTCCGGGCTGGAACGGGCTTGACGACAAGATGTTTCAGTCGTTGTACCTCGTGGCGCGCCGCCGACCCGGCATCAGCGCAGAGCAGGCCAGCGCGAACACGAATCTACTCTTCAAGCAGATTCTCCATAGCTACGTTGGGCCGCAACCGAGTTCGAAACAACTGGATGACATCAATCATGCGCAGATAGCTCTGACGCCGGCGGCTACAGGGCTATCGCAGCTCCGTTACGAGTTCTCATCCCCGCTGAAAATCCTGATGGCGGTTGTCGCATTGGTGCTTCTGGTGGCCTGCGCAAATGTCGCGAACTTGCTGCTCGCCCGGGCTGCTGCTCGCCAGCGCGAGATCGCGGTTCGCATGTCGATGGGTGCTGCACGATGGCGGATGATGAGGCAGCTCCTGATCGAAAGCATCTTGCTTGCGGCGGCAGGGACTGTGTTGGGGATCTGGGTCGCCTGGTGGGCGATGCATCTTCTGCTTCGTATGGTATCGACCGGAACTGAGGCCGTTCAGTTACAGGTGTCTCTGGATTCTCAGGTGCTGGTTTTCACTGCCCTTGTCGCTATGCTGACCGTCGTCCTGTTCGGCGTTGCTCCAGCCTTCTATGCAATTCGGGTGGAATTGATTCCTTCGCTGAAAGAGGGCCGCGGAACTACATCGTCTCAGTCCACGAGTCGTCTCGCGCGCGGGTTAATCATTGGACAGGTGGCTTTGTCGCTCATTCTCCTGGTGGGCGCGGGTCTGTTCTTGCGCAGTCTCCAAAACCTGATCAACATCGATACCGGTTTTGACAAGCATAACGTTCTGATCAGTTCCATCGACGAAATCGGAGCTGGCTACAAGGAAGACGCTCGTCTCGAATCGATGATGCAACGCGTAGAAGATCGGGTGAACGCGCTGCCCGGCGTGCATGGTACTAGTTTTGCATTCACGGTCTTTAATCAAGGAGGCTGGACCACCAAGGTCAGGGTGCCCGGCCGTCCGTTGAATGATCATGATCCCGACGTTAATCACGACATTGTCGGGGCCCGATATTTCAATGCTCTAGGACTGCCAATCCTGCTCGGGCGCGGCTTTGTACCGGAAGACTCCGTTGGTACCAAGCGAGTGGCAGTGATCAACGAGACGATGGCGCGAACCTACTTCGGGGGCGAGTCACCGCTAGGCCGGACTTTCACCGTTGGCGACGGTAGCCCGCAAGATGGGGAGTGGCAGAACCTTGAAATCGTTGGCGTTGTGAAAGACGCCAAGTATATGGGTCTGGGCGAGCAGCAGATGCCAGCGGCGTTCTATCCTCATTCCCAACATATCGGATATCGCTACTACTTCATCGCACGCTACGCCGGGGATAAGGACGCCACCGCACGTGCAGTTGCACAGATCGTTTCCGACATCGATCCGAATTTGCCCGTTTACGATTTCACAACGCTTGCGCAAGTCGTGGACGACTCAGTACTGAACCATCGATTGGTGGCCCAACTGTGTACCTTCTTCGGGCTTCTTGCAGTCCTCCTCGCGAGTATTGGAATTTATGGCTTGATGTCCTATGGCGTATCGCGGCGCACTAACGAGTTTGGCGTTCGATTGGCCCTTGGCGCAGACCGCCGTCATGTTATCTGGCTTGTGCTGCGCGAAACGATGTTGCTGGTAGCGGCGGGACTTTTGATCGGACTCGTGACCGTGCCGGCGATTTCCCGCTTTGTTGGCAGCTTTCTGTTTGGCTTGAAGCCCTATGATGCGATCTCGATTGGGTCCGCTGTTTTCGTCTTGTCCCTGGTAGCACTTCTTGCCGGATATTTACCCGCGCGACGGGCAGCGAAAGTCGATCCCATGATCGCGTTGCGGTACGAGTGAACATATGGAAACTATTCTTCAAAATCTACGCTACGCCGGTCGCCAGTTGCGGAAGTATCCGGGATTCACAGCCGTTGCAATTCTCACCCTGGCGGTGGGCATCGGCGCCAACGCTGCGATCTTTTCGCTGGTGGATCAGATCGTGCTGAAGCAGTTGCCCGTCTCAGAGCCCGATCAACTCGTGCAATTGAAATTCGTCGGATCTGATACCGGCCACACGGATTCATACGGCGGGACGAACGAGATGTATTTTTCCTACCCGATGTATCGTGATCTTCGCGATCAGAACTCCGTCTTCTCGGGAATGCTGGCGATGTTTCCCCGACAGGTCGGGGTTCAGTGGAAGAATTCGTCAAGTCTCGTAAAGAGCGAGCTTGTCAGCGGAAACTACTTCTCGCTGCTTGGCGTCCGGCCTGCGCAGGGCCGCTTGTTTGTGCCCCAGGACAGCGCTGTGCGCGGAACTTCGCCGGTGGCGGTTCTCAGCTATCGCTACTGGCTGCAACATTTCGCGGGTGACCCTTCGGTAGTCAACCAGAGCATTCTGGTCAATGGAATTCCATTCACGATCGTTGGAGTCGCTCAACCCGGCTTCAATAGCGTGATTGGCGGCACTAATCCAGAGATTTTCGTTCCCATCACCATGAAGGCGCAGATGACCCCTGGTTGGGATGAACTGGAAGACCGCCGTTCAAAGTGGCTGAATATTGTGGCACGGCTAAAGCCCGGCATAACCACACAACAAGCAGAAGCTGGCATCAGTCCGTTATGGAAGTCTCTGCGCACCACGGAACTGCAAAGCATTACCAGCAAGAACCAGCGCTTTCGCGACCAGTTCGTGGCAAAGAGCTACCTGACTCTGCTCGATGCATCCAGAGGATTTTCGCCACTGCGGGAGTCGATGCGTGTCCCGCTCCTGATCCTGATGGGAATGGTCGGTCTACTGACGCTGATGGCTACGGCCAACGTCGGCAGCCTTCTCCTGGTGCGAGCAACGGGCCGTTTGCGCGAGATGTCGGTCCGCTACTCGCTAGGCGCATCGCGATTCAGGATCATTGGGCAACTTCTGATGGAAGGACTCGCCCTTGGCCTGGCTGGTGGCGCGCTCGGACTCGCCCTTTCTCCGTTGCTGGCGAAGGCTCTGATCAATTTCATAACACCAGTGAGTGCCGCCACTGAAATGTCTCCACTCTCATCTTCTCCGGATCGCAGTGTCGTGCTTTTCTGCTTTCTGGTGTCGGTGGGAGCGAGTGTGCTGTTTAGCCTGGCTCCGATTCTTCAGTTCTATCGGCCGGACGTGGCGGTCGCTCTTAAGCAACAGAGCGGCACCGGGGATGTGGCCCACGCCCGATTCCGACGATTCACCGTCGGTCTTCAGGTGGGGCTCAGTCTCGTATTGCTGGTCGGCGCGGGATTGTTTAGCCGTACGTTGGGCAACCTCAAGTCGGTGAATGTCGGCTTTGTCACCGACCACCTGCTGACGTTTCAATTGGATCCGCGCCTTGCCGGTTATCAGCCAGCCGACGTCACCACCTTATATAAGCGCCTGCTTGATACGCTCAGCGCACTGCCGGGCGTGCGATCTGTGGGTATGACCGACGATCCGGTGCTGGCACAGTCGGACAATACCTTCTCAATCGATGTGGCTGGGTATCAGTCTCAGGAAGGCGAGCGCATGAGCTTCGAGTGGGAGCACGTGACGCCTACTTACTTCTCCACGTTGCAAGTCCCCGTCTTGACGGGAAGAGTTTTCAGCGACAGTGATACGCCGACGTCGAACCGTGTCGTGGTAGTCAATGAAAGTTTTGTTCGGAAGTTTTATGGGAATCCAGAACAGGCGATCGGCAAGACGTTCACCGTCGGAAAAGGAAAAGACAAGCCGCTCTCCATCGTCGGCGTCGTCAAGGATGCGAAACACGGCAGCGTCCACGATCAGTTTCTGCCTATTTTCTACACTCCCATTTTTCAGGATACGGAACCCAACTCCGTTGCTGTCTACATCCGAACTCAGCAGCCACCGGAGAATGCCGCGAGTGCCGTTCGCATGGCAGTGAACGGCATCGATTCGAAGCTCGTCGTCGATTCTCTGCAATCGCTGAACTCGGGAATCGACCTCACACTGACGTCCGAACGAATGCTTTCGTTTCTCGCCAGCTGTTTTGGCATTGCGGCCGCGTTCATCACGGCAATTGGCTTGTATGGAGTGCTGGCCTACTCGATCGCGCAAAGAACTCGCGAGATTGGCGTCCGCATGGCCCTTGGAGCAACCCGAGGTGCAGTCGTGGCGATGGTGCTCCGTGAAGTGTTCATGATGACCGGCGCAAGCGTTGCGTTGGCTCTGCCGCTGTCCATTGCGCTTGGAAGTTTTGTGAAGAGCCAGCTCTACGGCATTTCCTATCGTGATCCCTGGACGTTGCTACTGGTTGTAATCGCACTTGGCATCGTCGCGCTCATTGCTGCGTCGGTCCCAGCACGTCGCGCCGTTCAAGTCCAGCCGATCACAGCGCTGAGGTACGAGTGAGAGGGCAGTCGATGACAGGATTCTGGAATGACATTCGCTTCGCGGTTCGGCAACTGGGAAAGAATCCCGGTTTCACGACGGTGGCTGTACTGACGCTCGCACTCGGGATTGCTGCCAATACGCTCATCTTCACCGTCATGAATGTGACAATTCTGAAGAGGTTGCCCTTTCCCGATCCGGATCGACTGGTGATGGTTTGGGAGACTTTCGGATCGGGCCCCGACAACTTCAATATTGTTTCTGCGCCGAACTACTGGGACTTCGCCCGGCAGAACCATGTTTTCGAAAATATCGCGATTTTTGATTCCGCCGGTCGCGGCTACAACCTTGGACCGGCCGGGGACAGCCGTGAGCCAGAGCAGGTCTCAGGTCTACGAGTTTCGTCCAGCTTCTTTTCTGTTCTCGGCGTGCAGCCATTTCTCGGCAGAAATTTTCTACCTGAAGAAGAGGAACTCGGAAAATCGCGCGTCGTGATCTTGAGCTACGGGCTTTGGAAGCGCCGTTACGGTGCAGATCCTACTCTTGTGGGCAAGGCGATCCGGGTCGACGGCGAGGACTTTTCCGTGGTCGGTGTCATGCCGCCTGATTTCCGATGGCAGTTCTGGAGTAGCTCCCGGCAACTCTGGGTACCAGTTGGGTATACCTTGACTGATAAGGGACGAAACGATAACAGCTTCGTCTCAATCGCGCGGCTAAAACCGCGCGTAACTGTGGCCCAAGCCCGTTCAGACATGGAGGCGATTGGAACCGGCCTTTCAAAACAATATCCGAACGAACTCGCCAAGATGAGTGCCACTGTGCAGCCGATGGCTGACGCCAATATGGAAGGCTTACGCACAACGATGCTGATGCTCCTCGCCACCGTAGGATTCGTGTTGCTGATCGCGTGTGTGAATGTTGCCAACCTGCTACTCGCCCGTGGTGCGATTCGGCAAAGAGAATTCGCATTGCGTCGGGCGCTGGGCGCTGGTGCACTACGCATAGCGCGTCAACTGCTCACCGAGAGCGTCATTCTCGCTTTAACCGGCGGAGCGTGCGGACTCCTGCTTGCGTCTTGGACCGCCAAAGCATTGCCCAGATTGATCCCCGGTAGCATGCGAATGCTTCCTCTTAGAGATCTGAACCAGTTTCCTCTCGATGGCCGTGTGTTTGCATTTGCGTTCGGGGTGTCTTGCCTGACCGGAATTATTTTCGGATTGATTCCTGCCGTTAGCATCATTCGTGGCGGTTTCGTTACGCCGCTCAAGGAAAGTGGACGGGGATCGACTTCTGGACGCGGGCGTTTACGCCATGTGTTGGTCGCGTCGGAAGTTGCACTGGCGCTGGTCGTGCTATGTGCCGCAGGACTGATGATCGCGAGCCTGTCTAAGCTGCTGGGGGTCGACCCAGGCTTCAATCCGAAGAACGTGCTCGCGATGGAGATGTCGCTACCGCAGGAAATCATCTATAACGGTCCCCCCGATCATCCCCAGTTTTGTCGTGAACTGGACCAGCACGTGAGTGCAATTCCGGGTGTGGAGGCTGTCGGGGCGGTGGCTCACCTTCCTCTGGAAGGAAACGCGGGCCGCAGTTTCAAGATCGAGGGCCGCCCCGACCCAGGTCCCGAGAATGAAGCGAATGCGGCGTACACGGTGGCCTGTCCAAATTATTTCCGTGCCCTGGGCGTTCCCATTCTTGAAGGGCGCGAGTTTACTCATCAGGACGCGCTCGGAGCGCAAGGCGTAATCGTTATCAATCAATCGATGGCGAGGAAGTATTGGCCAAAAGAAGATCCCGTGGGAAAAGTCATTCGCCAAGGTGGCGCGCGCCTAACGATCGTGGGCGTTGCCGCCGACGTGCACCACTGGGGGCTCAATGAGGCTGCTCATCCGCAGTTCTTCCGGCCGTACACGCAGGCGGGATGGCCGGTAATGAGTGTTGTCGTTCGTACGACTGGTTCCTCGCCGACGTATGTAGCTGCCATCAAGAAGGCTCTGACAGAAGTCGAACCGGATCGTCCGATCTCAGGAGTGGAGTCCATGCAGGAAGTCGTCGAAGACTCGCTAGGTTCGAAACGGTTTCCTGCGCTATTGCTGGCTGGTTTCGCGGCTCTTGCTCTCGCGCTGTCGGCAGTCGGAATCGTCGGAGTGGTCAGCTATACCGTCGCCCAGCGTACTCAGGAAATCGGAATTCGCATGGCCCTTGGTGCTTGCCGTGTTGACGTCTTAAAACTCATCTTGGGAGGTAGCATGGCGTGGGTCGTTGGCGGAATCGTTGTCGGGATCGTAGCGTCTCTCGGCATTACCCGATTGCTCGGAACGTTACTGTATGGCGTTAGTCCGGGAAATCCTTTCGTGCTTGGAACTGTTTCTTTGATTCTCGCCTTTGTTGCATTAGTCGCCAGCTATGTGCCGGCTCGTCGCGCGGCCAGAGTCGACCCCATGGTGGCCCTGCGGTACGAATAGATGGTGGAGAACCTATGACCGGACTCATTCAAGATTTCAAATACGGACTGAGACAGCTGCACAAAAACATCGGTTTCACCGCTGTCGCCGCCTTCACTCTGGCGCTTGGAATTGGAGCGAACACGGCCATCTTCAGTTTGGTCAGCGGTATTCTGCTTCGGCCGCTGCCTTATCCGCAGCCGAAGGAGTTGGTCAGCATTACCGGAACCTATCCCAAGGGCGCATTCGTTGCGATGCGTGAGCAAATTCACAGCATGGATGTAGCCTCCTACGCTGAAGGACACGAATTCAATCTGACGCATGTTGGCGACCCTGTGCGGCTCACGGGGACGTCGGTCTCCGCAGAGCTCATGTCCGTGCTGGGCACACGCGCTGAACTCGGCCGCACCTTCTCTACTGGCGAGGATGCTCCGGGCCTGGACAATTATGTGATTCTCAGCCACGATCTTTGGGAGCAACGATTCGGAAAAGACGCTGGGATCATCGGGCGGGCAATCGATCTGGAAGGTGTCAGTCGCCAGGTTGTCGGAGTCATGCCTGCCGACTTTCACTTTCCCTCTACGAAAACACAACTCTGGGTTCCGTTGCACAACGAGCCCCACAATCCGGCCACCTACTGGGCCGGCGATTTCATGCCTGTAATTGGAAGGCTTCGGCCCGGGACAACGATGGCGCAAGCAGGCGCCGAGATTCGACTGTTTCAATCTCACGTATTCTCGCTGTTTCCGTGGAAAATGCCTACCGCCTGGAATGCGGATGTAACCGTCATTGAATTGCGCAACGGCATCGTGGCCGAAGTTCGCACCAGGTTGCTTCTCCTGTTAGGCGCGGTTGGTCTCGTTTTGCTGATTGCGTGTGCCAATGTTGCGAACCTTACATTGTCCCGTGCAGCGGCCCGTGAGAAAGAGATGGGGATTCGTTCCGCGCTGGGGGCGGCTCCCCGCCGTATCGCAAGGCAACTGCTGACCGAAAGCGTCTCGCTATCCACAGTCGGCGCGATTCTCGGGTTTGTGATGGCTGCGTTCGGACTTACAGCGCTTAAATCGCTTCTTCCGGCCGACACCCCGCGGCTGATGGATGTTCAACTGGACTGGCGAGTTCTGATGTTCACCTTGCTGCTGGCGATTCTTACTGGACTTGCTTTCGGAATCGCGCCGGCGCTGCAGTCGTCTCGCTCGGCGTTGTCGGAATCCCTGAATGCGGCGGGCCGCGGAGCTTCTGTCTCGGTGTCGCGGCGGCTGCGCGGATCGCTTGCGATTGCCGAAGTTGCGCTCTCGGTCATGCTAGTGATTGCAGCAGGGCTGCTGATCCGGAGCTTTCAGGTGCTATCGCACGTGAATACCGGCTTCCGCCCGGAGCAGATGCTTACGGCGCGGATCACGCCGGACGAATCTTTTTGCAACGATCCCGAGCGTTGCCTGGCGTTCTACCGTGATCTGCTGGATCGAACGCATTCGTTCCCAGGAATCACTGGCGCAGCTTTGGTCAATACGCTTCCACTCAGCGGACGAGTCACCAAGCGATCCTTTGATTTGGAGAACTTCTCGACGTCATCGCCATCGCAGACGCAACCTCTCTTTTGGCTCGACATCGTTTCCCCTGATTATTTTCGCGTGATGGGAATCCCGCTAGTCTCCGGCCGCTGGTTCAACGAGAGTGACGCTGCCGGGGGTCCGCCGGTCGTTGTGGTGTCTGCCACGACTGCAAAACGATTCTGGACGGACGGAGATGTTGTCGGAAAACACGTTCGCTTTGTCGGGGAAAAAGACTGGCGCACCGTAGTCGGAGTTGTCGCGGATGTGCGCGCTTACGATCTCCAGCATAACGAGCCCGATTTCATGAAGGGAACTGCCTACGTTCCTTACGCCGCGACGGCTACTCTCGAGGACGGGCGCGTCCCGGCCGAGATGACGATCGCTGTTAGGACCGCTCCTGACAATCCCGACGCTGCGAGTCTGCTGCATAACATTGTTGCGGGTTCGGCGCCGAACATTCCGGTCAGCGAGGTTCGAACCATGCGGGCCGTCGTGTCCGAAGCCACTTCATCTCCCGCTGCCACCACGTTGTTGTTTGGCGCTTTCGCGGCGGTGGCTCTCGTGTTGGGAATTGTCGGCGTGTACGGCGTACTTTCCTATCTCGTATCGAGGCGTCGACGGGAGATGGGAGTTCGGATGGCGCTGGGTGCGCAACGCAGTGATGTGCTGTGGCTTGTGATCAAGGAAGGAGCGAAATTTTCCGCGACCGGGATTGCGCTGGGATTGGCTGGTGCATTCTCGCTGGGAAGGCTATTGTCCAGCCAACTCTACGGGATCAGTCCACTCGATCCCGTCACCTATATCACTGTTGCCATTGTCGTGGCCGTCGTGTCGTTGGCTGCGTGTCTGATACCGGCCCGACGGGCGATGGCAATCGATCCGCTGATCGCAATTCGGTACGACTAGGACTAACGCGATGACTAGCCTCATGCTGAACATCCGATATGCCCTGCGCCAGTTGCGGAAGAATCCCGCCTTTACCGCAGTTGCCATCATCACGCTGGCGCTCGGCATTGGCGCCAACACTGCCGTGTTCAGCGTTGTGGACGCCGTCATGCTGCGCCCTCTGCCTTACGATCATCCGGAACGCCTTGTTGAAGTACAGTCGATCAGGTTGAAGAATCCAATCGGGAATGCCGTATGCTACCCGGATTTCTTCGACTGGCGAGCGCAGAACCACACGCTCGATCATCTGGTCTCGTATCACGACAACGAGTTCACGCTGACCGGGTTGGATCGTCCGGTACAACTTGATGGCGAGATTGTGTCCTGGGATCTTCTGCCGGCTCTTGGCGTTCGGCCAGAACTCGGTCGCGGATTCACGCAAGACGAGGAGAAAACAGGCACTCGAGTCATTTTGATCAGTCATGCGCTGTGGGCATCGCAGTTTGGCAGCGATAAATCCATTGTCGGTCGTGCCGTCCGCCTCAGCGGCGAACTATACACGGTGGTCGGCGTCATGCCATCGTGGTTTCGTTTCCCGATCACGCGGCCAACGAACAGCCTTTGGACCACGCTCGCGGTGGACGACGATCCCACCGATCCCCACTCCAACGTAAGAAATCGAGGCTCGCATTTCCTGGATGTGTTCGGCAGATTGAAGCCAGGAAGCAGCCTGGCGCAGGCGAACCAGGATCTGAAGGCGATCGCTGCCAACCTTTTGAAGCAATTCCCGGATACGAATACGAAACACGAATCCGCCAGGGTCATCAAGGAGATCGATTCCGTGCTGGGTGACACCCGGATGGCTCTTCTTATTGTGCTCGGATCGGTCGCACTAGTTCTGCTGATTGCCTGCGGAAATATTGCCAACCTGTTGCTGGCCCGCGTACGTGAGCGGCAGCGAGAGATTGCTTTGCGCTCTGCCCTCGGCGCGGGAAGGCGCCGGATCGTCGGTCAATTGCTGGCCGAGAGTCTTGTGCTGAGCATCTGTGGCGGTTTGGCCGGTTGCGGCCTCGCCTATCTGGGGACGCCAGTCATCCTCGCCTTGATTGGAGACAGCGTTCCGCGCGCTGCCAACGCCGGCGTCGACGTGCGCATGCTTTTATTCGCCATTGCGTTGTCGCTGGTGACTGGAATTTTGTTCGGTGTCGTACCCGCTCTCATCGGATCACGAACCGACCTGGTCTCAACTCTGAAAGAAGGCGGACGCAGCGAAGTGTTCGGGCGGGATTGGCTGCGCTCGTCGCTGGTTGTAGGACAGGTTGCATTAGGATTGCTTCTCACTGCCGCTGCAGCTCTGCTCATCACCAGTTTTTCTAAACTCTTGCGCGCGGACGACGGCTTCAATCCCGATCACTTGACCACGATGTTCTTTGAAACGCCGGATGCTCGATATAAGGAAAACCGAGGTCAGTTCTATCGCGAGTACTTCGAAAAGGTCCGGGCGATTCCGGGAGTTCAGTCGGCAGGGGGCGTACTGATACTTCCCATGTCCGACAATCGGGCGGTCATTAGCTTTGAGGATCCAGCGCATCCCGTACCTGATGGACAAGAGCCCGGTGCGGATTTCAGTTCGGTGACGCCAGACTATTTTCGGACCATGCAAATTCCGCTGCTTGCGGGCCGCGACTTTTCTGAACGAGACGATATGAAAGCTTCGCGGGTAATGATTGTGAATCAGGCTTTCGCAGACAAGTTCTTTCCCGGCCAGAATGTGCTGGGAAAAAAGTTGAAGCCGGGCGCGGGCGAGGGAACGCCCGGGGGGCCGCCATTGCGCGAGATTGTCGGGGTTGTAGGGACAATCCGGTTGGGCGCGCTCGACCGGGAACTGAATCCCGCCATGTACCTGCCATCAGCACAATTGAACACCTGGTGTTGCCTGTATTCAGTCGTGAGAACGTCGCTCGATCAAACAAGCCTCTCCGCCAGTGTTCAACGCATCGTCTCGGAGATGGATAAGGATATTCCTTTAACCCGCGTTCGCACGATGCGGGAGCTGCTATTCGCACAGCTTTCCCAGCCACGCTTCGCGATGGTGCTGCTCGGGTCTTTTGCTGGCTTGGCCATCATTCTCACGATCGTCGGCTTGTATGGAGTGATGACGTACTCGGTTTCGCGGCGCACGCGAGAGATCGGTGTCCGCATGGCCCTTGGCGCTCAGCGGTCCTCGGTTCTAAACATGATTCTCCGCGACGCCGTCATTTTGGTCACTGCCGGCATCGTGATAGGAGCCGTTTCAGCTTTGGTATCGGCATCGATCCTGCGCAGTATGCTCTACGGGATCGAACCGCGGGATCCTGTTGTGATGGCTACGGTCTGTGCTGCGGTTGCAGTAGTCGGCCTGGCGGCCGCCTACCTGCCGGCGCGGCGTGCCGCGAAGGTCGATCCCATGGTCGCGCTGCGCTACGAATGAAATCTTGAGTTGGAGATCAAAATGATTCAGCTGAAAAATCTGGAACGCAGTTACAAAACTCCCGCCGGTCAGACATGGGTATTGCGGCGTGTCAACCTCGAGATTCGCGAAGGCGAGTTCATTACCATCATGGGACCATCGGGAGCCGGGAAGTCTTCCTTGCTGAACGTGCTAGCCCTACTCGACGATGCCTGGGAGGGTGAGTATTGGTTTCGCGACCAGGCGATTCACGAGTTGAAGCGCAAGCAGCGCGCGGAGGTAGCGAAGCGAAACGTCGGCATGGTTTTTCAGAGCTATCACCTGCTCGATGACCTGACCGTACAGGAGAATATCGACCTCCCGCTTTCTTATAAAGACATCCCGCGGAAGGAGAGGCAGGGCCTGGTCGCGGATACCCTGGATCGCTTTCAGATCGTAGGGAAGAAGGATTTGTATCCTAGCCAGCTTTCCGGAGGTCAGCAGCAGCTGGTTGGAATTGCGCGAGCTGTCATCCACAAGCCGTCGTTGTTGCTGGCCGATGAGCCGACAGGAAATCTTCATTCCACGCAAGCAAAGGAAATCATGGAACTCTTTCGAGACTTGAATCAACAGGGCACAACCATCGTGCAGGTCACGCACTCCGAGGTGAATGCCTCCTACGGGAGCCGCACGATTCAGCTCCGCGATGGATGGATGGTGGCAGACACCGCGAATGCTGACCTCAAGCAGCCAGTGGAGGTCAGCGCATCGTGACTTCGTTTCCAGGGATCAAGTTTCTCTCGGCTATCACAACCGTGCCTTTGTTCGCCCTCGGACTGTTCGGGCAAGCTGATTCGCCTTCGGCCGTGAAGGCAAGTGAGTCCCGGCCTTCGACCACGCTCAACCTTGAGATGCCGAGATCGAAGAACCCCTTAAGTGCTTATACGCCAGATTCGGTTCCCGAGCCGGTGCTCTCGAATTCAGCACGCATCGATCAATTAGTTCGCGAAGGCAAGCTGTACGTCTCTCTAAAGGATGCAATCGATCTGGCACTCGAAAACAATCTGGATCTCGCGATTGCCCGCTATAACCTTCCGATCGCCAATACCGATATCCTGCGCACGCAAGCCGGAGGATTCTTCCGCGGTGTCAACACCGGTGTGGTGCAGGGAACTCCGGGTGGGGGCGTCGGCGGTTTCGGCACAGGTGCGCCCGGAGCTGGAGCCGGCGGCACGACTAGCGGTGCCGGTGGCGCCGGCGCCGGCGCATCAGGCTTGGTCCAATCCACTTTAGGCGCTGGAACCGCGGTGTCGTCGTACGATCCTGCGATTGTCGCCTCAATCGGCGCCGAACACCAAACTACGCCGCTGGCGAATCTGCAGATCTACAACGTGCCCTCTCTACAACTGAATACGGGTCAGGCCACGA
>Ga0335084_10003246_pt1 | contig 15830 bp, 12 predicted proteins | sample Lox_Sample_44_FD_206721 | JGI IMG/M metagenome (GOLD analysis project Ga0335084, IMG submission 206721) | Soil microbial communities from Loxahatchee National Wildlife Refuge, Florida, United States - Lox_Sample_4.4 | ecosystem: Environmental > Terrestrial > Soil > Wetlands | place: USA... | reverse complement strand
GTGGGTGACGCCCGCCATGGCCAGGGCGCGCGGGCCCGATTCCTTGGCAGCCATCTCGGTGAGATCGCGCCGGCCGGCAGCAGTGTGACAGAGCGATTCCGCCCCACCCAGGATGCGCACCGCGCGCTTCGGCAAATCGCGCGCTCGCTCAGCGCCGACCACCACCACCGCCCCACCGCCGTCGCTGATGATGCAGCAATCGAGCAGGTGGAGCGGCGAGGAGACGACGCGCGAGGCGAGCACGTCGTCGACGGTGATCGGATCGCGATACTTCGCGGCCGGGTTCATCGCCGCGTGACGGCGGGCGGTGACGGCGATCTCGGCGAGCTGCTCGGAGCGGGTGCCGAACTCGTGCATGTGACGCTGCGCGCAGAGCGCGTAGGCGTTGAGGACGGTGGGTCCGAAGGGCACCTCGAACTGGTCCGGTGGATCGCCGCTCGTCAGGCCACCGGTACCGACGGCGAAACGGTCCGATGACGCCGTGCTGCCGTACACGATCAGCGCCACCTCGCACAGCCCCGCGGCGATCGCCGCGGCGGCGTGGAGCACGTGGGCGACGAAGGATGACCCGCCGATGTTGGTCGAGTCGTGGAAGCGCGGCGTCAAGTTCAGGTGCTCGGCGAGCGTCATGATGCCGATCGGCCCGACGCCGGCGGTCAGGAATCCATCCACGTCCCGGATGGTCAGCCCCGCGTCGGCGAGCGCGCCGCGGGCGCTCTCGGCGCAGATCTGGTACTGGGTCTTGTCCGGCGCCCAACGCGTCGGATGCTCGTAGACCCCGGCGATGACGGCGCGGTCGAAGGCGCTCATCGCGGCAACCCGGAGAGGAAGCCGTCGACGGCGCGGTTGAACGCGTCCGGCTGCTCGCTGGTCAGCATGTGGCCGGCGTCGTCGACGACCACCAGCTGGGCACCGGCGATGCGCCGGCTGAGGTCTTCCGCTGCATCGGGTGGAGCGAAGTGGTCGTCGCGGCCGGTGATCACCAGGGTCGGCAGTGCGAGCGCACCGAGGCGGGCCGTGAAGTCGAGCCCGTTGCACGCCAGCATGTCCGTATACCGCACGCGCGGATCGGTCTTGACCTGCTCGGTGAAGCATTCGCGCATCACGGCGAAATCCGCCTTCGGCGAGAAGAGCGCGGTCGAAAATGGCTGCGTCGCCCGGCCCATGGTCACGTCGCGCCAGGTGTCGAGGCTGGCCTGCGGCAGGGCAAAACGCGCCGGGGTGGCGACCAGCACCAGCGCGCGCACGCGCTCGGGGTGCGCCAGCGCGAAGGCGAGCGCCACCGCGCCACCGAGCGCGCGGCCGACCAGCACACACGGCCGCAGGGCGAGCGCGCGTGCCAGCGCCGCGGTGAAGCGGACGTGGGCGTCGACGTCGGGCAGCCCGGCGATGCTGCCGGAGCGCCCGTGCCCCGGGAAATCGATCGCCAGCGCCGAATGGCGCGTCTCGAGGTGCGCCAGTTGCCGGTGCCAGGTGTGGCCGTTCGAACCGGCGCCGTGCAGGAAGAGGAGGAGCTCGCCCTGATCGAGTGCGGGCGTTATGTCGGGCAGCGTGGACGGCCCGGTGTGGAAGTAGTTGGTCGCGACGCCTTCGACGGCGACATACTTGGAGAACATGCGGCGGTGCTGGCGGTTAAACGCGGCGAGGCCATGATCTGTCAAGACGCGCCCCGCGGGCACGGGAGCCAGGCGTCTCGCCTGCGGCGCCTCAGGAGTCGCCGCGGCGGCGCCCCGGAGCGCCCGCCCGCGGCCGCGGCGGCCGCCGCCCTTCGTCTCGCGCGGGCCCGCGTGGTACGACGCGTCCCACATGCAACGCCTGCGGATCGGCCTCGTTGGCGCCGGGTTGATTGGCGGGGCGCACTCCGCAGTGCTGCGCACGATCGCCGACGCGATGCCGGAGCAGCTCGAGCTCACTGCCGTCGCCGATCCGTCCGCCGAGCATCGCCAGCTGTTCACCAGCCTGTATGGATACCGCCACGCCTGTGCCGACACCCGCGAGTTGCTCGACCGCGCCGACGTCGATGCGGTCTTCGTCTGCACCCCGACCGCCTTCCACGCCGAGCTGGTGCACGCGGCGGCGGCCGCCGGCAAGCATCTCTTCTGTGAAAAGCCGCTGGCGATGTCGCACACAGAGGCACGCGGCATGCTCGAGGCCGTCCGGCGCGCTGGCGTCAAGGCGCAGATCGGCCTGGTGCTCCGCTTCTCCGCGATCTACACGGTCATGCGCGATCTGGTGCGCGCGGCGGTCGTGGGTGAGCCCATCGCCGTGGTTTTCCGCGACGACCAGGTGTTCCCGATCCGCGGCGTCCACCACACGGCGTGGCGGAAGGACCGCCGCCTGAGCGCCGGCGGGACGCTGATCGAGCACGGCGTGCATGATCTCGACCTGCTCACCTGGTTCTTCGGGCCGATCGCCCGCCTGCGCGCCTGGCTGCAGAATCGCACCGGGCACCCCGGCATCGAGGACTACGTTGCGGTCGAGCTGGAGTTCGCCAGCGGGCTGCGGGCCCAGCTGCTCAACCTCTGGCACGACATGATCCAACGTCCTTCGAACCGGCGCTTGGAGATCTTCTGCCGGCGCGGGTTCTACGCCAGCGACCACGACATGGTGGGCGACGTCGTCGTCCAGGTCGGCGACGGTGAGGAGTCCCGCCTGAGCGCCGGCCAGGTGCTGGAGCGGTTCGAGGCGCTGCTCGGCCGCGCCGACACGCGTTTCCGTGATTGGTACGCCGTGCCCTACCTGCTGCAGGATCTGGAGTTCGTCGAGGCGCTGCTGGCGGAGCGCGACCCGATGCCTGGGCTCGAGGTCGGCGTCGAGGCGCAGCGCCTCGCCGAGGCCGTGTATCGCGCCGCCGAGACCGGGGAAGAGGTCGAGGTCGGTCCCCCGCCCTGACCGGCCCGTGCGCGGGAAACGGGTCGCTTCATATCCAGTCCAGCAGCATGGCGACACCGATCAGCACGAACGCCGCCGCGGCTACCTTGCGTACGACCGCCATCGGAACGACCTCGGACAGCCCGGCACCGACAACGACGCCGAGGGCGCTGACGGCGGTGAGCGCCACACTGGCACCGATGAACACGCCGAGCGGCTTCTGCGACGACGCGCTCATCGTCATCGTCGCGATCTGCGTCTTGTCGCCGAGCTCGGCGAGAAAGATGACACCGAAGGTGGTCGCGATCAGCTTCCAATCCATTCCAGGCTCCCGGGTAGGAATCGGCGGCGCGTTCCTACGCTAGCTCGACGACCACGCCCTCGGCGGGGCCGAGGTCGAGAGCCCGAGCGACGGCGCCGGTCCGCGCAGGGTGGGTGGCGAGCACGACCCGGCCGGCCGGCGCTTCGACCGTGCACGGCTGGTCGGCGAAGTTGAGCGCGACGAGCAGGCGCTGGGCCGGGTGCTCGCGCAGATAGACGAAGGTATTGGGCGGCCCGTCGAGCGCCCGATAGCCCCCCTGCGCCAGCGCCGGCGATGCTTTCCGGTACCAGATCACGCGACGGTAGAAGGCCAGCAGGGAAGCCGGATCGCCACGCTGCCGAGCGACGTTGACCGCAGCCGAGGTCGGCGCCACGGGGAGCCAGGGCTCGGCGGCCCGGCTGAACCCGGCGTGGCGCGAGGCGTCCCACTGCATTGGTGTGCGCTCGGGATCGCGGCCGAGCGATGGAAAGCGCTTGCCGACGGGATCGCACACGCGCACAGGTGGGATGTCGACGTCCTGCATACCGAGCTCCTCGCCGTAGTACAGGAAGGGCGTCCCGCGCAGCGTCAGCAGCATGAGCGCGGCGACGCGAGCGCGCGCGTCGCCGTGCCGTGCATCGTCGAACCGCGAGCGATGACGGGGCGCGTCGTGGCTGGAGAGGACGTAGGTCGGCTGGGCGCCGGCCGGGAGGAGGGCCTCCGCCTCGTCGACGCGGCGGCGGAAGGCCGCGGCCTCCCACGGACTCCACAGGAAGCTGAAGTTGAAAGCGAGGTGCAGCTCGTCGAGCGTCGCGCCGTAGTACGGCGCGACGCTGCTCACGTCGAGCAGGTACACCTCGCCGACCATCATGCGCTCGCCAGCGCGGTCGAGAAGCCGCCGCCAGCCGCGGATGACGTCGTGGACCTCGGGTCGATCGTGGTCGTAGAGATGCTGCTGGCCGAAGTAGTCGCGCACTGGATGCGGGTCTCGTTCGTCCGGCGGCGGGTTGTCGCGCAGCGCGGCGTCCTTGACCAGCTTGTGCACGACGTCGATCCGAAAACCGTCGACGCCGCGATCGAGCCAGAAGCGCAGCACGTCCTCCATCGCCGACGCCACGGCGGGCTGGCGATAGTTGAGGTCCGGCTGCTCGGCGAGGAACGAATGCAGATAGTACTGACCGGTCGCCGGGTCGAGCGTCCACGCCGGTCCGCCGAAGCTGCTCACCCAGTTGTTCGGCGGACCGCCGCCCGGCGCCGGGTCGCGCCAGATGTACCAGTCGCGCTTGGGCGACGTCGCCGACGCGCGCGACTCCCGGAACCATGCATGCTGGTGCGAGGTGTGGTTCGGCACCAGATCCAGCACGATGCGGAGGTTGCGGCGATGGGCCTGGTCGATCAAGCGGTCGAGGTCGCCGAGCGTACCGAAGCACGGGTCGACGGCGGTATAGTCGCTCACATCGTAGCCGAAGTCGTACATCGGCGACGGATTGATCGGGGTCAGCCAGAGCGCGTCGACGCCCAGCGAGCCCGGCGTGCCATCGTTCAGATAGTCGAGCCGCTCGATGATGCCGGCGAGGTCGCCCACCCCGTCGCCGTTCGAGTCCTGGAAGCTGCGGACGTAGATCTCGTAGAAGACCGCCGTCCGCCACCAGGGGAGTCCACCGTTCACAGTCGAGAGTCGGGCGTCGTCGCTCACCGGAGTGTCTCAGGCGCCGTACCGCTCCACGCACTCCTTGAAGACGCGGTGCCAGTTGGCGACCGTGCCGAGCTGCTTCAGGTACGAATCGAGCCCGATCAGCGCGCGGGCGAGGAAGACGCGGTGGCCGGGCGCCTTGAACAGGCGGTTCTCGAAGCCGATCGTCGCGACCTCCATGCCGCGTTCGAGCGAGACGTACTGGCGCGGGTCGTAGGGCTTGTCGACCAGCACGGGCTCGAAGATCACGTCCATGATCTTGATCATCGGCGTGGGATCGTCGCCCGCATCGAGAAAGCCGAGGCGAACGAAGCACTCGCCCATCGCCGGGCGGTCACGCCGCAGAATGGCGGCGGCGAGGCGGTGGTACGCGCTGCGGATGTTCTCGGGGAAGATGCGGATGCTGCCGAAGTCGAGGATCGCCAGCTTCGGGTGGTAGGTGACCAGATAGTTGCCGGGATGCGGGTCGGTGTGCAGGGTGCCGAACTCGAAGATCTGGCGCCAGACGACGCGGAAGTACTTGAGCGCCACCCAGTCCTTGACCTCCTGATCGATGCCGGGCTTGAGGATGTCGGCGAACGGATAGCCCTCGAGGCGACTCATCGTCAGCACCCGGCGCGACGAGACCTCGGGGTACACGGCGGGAATCATGACCTCCGGGTCGTCGCGGAACATCTTCTGGAACAGCGCGATGTTCTTCGCCTCGTTGATGTAGTCGAGCTCCTCGTGCAGGCGTTCCTCGAGCTCCTGGTAGACCTCGCTCTGATCGATGTTCTGCCGCATCACGTCGCGGCCGATGAGGGTGAACACCTGCAGCAGGGCTTTGACGTTGCGCAGGTCCTGCTGGACCGTCTCCTCGACGCCGGGGTACTGGACCTTGACCACCACCTCTTCGCCGCTCTTCAGCACCGCGCGGTGCACCTGGCCGAGCGAGGCGGCGGCAAACGCCTCTTCGTCGAACGTCTTGAAGAGCCGCTCCGGCTCCTTGCCGAGCTCGCGTTTGACCTGGGCGCGGATCTCGTCGTAGCCCATCGGCGGCACCTGCGACTGCACCACCGACAGCACCTTGAGGGCCTCGGCCGGCAGAATGTCGTCGCGCATGGACAACATCTGCACAAGCTTCATGAACGCACCCTTGAGCTCCTTGGAGCTCTCGACGATGCGCATGGCGTTGCGGATGTGGGTGTCGAGCAGCGACTGCTGGCGGCGGTCCGCGGAGCGGAACGGGCTCTTCAGCGCCTCCCAGATGTAACTCGAGCCAACCGAGGTCGCCAGCTCGCCGACCTTGAACACGCGCTTGGCGCGGCCGCGCGCGAGCGGAGCGGATTGCCTGGATCGATTCGAGTCAGCCATGCGATCGTTCGGCGTTCGACGTGTGGCGTTCGGCGCCCACTCTGCTCGTCGGGCACGCGCTGCCTACCCATACATATAACATTCAGGCACACCGCCGACAGAACGCCGAACGCCAAACGCCGAACGTGGACCGAGCCGGTCAGCCTCGATTGATCATCGCCGCCGCCACGCCGGCGCCGAACCCGTTGTCGATGTTCACCACCGTCACGCCCGCCGCACACGAGTTGAGCATGGCGAGGAGGGCGGCGAGGCCCCCAAAGCTCGCCCCATAGCCCACGCTGGTCGGCACGGCGATGAGCGGCTTGTCCACCAAGCCTCCGACGACACTGGGCAGCGCGCCCTCCATCCCCGCCACGACCACCAGCACGCTGGCCTCGCGCAAGCGCTCGTGGTGCGCGAACAGACGGTGGATGCCCGCCACACCGACGTCGTAGACGCGCTCGACGCGTTGTCCCATGAACTCGGCGGTCAGCGCAGCCTCTTCGGCGACCGGCAGGTCGGACGTGCCAGCGGCGGCGATCAGGATCGTGCCCCGTCCGCCGGCGGGCGACTCGGCGCCGCGCCAGAAGGCCAGTCGGGCGTCGGGCACCCAGGCCAACTCGGGAATGGCACTGGTGACCTGCCCGGCGGCCTCGGCGCTGAGGCGTGTGATCAGCACGCTCTGGCCGCTGTCGCGCAGCCGGCGGGCGATCGCCACGATCTGGTCGGCGGTCTTGCCGGTGCCGAGCACCACTTCCGGTAATCCGCCGCGCAGCGCGCGGTGGTGGTCGACCTTGGCAAAGCCGAGGTCCTCGAAAGGCAGCCGCTTGACCTGCTCGAAGGCGTCCGCGGCCGCCAGCTCGCCCCGGGCCACTCGCTCGAGGATGCGGCGCAGATGATCGGGCGTCACCCTGGCCTCCGCGCGAAATGGTCGTGGCCGGTGGCGCTCAGCGACACGGCCGCACCCGTTGCCCCGACCACCTGCAAACCGTCGCGCGCCGGGCGACACTCACCGATACACGTGAACGGACAGCCGAACCGCGTCGCAAGGCGCTCGACGCGACGGCGATGGCGCGCCGGAACGGCACAGAGCAACTCGTAGTCCTCGCCCCCGGTGAGCGCAAGCGAGACGCCGGCGCGGTGCACGCGCGGCGAGCACGGCACGCGCTCCAGCACGACGCGCGCACCGACCCGGCTGGCGGCGCAGAGGTGCCCGAGATCGGCGACCAGGCCGTCACTCACGTCGATCATCGCGCTCGCCCACCCGCACCGCGCCAAGAGCGCGCCGGCGCGCAGGCGCAGCGGCGGGGTGCGAAAGCGCCGCACCGCCGGCCCGCCGGCGGTGCGATCGCGCGCGAGCGCGCGCACCCCGAGCGCCGCCTCGCCGAGCGCGCCGGTGACATAGAGCAGATCGCCGGGACGTGCGCCGCTCCGGGTCAGCGGGCGGCGCGGTGCCACGCCGACCAACGCGACGGTCACCGACAGCTCACGGGCGCGCGACAGATTGCCCCCGACCAGGCTCGCGCCGACGCCGGCGGCCGCGGCGGCGATGCCGCGGCAGATTGCGGACAGATCGGCGCTCGGCGCCTGCGGCGGGGCGGCGAGGTGGACGACGCACCAGCGCGGCGCGCCGCCCATCGCGGCGATGTCGCTGGCGTTGACCAGGAAGGCCTTGCGGCCGAGTTGGCGTGGGGTCAGCCAGCCGGCGCGGAAGTGGACGCGTTCGACGAGCGCGTCGACGGTGAACAGCAAGCGCGCCGCGTCGCTCTGCACCACGGCGCAGTCATCGCCCGGTCCGAGGATCACCCCGCGTCCGTCCCGCAGCGTCGGCAGGAGCCGCGCCAGGAAGCCGAACTCGCCGACCTCGGCGATGGTGCGTGCCCGGCGGCTCATCGCGGAAACGCGTCGCCGTCCTCGCCCGGCGGACGGCACCTGGACGCGCTACCGTGCCGCCGCCGGCCCGACCATCGGCACGGGCGGGGGCGCCGGCGCAACGACTGGATGGCTCGGGACGATCTCGCTGATCGTTCCGCCGGCGACGCGGAGGAGGAAGAGTTGGCGCTGAACGCCTTGCGGGCCAACGGCGACCGCGCCGGCCGCGCCGTCGACGGTGTGCGGTGCGTGGAGGGCCGTGATCATCTGCCCGCGGCTGCGCACGCCGCTCTGCAGGGCGGTCGCGACCAGCTTGGCGGCATCGTACGCCTGCGCTTCCAGGATCTCCGGCGTCGCGTTGAATGCCGTCTTGTACGCGGCGACGAAATCCTGGGTCGCCCGTCGCTGACTGCTGGGGAAGAACCCGTCGACGAACACCGCGCCATCGATGGCGTCGGCTGCCGGGCCGAGCACCGCCGGGTCGTTCCAGCCATTGCTGCCGAGCAGGACGACCGCCGGCTGTGCGTGGCGCAGCTGGGTGGCGAGCGGGATGGCGGTCTGGGCGAAATCGGGGATGAAGACCGCCTGGAGGCCGTCGCCTTTGACCCACTTGTCGACGCTGAGGAGCTCGACCGAAAATTCCGTCTGGCTGGAGTCGTAGGTGATGGAACCCACGATCTGGCCGGCGCGCTGCTCGACCTGCTGCCGAAAGGCTTGCGAGAGCGAGATGCCGTACGGGTCGTTCGGGTACAGGATCCCGAACTTGCGCAGCCCCTGCGTGCCGGCCGCGTACTCGGCGAGGGCCGCGGCCTGGCGCTCGGCGGTCATGATGGGCTGGACGACCCAGCGGCCGCTGATGCCTTCCTGCTGCGACAGCACGACGAGCGGCAGACCGGCGTGCTCGGCCCGCGGGGCGACCGTTTCGGCGACCTTGCTGCGCAGCGGGCCGATCACCGCGCCGATGCTCGGGTCGGCGGTCAGCTCGTCGATCGCTGCGCGCCCCGCCTGCGGCTCGCCCTTGTCGTCGCGCACGACCAGAACGCCCGCCTGCGCACCGAACGCGAGCTTGATGCCGTTGAGCGAGCGCTGACCGTAGGTCGCGTACTGGCCGCTCAAGGGCAGCAGGACCCCGACGCGCGGCGGCGGGCCGCCGGTGTCGTCGCCGAGCGGTGGGACCGGCGCCTCGTCGCCCGGCCGCGGGCGCGGCGCGGGGACGGCGGCCGTGGTCGTCGCGGCGCTGGGCGTGCCGGGCGACTTCAGCCGCGCGTCGACCAGCGCCCGCATCTCGTCGGTGGTCAGCACGGTGCGCGCACGCGGCAGCGCGCTCGGGTCCATGCGGTCGAGCGCGTCCGCGATGTGCTGGCGCGCTTCGCGCTTCTCGTCGCCGTCGGCGATCTTCCACCCCTCCTCCCACCAGCGCAGGGCGCTGATCGGATTGCCGCGCGCCAGTTCCGCGTCGCCGCGCAGGAGGTCGACCTGCGACCACTGCTTGTCGGGTAGGCGCCGCTCCATGCGGTCGAGGACGGCGAGGCATTCGGTGTAGCGCCCCCGCCGGTACTCGGACATGGCGAGGCGGTAGTAGGCGCGTGGAACGAGCTCGTCGTATTCGTCGCTCGACTCGCTGTCGAGAAAGACCTCGTAGCCGCGTGCCGCCTTCTCGTAGTTGCCGAGGCGGAAGTTGTCCTCGGCCTGGCGAAACGGCAACGGCGCGTCCTCGAGCGGGATCGCGCGCCTGGTGCAGGCAGCGAGCCCGAGAACCAGGCAGACACCGGCAATCCGCGCCAGATGCCGACTCGCGGTGGAACGTGGAGACCGGCCAGCCGGCCAAGCGCAGAGCGCGGCCATCATGTCCTCGCCGTGCGGCCAGCCGTCGCTAGCCGAACATCTCCTTCACCTTGTCCAAGAACCCCTTCGAGATGGGGTGTACCTCTTCGCCGCTCAGGCGCGCAAACTCCTCCAGCAGCTCGCGCTGGCGAGGGCTGAGCTTCTTCGGCGTCTCGACGACGACGCGGGCCAACGCGTCCCCGTGGCCGTAGCCGCGGACGTCGGGAACGCCCTTGCCCTTGAGGCGGAAGATGCTGCCCGACTGGGTGCCGGCGGGAACCTTCATCTTCACTTTGCCGTGCGGGGTCGGCACATCGATCTCCGCCCCGAGCGCGGCGTGGGTGAAACCGACGGGAACCTCGCAGACGATGTCATTGCCCTCGCGGGTGAACAGCGGATGCTCGCGCACGTGGAGGACGACGTACAGGTCGCCCTCCGGACCGCCGTTCAGCCCCGCTTCGCCCTCGCCGCGCAGCTTCAGGCGCGAGCCGGTGTCGACGCCCGCGGGGATGCGGACGCTCAGCGCTTGTTGGGTGCGGACCGCGCCGGCACCGCTGCACTTCCGGCAGGGATCGCGCAGCACCGAACCGTGCCCCTGACACTGGCCGCAGGTCTTGGCGATGCTGAACAGACCCTGCTGGTACCGCAGCTGACCGCTGCCGCGACACGTACTGCAGGTCTCGCGTGGCGCGCCGTCTTTCGAGCCGCTGCCCTTGCAATCGCCGCACGGGGCGAGCCGCGGCACACGCAGCGTCTTCTCGGCCCCGAAGACGGCCTCTTCGAAGCTGATCTCGAGATCGTACCGCAGGTCCTCGCCGCGCCGCGTGCGGCTACGGCCGCGGCGCGAGCCGCCGAAGAAATCCCCGAAGATGTCGCCGAAGATGTCTTCGAAGCCGGCGGCAGAGAAGTCGAAGCCGCCGGCGCCGCCTTGTTCGAACGCGGCGTGGCCGAAGCGGTCGTACTGGGCGCGGCGCTCGGCGTCACCGAGGATCTGATAGGCCTCGGAGGCCTCCTTGAAACGCTCTTCGGCGTGTTTGTCACCCGGGTTGCGGTCGGGATGGCACTTCAGCGCGATCTTCCGGTAGGCCTTCTTGATCTCGTCGGCCCCAGCGCTGCGGCTGACGCCCAGCACTTCATAGTAGTCGCGCTTCGCTGCCACATGCACTCCACCGCGAGAATACAAAAGCCCCCCCTCTCAGTCGAGGGAGGGCTTTTGGCACATCACACCGTCGCCGTGGTTCGCGACGGCTACTCCTTGACCTCTTCGAAGTCGGCGTCGACGACATCGTCGCGGCCGCCCGGCTTGCCGCCGGCGGCGGCGCCTGGGTCGTGGCCCGCCGCTCCGTCGGTCGATGCACCGCCGCCCGACCGCGCGGCCTTGGCGTACATCGCCTCGGCCAGCTTGTGCTGCGCGGACGTGAGCCGTTCGAACGCGGCCTTGAGCTTTTCCGAGTCGCCGCCGTCGAGCACCTCCTTGGCCCCCTTCAGGGCTTCCTCGATGTTCGACTTCGCTGCCGCGTCGACTTCACCGCCGTGCTCGCCGAGGTTCTTCTCGGTTTGGTAGATGAGGCTGTCGAGCTGGTTGCGCGCCTCCACCGCCTCGCGCCGCTTGTGGTCCTCCGTGGCGTGCACCTCGGCATCCTTGACCATCTGCTTGATCTCGGCCTCCGACAGCCCGCTGGACGCGGTGATGCGGATCGACTGTTCCTTGCCCGTGCCGAGATCCTTGGCGTTGACGTGCACGATGCCGTTCGCGTCGATGTCGAACGACACCTCGACCTGCGGAATGCCGCGCGGTGCCGGGGGAATGCCGACGAGGTCGAACTGCCCGAGCAGCTTGTTGTCGGCCGCCATCTCGCGCTCGCCTTGAAAGACACGGATGGTCACCGCCTGCTGGTTGTCGGCGGCCGTAGAGAACACCTGGCTCTTCTTCGTCGGGATGGTGGTGTTCTTGTCGATCAGCTTGGTGAAGACACCGCCCAGCGTTTCGATGCCGAGCGACAGCGGTGTCACGTCGAGCAGCAACACATCCTTCACCTCGCCCTTCAACACCCCGGCCTGGATCGCCGCGCCGATCGCGACCACTTCATCGGGGTTCACGCCCTTGTTGGGCTCCTTGCCGAAGAGCTTTTTCACCCGCGTCTGGACGGCCGGCATGCGGGTCATGCCGCCGACGAGGATGACCTCGTCCACGTCGTTCGCGCTCAGCCCGGCATCCTTCAGCGCCGTGACGCACGGCCCCTCCAGACGGTCGAGCAAGTCCGCGCACAGCGCCTCGAGCTTGGCGCGCGTGAGCTTCATCGTCAGGTGCTTGGGTCCGCTCTGGTCGGCGGTGATGAAGGGCAGGTTGATGTCGGTTTCGCTGGCTGTCGACAGCTCGCACTTGGCCCGCTCGGCAGCCTCTTTGAGGCGCTGCAACGCCATGCGGTCCTTGCGGAGGTCGATGCCCTGATCCTTCTTGAACTCGTCCGCCAGGTAGTCGATGACACGCTGATCGAAGTCCTCGCCGCCCAGGAAGGTGTCGCCGTTGGTGGCCTTCACTTCAAAGACGCCATCGCCGAGCTCGAGGATGGAGATGTCGAACGTGCCGCCGCCGAGGTCGAAGACGGCAACCTTCTCGTCCTTCTTCTTGTCGAGCCCATAAGCGAGCGCGGCGGCGGTGGGCTCGTTGATGATGCGCAGCACGTTGAGCCCGGCGATGCGCCCGGCGTCCTTGGTCGCCTGACGCTGGCTGTCGTTGAAGTAGGCGGGGACAGTGATGACCGCCTCGCTGACCTTCTCGCCCAGATAGTCCTCGGCGGTCTGCTTCATCTTCTGCAGCACCATCGCCGAGACCTCCTGCGCACTGTGCTTCTTGCCGCGGGACTCGACCCACGCGTCGCCGTTGTCGGCCTTGATGATATGGTACGGGGCGACCTTCAGCGCCTTCTGCACCTCGGCGTCCTCGAAACGGCGGCCGATGAGGCGCTTGACCGCGAAGATGGTGTTCTCCGGGTTGGTGATCGCTTGGCGCCGGGCAATCTGCCCAACCAGTCGCTCCCCGGCATCGGTGAAGGCGACGACCGACGGGGTCGTCCGGCTGCCCTCGGAGTTCGGGATCACCTGCGGATCGCCGCCCTCCATGATGGCCACACACGAGTTCGTGGTACCGAGATCGATTCCGATCACTTTTGACATTGGAAGCTGTCTCCTTTGCGCCGGCACGAAGGCTGCACCACGGTGACCGGCCGCAGTCGGGAGTTAATCATCGTCTGGCGGGCTTTCAACCGGCGGTTTGGCGGAAACGCTGACCTTTGCGGCGCGGATCAGGCGGTCGTGCAGACTGTAGCCGGGCTCGAATTGCTGGACGATCTGGTTGGGCTGCCGGCGGGCGTCCGGCACCTGGGCGACCGCTTCGTGCTGAGAGGGGTCGAACGGTCCTTCGGCGGCCTCGATCCGGGTGATCCCATGCCGCTCGAGGACCTCGAGGGCGCTCTTCAGCACCAGTCGGACCCCTTCGAGCAGGGGCTGGCCATTCCCGCCCGCCGCGGCATGGTCGACGGCGCGCTCCAGGTTATCGATCACCGGTAGGAGGTCCCGCGCCAGAGGCTCCACCGCGAACCGCAGCGCCTCGCTCTTCTCCCGCTGCATGCGCTTTTTGAAGTTCTCGGTCTCGGCCCGTTCGCGCAGATAGAGGTCCCAATTGCGTGAGGCCTCCGCCGTCTTGTCAGCCAGCTGCTTGGTGAGCTGCTCGACGGTCGACTCAGGCCCCTCGGCTCCGCCGGCCGGTCCAACAGCCGGGTCCGAGCCCTTGGGGTCATCTGCGGCGGTCATGCGCGGTGCTGTCCTCTGGATCGCGGAGCCGTGGAGGGGCGCCGGGGAACGGGAACGTAAGCGCGGAAGCTCCCTTGTCAAGCAAATCAGAGGGTGTTTAGCTCTCGCTGGTGCCGGAATCGCGCAGCAGTCGCGCCATCGTTCTGCGATGGCGGGCCTACGGCGAGAGCGACAAGATCGCGACCTTGCTGACCGAGGAGTTCGGCAAGCTGACCGGGATCGCCAAGGGGGCCAAGAACTCCCGCCGGCGCTTCGCGAACTCGCTCGAACCGCTGGCCCGGGTGCGGGTCCGCTTCCGCCAGAAGCCGACTGCCAATCTCGCCTTCCTCGAGAGCGCCGAGCTGCTCACCTCGACGGCGGCGCTCAGCGACCCGCCACGGTTCGCCTATGCCAGCTATCTCGCCGAGCTCGCCGACCAGCTCACGCTCGAGGACGACCCGGTGCCGGGGCTCTATGCGCTGCTCGACGAGGCGCTGCAGGAGGTCGAGCGCGGCCCCGCAACCACCGCATTCCTGCGGGCCTTCGAGCTCCAGCTGCTCACCCGCGCCGGCTTCGAGCCGCAGCTCGAGTGCTGCGCGCGCTGTGAGCGGACCTGGGACAGCGGCGAGCCAGCGCATCTCAGCGTCAGCCACGGAACGCTGGCGTGCGGCCGCTGCCGCGGTCAGGACGCCGCCGTGGCGATCGACGCCGCCGTGCTGCCGCTGCTGGCGGATCTCAAGCGGATGCCGCTCGCGGCGTGCCGCGACCACGCGCTCGGTCCGCTGGCGCGCGACGCGGCACAGCTCACCGGCCGCCTGCTGGCGCTGCACCTCGCCAGACCGCTGCGCTCCGTGAAGCTCATCGAGCAGGTAGTCGGCGCGAGCTGACCCTCCGGCGCAGCGTGCCGCCGTCTGGGACTGCGCGGCGGTGCGAACGAGACTCCCCCGCCGCCCGCGGCAGCGTGCGCCCGCAGTCCACGGTCGGCGAACGGAGCGCCACCGATCGCGCGCCCGGGCCGTTGGGGCGGCCCAAACGGTTGCTTTCCGGCCGCCGCGTGCTAGGTCGGTCCCTTCGTTCACATGACCCAGGTGACCATGGACAAGATCGTGAACCTGGCCAAGCGCCGCGGGTTCACCTTCCAGTCGAGCGAGATCTACGGCGGTCTGGCGAGCTGTTGGGACTACGGACCGCTCGGCGTCGAGCTCAAGCGCAACGTGAAGAACGCGTGGTGGCGGGACATGGTACAGGCGCGGGACGACATCGTGGGCATCGATTGCTCGATCCTCATGCACCCGCGCGTCTGGGAGGCGTCCGGCCATCTGGCTGGGTTCAGCGACCCGCTGGTCGACTGCCGCGCCTGCAAGGCGCGCTTCCGCGCCGACCACCTGGCCAGCTCGCAGTGCCCGCTCAAGCCGAGCAAGACCGCGGGGCAATTCGAGAAGTGCGATCTGACCGAGGCGCGTCAGTTCAACCTCATGTTCAAGACCTTCATGGGCCCGGTCGAGGACACCGCGAGCGTCGTCTACATGCGGCCGGAGACAGCCCAGGGCATCTTCGTCAATTTCAAGAACGTGCAGACCACGTCGCGCCAAAAGATCCCCTTCGGCATCGCGCAGATCGGCAAGTCGTTCCGCAACGAGATCACGCCGGGCAACTTCCTGTTCCGCACGCGCGAGTTCGAGCAGATGGAGATGGAGTTCTTCGTCAAGCCGGGCGACGACGACCACTGGTTCGACTATTGGACCCGGACGCGATTGCAGTGGTACGTGCAGTACGGCATCCGTGCCGACCGTCTGCGGCTGCGGCCGCATGCCGCCGACGAGCTCGCCCATTACGCGAAGGGGTGCGCCGACGTGGAGTACAATTTCCCGATCGGCTGGTCGGAGCTGGAAGGTATTGCCAGCCGCACCGACTTCGACCTCCGACGCCACGCGGAATACAGCGGCAAGGATCTGCGCCACTTCGACGAGGAATCGCGCGAGCACTACTTCCCGTTCGTGATCGAGCCGGCCGCTGGAGCCGACCGCGCCACGCTCGCGTTTCTGGTCGATGCGTACGACGAAGACGTCGCCGACGGCGAGCCGCGCACCGTGCTCCGCCTGCACCCGGCCCTGGCGCCGATCAAGGCCGCCGTCTTTCCGCTCC
>Ga0335084_10003245_pt1 | contig 15833 bp, 13 predicted proteins | sample Lox_Sample_44_FD_206721 | JGI IMG/M metagenome (GOLD analysis project Ga0335084, IMG submission 206721) | Soil microbial communities from Loxahatchee National Wildlife Refuge, Florida, United States - Lox_Sample_4.4 | ecosystem: Environmental > Terrestrial > Soil > Wetlands | place: USA... | reverse complement strand
TCGGCCGTGCTGTGCTCGGGACCGGGGAAGGTCAAGCCGCCGATCGAGATCGTGACATGCACGCGCGCCGGGTCCACCGGGATCGACATCTCGCGCACCGCCTGCAGGATGCGTTCCGCGGCACGGGACATCTGGGCGTCGGAGCAGCGCGGCAGCAGCACGCCGAAGCGGTCCGCACCGATGCGCCCCACCGTGTCGGAGGAGCGCAGGATGTGATCGAGATGTTGGCCGATCGCGATCAGCACCTGGTCGCCGGCCTGATAGCCGAAGGCATTGTTGACCTTGCTCAGATTGTCGACGCCGATCACCAGAAAGGCGCTGGTGATGTTGGCGTCGTGGCTGTCCTTCAGGCAGCGCTCGATGGCATCGCGCAGGCGCACCTTGTTGAAATGGCCGGTGAGGTCGTCGAAGCTCGCGAGCCGCTCGAGCCGCGCCTCATGCTGCTTGCGGGCATTGATCATGCGCAGCGTGCCGATCAGCCGCTCTGGATTGCCTTCGGGATCGAGCTTCACCGCGCCGCGATCATGAACCCAGCATTCCTCGCCGCCGTGGCGGCGCAGGCGATACTCGCAGTCATAGGGCGCGCTTTGATTGAAGTGCTCCGTCAACGCCTTCAAGCGCTGCGGCAGATCTTCGGGATGGATATGGCTTGCCAACATACGACCGGAGGTCGGCACGAGGGTCTCGCCCATGCCGAAAAAGCCGCTGGCCGGCCCGACCCAAGCAATCTGGTCGGCGGTCAGATCCCAGTCATAGACAAGATCGCCGGAGGCCTCGATGGCATCCCGAACCCAATCCTTGGAATCGGGGGCGACCATCGGCCGGGTCCGCGCAGTCATGGGCAACAACCTCCTACCTGAAGGCAATGCGTCGGCTGTATGCAGAGAGCCAAGTGCCCTAACCTGACCCCTCACCGACAGGGTGCGACGATAGGGTCCATGGCTTTAAGAATTCATGAAACCAGATGGTTGCCGAGGACCCTTCGCTCTTAGCCTAAATTCGGCGGATTTGCGGGGATTTGTCTAAAATTTGCAGTTAAATGGCTAATAGGATTTTAACCACGTTTGTTAGCGATCCCGGCTTGTGCGGCGAGGCTTTACCTCAATAATTGGGTTCAAAGGCCGAGTTAGTGCCTTGGGAGGTCGACAGGAATGCCGCTCGATATCGTGACGCCAGCGATATCGTCTTCGGAGGCCCGGCAGGACCGCTGGCAGCCTCACCTGTCGCGCGCGGCACAGCCTCGCGCGAGCGCCGGCGCGCGCCTGCCCGATCCGCCGGCGGCGGACAGTTCTCTCACCCAAACAAGGCCGACCGGCGGCAGCGCGGCCTTCCTGGCACAGACCCTGGCGCAGGCGGATGCCCGCGTGCTGCAAGTTCAAGAGCCGGCTGGCACGGCCAGAGCGGTATCGATTGCGCAGCGCTATGAGATCGCCGAGAGCCGGGATCCCATCTTGCGCGGCGACCCGATCCTGTTTCGCGTCCAGGCCTGAGCCTCGTCGCCGCGGGCGAGCGCTCTCTCGAACCATTTGGCACCGCCTTGGGGCATCGACGCGACGGTGGCGCCCGCTTTATGCTGGCGGCCCCTCCGTCGGACGAACGGTCATCGAGAGCATCATGCGCATTCTCGTGTTCCAGCACATCGCTTGCGAGCATCCCGGCGTCTTCCGCGAATTCCTCGCCAGCGACGGCATCGCCTGGGACGCGGTCGAGCTCGACGAGGGGCAGCCGATACCGGCGCTCGACCGCTACGACGCGCTCTGGGTCATGGGCGGGCCGATGGACGTGTGGCAGACCGATCGGCATCCCTGGCTCATTCCCGAGAAGGCCGCGATCAGGCAGGCGGTGCTCGGCCGGCGCATGCCTTACCTCGGCATGTGCCTGGGCCATCAGCTCCTGGCCGATGCGCTGGGCGGCGAATGCAAGCTCATGGCCAAGCCCGAGATCGGCGTGCTCGGTATCGAGACCACGAAGGACGCGCATCGCGACGCGCTGTTTCGCGGGCTGCCCACCAAGGCCAAGGCGCTGCAGTGGCATTCGGTCGAGGTGACGAAGCTGCCGGCCCAGGCCGCGGTGCTGGCGCGGTCGCCCGATTGCGCGGTCGAGGCCATGCGCGTCGGCGAGCGGGCCTGGGGCGTGCAATATCACGTCGAGATCACGGCCGAGACCGTGCCGCAATGGGGCTGTGTCCCGGAATACGCCAAGGCGCTGGCCGATCGCCTCGGGCCCGACGCCTTGCCGAAGATGGAGGCCGAGGCGAAACGCGAGCTGGCCTCGATGACGCTGGCGGCGCGGCGCCTCTACGACAATTTTATGGCCGTGGCGCGCACCCATAGAGCCGTGCGCGGGTCTGGCCGCGCCGCCCAGTAGCGGGCCCTTTCACGCCCGGGCCTCGGACGCCTTGCGACGAAGCAACCGAAGGGAGGGGATGATGGCCGGGAAAGGTGCGTTTGCAGCGATTGTCGCGGCGGGTTGCGTGGTGACAGGCGCGGTGTTCTTCACGGTCGAGGCTGCGAAGGCCGACGCGCCCGAGGAATTTGACTTCGTCCAGACGGCGACTTCGGGGAGCTTCAAGGACGGTGTCCTGACGCTCAATGGGATCGGCAAAACGACGATCTTTTTTGGCGAGCGGCCCAACCGCGACGTCGGCGAAATACCGTACGACGAGTTCGTGAAGTCCTGGGACGCCGCGAAGGAGAGCTTTGCCGCCGATCCGCCCAATGCCAGCCTCGTCACCCAAAATGGCGGGCAGGCCAACGTCGCCATCCTCGAGCTAAGCGAACCCGCGCTCGCAGAAAACGCGATCCGCTACCACGTCAAGCTCCTCGGCGGCGACCTGCCGGAAAGCATCGGGCCCACGTCGCTGTTCATTGACCCGGGCTTCATTGCCGCTGCACTCTTCAAGTTCCATCAGTACAAACAAAACCCCCAAAACTGACGGGAGTCTCGCGCCGCGACGGTTCGAGCGGGGCCGTGCCTCAACGTCAGTTTCATGGCCGTCGCGCGCAGACCACGACCTCGATCCTGCAATCGAGCCCGGTGCCCTTGCGCTCGCCGCCGCTGCCGGACGAGCGCTGACGACCGGCGGGCGCGTTCGCGAACGAGGTTCCGGTTCCGCCCGCGTGGCTCGAGGCTCGAGGAGAGAGGGCTCGAGGCCTCGTCACGCGGGCGGATATCCGCAGGCCCCCTGTCATCGCCAAGGGCCCGAACCGCCGATCGACTGCTGGGCGAACCAGGGGAGAGCCAGGTTTCGCCCAACCGGTCCCGCGACCGGCGGATTCCGTTCTGTTCAACTGCCAGCGATGGGACCCGGCGCGACCGCCGCCATGGCTGTCCGGACCGTTGCCGTATGAGCGCCGGAGCGTTCAGCGCCGGCCGCGATCCCGATCCCGGCCAGCGCCAGAAGGACCAGAAAGATCAGCGACTTGGCGATCAACTTGGGGCGGCTTCCCTGGGTCATTTTCGCTGTCCCGGATGTGCAATTAAGAACCATTTGCACACAAGCTGAGGCCGGAAGCAGCGGACGTCAAGCGTTGTTGCGAATGATTCGCAAAAAATTTTAATGCTAGCGGGGCTTGCCTTCCGCCGCCAGGAACCGGGCCAGATCGACCACGGCCCGCTGGTGGCGCCCGTGCATGATCAGGCGCCCTGCCTGGCGGGCCTCGACCCTGAAGTCGACCCGCCGGCCCTGGACCACCACGACCTCGGCCGTGGCCTCGATCGGCTGGCCCAGGGGAGCCGCCGCGAGATGCTCGACATCCACCTTGGTGCCGACGCTGACCTCGCCCGGCTCGTAGCAATCGATGATCGCGCGATGGCTGGCATCCTCGAGGAAGCCGATCAAGGCCGGCGTCGAGACCACATGGACGCCTTCATTGCCGATAGCCGACGCGGTGTGTGCCGCCGTCGGCTCGATCCGATAGATGCCGCGCGCGCCGATCGCGACCGGCTTCATGCCGTCACGCGCCGCTCGTGGCGCGCCTGGAAGATGAAGCCCAGGAAGTTCATCAGGATCTGCGCGGCTAGGAAGCAGGTGATGCCGGTCGGATCGTAATGCGGCGCGACCTCGACCAGATCGATCCCGACCACGTCGCCCTGCCGCGCCAGGCCCTGGAGGATCTCGAGCACCTCGTAATAGAGAAATCCGCCGTGGCTGGGCGTGCCGGTGCCGGGTGCGATCGACGGGTCGAAGCCGTCGATGTCGATGGTGACGTAATAGCGCTGCCCCGCCGGGATCTTCGCCAGCGTGCCGGCGGTGCCGAGACGGCGCACGTCGCGCACCGACAGGATCGCCGAGCCCGCGCGCCGTGCCGCCTCGTAATCCTCGCGGTTCGAGGAGGAGACGTTGCGGATCCCGAGCTGCGTCATGCCCTGCACATGCTTCATCTCGGAGGCGCGGCGCAGCGGATTGCCATGGCCGTAGCGCACGCCATGGCGCTCGTCGACGAAGTCGAGATGCGCATCGAAATGCACGATATGGACCGGCTTCTCCTCGGAGAAGGCCGCGATGATGGGCGCATGGACCGCATGGTCGCCGCCGAGGCTGAGCGGCATGGCGCCGGCCTGGAGGATCTCGCGCACCGCCGCCTCGGTGTTGCGGTGGCAAGCCATGGTATCGGTGTGGACCATGTCCACGTCGCCGACATCGACGATCCTGACCTTGTCGGTGGGCAGATAGACGACATCGTCCTCATGATCATAGGCGCCGGCATGGCCGAAACAGAAGAGCGTCGATGCCTCGCGAATGCCACGAGGCCCGAAACGCGCGCCCGCGCGATACTGCGTTCCCATGTCGAAGGGCACGCCCAGCACCGCCACATCCGCATCGATCTTGTCGAGATCGAGACAGATCGGCTGCTTGGCGAAGGTGCAATGCCCGACGAAGGGCAGGTTGAGCCGGCCGGTCTGGTATCCATGCTGGGCCATCGGATCTCGCCCTCCTGATCGCGTCTGCCACGCGGCGCACTTGCGATGACGGGCGCCGACGGGCCACACGGTAGAACGCGGCCCCAGCAGCGCCAAGCGCGGTTTCGCGGCGACGCATCGCAAATTGCGCAATCAAACATGCGGTTTCGCGGCGGCTAGCGCCGGTCCGCCGGTCGATCAAGGGTTGACAGACCCCGCCTATGCCGTTTGGGTAGGGTCATCCCGAAACGCCCGCCTCCGAGACGCCCCGGATCATACCTTGATCACGACGTCCGAGCGGCTTTCTCCATCAGCGACGGCAGAAGGAAGCGCAGCGATTCGGCCGATGCAACAGGCTTTGCCCCCCTTGGAACTTCAGCCCGGCTCGCCGGCGGTGCGATTGAACCGTCTGGAAGCGGGCGACCTGCGACAGCGCCTGGCGCTGTTCCTCGATATCGACGGCACGCTGGTCGATCTGGCGGCGACGCCGCAAGCGGTCCAGGTTCCCGACATGCTGCCCGGCGTGCTGGGCGCCCTGGAATCGAGGCTCGGCGGGGCGCTGGCATTGGTCACCGGACGCAGCCTCACCGACGTGGACCGCCTCTTTGCCGCCAGGCGTTTCGTCGTGGGCGCGCAGCATGGCGGCGAGATGCGGGGACCCGCGCGCCAGCCGCGCCAGGAGCTGACATTCGTCGCGGCACTCAACCGACTGCGCCCGCGCCTCGAAACGATCCTGCCGAGTTGGCCTGGCCTGCTGCTCGAGGACAAAGGTCGCTCGATCGCCATCCATTACCGCCAGAACCCTTCGGTCTCCTTCGAACTCAAGACGATCCTCCACCGGATCCTGTTTACCGAGACCGAGGCGCTGGAACTTCTCGAAGGCAAATGCGTTTTCGAGATCAAGCCGAAGGGCTTCGACAAGGGCGACGTGGTTCGGGCGCTCATGACAGTAGCGCCGTTCAAGGGTCGGGTTCCGATCTTCATCGGCGACGACGAGACCGATCGCGCCGGAATGGCCGCGTCGCGCGCCCATGGCGGCTGCGCCATCCGGGTCGGCGACAAGCGCGATCTCCTGGCCGATGGATTCCTACCCTCTCCGGCTGCGACCCGTGCCTGGCTGCGCGAGCTCGCCATTCGCCTCGGTCGCGATTCGGAGGCGGCGCAATGAGGCCAAGATGACGAAAACCGACGGCGCGATGGAGGCAAGCCTCGACCTGGCCGCGATCGGCAACTGCATCGTCGCCTCGCTCATCGACCGGCGGGGACGCCATGTTTGGCACTGCTATCCCCGTCTCGACGGCGATCCGATCTTCAGCGCGCTCCTCAACGGCAACGATCCCCAGGCGGGATTCTGGGATGTGGAGCTTCGTGGCACGGTCGAATCGCGTCAGCACTACATCGGCAATGCCGCGATCCTGGTGACGCATCTCGTCAATCAGGAGGGCGACGAGATCCGCGTCACCGATTTCGCGCCGCGTTTCAAGCATTATGGCCGGATCTTCCGCCCGGCGCAGCTCATCCGGCGGATCGAGCCGGTGCGGGGTCACAGCGTGGTGCGCGTGCGCACGCGCCCGCACTTCCGCTATGGCGCCGTGGCCCCGCAGCAGATGGCCGGCAGCAACTCGATCCGCTATATCGGGCCGGATTTCGTGCTGCGGCTGACGACCGACGCGGCGCTCGCCTATATCGCCGACGAATCGCCATTCGTGCTGCAGACGCCGATCACGATGATCCTCGGTGGCGACGAAGTCATCGCCGATTCGCTGCCCAGTCTCGCCCGCCATCACTACGAGGAGACGCTCGATTACTGGCAGGACTGGGCGCGCTACCTCAACGTGCCCTTCGAATGGCAGGGCCCGGTTCTGCGCGCGGCCCTCGCGCTCAAGCTCTGCGCCTATGAGGAGACGGGCGCTGTCGTCGCGGCGCTCACCACCTCGATCCCCGAGGCGCCCCATAGCAATCGCAACTGGGACTACCGCTTCTGCTGGCTGCGCGACGCCTATTTCGTGGTACGCGCCTTCAACCGGTTGGGCGCGACGCGGACGATGGAGGACTTCATCCGCTATATCGCCAACCTCCTGGCGATCGAGCCGACGCCGTCCCTGAAGCCGCTCTATCCGATCGTGCCCTCCAGCCCCGTCGAGGAAGTCACCGTCCCAACCCTGGCCGGCTATCGCGGCATGGGTCCGGTCAGGGTAGGCAACGCGGCGGCGCTGCAGACCCAGAATGATTCCTACGGCAGCGTGATCATGGCGGCGGCGCAGATGTTCTTCGACGAGCGCCTGCCCAACCGCGGGGACGCCGCCCTGTTCGAACGGCTCGAACAGGTCGGGACGGCCGCGGCGACGCTGGGCCTCCAGCCCGACGCCGGACCTTGGGAGTATCGGGGCCGTCAGGCGGTCCACAGCTACTCCGCCGTCACCAGCTGGGCGGGCTGCCACCACCTCGCCCAAATCGCGAGCCGGTTGGGTTTCGCCGAGAAGGCGGATCATTGGCGGCAGACCGCCGACGGCCTCCGGACGCAGATCCTCGAGCGCGCCTGGAATCCGAAGCTCAATTGTTTCGTCAGCGCCTTCGACGGCAACGAGATCGATGCCAGCCTGCTGCTCTGGCCCGAGCTCGGCTTCGTCGCACCGACCGATCCGCGCTTCCTCTCGACCTTCGACGTGATCGAGAAACAGCTCCGGCGCGGGTCCCACATGATGCGCTATGTCGCGCCGGACGATTTCGGCGCACCGGAAAGCGCCTTCACCGTCTGCAGCTTCTGGTACGTCAACGCGCTCGGCATGGTCGGACGCAAGGAGGAAGCGCGCGAGATCCTCGAAAGCCTGCTCGCCAGCCGCAACCAGTCGGGTTTCCTCTCGGAGGACGTCGCGCATGCGACCGGCGAGCTTTGGGGCAACATGCCGCAGACCTACTCGATGGTGGGGCTGATTGGCGCCTGCATGCGGCTCAGCAAGAGCTGGGAGGAGGGATTTTGGAACGGCTCGTAATCGTCTCCAATCGCGTTCCCCTGCCGCGGCAACGCGGTGCCCAGGCCGGCGGCCTTGCGGTCGCGCTGCGCGATGTCTTCGGCAAGGCGGAGGGGCTCTGGTTCGGCTGGAGCGGCGAGACCGCCGAGGCGACCAGCGGCGAGTTGCGCTTCATGCGATCGGGCCGCATGACCTTCGCGGTCATGGACCTCGGTCGTGAGGACTATGAGCGCTACTATAACGGCTTCGCCAATGCCTGCCTCTGGCCGCTGCTGCATTACCGCCTTGGCCTCCTGGATTTCCATCGCGGGCATTATCACGGCTATATGGCGGTGAACCGGGCGATGGCGGCGGCGTTGAAGCCGCTGCTGCGCCCCTGGGACCGGGTCTGGGTTCATGACTATCACCTGATCCCGATGGGCGCCGAGCTGCGCAAGCTCGGTGTCGGCAATCCGATCGGCTTCTTCCTCCATACCCCGTTCCCGCCGGCCGATCTGTTCGAAGCGCTGCCGGCCCATGACAGCCTGGGCGAGAGCTTCATGGGCTACGACCTGATCGGGCTGCAGACCGAGCGGGACCGGCGCAGTTTCTTCGATTTCGTGACGCGGAATCTCGGCGGACGGGTCCAGGCCGACGGCCGGTTCGAGGCCTTCGGGCACAGCAGCCGCGCCGATGTATTCGGCGTCGGGATCGATGCGCCGGCCTTCGCCGAGCTGGCTGCGGAGGCCGACGGCGCGGAGGAGACGATCCGCCTCAAGGAGAGCCTGGCGGGCCGGCAGCTCGCGATCGGGGTCGACCGGCTCGATTTCAGCAAGGGCCTGCCCAACCGCTTTCATGCCTATGGCCAACTGCTGGAACGCTGGCCCGAGCACAAGTCCAAGGTCACGTTCCTGCAGATCGCGCCGCATTCGCGCGGCGAGATCGCAACCTACCGCAGCTTGCGCCGCGAGCTCGAGCAGATCGCGGGGCGCATCAACGGCAAGCATGCCGAGTTCGACTGGCAGCCGCTGCGCTATCTCAACCAGGCCCTGACGCGGCCGGTCCTGGCGGGCTTCTATCGCTTGAGCCGGATCGGGCTGGTCACGCCGCTGCGCGACGGGATGAATCTCGTCGCCAAGGAATATGTGGCGGCCCAGCTGCCGCAGGATCCGGGCGTGCTGATCCTGTCGCGCTTCGCCGGTGCCGCCGAGACCCTGACGGCGGCGCTGCTGGTCAATCCCTTCGACGCCGATTCCATGGCCGACGCGATGCACAAGGCCCTGATCATGCCGTTCGAGGAGCGCCATGCGCGCTGGCAGGCGATGATGCAGCAGCTCAAGGCGGACGGTGCGGCCTGGTGGGCGGGCCGCTTTCTCGCGACCCTCGACACGGCCCATCGCCAGTCCCGCCCTCTGTCGCCGACCGGTACTTGACGAGCGGCGTGCCGCCGCCTCAGGCGAGGGGAATGAGCCAGCCGGCGAGCCAGGCTGCGGCGTCCGTCGGCTCGGGATCAATAGCGGGAAACGGTCGAGCGATTCTGCCGCCCATGCCGGACCCGCTTCCGGGCTCCGTTTCGGCGCCTTCGCCTATGGGAATCCCATCATTGCAGCCAAGGTCGCCGGGCATTGTCGTTCACGGCCATGACCGCGAGCCTGCCGGCTTGGCGGGGCGGCAGGAAGAGATCGTTGTCCGCCAGGCGCGCGGCGAGGGCGCGCGAGACCGAGAGCAAGGGGACGATGCGGCTCGCGCCGGTGAGCGCATGGGCCGCGGCGTGCACGGCTTCGTTATCGGCCGCCTGGGCCGAGGCCAGCAGCGCCAATATCACCATCTCGTCGCACCCGACGCAGGGGCAGCAAGGATGATGGAAATGCAGCAGGCGGCGCGCCTCGCCATGCAGCGTCTCGACGAAACGCGCGAATTCGCGGACCGCGCGCTCGGAGTCTCGGCTGCCGAAACGGCGCTCGAACTCGCGATGGACATAGGATTTGAGCGATGAGGGCGCGATCCAGCAGCGGAAGGCCCAGACCACGAGACGTTCGGGCAGCTCCAGCTCCGCCAGCAGGGTGGGTCCGCCGGCGAATTCCCCATCGCCGGCCGGCTTCTCCGTCATTGCTCCCACGCTCGTCGGTCCTCATTGCCGGTTGAGATCTTGGGGAGGACACTATTGCAAATGATAACGATTTGCAAATAGGCTTTTAAGCGATTGCCTTCATTGCAATTTATGACGAGCTCCCGGGGCGTTTGGCGCGGGCGGTCGGTGCGGCACTCAGCGGGTCGTCGGGCCAGGGATGCTTGGGGTAGCGCCCACGCAGCTCCGCGCGCACGGCCTTGTAGGAACCACGCCAGAAGCCCGGCAGGTCGCGCGTCACCTGGACCGGCCGGCCCGCCGGCGAGAGCAGCGCCAAGGTGATCGGCGCGCGCCCCTCGGCCAAGCTCGGATGCTGCGCCAGGCCAAACAGCTCCTGCAGCTTGACCGACAGCGTCGGCCCGCCCTCGGCGCCGTAGTCGATCGACGCCTCGCGCCCGGTCGGCAGCAGAAGGTGGGTCGGCGCCATGCGCTTCAAGCGGCGCTGCTGGTCGGGCGTCAGCATCGTTTCCAGCGCGTGGCTCAAGAGAGCGGCGTCGATCTCATCCAGACTGCGCCGGCCGGCGAGAAAGGGACCGAGCCAATCCCCGAAGCGCGCTTGCAGAGCCGCGTCGCTCACATCGGGCCAAGCCTCGGTTCCGGCAATGTCGCGATCCTGCGCGGCCACGAAGGCGACGCGCGCGCGCCATTGCCGGTGAGCGTCGCTCCAAGGCAGCGCGCCGATCCCCAACCCGCGCAATCCCTCGATCAAGGTCTTCGCCACGGCCTCGGCATCCGGCCGGTCGAGCCGCGCTTCATCGAGTATGATCTGGCCGAAGCGGCGCAGCTTGCGCGCCTTCACGCTGCGCGTCGCGGAATCGAACTGGATCTCCTCGCGGGTCTCGATATGCTCGGCGAAATCGCGCTCGATCTCAATCTCGGAGATCGGTGCCGCCAGCAGGATCCGCGCCGAGGCCGCCTCGCCGGCGATCTCGGCGACGGCAAGATAGGGCTCGTTCGCCAGCGAATCCGTAAGCTCGAGCCGGCCGCCGCGGCCATTGGCCAGGAGATACTCGCCGCGCTTGTGGGCCCGCGCCTGGGCCACGCGATCGGGGTAGGCCAGCGCCAGCAAGGCACCCGTGCGGGCAGGATCGCGCGGGCGCTCCATGGCAAGGCGCGCCGCCTCGGGCGACGCGAGGCGCCGCCAGCTCTCCGCCAGGCGGCGCGCATCGCGTGTGCGCGAACTCTGATCCTTGGCGAAGAGCGACAGGCGATGGCGCAGATCGCTGTCATTGCCACCCAAACCCCGCTCGGTCAGCAGCAGCGCGATCTCGGCGCCGAGCGCGCCCTCGCCCTGCTCCGCGGCCGTACGCACCATATGGGCGAGGCGCGGGGCCAGGGGCAGGCGCGCAAGCGCCTTGCCATGGGCCGTGATCCGCCCCTGCGCATCCAGCGCATCGAGCCCGTTCAAGAGCTCGCGCGCCGCGGCGAAGCCGGCCTTGGGCGGCGGATCGAGCCAGGCGAGATCGGCGGGGTCGGCCGTCCCCCATTCCGCCAGCGTCAGCGCCAGCGATGCCAGATCGGTTTCGAGAATCTCAGGCCGCGCGAAGGGCTCGAGCGCCCGCGTCTCGGCCTCGTCCCAGAGGCGATAGCAGATGCCGGGTTCGGTTCGGCCCGCGCGGCCGCGGCGCTGGTCGGCCGAGGCGCGCGAGACCCGGACCGTGGCGAGCTCGGTCATGCCCTTGGCCGGATCGTATCGCGGCACGCGGGCGAGGCCCGAATCCACCACCACCCGCACGCCGTCGATGGTGAGGCTGGTCTCGGCGATCGAGGTGGCGAGCACGATCTTGCGCTTGCCGCGGGGCGCCGGCGCGATGGCGCGGTCCTGCTCGCCGCCCTCCATCGCGCCATAGAGCGGCGCTAGGATCACGTCCGGATCGGCGATGCGCTCGGCCAGCAGCCGCTCGACGCGCCGGATCTCGCGGGCCCCCGGCAGGAAAACCAGGATGCCGCCGCGCTCGGCGTCGAGCGCCTTGAGCACGGTATCCGCTACCTGCGGCTCGATCGGCTGGCGTGGCTCGCGGCCACGGTAGCGCGTCTCGATCTCGAAGAGGCGCCCCTCGCTTTGGATCAAGGGGGCGTCGGACTTCCCATCGCCCAGGAGCGTCGCGACCCTGGCCCCGTCGAGCGTCGCCGACATGGCGAGAATCCGCAAATCCTCGCGCAGGACGCGCTGCACATCGAGCGCCAGCGCCATGCCGAGATCGGCGTCGAGGCTGCGCTCATGAAACTCGTCGAACAGCACCGCGGCCACGCCCTCGAGACCGGGATCGGCCAGGATGCGCCGCGTGAACAGGCCCTCGGTCAGGAACTCGATGCGCGTGCGCGGGCCCACTTCCGATTGGAGCCGCACCCGAAACCCGACCGTTCCCCCGATCGCCTCGCCGCGCTCCTGCGCGATCCGGTGCGCGGCGGCGCGCGCCGCCAGACGGCGCGGCTCCAGCACCAGGATCTTGCGGCCGCCGACCCACGGCTGGTCGAGCAGCGCCGGCGGCACGCGCGTGGTCTTGCCGGCGCCGGGTGGCGCCATCAGCACCGCGTTGGGCGATCGCGCCAGCGTTTCCTTGAGCGCCGGCAGCGCGGCGTCGATCGGCAAGGGGATCATACGGGCGGATTCATCCTGGCTGTCGGCCCATCGAAATAGCGGCTCGGCGTCACGCCCAGGCTACGCCGGAACATGGCGGTGAAGGCGCTGGGGCTTTCATAGCCCAGATCGAGCGCCACATGGGTGACGGGTTCGCCCGTGCCGAGCCGGGCCAGGGCCTCGATCAAACGCGCCTGCTGGCGCCAGGCGCCGAAGGTCATGCCAATCTCGCGCCGGAACAGCCGTGCCAAGGTGCGCCCGCTGGCACCCACGATCCGTCCCCAGGCCTCGATCTCGCGCCGGTCCCCCGGATGATCGAGGAGCGCCCCGCATATTTTCGCCAGCCGCGGCTCGTTCGGCACCGGCAGATGCAAGGGCAGGACCGGCAACACCCGGATCTCGTCGAGGATGAGGCGGATCAACCGCCCGTCCGGCCCCTCGCGGTCGTAAAGCAAGGGCAGCTCCATCGCGCGTAGGATGAGCTCGCGCAGCAGCGGCGAGACCGACGCGACGCAGCATTGCGCCGGCAAGCGCCGCGCGGCCGCGGGCTCGATGAAGAGCGTGCGCATCGAGACGGCATGCGACATGCGGATCGAATGAGGGGTGGCCGGCGGAACCCAGACGGCGCGGTGCGGTGGAACGATCCAGCTGCCTTCGGGCGTCGTCACCCGCATCACGCCCGCGGCCGCATAGAGAAGCTGCGCACGGCGGTGACGATGCGGCGCGACATGGAATCCGGCGCGATAGGTCTCCGACCAGGCCACGACCTCGCGCGGCGTGGCGTCGAGTTGATCGGGATCCTTGGGCAGGCGCGGCTTTGTCCGTTTTTCGATAATTTTTGACATGATAGCGAGAGTAGGACAAGCGCCCTCACCCTACAATGATGGCGAGAATTGACCAGAGTCCGCGACCGTCGCCCCGGGTTCTCTCGCCATGCGCCGCCTCGATCCGACCATCGGTTTCCTCAATCTGGGCCATGTGCTGGTGCATCTCTTCATGCTGATCTTCCCGACCGCGGTCCTGGCGCTGGAGCAGGACTGGAACAGGCCCTATGGCGAGCTGCTGGGCCTCTCGCTCGGCGGCCTGATCGCCTATGGCGGCGGCTCGCTGCCGGCCGGCTGGCTCGGCGATCGCTGGAGCCGGCGCGGCATGATGGCGGTCTTCTTCTTCGGCACCGGCATCGCCGCTGTCGCGACCGGCTTCGCGCAAGGGCCCGCCGGCATCTTCGCGGGCCTGACCGCGATCGGTCTGTTCGGCGCGATCTATCATCCGGTCGGGATCGCGATGCTGGTCCGCGGACAAGCCAGGCTTGGGCGCACCCTTGGCGTCAACGGCGTCTTCGGCAATCTCGGCATCGCGAGCGCTGCCCTCGTCACCGGCCTGGTGTGCGACGCGGTCGGCTGGCGCGCGGCCTTCATCCTCCCAGGCACGACCGCCATCATCGCCGGCTTCTTCTTCCTCTTGACGGTTCCCCCGGCGCCGCGAGCGACCGCAACCGAGACGCAGGCTTCGGGCCGCTTGCCGCAGGGCCTTCTGATTCGCGTCGCCCTGGTCCTGTTCCTGGCGATCATCTGCGACAGCGTCATTTTCAACGCCACCACCATCGCCATGCCGAAGGTGTTCGCCGAGCGTCTGGCGGCGATCACGTCTTCGACGATGGGAATCGGCGCGCTCCTTTCCGTCGTCTATGTCGTGGCGGCGATGGCGCAGCTCTTGGTTGGGCAATTGATCGACAAACGCGGGGTCGGCCGCCTCTTCCTCCCGGTCGCGGCGCTGCAAGTGCCGCTGCTCCTCCTCGCCAGCTTCAGTCCCGGAATCGGAATCCTGCCGATCGCGGTGGCACTGATGTTCTCCGTCTTCGGCCTCATCCCGATTCTGGATGCGATCGTCGCGGTCATCGTCGATGAGCGCTGGCGCGCGCGCGTTTATGCCATGAGCTATGTGCTGTCCTTCGGCGCCAGCCCCTTGGCGGTGCCGTTGATCGCCCATACCCATGACGAGGCCGGGGGATTTTCCGTCCTGTTCCTCGCACTGGCCGCGATCGGCACCGGAACCGTGCTGTCGGCCTTCTTCCTGCCGCAAAGGGCGCTGGTTCGCGCCTGAGCGCATCTTTTGTCCCCTCTCCCGATTTGCGGGAGAGGGCCAGGGAGAGGACTGCGCGGTCCGAACAGCCCCTCCTTGATCCTCCCCCGCAATGCGGGGGAGGAGACAACAGGGCACGCCCGATCTGGCGCCGAGGCGCCCAATGCTCCATCCTGCTTCTCATGGATGGCAGCCATATGAAATTGGCTCGTCTGAGCGGCCGGCATGGTTCTATTCTCGATTCAAGACCGCCCTTTCGCGCGCTGCCCTGCCATTCTCCCGCCACCTTCCCGCCGATCCCTTCCGAGTTGAATTCCGGTTCATGATTCGCGTCCGGCCTTCCTCGCCCATGATCACGCCGCTGATCGTCGCTTGCGCGCTGTTCATGGAGAACCTCGATTCGACGGTGGTCTCGACCGCGCTGCCAACCATCGCCAAGGCCTTCAACGAGAACCCGGTCCATCTCAATCTCGCCATCACCTCTTATCTCCTGAGCCTCGCGGTCTTCATTCCGATCAGCGGCTGGGTCGCCGACCGCTATGGCGCGCGCCACGTCTTTCGCATCGCCATCGTCGTCTTCACCGGCGCCTCGATCCTCTGTGGCTTCAGCAACTCGCTGTTCGACTTCGTCGCTGCGCGCATCCTGCAAGGCATCGGCGGCGCCATGATGGTGCCGGTCGGAAGGCTCGTGGTCTTGCGCGCCGTCGCCAAGACGCAGCTGGTGAGCGCCATGGCCTATCTGACCGTGCCGGCGCTCGTGGGCCCGGTCATCGGTCCGCCGATTGGCGGCTTCATCGTCACCTACTTCTCGTGGCACTGGATCTTCTGGCTGAACCTGCCCATCGGACTCCTGGGAATCCTGCTGGCGACGATCTTCATCGCCGACGCGCGCGAGCCGAAGACGCCGCCGCTCGATCTGACAGGCTTCGTCCTCAGCGGGGTCGGGCTTTCAGGGCTGGTCTTCGCTTTCGAGACCATGGGACGCGGCATCCTGCCGGGTTGGATCGTCACGGTGCTGCTGGTCGCGGGTGCCGTCACCATCACGCTCTATGTCCGCCATGCTCATCGCGTGGCTCATCCCGTTATCGACTTAAAACTGCTGCGCATCCCGACCTTCCGGACCAACATCCTGGGCGGCACGCTGTTCCGTATCGGTATCGGCGCCCTGCCCTTCCTGATGCCGCTGCTG
>Ga0335084_10003244_pt1 | contig 15836 bp, 14 predicted proteins | sample Lox_Sample_44_FD_206721 | JGI IMG/M metagenome (GOLD analysis project Ga0335084, IMG submission 206721) | Soil microbial communities from Loxahatchee National Wildlife Refuge, Florida, United States - Lox_Sample_4.4 | ecosystem: Environmental > Terrestrial > Soil > Wetlands | place: USA... | reverse complement strand
GAAGCACGCGCTCGAACGGAACCAGCAGCGCCGCATCGCCACCGCCCGCGAGCTCGGCATCACACGCGAGTGTCTCTACAAGAAGCTCAGGCGCTACGGGATGCAGTGACGAGACACTCTTCGAAGGCGGACAGGTCCGTATAGCGCTTCGCGCGCGGCGCGCTGCGGGCTACGAACGCGCCGCCCGAGGCCTCGATCGCGTGCGCGAGCATGAGGTTGTCGGCGAGGCCGAACGACTCGACCGCGAGCGGGTCGGGGTGGTCGCGCAGGAAGGCGCGCGTGCGGGCCGCGAAGTCGCGGGCCACGTTCGAGTAGCCGTGCACCCGGAGCCCGAGCCCGCGCGCGAAGCCGAGCTCCCACACGGTGCCGGCGTCGGCGCTGGGGCCGCGGAACGGGGTCAGGTTCGCGACCAGGTGCTGGCAGCTGCGGATCAGGTCCTCGTTGGCGCGGCCGATCGCGAGCGCGGAGTCGCGCGGAGCGAGGCCGCCAAGCTCGAGGCCCGCGTCGAGCGGGAACACGCCCGTGAAGCCGTGCCGCTCGCACAGCGCCTTCTTCGCCGCCGCGGCGCGCTGCGGATCGGGCAGGAAGACTTCGGGGCCCGCCAGGTAGACCCGCGGGCGAGTCACTTCGCGTCGAGCTTGCGGTTCGCGACCAGCGCCGGGATCAGGATCAGGTTGGCGACCAGGATCAGGCTGAGGCCCAGGGTGAGCAGGATGCCGAGGCTCGCCATGCCGGGGTGCGGCGAGATCGCGAGCGTGCCGAAGCTCGCGATCGTGGTCAGCGTGCTCTGCACCACGCCGCGCGCGGTGCTGGTCTCGAGCAGCGGGTCCGACTCACCGGCCATGTGACGCCAGCGGTGGACCAGGTGGATGCCGCTGTCGATGCCGATGCCGAGCAGGGCCGGCAGCACCAGCACGTTCGCGAAGTTGAACGGCAGGTCGAAGATGACTCCGATCGCCGCGAGCACGCACGCCGACAAGAGCAAGGGCGCCAGCGCGATCAGCGTGTCGCCCACCCGGCGCCACAGCGCGAGCAGGAGCACCGTGATCGCGAGCGCGGCGCCGAACAGCGCCTCGCGGAACGACTTCACGACCACCCGCGCCGACTCGACGGTCGTGACGGCGATGCCCGTCGCCTCGGGCAGTGCCGCCGTGGCGCTGTCGGCGAAGCGCTGCAGCTCGCGGTCGTCGCGGCCGAGGTCGTGCTTGGGGTACGCGTCGACGCGCACGCGTCCGTCGGGCGCGACCGTGTCGCGCACCAGGTCGTGCGGCAGGTCACTCGCGCCGATCGGCTGCGCTTGGAGCGCGGTGTCGATGCGCTTCATCTGGTCGGGCAGGCTGCCGACCACGCTCTTCTCGAGCCGGGCGAGCGAAGCCGCGCGCGCCGCCTCGTCTTCGCCCGCGAGCTTCGCCACCAAGCCACTCACCGCCGCGCGCAGCTTGTCCAGCGCCGTGCGCGTCTTGGGATCGAGTGACTCGGGCATGGCGTCGGTCTTCGCCAGGAAGCTCTCGAGCGCGGCGATCTCGTCGTCGCTCGTGGGCGGGCGCGGCACGCGTTCCGCGGGCGGCGGCGGCGCCATCATCAGCGCCACGTCCTCCAGGATCGCGAGCTTCTGCTCCTGGTCGGCCGGGATGTAGTCCGAGAGAGTCAGCGTGTGGTCGACCGTGTCCAGGTTCTTCAGCCGCTCGGCCACGGCATCGGCCGCGGCGCGGTCCTTGGCGAGCACGGTCACGCTCCAGGGCGAGAGACCGTCGGTCGACAGCAGGTCGTTGAAGGCAGTCACCGAGTCCGCCGTCTGCACGCGCAGCCGCAGCGGGTTGTAGTCGAAGCGCACGTGCATCAGGAACGGCACGCAGGCGATCGCGAGCCCGAGCGCGCCCATGCGCACCCAGCCCGCGCGCCGCACCGGGAACGAGACGAGCCGCGACATCCAGGCGCTGGGCGGCCGCGGCACGCGCGGCTTGGGCAGCGGGGGCTTGGTCAGCGTGATCAGCGCAGGCAGGACGGTGAGGCTCGCGATCACCGAGATGATGATGCCGCCCGCCGAGATCACGCCCAGCTCGGCCACGCCCACGTAGTCGGTGGGCGCGAAGGCGAGAAAGCCGATCGCCACGGTGATGGCCGCGAGCAGGAGCGACAGACCGACGTCCTGCGCGGTCTCGCGCAGCGCGGCCGCGGAGTCACGGCCCTTCGAGTAGAGGTCCTGCCAGCGCAGGCAGAAGTGCACGCCGAAGTCGTCGCCCAGGCCGATGAACAGCACCGCGAACGCCACCGACACCATGTTGAGCGAGCCGACGGCGAGCGTGGCGAAGGCGAAGGTCCACACCAGGCCGATCGTCAGCGTGAGCGAGGTCGCGGCCATGAGCTTCCAGCTGCGCAGCCCGAAGAACAGGATGCCCGTGACCGCGATGAACGACAGGATGCCCGAGAGCGCGGTGCCGGTGGTGACCGTCTCCAGCTCCTCGGACGACAGCGCGAGCTCGCCGGTGACTCGCACGCGCACGCCGCTATCGCCGTCGAGCCCGACCTCCTGGGCGAGCTCGTGGATGCGCGCGATCGACTCCTCGGCGGGGATCAGCGCGCCGAAGTCGACGATCGGCTGCACCACCAGCACGCGGCGCGGCGTCTCGGGCAGTGACTGGCCGAGCAGCACCTCGCGCCACGACACCGGCTCGGAGCGGCCCGTGCGCTCGGCGTCGACCGCGCGCGACAGCCGGTCGAACACCGGCGCGAGCTCCACCACCGTGGCGTCGCCGGTGCGCAGCGAGTCGGCCGCGCGCTGCAAGAGCGCGAACAGCCCGCGCAGGCTCGAGTCACGGCGCAGCTCGGCGAGATACGGCTGCACCTCGGCCAGGTGATCGGAGAGCTTCGCGAGCTCGTCGGTGCTGAGATACAGCAGGCCGTTCTTCTCGAAGAACGGGCCCTCGCCGGGCACGTCGACCGAGCCGAAGAGCTTGGTCTCCTTCGCCAGCCGGTCACGCAGCGCGAGCGCCGCCTCGCGCGCGCGCTCGGGGGTCGCGGCGTCGACCACGACCAGGAGGGGATCGTTGGACTCGGGGAAGGCCTTGGTGATGTCGCGCCAGGTCTTCTGGTGCGGGAGGTCGGGCGAGAGCATCGCCGCGACATCCATGTTGATGCCGAGATTGCGGTACGTGTAGAGCCCGAGCAGCGCGGTCACGAGCGCCGTCGCGACCAGCGTGCCGATCGGGTGACGCCGGATCCAGTCGACCCACTTCGCGACCGCGCGGCCGATCAACTCGTCCATGCTGCCCCCGCGCGCGATCGGTTATCCTCCGCCGAACCATGCATCATTCCCGGGTCGGGTGCCGCACGGCGCTCGCTGCAGCGTTGGTCGCACTCGTGGTCGGGGGGCTCGGCGCGCTCCGCGCGTCCGCACAGCAGGATGCCACGGCCCTTGCGCCGGCGGACGCCGCGCCCGTGATCGATCACTTCCACGCCGTCCTCCTGGACGTGATGAAGAACGCGAAGACGCTCGGGCTCGAGGGGCGCAAGGTGAAGCTCGCGCCCGCGTTGGATGCCACCTATGACTTCCCTGCGATGGCCCAGCGCTCGCTCGCGACCGGCTGGGCCAAGTTGGACGACGCCCAGCACGAGCGCTTCATCGCCGTATTTCGCGCGATGACGCTGCGCACCTACGCCACGCGCTTCGACGGCTACGACAACGAACGCTTCGAGACCCTGGGCGAGGAGCCCTCGGTCGCGGGAACCGTGATCGTTCGCAGCGTGCTGCATGCTTCGGACGAGGACGTCCACCTGGACTACCGGTTGCGCTCGACGCCCGCGGGCTTCCGCGTGATCGACGTCTACTTGAGCGGCACGGTGTCGGAGTTGGCGCTCCGCAGGGCCGAGTACACCTCGGTGCTGGAGCGCGACGGGTTCGATGCGCTGGTCGCGGCGCTCGAGCGCAAAGTGTCCGAGGGCCCGGGCGCGCCGCCGCGCAACTCGGACTCACGGTTGAAGTAGTAGGCCGAGCGCAGCGCAGCGTAGAAGTCCACGGAGCCGTCGCGCAACGCGTCGAGCGCCTGGCCGGCCTCGGCGCGCGCAGTGATTCCGTTGCCGGTCTGCAGGAAGAGCTGGAGCGTGGTCGACAGCAGGTAGTTCTGCGGCATCACGCTCGAGTCGACGATCCCGCCGAAGCCGTCGCGCGCGGTCGTGGGGCCGAACAGCGGCACCACGATGTACGGCCCCGCGGGCGAGCCGAAGCGGTGCAGCGTGGCGCCGAAGTCGGTCGGGTGCGGGGGTATGCCGAGTGAGTTCGCCACGTCGAAGGCGCCCGCCAGGCCGACGCTCGAGTTGAGACAGAAGCGCACGAAGGTCTGTCCCGCCTCCTGCGGATGGAACTGCAGGAAGTGATTCGCGAACGAGATCGGCTCGGACAGGTTGCGGAACATGCGCCGCACCGCGCGCTCGGCGGGGTCGGGCATGACGAGGGAGTAGGCGTCGGACACGGGCTTGATCGCGTACTTGTCCGCGAGCTCGTTGAAGTCGAACACCACGCGGTTGCCGGGCTCGAGCGGGTCCCAGTAGGAGCTGGTCTCGGCGGCGTCGAGCGCGTCGAAGAGCGCGTCGTCGCCCGCGGGCGCGGGCGGCGCGGGCTCGGCCGAAGGGGCGGGCGCATGCGCCGCGGGAGTCACGGGATCGGTCGTTTCGGCGGACGCAGGGGCGGCGGCGAACGCCGCGAGACCGAGCGCCGACAGGGCCACGAGCTTTCGAGCGACGCTCACGCGTGTCTCCACTGCCACCTCGCGAAACCCCTCCAGAGCAGCGCGCGGGATTGTAGCCGCATTTTTCATGTCGTCTTGAGAAACCCCCGTTCCGGAGGGACGTTTCGTATTAGGCGTTGCTCACGGCCGGGGAAACGCCCTGACTTATCGGAAACCTCGCCTCCGGGGGTGTGGCGGGCGCGCCCGCTTGTTACGGTGCGCACTTGCCCATGATGCACAGGCAAATCGTCCTGGTAGCGACGCTTCTCGCGCTGGCAATCGGCTGCGCGCGCCCGCCGGAGCCGCGCTACGAGGCCCGCGGCGCGGAGGTGCGGCTCTCGCTGCTCGCGCTCGGCGATTGGGGCCGCCGGCCGAAGGAAGGCCAGACACCTGCGAAACAATTGCGTGTCGCCGAGGCGCTCGCCGCCGAGGACCGCCGCGCGCCCGCGGACGCGCTGATCTTCGTGGGCGACAACTTCTACCCGCACGGCCTGGAAGCGAGCGAGGTCGAGATGCGGCTGCGCGCGAACCTGGTCGGCCCGTATTGTCACTTCGTGGCCCTGACCGCGCGTGGCGCCGCCACGCTGGGCGAAGCGTGTCTCGAGCCGGAAGCGCGGCGCCACCCGCTGCCGCTGTGGGCGGTGCTCGGCAATCACGACACCAGCGCGGAGTCGATCGCGCTCGAGCGCGAGCGCGTGCCGCTGTACGTGTCGAACTGGAAGCTGCTCGGGCTGCCGGTCGAGACGGTCGAGCTGCCGCAAGGCGTGAGCCTGGTGTTCTACGACTCCACCGCCCTGCACCGGACCGCGAACGCCGCGTCGCTGCCGCTGCTCACGCGCGCGCTCGCGCAGTCACGCGGGCCCTGGCGCGTGCTCGTGGCGCACCACCCGCTCGACGGGCGCGAGGTCGACGTGCCGATCCAGCGCGCGCTCGCGGCCGCGGGCGTGCGCGCGCAGCTCCTGCTCGCGGGTCACATCCACGACCTGCGCGGCGCTGCCGGCGAGGCGCCGCAGCCGGCCTTCCAGCTCGTGTCGGGCGGCGGCGGCGGCAGCGAGTCGAGTCACCAGACACTGCCCGGCGAGCTCTACCAGCTCGCCTCGACCGGCTTCGCGCGCGTCGACCTGGTGGGCGCCGGCGCGAGCGCGCACCTGCGGCTGCGCCTGTTCGCGGTCTCGGCCGTGGACGTGCCGCGGGTGGTGGCCGCCTGGACGGTCTCCGAGTCGGGGGCGGTCACCTCCGAGACACTCGGCTCGGCGGCCGAGTAGACTCGCGGCCGTGAACCAGCCACTCGCTCTCGTGCTCGTGGTGCTCGCGCTGGCCAGCGGCGCGCGCGCCCAGACCGCCGTCTCCGAAGCCGACCGCGCGCTGGTGCGGCAGGTCTACCAGGAGCTGGTCGAGACCAACACCACGCACTCGACCGGCAGCACGACTGCCGCCGCCGAGCGCGTGGCGGCCCGGCTGCGCGCTGCGGGCATCCCCGAGTCCGACATCGCCCGGCTCGGACCCTCGCCGACCAAGGGCAACCTGGTCGCGCGCCTGCACGGCAGCGGGGCCGAGAAGCCGCTGGTCCTGCTCGCGCACCTCGACGTGGTGGAGGCCAAGCGCGAGGACTGGTCGGTCGATCCGTTCGTGCTGCTCGAGCAGGACGGCTACTTCTACGGCCGCGGCACGCTCGACGACAAGGCCATGGCGGCGATCTTCACCACGCTCGTCCTGCGGCTGGCGACCGACCACACGCCGCTGCGGCGCGACGTGATCCTCGCGCTCACGGCCGACGAGGAGGCCGGGAACGAGAACGGCGCCGAGTGGCTCTTGCGCGAGCACCGCGAGCTGGTCGACGGGTCACTCGTGCTGAACGAGGGCGGCGGCGGCTGGCTGCGCCAGGGCAAGTATCTCGTGCTGGCCATGCAGTCGTCCGAGAAGACCTACATGGACTACGCGCTCAAGGTGACCGACAAGGGCGGTCACAGCTCGCTGCCCACGCCGGAGAACGCGATCTACCGCCTGGCGGCGGGGCTCGGCCGGCTGCAGAAGCTGGTCTTCCCGGTCGAGCTGAACGAAGTGACTCGCGAGTTCCTGAAGCGCGCCGCGCCGACCGAGCCCAAGGAGATCGGCGCCGCCATGCGCGCGCTGGCCGCGAACGCCCAGGACCCGCAGGCGGCCAAGCGCCTGTCGCGCGAGCCGCGCTACAACGCGCTGATCCGCACCACCTGCGTCGCCACGCAGGTCGAGGCCGGTCACGCGCGCAACGCGCTGCCGCAGAGCGCGCTGGCGAACGTGAACTGCCGCATCCTGCCGGGTCACTCGGCAGAAGAGGTCCGCAAGCAGCTCGTGAGCGCGCTCGCCGACCCGAAGATCGACGTGGCGCTCGACGAGCAGGAGATCGCTGGGCCGCGCGCCAGCGTCGACCCCGAGCTGTTGAAGACCGTCGAGGGCGTTGCGGCCCAAGTGTTTCCCGGCGTGCCGGTGGTGCCGACCATGAGCTCGGGCGCCACCGACTCGAAGTACTTCCGCCTGGCCGGGATCCCCGCCTACGGGCTGTCGGGGATCTTCGTCGACATCGACGACGTGCGCGCGCACGGCCGCGACGAGCGCGTGGGCGTGAAGCAGTTCTACGAGGGCCAGGAGTTCCTGAGCCGCCTGGTCACGGCGCTGGCGGCCTCGAAGCCGTGAGCGCCGCGCCGGCGATCTGGATGCGGAACGCGCCGCACAGCTCGATCTGGCGCGCGACGTGGGCGCGGATGCGCGCGAGCGAGTCGTGGTCGTCGGCGCGGGCCGTGGAGCGCAGGTAGGCGACCAGCGCGTCCGGGTCGGTGACCGCGAGCGCGCTGTCGCGCCGCTCGACGCGCTCGACGCGCAGCACCCGGGCGAGCTCGAGCAGCGCGGTCTCGAGGTCGAACTCGGAGTCACTGCGCCCGACGGGCAGCATGGCGTGGGGCAGGCCCAGGCGCGCCGTGAGCTCGCGCAGCTCGAGCAGGTGCGTCCAGGGGTAGGTCGAGGCGACCAGCCGCCCGCCGGGGCGCAGCACGCGCGCCAGCTCGGCCAGCGCCCGCGCGCGGTCCGGCACGTGGTAGAGCATGTGGTTCGCGATCGCGACGTCGAAGCTCGCGTCGGGGAAGGGCAGTGACTGGGCGTCGGCGGTGCGCAGCTCGGGCGCGGGCGAGAGCTGCGCGAGGCGGCGGCGCGCTGCCTCGAGCATGCCGGGCGACAGGTCGCTGAGCACGAGCGAGAGGCCCGCCGGCAGGCGCTCGGCGTTCGCGCTCCACACGCTGCCCGTGCCGCAGCCCACCTCGAGCACGCGCTCGCCCGGAGCGAGCCGCAGACACGCGAACACGAAGCGGTGCCACGGCTCGGGGTTCGTGTCGAAGAGCTCGTAGATGCGCACGCGCGCGTCGAGGTTCGCCGAGCTCGCGTACTGCGCGGCCACGTGCGCGGGATCGTCGATTCTCAGCGCGGCACCGCCGCGAGCGCCGGCTTGGGCTGGCCATCGGCGTCCCAGAAGCCCCAGAAGGCCTCGCGCGCGCGTTTCTCCGGCGCGGCGTCGAGCGCGCGCGCGGGCTTCCAGGGCGCGTCGAAGGCCTCGAACCAGGCGAACGCGTGCGCGCGCGTGGGCGGCAGGCGCCGGGCGAGTGACTCCCAGAAGCGCGTTTGCGCCGCGGGGCTGAAGCCGTCGGCGGCGGGCCCGCTCGGCAGCCCCGTCTCCTTCACCAGCACGGGCAGCGCGAAGCGCCGCTCGAGCTCCGCCACCACGTTCGCGACGAGCTCGACCGAAGCGTCGGGCGGGGCGGCAGCGAACCACGGCTCGCCGGTCGGGTGGATGTTGGGCAAGAGGAAGTCCTGCCGGGGCAGGGCGCGGGCGCGTGCGGGCTCGAGATACACCGCGAACGGCTCGCTCGTGGCGAGCGCCAGGTCCGGCCGTGCGGCGCGCGCCCGCGCGAACGCGCCGGCCAGCGCGCCCGCGTCGTAGCGCCCGAAGAACAGCCCCTCGTTGCCCAGCGCCAGCGCGATCACCACGCCGCGCTCGGCGTCGGCCGCGGCCAGGGCCCGCGCGAGCTCGCGCGAGTCACTGGGCGACCAGACGCCGAGCACCACCGCGCGGAAGCCCGCCTCGCGCGCCAGGCCGGCGAGCCGGTCGAGGCCGTTCGCGCACGAGTAAGTGACCAGTCCGTCGAAGCGCCCGCGCAGGAGCGCCAGGTCGGCGCGCAGGGCGGCCGGCTCGGGCGGGCGATCCGCGCCCGGGTCGAAGCCGCGCGGCGTGTAGGCCACGAAGCGCACGGAGGCCAGGGCTGCGCGCACGCGCTCGGCATCGGCACGCGCCGGCGAGGCGGCCAGGAGCGCCGCGAGCAGGAGCAGAAGACGGGTCACCCCCGCATCCTACGGCTCGTGCACAACGGGCCGCACGCGTTAAGCTCCGGGGCCGCATGCCGGCCGTCCCCGTCACGCTGCCGCACCACCGCTACGACGTCGTGATCGAGCCGGGTGGGCTCGAGGGGCTGGGCGCCCGCGTGCGCGCCGTGGCCCCGGCGCCCGCGGCGTTCCTGGTGTTCGATCGCGCGCTCGAGGCCAGTCACTTGCCCGGCGTGCGCGCCTCGCTCGAGAGCGCGGGCTTCGAGACCACCTGTGTCCCGTTCGCTGGCGGCGAGGAGAACAAGACGCTCGCCACGGTGCATGGGCTGTACGACGTCTTGCTCGAGCGGAGATTCGAACGGCGCGCGCCCGTGATCGCGCTCGGCGGCGGCGTCCTGGGAGACACGGTCGGTTTCGCGGCGGCGACCTACCTGCGCGGCGTGCCGTTCGTGCAGTGTCCCACCACCCTGCTCGCCATGGTCGACTCCTCGGTGGGCGGGAAGGTCGGCGTGAACGTGCCTCAGGGCAAGAACCTGATCGGCGCTTTCCACCAGCCTGTGCTGGTCGTGGCCGATCCGCGAGCTCTGCGCACGCTGCCCGCGCGCGAGCTGCGCTGCGGGCTGGCCGAGTGCATCAAGCACGCGCTGATTCGCGATCCGGCGCTGTTCGAGTGGACGCGGGCGCAGATGCCGCGCCTGCTCGCGCTCGAGCCCGACTCACTCGTCCAGCTGGTCGCGCGCAACGTGGCGATCAAGGCCGCGGTGGTGATCGAGGACGAGAAGGAGACGGGCGTGCGCGCGCACCTGAACCTGGGTCACACCTTCGCCCATGCGATCGAGGCGACGGTCGGCTACGGGCGCGTGCTGCACGGCGAGGCCGTGGGGCTGGGGCTGCTCGCCGCGGCGACGCTCGCGGCCGACGTCGGCCTCGCCGCGCCCGGCCTGCGCGCCGAGGTCGAAGACGTGGTCGCGCGCGCCGGATTGCCGCGCCGCACCGAGCTGCCCGCCGACGCGCGCCTGGCCGAGGCGATGGCGCTCGACAAGAAGGTCGCGTCGGGCCGCATCCGCTTCGTGCTGCCCGAGCGCGTGGGCTCAGTCGTGATCCGCGACGGCGTCGCCCCCGAGGCAGTGAGTCGCGCGTGGGCCTCGATCCGCAACGGAAGGAGAGATGCGTGAGTCAGATGGGAAGGGGGCTCGGTGTGGCAGCCGCGCTCCTGCTCGCCACGTTGTCCTGCTCGCACAAGGAGAGCCTCGACGCGCCGCCGGGCTTCCGCCGCTTCATCGACGGACTCTCGACGCACCACATGCCGATCAGCGCGACGCCGCTGGCCCAGAAGTATTTCGACCAGGGCATCCGCCTGGTCTACGCCTTCAATCACCTCGAGGCGATCCGCGCCTTCGAGGCCGCGCAGAAGCTCGACCCCGACTGCGCCATGTGCTGGTGGGGCAAGGCGCTCGCGCTCGGGCCCAACATCAATGCGCCGATGGAGGCCGACGCCGTGAAGCCCGCGCTCGAGGCCGTGGCCGAGGCGCAGAAGCGCGCGCCCAAGGCGAGCCAGCGCGAGCAGGCCTACGTGTCGGCCATCGCCACGCGCTACTCCGACCAGCCCGGCGCCGAGCGCGCCGCGCTCGACAAGGCCTACGCCGACGCCATGCGCGAGCTCGCCAAGGCCTACCCGGACGATCTCGACGCCGCCACGCTCTTCGCCGAGTCACTCATGGACCTGACTCCCTGGGCGTATTGGCGCAAGAACGGCGACCAGACCGAGTACACGGGCGAGATCATCGTGCAGCTCGAGCGCGTGCTCGCCGCGAACCCGGAGCACCCGGGCGCGAATCACTACTACATCCACGCGACCGAGGCCTCGGGCCAGCCCGGCAAGGCACTGGCCAGCGCGAAGCGGCTCGAGAGCCTCGCGCCCATGGCGGGTCACCTGGTGCACATGCCCGCGCACACCTACATGCGCGTGGGGCTGTATCGCGACGCCTCGGCGGCCAACGCCAAGGGCGCGCAAGCCGACGAGGCCTACATGGCCTGGTGCAAGTCGGGCGGCTTCTACCAGCAGGCGTACTACCCGCACAACCTGCACTTCCTGTGGGCGTCGGAGACCATGGAAGGCAAGGCCGAAGCCTCGCTCGCCACCTCGAAGCGGCTCGCCGAGGTCGTGACTGCCGACGCGGCGCGCGCCGCGCCGCCCGCCCACGAGATCTACGCCATCCGCTACTTCGCGCCGGTGCGCTTCGGCAAGTGGGAGCAGATCCTGGCCGAGCCCGCGCCGCCCGAAGACTTGCGCTACGCGACCGGCATGTACCACTGGGCGCGCGGCATGGCGCTGGCGAACACCGACAAGCTCGACCAGGCGGTGAAGGAGCGCGAGGCGCTCGACGCCGTCGCGTCGGAAGACGCCGTGAAGAACCTGGCCTTCCTCGAGGGTGCCGCGTCGCAGCTGCTGCAGATCGCGGGTCACCTGCTCACGGCCGAGATCGCCGCCAAGCAAGGAGACACCGACCATGCGGTCGAGTCACTCGAGTCGGCCAACGCCGCCGAGGACGCGCTCGCCTACACCGAGCCGCCGGGCTGGCCGCTGCCCGTGCGCCAGTACCAGGGCGCCGCGCTGCTCGCCGCGGGCCGGCCGGCCGACGCGGAGGCGGTCTATCGCGCCGACCTGGTCGAGTATCCCGAGAACGGCTGGTCGCTCTACGGCCTTGGCGCGAGCATGCGCGCGCAGCAGAAGTCCGCCGACGACGTCGACCGCCGCTTCCAGGAGGCCTGGTCCGGCGCCGACGTCAAGCTCGCGAGCTCGCGCTTCTGAGCCAGAGCGCGTAGACGCGCGGGTCGCGGCCCAGCTCGGGGTGGAAGGTCGCGGCGAAGACGGGGCCCCGCGACACGAGCGCGGGGTCGCCCTTCACCCGCGCGTGCACGAGCAGCGACTCAGCGACGCGCGTGATGCGCGGCGCGCGGATCAGCACACACTCGAGCCCCGCGAGCGGCGAGCCGGGGTCGTCGACCTCGGCCGTGGCCACGAACGAGTCGAGCTGCGTGCCGTAGGCGTTGCGCCGCACGTCGATGTCGAGCGCGCCGAAGGAACGCTGCGCCGGATGGCTGACTTCGCGCGCCAGCAGGATCGCCCCCGCGCAGGTGCCGAGCACGGGCGCGCCGGAGGCCAGGAAGGCGCGCAGCGGCGCCTCCAGGCCGTCGCGCGCCAGGCCCTTCAGCATGGCGGTCGACTCACCCCCGGGCAGCACCAGCGCGTCCACGCGCGCGAGCTCGCCCGCGGCTCGCACGAGCACGGGAGTCACCCCGGCGCGTTCGAGCGCGCGGGCGTGGGCGTCGAAGTCGCCCTGCAGCGCCAGCACGCCGACGTTCACCAGCCGCGCCTCGCGAGTCTCTCGCTCTCGGGGATCGCCTCGAGCGCCAGCCCCGGCATCGCCGCGCCCAGGCCGCGCGACGCCTCGAGCACCTCCTTGGGCTCCTGCCAGTGAGTCGTGGCGCGCACGATCGCGCGTGCCCGGGCCGCGGGGTCCTGCGACTTGAAGATGCCCGAGCCCACGAACACGGCTTCGGCGCCGAGCGACATGCACAGCGCGGCGTCGGCCGGGGTGGCGATGCCGCCCGCGGCGAAGTTCGGCACGGGCAGCTTGCCGAGCTCGGCCACGCGAGTCACGAGCTCGTAGGGCGCGCCGTACTCCTTGGCCTGCGCCATCCACTCGTCGCGCGGCGCCTGCACCAGCGCCCGGATCTCGCGCCCGATGCGCCGCAGGTGCCGCACCGCCTCCACGATGTTCCCGCTGCCCGCCTCGCCCTTGGTGCGGATCATGGCCGCGCCCTCGCCGATGCGCCGCAGCGCCTCGCCCAGGTCGCGCGCGCCGCACACGAACGGCGCCCGGAAGGCGGACTTGTCCACGTGGTGCTCCTCGTCGGCCGGCGTCAGCACCTCGCTCTCGTCGATGAAGTCCACGCCGAGTGACTCGAGCAGGCGCGCCTCGATTGTGTGCCCGATGCGGCACTTCGCCATCACGGGGATCGACACCGCGGCGCGCACGGCCTCGATCACCTCGACCGCGGCCATGCGGGCCACGCCGCCTTCCTTGCGGATGTCTGCCGGCACGCGCTCGAGCGCCATCACGGCGGCCGCGCCCGCGTCCTCGGCGATGCGCGCCTGCTCGGCGTTGGTCACGTCGAGGATCACGCCGCCCTTCAGCATTTCGGCGAGTCCGACCTTCAGTCGTGTGAGCTCTTGGTTCATGGGGAGTCTCCTGTGGCTGGGGATTGCGCGTAACCGAACGGCGCCAGGCGCCCCATCAATCCGGGCTGATCGCCCAGCCGTTCGAAGCCGAAGCGCGCGTAGAGCCCGTGCGCGTCGCGCGTCCAGAGCACGAAGCGGCGCAGGTCGGAGAGGTCGGGGTGCGCGCACACCGCGGCGATCAGCCGCTGCGCGAGCCCCTGACCGCGCCAGTCCTCGAGCACGAACACGTCGGCGAGATAGGCGAAGGTGGCGCGGTCGGTGACCACGCGCGCGAAGCCGATCTGCCGCGCACCCGCGAACAGGCCGAAGCAGAGTGACTGCGCGAGCGAGCGCGCCACGCGCTCGCGCGAGATGCCCTCGGCCCAGTACGAACGCACGAGATAGCCGTGGATCGCGTCCAGGTCCTGGCGCCCGGCGCCTTCGCGGATCTCGATCACAGCCACTCTCCACGGGCGACCGGAATCACCCGCCCGCCGACCTCGATCGCGTTCGCGCCCTGGCGCACGCGCAGGAGCGAGGGCCGCGCGATCTGGTGACCCTGCTCGAGCCGCACGTCGAGCGCGCCCGGGCCGTGCGCGCGGTGGCGCACCAGGTAGCCGCCCAGAAAGCCCGCCGCGCTGCCCGTCGCCGGGTCCTCGAGGATGCCGTAGGCGGGCGCGAACAGGCGCACGGTGAAGTGATTGCGCGGGTCGCGGGCGCCGCGCGCGAACACGTAGAGCGATCCGGGCGCGCCGTCGGCCATGAGCTTCTCGTAGTGACTGGTCTCGACGCGCGCGCGTTCGACCGCCGCCACGTCGCACAGCGGAATGAAGAGCTGCTTCGCGCCCGTGCCCTGCACCTCGACCGGCAGCGCGGGGTCGAGCGCGCTCGCGGGCAGGCCCACTGCCGCGGTGGCCCGCTCGGGGCCGGGCAGCGCAGCGAAGCGCGCGGGCGGTGACTCGAGCCAGGCCACGCCATCGGCGGCGAAGCGCACCGGCACCGGGCCCACGCCCAGGCGCAGCACGAGCGACTGCGCCGCGCCGCCCAGCAGCCGCTCGCGGATCGCCGTGGCGGTGCCGAGCGTGGGGTGACCCGCGTACGGCAGCTCGTGACCCGGCGTGAAGATGCGCACGTCGAACGCGCCCTCGCGCGCGGAGTCGGCGAGCACGAACGTGGTCTCCGAGAGGTTCGTCTCGCGCGCGATCGCCTGCATGTCGGCGGTCGCGAGACCTCCAGCGCCGAATACCACCGCCACGGGGTTGCCCGCGAGCGGCGCCTCGGCGAAGACGTCGAGCACGGCGTAGGGAAGCCCCTTCACGCTAGACATGGACCGCCTCCGGCGCGCGCGCTGCGCGCGCCTTTCTGCCGCGCGGCTGGGCCGCGCGAATCACTTCGCAAAGCGCCCGGATGCCGCGCTCGAGCTCGGGCACGGGCGTGTGCGCGAGCGAGATGCGCAGGCTGGCCGCGCCGCGCCCGTCGGGGTGGAACAGCTCGCCCGGGGCGTAGACCACGCCGGCGCGCTTGGCCTCGGGCAGGAGCGCCGCCGCGTCGAGCGGCGCCGGCAGAGTCACCCACAACAGGAACCCGCCCTCCGCCGGCGTGACGCAGGCGCCCTCGGGCAGCGCGCGAGCCAGCGCCCGCTCGGCGGCCTCGAGCCGCCGGCCGAGCTCCTTCACCACGCGCCGCAGGTGGCGGTCGTAGCGGCCTTCCTTCAGGAACAGCGCCAGCCCGGCCTGGATCAGCGGGCTCGTGGTCAGGTCGAGCGCGCGCTTGGCGACCAGCGCCGCCGGCATCACGCCCGGCGGCAGGAACAGCCAGCCCACGCGCGCGGCCGGGAAGAGTGACTTCGAGAACGTGCCCATGTAGAGCACGAGGCCGCGCCGGTCGAGCGCGCGCAGCGGGGGCGCGCCGCGACCGCGCACACGCAGGTCCTTCTCGAAGTCGTCCTCGAGCACGGGCACGCCGTGCTTGCCGGCCAGCTCGAGCAGACGGCGCCGGTGCGCGAGCGAGGTCGAGATGCCCGTGGGATTGTGGAAGCTCGGCATGGTGTAGATCAGCCGCGCGCGGTCGCGGCCCAGCACGGAGTCGAGCCGCTCGAGGTCGAGGCCCTCCGGACCGAGAGGCACCGCGAGCGGCCGCACGCCCATGGCGGTGAGCGCGCCGAACGCCCACGGATAGGTGGGTGACTCGACCACGGCCGCGTCGCCCGCGTCGCAGAACAGGCGCGTGGCGATCGCGAAGCCCTGCGTTGCGCCGGCGGTGATCAGCACGTCGTCCGGCTCGGCCTCGATGCCCGCGCGCGCCATGCGCTCGACCAGCGCGCGCCGCAGGCCGAGATCGCCGCGCGGGTCGCCGTACTCGTAGAGCGCCGCGCCGCCCTTGGCCAGCGCGCGCTGCAGCGTCTTGCGGAACTCCTCGTGCGGGTAGAGTGACTCGTCGGGAATCAGGCGTTCGAAACGCACCGCGCCCTCGGGCGCGTCGTAGTCGACCCGCGCCGCGAGCGTGGCGCGCGCGGCCGCGGCGGCGCGCGCGAAGGTCGG
>Ga0335084_10003243_pt1 | contig 15839 bp, 14 predicted proteins | sample Lox_Sample_44_FD_206721 | JGI IMG/M metagenome (GOLD analysis project Ga0335084, IMG submission 206721) | Soil microbial communities from Loxahatchee National Wildlife Refuge, Florida, United States - Lox_Sample_4.4 | ecosystem: Environmental > Terrestrial > Soil > Wetlands | place: USA... | reverse complement strand
CCTGAGAGGCCCGCAAGGAGCAGAGATGAGAAACGCGGAGACGAGGTTGTGTAGCCCCGACATGAGTTCGGGGCATTTTTTTTGCCCGCCGACGGGCCCCCTCACCCTGCCCTCTCCCCAGCGGGAAAAGGCATGAGCACGCGCGAGAAGGCGGAGGTGCTCGACCAGGCGGGGCTCGATCGGGCGCTGACCCGCATCGGCCACGAGATCGTCGAGCAGGCCGGCGGCGCCGATCTGGCGCTGGTTGGGATCAAGACGCGGGGCGAGACGCTGGCCGCGCGCATCGCTCAGAAGATCGCCGGCATCGAAGGCAAGCGGCCCGCGGTGGGAGCGCTCGACATCACGCTCTACCGCGACGATCTCGGCACCCGCGCCGAGCAGCCGCAGGTCCGGAGCACCGAGATCCCGTTCTCCCTGAAAGGCCTCACCGTCGTCCTCGTGGACGACGTCCTCTTCACGGGACGAACGATCCGCGCGGCGATGGACGCGCTCATGGATCTCGGGCGGCCCCGGGTCATCCGCCTGGCTGTCCTCGTCGACCGGGGACACCGTGAGCTGCCCATCCGCCCGGACTATGTCGGGAAAAACCTGCCCACGAGCCGGAAGGAAACCGTCGCCGTCATGCTCGCCGAGCACGACGGCCAGGACCGCGTGGTCATTCAGGAGCCCGAAGAGGGCGAGCCGCAGCCCGCCGCCGGCGCCCGCGTCAAAGGCGAGGTGCCCGTGCCCCGGACGATGCGACCGACCAAGAAAGGACGGGAATAGATCATGGCGTGGACGCGGAAGGATCTCGTCAGCATGCGGGACATCGAGGCGCCCGAGATCGGCGATCTGCTCGACACCGCCGAGTCCATGAAGGAGATCGCCACCCGCGAGATCAAGAAGGTGCCCACGCTGCGCGGCAAAACCGTGGTCAACCTCTTCTACGAGAACTCGACCCGCACGCGCACGTCGTTCGAGATCGCGGGCAAGTGGCTCTCCGCCGACGTCATCAACTTCTCTGCCTCGGGCTCGAGTGCCGAGAAGGGCGAGAGCTTCCTCGACACCGCGCGGAACATCGAAGCCATGAGTCCGGACGTGGTGGTCGTGCGTCACAAGGCCGCCGGCGGTCCCGCGCTCCTCGCCAGGCATCTCAAGTGCTCGGTGGTCAATGCGGGGGACGGCGCCCACGAGCACCCGACCCAGGCGCTGCTCGACCTCCTGACCATCCGCGAGAAGAAAGGCCACCTCGAAGGGCTCAACGTCACCATCGTGGGCGACATCACCCATAGCCGTGTGGCGCGCTCGAATATCTACGGCATGCGCAAGATGGGCATGACGGTGACGGTGGCGGGCCCGCCCACGCTGATCCCCCCCGCCTGCCAGGAGATGGGCGTCAAGGTGAGCCATCGGCTCGAGGAAGCCATCGCGCACGCTGACGTCATCATGATGCTGCGCCTCCAGCACGAGCGTATGACGGGCGGCTTCATCCCATCGCTCAGGGAGTACTCGCGCGTCTGGGGCCTCGGCCTCGACCGCCTGCAGCACTGCCGGCCCGATGTCCTGATCATGCATCCTGGCCCGGTCAATCGCGGCGTCGAGATCTCGCCGGAGGTTGCGGACAGCCCGTACTCGGTCATCCTCGATCAGGTCACCAACGGCGTGGCGGTGCGAATGGCCGTCCTCTATCTCCTCGCGGGAGGAAAGGCCGCATGAGTCTCTTCATCAAGGGCGGCCGCGTCGTCGATCCCGCGAACGGCCTCGACACCGTGGCCGACGTGCTCGTCACCGACGGGCGCATCGCCAAGGTCGCGCGCGGGCTCAAAGCGCCCGAGGGCGCGGAGGTGATAGCGGCCGCGGGCAAGGTGGTGTGCCCAGGCCTCATCGACATCCACGTACACTTCCGCGAGCCGGGCTACGAGTACAAGGAGACCATTGCCACCGGAACGCGGGCGGCGGCCGCGGGAGGCTTCACCGCGGTGGCCTGCATGGCCAACACTCTGCCCGTCAACGACAACCGCTCGGTCACGGACTTCATCATGGCCAAGGCGCGCGTCGAAGGGGTGGTGCGCGTGTACCCGATCGGCGCGGTCACCCGCGGCCTCAAGGGCAAGGAGCTGGCCGAGATGGCCGAGCTCGCCGAGGCCGGCTGCGTCGCGTTCTCGGACGACGGCCAGTGCGTGATGAATGCCGAGGTCTATCGCCGCGCGATGGAATACGCCCTGCCCTTCGGCGCGCCCATCATCAGCCACGCCGAGGACGAGCACCTGGCGCATCGAGGCGCCATGCACGAGGGCCTCGTCTCGACGGAGCTCGGCCTGCTCGGCCAGCCCTGGGTCGCCGAGGACGTCATGGTCGCGCGCGACATCCTGCTGGCGGAGCTGACGGGCGCGCACGTGCACATTGCCCACATCTCGACGGCGGGCGCGGTCAGGCTCGTTCGCGAGGGCAAGGCGCGCGGGGTGCGTGTGACGGCGGAGGTGACGCCGCACCACCTCGTGCTCACCGACGATGCGGTCCGCGAGTACGACCCCAATACCAAGATGGCGCCGCCGCTCCGAACCAAGCGTGATGTCGAGGCCGTGCTGGAAGGGCTCCTCGACGGCACCATCGACTGTATCGCGACGGATCATGCCCCGCACGCGCTCTCGGAGAAGGAAGGCGAGTTCGGGGAGTGCGCCAACGGCGTGGTCGGCCTCGAGACCGCGGTGCCCATCCTTCTCGACCGCCTCGTTCGCGCCGGTCGCATGGATCTGCCGACGCTTGTCGCGCGCCTCTCCTCCGGGCCCGCGCGCCTGTTGAGCCTGCCCGGAGGCAGCCTCGCACAGGGTGCGCCCGCGGACATCACGGTGCTCGACCTCGAGCACCAGTGGACGGTCGAGCCGTCGCGCTTCCGCTCGCGCGCGCGCAACACACCGTTCGGCGGCTGGACGGGCACGGGCGCTCCCGAAATGACCATCGTCGGCGGCAAGGTGGTGACGGCATGACGGCGGCCATCCTCGCGCTGGCCGACGGGCGTGTCTTCAAGGGGCAGGCCTGCGGCGCCACCGGGGAGGCCCACGGCGAGGTGGTCTTCAATACCTCCATGACGGGGTATCAGGAAATCCTGACCGATCCGTCCTATCGCGGTCAGCTCGTCTGCATGACCTATCCGCTCATCGGAAACTACGGGGTCAATGCCGAGGACGTGGAGTCGCGGCGGCCGTGGGTCAATGGCTTCATCGTCAAAGAGGCCTGCGGCTATCCCTCCAACTGGCGCGGTCGGGTGCCGATCGAGACCTACATGCGCGAGCACGGCATCGTCGGCATCCAGGGCATAGACACCCGAGCGCTGACGCGTCACCTGCGCGACCGCGGCGCCCAGGAAGGCTTTATCTCGACCGTCGAGACCGACGGTGCGCGCCTCGCCGAGAGGGCGCGCGCGCTGCCGGGGCTGGTGGGCCGCGACCTCGTGAGCGAGGTGAGCGTCGGCCAGCCCCATGGATGGAACGAAGGCGAATGGAGCCTCGGCAGGGGCTATACGAGTCCGCCGGCGCCGCGCTTCAAGGTGGTGGCCTTCGACTCCGGGATCAAGCGCAATATCCTGCGCGAGCTCGCTGGGATCGGCTGCGAGGTCGACGTCGTGCCCGCGGACACGCCGGCCGCGGCCGTGCTCGAGAGGAAACCGCACGGCGTCTTTCTCTCGAACGGTCCCGGCGATCCCGAGGCCGTGCCCTACCTCGTCGAGTCGGTGCGCGGTCTCATCGGCAAGGCACCTATCTTCGGGATCTGCCTCGGCAACCAGATCCTCGGTCTCGCCTTCGGCGGGCACACGTACAAGCTCAAGTTCGGTCATCACGGCGCCAATCACCCGGTCAAGGATCTGGCAACCGGGCGCGTCGAGATCACCGCGCAGAACCACGGCTTCGCCGTGGATCTCGGCTCCGTGGAGAAGGCCGGGCTCGTGGAGACGCACGTCAATCTCAATGACGGCACCTCCGAGGGCATGCGGCACCGCGAGCTGCCCGTCTTCTCCGTCCAGTACCATCCCGAGGCTTCGCCCGGGCCGCACGATTCGCACTACCTGTTCACGCGCTTCGTCGAACTCATGGAAGGCAAGAAGGGAGGCTGATCCAATGCCGAAATATCTCATCTCGTACCGGAAGACCGAGGAGACCGGCCAGAAGCCGGAGTGGGCCGCCTTCACCTGCGAAAGCGAGCTCTCTCTGGAGGCCCATGCCGTCAAGGAGCGCGTGGAGAAGCGCATGAGCGTGCTCGGGGAAAAGCTCTGGGGCAATGCCGAGGCGGTATGGCTCGGCACCGGGCGACTCGACGACGTGCTCTACAAGCGCGAGGAGGCCACGCCCGAGACCTCCATCGTGTACGGACAGATCGAGGGCTGAGAACACACCGTGCCCAAGCGGACCGATATTCGCAAGATCCTCCTGATCGGCTCCGGGCCCATCGTCATCGGACAGGCCTGCGAGTTCGACTACTCGGGCACCCAGGCCTGCAAGGCGCTCCGCGAAGAGGGCTTCGAGGTCGTCCTGGTCAACTCGAACCCGGCGACCATCATGACGGACCCCGAGATGGCCGACCGGACCTACGTCGAGCCGCTCACGCCCGAGTTCGTCGCCAAGGTCATCGAGCGAGAGCGGCCCGACGCCATGCTGCCGACGGTGGGCGGCCAGACCGCACTCAATCTGGCCGTGGCCCTCGCCGAGGACGGCACCCTCGATCGCTTCGGCGTCGAGCTGATCGGCGCCAAGCTGCCCGCCATCAAGACCGCGGAGGACCGGCATCTCTTCGCGGCGGCCATGGCGCGCATCGGGCTCGAGATGCCGAAGGGCTTCTTCGCCCGGAGCTACGAGGAGGCGGTGGCGGGCACACGGACGCACCGGATCGGCTTCCCCATCATCATCCGCCCCTCCTTCACCCTCGGCGGGACGGGCGGTTCCATCGCTCACAACCCGGAGGAGCTCGAGGCGTCGATCAAGTGGGGACTGCAGCAGAGTCCGGCCGGGCAGGTGCTGGTCGAGGAGTCGGTGATCGGGTGGAAGGAGTTCGAGCTCGAGGTGATGCGCGATCTCGCCGACAACGTGGTCATCATCTGCTCGATCGAGAACCTCGATCCCATGGGCGTGCACACCGGCGACTCCATCACGGTGGCCCCGGCCCAGACGCTGACCGACAAGGAATACCAGCGGATGCGCGACGCCTCGCTCGCCATCATCCGCGAGATCGGCGTCGAGACCGGCGGCTCGAACATCCAGTTCGGCGTCAATCCGATCGACGGCCGCATGGTCGTGATCGAGATGAACCCGCGCGTGTCCCGCTCCTCGGCGCTGGCCTCGAAGGCCACGGGCTTCCCCATCGCCAAGATCGCGGCGAAGCTCGCGGTCGGTTACACTCTCGACGAGCTCAGGAACGACATCACGCGCGAGACTCCGGCGTCTTTCGAGCCCGCCATCGACTACTGCGTGGTCAAGTTCCCACGCTGGGCCTTCGAGAAGTTCCCCGAGGCGGACCAGACCCTGACCACCCAGATGAAGTCCGTGGGCGAGGTCATGGCCATCGGCCGTACCTTCAAGGAGGCGCTGCAGAAGGCCGTCCGCTCGCTGGAGCAGGACCGCTGGGGGCTGGTCATGGACCGGCCGCCGGCCGACAACGAAGCGCTGCGCCAGAAGATCCGCATCCCCAATGCCGAGCGCTGCTTCGCGGTGGCCGAAGGCTACCGCCGCCGCATGACGACCTCCGAGCTGCAGGCGCTGAGCGCCATCGATCCGTGGTTCCTCGAGAATATCCGCGAGATTGTCGAGTTCGAAGCGGTCATCGCCAATGGGGGGCACCGCGACCCGGAGACGCTGCGGCAGGCCAAGCAGATGGGCTTCGCCGACAGGAGGATCGCCGAGCTCTGCGGGAAGAGCGAGGCCGAAGTCCGCGCCGCCCGGCTCGGGGCCGGGATCCGCGCCACCTTCAAGATGGTGGACACCTGCGCCGCCGAGTTCGTCGCGCACACACCCTACCTCTACTCGACCTATGAGGAGGAGGACGAGGCACCGCCGACGCCGCGCGACAAGGTCGTGATCCTCGGCTCCGGGCCCAACCGGATCGGCCAGGGCATCGAGTTCGACTATGCGTGCGTGCACGCCGCCTTCGCCCTCAAGGAATCGGGCGTCGAGGCGATCATGGTCAACTGCAACCCCGAGACGGTCTCCACCGACTACGACACCTCCGACCGCCTCTACTTCGAGCCGCTCACCTTCGAGGACGTGATGAACATCGTCGAGCGCGAGCGGCCGCGCGGCGTCATCGTCCAGTTCGGTGGCCAGACGCCACTGAAACTGGTCGTCCCGCTCGAAAAGGCCGGCGTGCCCATCCTCGGCACGCCGCCCGACGCTATCGACCGCGCCGAGGATCGCAAGCGCTTCGCCGCGCTGCTCGCGGAGCTTGGCCTGCAGCAGGCGCCGGGGGAGACCGCGCGCTCCTACGAAGAGGCGGAGCGCATCGCCGACGGCATCGGCTACCCGGTGCTCGTGCGGCCGTCCTACGTGCTGGGCGGCCGGGCGATGCAGATCGTCTATGACCGCGAGGACCTCAAGGCCTATATGCGCGAGGCCGTCAGGGTCAGCCCCGAGCACCCCATCCTCGTAGACAAGTTCCTCGAGGACGCCCTCGAGGTGGACGTCGATGCCATCGCCGACGGCGATCGCGTCGTGGTGGGCGGGGTGATGGAGCACATCGAGAAAGCGGGGATCCATTCGGGCGACTCCGCCTGCGCGCTGCCCCCCTACTCCCTCGGCGACGATCAGATCGAGCGCATCAAGATCCAGACGCGCGCGCTCGCTGCGGAGCTGGGCGTGATCGGCCTCCTCAATATCCAGTTCGCGATCAAGAACGAGACGGTCTACGTCCTCGAGGTCAATCCGCGCGCATCCCGCACCGTGCCCTTCGTCTCGAAGGCGATCGGGGTGCCGCTGGCCAAGCTCGCGACCAAGGTCATGCTCGGGCGCCGGCTGGCCGACCTCGGCCTCGCCACGGAGCGTGAGGTCGGGCACATTGCGGTCAAGGAAGCGGTCTTCCCCTTCATCAAGTTCCCGGGCGTGGACGTGATCCTCGGGCCCGAGATGAAGTCCACGGGCGAGGTCATGGGCATCGACCGTGACTTTCGCAAAGCCTACGTCAAGTCGCAGATCGCGGCCGGTTCGCCGCTGCCCACCTCGGGCAAGGTATTCCTCTCGGTCAAAAACCGCGACAAGCGCGCGGTGCTGCAGGTGGCCAAGCGGCTCGCCGACATGGGCTTCTCGCTCGTGGCGACCATGGGCACCGCCAAGCTCCTCACGCGCCAGGGCATGACCGTCGAGCTCGTCCACAAGGTCAACGAGCAGCTCCGGCCCAACGTCGTCGACCTCATGAAGCGCGGAGAGATCGCACTGGTCTTCAACACGCCCGAAGACGGCCGGGCGCGCAAGGACTCGTACCTGATCCGGCGGACGGCGGTGACACAGAACATCCCCTACTACACGACAGTGGACGGCGCCCAGGCTGCGGTCGGCGGCATCGAGGCGCTGCTCAAAGGAGAGATGACCGTGCAACCGCTCCAGGACTACTATGCCCGCCGATCCTAAGGACCGGCTGATCGTGGCCCTCGACGTGGATTCCGTCGACCGCGCCGTCGGCCTGGTGGACGCTCTCGCCGGCCAGGTGACGCGCTTCAAGATCGGCTCGCAGCTCTTCACGGCCTTCGGCCCCTCCGCGGTCGAAGCGGTCCGCAAGCGCGGCGGCGAGGTCTTCCTCGACCTCAAGTTCCACGACATTCCCAATACCGTGGACGGCGCCGCGCGGGAGGCGGTGCGGCTGGGTGTCTTCATGTTCAATGTCCACGCCTCGGGGGGCCGCGCGATGATGCGCGCCGCCGCCCACGGCGCCGCCGAAGCGGCGCAGGCCCTCGGCCTCGCGCGGCCGCTCGTGATCGCGGTGACCGTGCTGACCAGCCTGGACCGCGCCACACTGGGCGGCGAGCTCCACGTCGCCTCGTCGGTCGAAGGCCACGTGCTCCATCTCTGCGGCCTCGCCAGAGAGGCCGGGCTCGACGGCAATGTCGCCTCGCCGAACGAGATCCGCGCCATACGCAATGCCATGGGGCCGCGCTGGGCCATCGTGACTCCCGGAGTGCGCCCGGCGGGTGACGAGCGTCAGGACCAATCACGCGTGGCCACGCCACGCGCCGCCGCCGAGGCGGGCGCCGAGTATCTCGTGGTGGGTCGGCCGATCACCGCGGCCCCCGATCCGGCCAAGGCCGCGGCCGCCATCCTGGCGGAGATGCGCGCATGACCGCGACCCGGGAGCATGCGACGCTCATGCGCCGCCTCTTCGAAATCGGCACCATGCGCTTCGGTGAGTTCACGCTCAAGTCCGGGATCAAGTCCCCCTTCTACATCGACCTGCGCGTGGTCATCTGCTATCCGGATGTGCTCCGCCGCATCGGCGTCCTGATGGCGGCCGAGGTCAGCCGCTGCGCCGGCGACCGCATCGCCGGCATCCCCTACGCGGGTCTGCCGCTGGCCGTGTCCGCGAGCCTCGAAGGCAATCTGCCCCTCATCTATCCGCGCAAGGAGGAGAAAGGCTACGGCACCAAGCGTCGGATCGAGGGCATCTACGAGCCCGGAGACCGCGTGGTGCTGATCGACGACATCATCACCGACGGCGGCAGCAAGTTCGAGGCCATTGCGGTGCTCGAGGAGGCGGGCCTCGTGGTCAACGACCTGGTCATCCTCATCGACCGCGAGCAGGGCGGCCGCGAGCTGCTGGCTTCGAAGGGGTACACGCTCCACTCCATCCTGACGATCTCGCAGTGCCTCGACGAGTGGGAAACTTCGGGCCTCGTGGACGCCGTCGCGATCGAGCAGGCCCGGGAGTTCGTGAAGGCCACGCGGTTCGCCTGATGGCTGCCGTCGGCGGTGGCCTCGGCGAGATCCTGCTCGACGAGGAGGCCATCCGCGCCGAGGTGGCACGACTCGGCGCTCAGATCTCGACCGACTACGCGGACAAGCCGCTTCACCTGGTCGGGGTGCTCAAGGGCGCGGCCGTCTTCATCGCCGACCTCTTGCGGGCGCTCACCATCCCGGCCACGATGGATTTCATCTCCATCGTGCCATACGGTCAGGTCACCGCCTCCGGGGTGGTCCGGATCCGGAAGGATCTCGACGAGCCACTCGAGGGCAAGGACGTGCTCGTTGTGGAAGGCATCTGCGCAAGCGGCCTCAGCCTCTCGTACCTCCTGCGCAACTTCCAGACGCGCGGGCCCGCCTCGATCAAGACCTGCGCCTTCGTCGCCAAGCGGCGGACGCGCGCGGCGGACGTCACACTGGACTACGTGGGGCGCGAGATCCCCGACGTCTTCGTGGTCGGCTACGGTCTGGACGCGCAGGAGCAGTACCGCAACCTACCCTACCTAGCCCGCCTCGCAGGAGGGCGATAAAAGCCCATCTGCATCGTTGGCGCCCGGCGGCCGCACGCTCAACGTACAGAGAGTACGCCTCGCGTGCGGCCGCCGGGCGCCGCCTCGCAGCTGGACCTTTCTCGCCCTCCTGCGACAGTTTCAGCCTCTTGACGAATCAAGCGGCAAAGAACACACTCGCGCGATGATCTGCACCCGCTGGGTCGTTCCGGGACTGCTGGCGCTTTTGGCGCTTGCCGCTCCGGCGTATTCGGCGGAGGGGCCGGAGGTTGGGGAGACGATTGTGAAGCGTGGGCGGATTGCTTCGGATCTTTATGCTTTCGGCGGTGGGGTGGATGTGGGAGCCGATGTCAACGGTGATCTGATCGCCGCCGGCGGGCGCGTTGCCGTGAGCCGCCGGGTCCAGGGCGACCTCATTGTAGGCGCGGGCTCCGTGACGGTCGGTGGACTCATCGAGAAGAGCGTTCGCGCAGCCGGTGGCGCCGTCACCATTGCCGGCCGCGTCGGGCGCAATGCCAACGTGGCCGCGGGCACGATCACCATCGCGCCAGAGGCCGTGATCGGGGGCAGCGCGCAGCTCGCGGGGGGCGAGCTGCACATCGCGGGCAGCATCGGGCGGAAGCTCCGCGCGGCCGGCGCCGTGGTCGTGCTGGCGGGCGAGGTCGCGAACGATGTCGAGGTGGCCGGGCAGGAGATCGAAGTCCTCCCGACCGCGCGCATCAAGGGCAAGCTGACCTACTGGAGCCCGCGCGAGGCCCACATCGACCCGCAAGCGGTGATCAGCGGGCGCGTCACCCACAACCTGCCGGAGCTGCCGCGCCATATCGCGCGCACGGGCACCGCGCTCGTCACCGTCTCGCGCGCGCTCTTCATGGCCGGGCTCGCCGCCATCGCGGTCGCCCTCTACCTGATCTTCCCGCACTTCACGGTGCGGGCCTCGCGCATCATCGGCTCCGACCCGGTCAAGAGCCTCGCCATCGGGCTCCTGTTCTTCGCGGCGATTCCCGTGCTGGCCATCCTGAGCATGATCACCATCCTCGGCATCCCGCTGGGAATCATCATCTTCGCGTGCTACTCGATCGCGCTCCTGGTGGGCTTCGTCCTCGCCGCCTTCTACCTGGGTGATGTCGGGGCGCAGGCCTTCATGGGCAAGGACGCCACGAAACGCCTGGTTCGCGTGCTCTTCCTGGTCCTTGCCCTCGGCGTGCTCCTCCTGGCCAGACAGATTCCCTTCATCGGCGCGCTCGTGATCGTGGCGGCGGTGCTTTTGGGACTCGGAGCCATGAGCCTGTACGCCCGTCGCCAGGTGGCCGGCACGGAGAGGACTTACCGGACGGGCTAGCGCCTTCGGAGCGTCTCTGCTATGTAAGGGGCGAGGTGACAACGGTGACACCTCCGGCGACTGACGCTCACGAAATTCCCTCTGCGCAGAAATGGGCCATCACCTTGTCCGTCATGGTGGTGGCATTCATGCAGGTGCTCGATACCAGCGTGACCAATGTTGTCCTCCCGCATCTCCAGGGCTCCCTCTCCGCGGGCCTGGAGGAGGTGTCCTGGGTTCTCACCTCGTACCTGGCCGCCAATGCCATCATCATCCCGGCCACCGGATGGCTGGCGGGTCTCCTCGGACGCAAGCGGTTCTTCCTGATCTGCGCCGCGCTGTTCACCGTCAGCTCCTTTCTCTCGGGGATTGCGCCGAACCTCACGTTCCTCATCATCGCTCGCATTTTCCAGGGCATCGGCGGCGGCCCCATCATTCCGCTCTCCCAGGCGATCCTCTGGGAGATATTCCCGCTCGGTCAGCGAGGCCTCGCCATGGCGGTGTGGGGCATCGGCTTCATGATGGGGCCGATCATCGGGCCGACCCTGGGCGGGTACATCGCCGATAACTGGTCGTGGCGCTGGATCTTCTACATCAACCTGCCGGTGGGCTTCCTCGGCTTCTTCATGGCCGGCGCATTCCTCTTCGATCCGCCGTACCTGCGCAAGCCCGGGCGCGTCGACTGGCCCGGCCTCGCCCTGATGGTGCTGGGCTTCGGGTGCCTCCAGCTCCTGCTCGATCGCGGCGAGCGCGAAGACTGGTTCGACTCCACGCTCATCGTGGCGCTCGCGCTGCTCGCGAGCTGCGCCCTCGTGGGCTTCGTCGTTCGCGAGCTGATGGCGCGGGAGCCCATCCTGGATCTCTCGGTGTTCGTGGACCGCAATTTCGCCACCGGCGCCTCCTTCATCGCGCTGATCGGACTGGGCATGTTCTCGAGCATGCTGCTCCTCGCTGTCTTCACGCAGAAGCTCCTGGGCTACGATGCGTGGACCTCGGGGCTGGTCCTGGCTCCCGGCGGCTTCGGCAACATGCTCTCCTTGCTGATCTCGGGCCGCCTCGTGACGCGAGTGGACCAGCGGCTGCTCCTGACCTTCGGGTGCGTCGTCAACGCCATCAGCCTCTACATGATGTCGAACCTCACGCTGGGCATCGACTACTGGACGCTGGCGTTTCCTCGGTTCATCCAGGGCTTCGCGCTCGGCTTCATCTTCGTCCCGCTCTCGACCCTGACGCTGTCCACCATCGCCCGCGACAAGCTCGTCAACGCCACCTCGGCCTACAATGTCCTGCGCAATCTCGGGGGCAGCGTGGGCATCGCGCTGGCCACCACGCTGCTCGCTCAGCGCAGCCAGTACCACCAGGCCAATCTCGTCGGCCACGTGAATGTCTGGGATCCCGCGACGCAGGCCCGGCTCCAGAAATGGACCGACCACTTCATGGCGCACGGGTCCGACTCGTTCACCGCCCAGCGGCGAGGCCTGGCCATGCTCTACAACGACACCGTGGGCCAGGCTCAGGTACTGGCCTACGTGGACGACTTCTGGCTGCTCGCCATCCTGTTCACGATCATCCCCCTCTTCCTGCCGCTGATGCGGCGCGTCCGCGTCGAGGGGCCGGTGGAGAAGGAGCCAGATACGGGCAGCTCGGGGCCTGTCCCCACCCTGCCCGCGCCGGTGGACTGACCGGGCGCCGAAGACCGTTACCATCAGTCCTACCGGGGCATACAACCTCCGGCGGCTTGCTGCCGCCTAACGCTTCTGGTACTCCGGGCGCCAGCGGAGGAGACGCACCTCGATCTGCCTGATGCCCAGCGCCATCACGATGCCGATGGCGCCCAGCACGAAGAGCGCCACCATCATGTCGGCAGCATTGAGGGTGCCCAGTGACTGGATGATGAGGTAGCCCAGCCCGCCGCCCGACTCGCCGCCGATGAACTCACCGACGACCACGCCGATCAGGGCGAAGGAGATGGACGGCGTCAGCGAGGCGAAGGTCCAGGCCAGTGTCGACGGCACGATCACGCTGCGCAGGATCTGGCCCTCGTTGGCGCCGAGAAAGCGCGCGCTCGAGATCAGGTCGGCGTCCACGCTGCGCGCGCCCTGGAAGGTGTTGAAGAAGACGATGAAGAACACGATGCTCCAGGCCAGCACGATCTTGGCGAGGAGCCCGAAGCCGAAGACCATGGTGATGAGCGGGACCAGCGCGATGCGCGGCAGCGAGTTGAACGCCACGATGAAGGGGTCGAAGACACGAGCGATCCGGTCGCTCCGCCCGAGGAGCAGCCCCGCCAGGAAGCCCGACGTGATGCCGACGAGGAAGCCCCAGAGAGTGGACTGGACGGTCGAGAGCGCCATGCGCCAGAGGGGGAGGCGCACGTTGTCCGACATCAGGTAGACGAAGCGGCGCGCGATCGCCGAGGGCCGGCTGATGAAGAACGGATCGATCCAGTACAGCCCGGGCGTTCTCGAAATGGCCTTGATGCCGGTGAGGTATTCCCAGGCGGCGAGGAAGACGAGGAGGATCCCGATCCGCCATGCCCAGACACTCCAATGCCCCGCCTTCACCGGACCCGCTCCTGGAATTCCTCGCCCAGCGCATGCCAGATCTCGCCGTACTCGCGCAGATATTCCGGGCTCTCTCGCAGCGCGATGACGTCGCGCGGCCTCGGCAGCTTGACATCATAGACGAGCTTGATCCGCCCCGGCCGCCGCGTCATGACCACGATGCGGTCGGCCAGCGTGATCGCCTCGGACAGATCGTGAGTGACGAAGACCACGGTCTGCTGGCGCCTACCCCAGAGTCCGAGCAGCTCGGCGTGCAGATTGAGCTTGGTATGCGTGTCGAGCGCGCCGAAGGGCTCGTCCATGAGGAGGATCTCGGGATTGACGACGAGCGAGCGCATGAGCGCCACGCGCTGCCTCATCCCGCCCGAGAGCGTGGCGGGGAAGGCCTCCTCGAAGCCTTCGAGACCGGCCAGCTTGATCGCTTCCCTCACGCGCGCGCCGACCTCGGCCCGGGCCACGCCGCGGTACTCGAGCCCGAGGGCGATGTTGCGCTCCACCGTCCGCCACGGGAAGACGGTGTCCTTCTGGAAGACGTAGCCGATCTGCGGCGCGGGACGGGCGCCGACGCGGGCGCCGTCGACGAGGATCTCGCCGCCGGTGGACGCGATGAGGGAGCCGATCATGTTGAGGATGGTGGACTTGCCGCAGCCCGAGGGACCGACGATGGCGACGAACTCCCGGTCGTGCACGTCGAAGGACACGCCGGCCACGGCGGGGACCTCTCGAGAGCCCTGACTGAAGGTCTTCGAGAGATCCCTGATCGCGATGCGGACGCGCGACACTACTTGAACTTGGCCTGCGCCTTCTTGACGAACGACATGTCCACGGCCTGCTTGAAGGGAATGGGCTTCTCCACGGCGAGCGGCACCCACACCTTCATGCCCCGCTCGTAGTCCTTCTCGTCGATGAGGAAATCCCAGTCGAAGATGGTGCGGTAGTAGCGCACGGACTCCAGGATCTCTTCGCGGCTGTAGGTGGACATGTAGGGCTTCTGGAGCAGCTCGACGACTTCCTCGTCCTTCGCGTTCTTGATCCACTGCTGTGCCCGGTAGCAGGCGTTGACGTAGCCCTGCACGAGGTCGGGCGACTTCTCGACCGTCTCCTTGAGCACGTAGCCCACCGTCACGGGGATCGGCCCACCGAAGACGCGGTTCCACGCCTTCTCGTCCTGCACGTCGTAGATGGGCTGGCCGAAGCCCTGGGCGACGGCCTTCGATTGCCATTCGGGCACCGCCATGATCGCGTCGAACTTCCCGCCCTTGAGCCCCGCCAGCATGGTCAGGTCACCGCCGCCCCCGACCCACTCGACGGCGTCGTTGACGGGCTTCCCGTCGGCCGCCTTGGTGTGCTTGAGCACGTAGACACCGTAGACGTAGGTGCCGGAGCCGATAGCCGTGGCGGCAATCACCGCCTTGCGCCCCACGAGCTTTTGGTCGGCCAGCGCCTCGACGCTCTTGACTCCCTTGTCGAAGAGCTCCTTGCGCACGACGATATTGGCGTAGGAGCAGCGCCGGTCCGTGGCAAAGATCATCAGGGCATCCTTGCCCTTCTCCGTGATCTTGAGGGGGTGATTCGAGTCGCCCAGCGCGAAGAGCACCTGCCCCGCCGCCAGCGCCTGGACCACCTTGGCGCCGCCGCCCGGCACGATGAAATCCGGCGTCAAGAGCCCTTCCGCCTCGAAGAATTTCTTCTGGGCGGCGACCAGATGCTGGCCATAGACGAAGGTCGAGATGCTATGGGAGGCGCTGATCGCCTTCGGACCCTGCGCACGCGCGCCAACCGGCCAGCCGGCCATGGCCGCGCCGCCCGCGAGGCCGACGGTCTTGATGAAATCGCGGCGCGTCCAGGGCGCCGTCGTTGGCTTCCTTGGCATCGAGTTTCCTCCGTGAGCGAGGTCGGCAGCGCGGCTGGGGAACTGGCCGGCACTGTACACCGCGGCCGCCGCGTGTGTCAATCGCGGATTGGCCCAAACACGTTGACACGAAAGGATTTTTGGACTACTCTTCGTGAGTGGAATCGGCGCTTTCCTCCCCCTCCACACACAGCCAGAGGCCTCTATGATCCGCAGCATGACGGGGTACGGCCGCGCCGAGATCGCGGGGGCCCGGCTGAGTCTCTCCGTGGAGTGCAAGTCCCTGAACCACCGTCACCTCGACGTCGCCATCAAGCTGCCGCGCGCGCTCTCCTCGCTCGAGCTCGATGCCCGGCGCGTGATCCAGGGGACGGTACAGCGCGGGCGCGTGGAAGTCGCCGTGAGCGTGGCACCCTCCGACGACGCGCCCGCGACCAGTCTCTCGGTCGACATGGCTCAGGCACGCGCCTACGTCGCCGTAGCCCGCAAGGTGGGCGACGATCTCAAGCTCGGCGGCGAGCTCCACCTGCAGTGGCTGCTCGGACAGCCGGGTGTCCTGTCGCGCGAGGAGCAGGCGCCGGTGTCTCCCGAGGACGGCTGGCCGCTCCTCCACGACGCGCTCGCCAAGGCGCTCGCGGAGCTGTGTGCGCGGCGCGAGGCGGAGGGCGCGGCCCTCGGGAAGGA
>Ga0335084_10003242_pt1 | contig 15840 bp, 14 predicted proteins | sample Lox_Sample_44_FD_206721 | JGI IMG/M metagenome (GOLD analysis project Ga0335084, IMG submission 206721) | Soil microbial communities from Loxahatchee National Wildlife Refuge, Florida, United States - Lox_Sample_4.4 | ecosystem: Environmental > Terrestrial > Soil > Wetlands | place: USA... | reverse complement strand
CGACGTCAAGATGGCCTACGTCGGGGAGATCTCGGGCTCGATCGCGGTCTCCGGCGGCAACTTCCGCGACGGCGTCATCCTCGCGGTCGAGGAGATCAACGCCAAGGGCGGCATTCTCAAGGACAAGATCGCTCTCACGCTCTACGACACGCAGACCAACCCCGGCGTCGCGCGCTCGCAGATGCAGAAGGCGATCGACGGCGATCCCTACGTGATCCTCGGGCCGATCTTCTCGGGCAACGTGAAGGTCACGCTGCAGATGGTGCAGCAGGCGGAGATCCCGGATTTCATCGGCGGCGAGGCGGCCGAGCTGACCACGCTCGGCAGCCCCTACCTCTTCCGCACGTCGTTCGGCCAGCAGATCGGGATGCCGAAGATCGCCAACTACATTCGCGACGAGCTCAAGGCGAAGACGGTCGCGCTGATCTGGGTGAACAACGACTTCGGCAAGGGCGGTCGCGACAAGCTCATGAAGGAGCTCGCCGCGCGCAACATCAAGCTCGTCGCCGACGTGTCCACCGAGTCCGGCCAGGTCGACTTCGCGGCCGACGTGGTCAAGCTCAAGGCGGCGAATGCCGACGCGGTCTTCGTGTACAGCAACGAGGAGGAGTGCGCGCGGATCATGCGCGAGGCGCGCAAGCAGGGGCTCAAGGGGCCGTTCGTCGGCGACACGACGCTGCTCAGCCAGAAGACGATCGAGCTCGCGGCGGAGGCGGCGAACGGCGTCGTCGGCCACGTCGGCCTGACCGCCGACGCGCCGATCCCGGCGGTCACCGAGTTCGCGGCGCGGTTCCAGAAGCGGTTCAACTACAAGCCCGATCACAACGGCATCAAGGGTTACACGGCGGTCTACGCGGTGAAGTACGTCACCGAGAAGAAACTCGGCAAGTTCGACCGCAAGGCGCTCGCGAAGATCATGCACGGGCTGACGATCACGCCGCAGGAGGAGCCGGGCATCCTGATGGAGACCACCTGGGACAACGTCGGCGAGATCGACCGCATCAGCTTCCTCGCCGAGGTGGTGAACGGCAAGCAGAACATCAGCAAGGTGCTGCCGAAGCTCGGCAAGTAGCCGGGCGACCCCCTCCCCGAGTCTCCCGGAAGTCCAGACGACCGGCGCTGAGAGTAGCGCCGGTCGCAGTTTTGGGGCCCGCCGATCTTGGCCGACATCCTCCAGCTCCTCGTCGCGGGTCTTGCGACCGGCGGGATCTACGCGCTGGTCGCGGTCGGCTTCACGCTCCTCTGGCAGACCTCGCAGACGATCAACTTCGCCCAGGGCGAGTTCGTCATGCTGCCGGCGTTCTTCGTGCTGATCGCGATGGGCTACTTCGGCTTGCCCTTCTGGGCCGCAGTGGCGGTCGGCGGCGTCGTGTCGGTGGTCGTGCTCGGCCTGCTCTTCAAGAAGTGGATGGTGGACCCGATGATCCGGCACGGCGTGCTGCCGCTCGTGATCGCCACCATCGGGCTCGCCATCCTGATGAAGGAGATGGTGCGCGAGTTCTACGGCGCCGACGCGTGGCCCTTTCCGGCGCTCGCGGCCACCACCGACGTCGCGGTTCTCGGTGCCGTCTTCTCGATCCAGAGCCTCCTCATCCTCGCGATCTGCATCGCGGTCGTCGTCGCGTTGCAGCTCTTCCTCAACGGCACGCGCACCGGGCGCTGCATGCAGGCGACGGCGCAGAACCCCACCGTCGCCCGCCTCCTCGGCGTTCGGGTCGAGCGGATGATCCTCTACACCTTCCTGATCAACGGGGCGCTCGTCTGGGTCGCCTCGCTGCTGATCACGCCGATTTACCTCGCCAAGTTCACGAACGGCGAATGGCTCGGCCTGTACGCCTTCATCGCCGCGATCATCGGCGGCTTCAACCAGGTGCGCGGGGCGATCGTCGGCGGCCTGCTGCTCGGCGTCGTCGACAACTTCGCCGCCGCCTACATCTCCTCGCAGTACCGGATGGCGATCCCGCTCATGATCCTGATCGTCGTCATCCTGTTCCGGCCCCAGGGCCTCCTCGGCCGGGTCGAGGAGCGCACGGTTTGAGCAACCGGCGCCTCGCCGCCGGCATCGTGCTCGCGTCCGCCGGCGCGTTCCTCCTGGTGGTGCCGTTCGGGCTGAAGCCCTACGGCATCTTCATCCTCAGCATGTGGGCGGTGATGACGATCGCCGCCATCGGCCTCAACCTGACGCTCGGCTACGCCGGGCAGATCTCGCTCGCGCAGGCCGCGTTTGTCGGGATCGGCGCGTACATCACCGCCTATCTGACCACGAAGGGCTGGCCGTTCTGGCCGACCTACGTGTTCGGCGGCATCTCGTGCTTCGCGGTCGGCTGGGTGCTCGGTTACCCGGCGCTGCGCGTGCAGCACCACTACCTCGCGTTCGTGACGCTCGCGTTCAACACGCTCGTCTACCTGATCTTCCGCAACGAGGAATGGCTGACCGGCGGCATCTACGGCATCAGCAACGTGCCGCGCCCGAGCGTCCTCGGGCTGTCGATGAATTCGCCGCTCGCGTTCTACTACTTCTGCCTCGCGCATCTCGCGCTCGTGTCGGCGGCGACGTGGTGGCTCATCCGCTCGCCCTGGGGGCGCGCATTCGTCGCGTTGCGCGAGAACCCGATCCGCGCGCTCTCGCTTGGCGTCGACACGCGCCGCTACACGCTGGTCGCGTTCGCGATCGGCGCCGGCCTCGGTGGCATCTCCGGTGCGCTCTACGCGCCGCTCCTGCAGTTCGTCGATCCGACGCCGTTCGCGCTCGGGCTGTCGCTCAACCTGCTGCTGATGGTCGTCCTCGGCGGCTCCGGCTACTTCTTCGGCCCGTTCCTGGGCGCGATCGTGGCGGTGCTGCTCCCCGAGTGGCTGCGCTTCACGCAAGGGTTCTACCTGATGGGGTATGCGGTCCTCGTGATAGTCCTGATGGCGTTCTCGCCCACCGGGCTGCTCGGCCTCGCCGACCGGCTCACCCGCCCGGCCCGGCGGCGAACGGCGAGCGCCGCCGGGGGCCCGCCCGAGACGGCCGCGGAGAGCGAGACAGCGCGATGAGCACCGTCCTCCAGGTGCGCGATCTGAAGAAGAGCTTCGGCGGAATCGTCGCGGTCGACGGCGTGTCCTTCTCGGTCGACGAAGGCGAGATCCTCGGCATCATCGGCCCGAACGGCAGCGGCAAGTCGACGCTCTTCAACTGCATCCTCGGGCAGCTCACGCCGAGCGGTGGCGAGGTGCACCTCGACGGGCGCCCGGTGACCGGGATGCGCCCGTGCGACCTCAACCGGCTCGGCGTGAGCCGCACGTTCCAGCTCCTGCAGATCTTTGCCCAGCTCACCGTGCGCGAGAACCTGATCCTCGCGGGCCAGGAGCACAAGGGGACGATGCTCGGGCGCCTCGTCGGCCCGCGCGACGCCGGGCTCGCCGCGGCGGCGGAGCGGATGATCGGCTTCTTCCGGCTCGAGCATCTCGCCGACGAGCACGCGGGCGACCTGAGCTACGGCCAGCAGAAGCTGCTCGACGTCGCGATGGCGTTCATGGCCGGACCGCGGCTCGCGCTCCTCGACGAGCCGGCCGGGGGCGTGAACCTCACGATGCTCGCCAGCCTGCGCGAGCGGCTGCGGGCGATCAACGCCGAGAGCCGGTCGACCTTCGTCGTCATCGAGCACAACATGGAATTCGTGATGGCACTCTGCACTCGGATCCTCGTGCTCGCCGAGGGCCGGGTCATCGCCGAGGGCGCACCGGCAGCGGTCCGCAGCGATCCGAAGGTGATCGAGGCCTATCTTGGACACTCCTGACATCCTGCGCTTCGAGGACGTCGTCGCCGGCTACGGCAAGGAGACGATCCTCCGCGGGCTCTCGTTCGGCGTGCGCCGCGGCGCGATCACGACCGTCATCGGCCCGAACGGCGCCGGCAAGTCGACCGCGTTCAAAGCGGCGTTCGGCATGCTGCCGGTCCGCAGCGGCAGGATCCTGTTCGAGGGCCGCGAGATCACCAACCGCGAGCCGCGCGCGCTGATCGCCGACGGCATCTGCTACGTCCCGCAGGGGCGGAACATCTTTCCCGAGCTGTCGGTGGTGCACAACCTCGAGCTCGGCGGCGTCGCGGCGCCGAAGGGCTTCGACGTCGCGGCGCGCGTCGAATCCGTGATGGACCGCTTCCCGGTGCTCCGCAGCAAAGCGCGCCATCAGGCGTCGACGCTCTCCGGCGGCGAGCAGAAGATGCTCGAGATCGCGCGCGGGCTGATGCTGGAGCCCAAGCTGATGCTGATCGACGAGCCGTCGATCGGGCTCTCGCCGCTCCTGGTCGATTACCTGTTCGGCCTGATCAGGGGCCTGCGCGAGCGCGGCATCAGCCTGCTCATGATCGAGCAGAACGCCAAGCGGGCACTCGAGAATTCCGACGATGGCATCGTGCTCGAGCTCGGCCGAGCGCGGATGCAGGCCTCCGCGGGGAAGATCCTCGCCGATCCGCGCATCGGACAGCTCTTTCTCGGCGGCGGGCTGGCGTCGGCGCAGGCGTAGGCGCCGCGCTTTGGTGTTAGATTCGGACACGAACCCGGAGGACACAATGAACGCCGTTGCATCCCGCAACATCAAGTTCGTCAGCCACTCGGACCTCGGCGGCCGCGGCGACGGCGTGCAGATCATGGTCCATCGCGGCCACGCCTACGTCGGCCACGGCTTCAGCAACGGCATCACCACGGTCGACGTGCGCGATCCGAAGAATCCGAGGGTCGTCGACTTCATCGCCTGCCCGCCCGGCACGCGCGCGTTCCACCTGCAGACGCACGAGGACCTGCTGCTCGCGGTCAACGCGCCGAGCGTCTGGACCATGCAGGAGTTCCAGGGTGACCAGAAGGCCTACTTCGGCGGCTCGCCCGCGGACAAGCTGAAGGACCCGGCGAGCCGATTCACCGCCGGCATCCGCGTCTACGACATCTCGAAGCCGGAGAAGCCGGTCGAGATCGGCTTCACGCCGACGAGCGGCCTCGGGCCGCACCGGATCTGGTACACGGGCGGCCGCTACGCGTACGCGTCGATCCACTTCGCCGAGTTCACCGATCATGTCTTCGCGGTCCTCGACATGTCGAACCCGCGCAAGCCGGAGATCGTCGGCCGCTGGTGGATCCCCGGCATGTGGAAGGGCGGCGGCGAAACGCCGACCTGGCGCACCGGGCGGCGCTACGCCATGCACCACGCCCTCGTGACCGGCAACATCGCGTATACGGCCTGGCGCGACGGTGGTCTCACGGTGCTCGACGTCGCCGATCCCACGAAGCCGAAGCTGCTGTGCCATCGGAACACCGATCCGCCCTTCGGCGGCGGCACGCATTCGCCGCTGCCGCTGCCGGACCGCAACCTGCTCGTCCTCGCCGACGAGCCGACCACCGCCAACTGCAGCGAGGGGCTGCGCTATATCTGGATGTTCGACGTCCGCGCGCCGGCGAACCCGGTGAGCATCGCGACCTTCCCGCAGCCGGCGGAGGCCGACTACTGCGCGAAGGGCGGCAGCTTCGGCCCGCACAACCTGCACGAGAACCGGCCCGGGGCGTTCCAGAGCTCGCGGCTGATCTTCGCGACCTACTACAACGCCGGCGTGCGGGCCTACGACATCGAGGATCCGTTCCGGCCGCGCGAAGTCGGGTACTACGTGCCGCCGAACCCGGCGAAGATGATGGATCCACGGCCGAACCGGCCGCAGGTGATCCAGTCGTGCGACTGCTACGTGGACAAGAACGGGATCATGTATCTCACCGATCCCAATGCCGGCCTGAACATCCTCCAGTTCGAGGGGCTCTGAGCCGGGCGCGCGGCCGATCGGCCGCCCGACCGCCGCAGTAGTCAGACAACATGGCCCCCGCCCATGAGGCGGAGGCGGTCGAAGTGGTGAAGTGGGGGGTGGTCCGCCTCCCGTCGTATCGTGGGTTGCGCACCGAGGTGCGTAGAGCCACAAGCGGAACGCCGGCAGGCGATGTCCGCGTCGGTTAATCGAGGAGGCAGACCATACAAGACGATATCACCGTGTTCGTCGGCCCGAGCCGTGCAGCTCACGCGCTCGCCACCGCTCTCGCGCCCGTTGACATGCAGGGCCATATCAGTCGACCTTCGCGCCCGAATCCTTCACCGCCTTCGCCCACTTGGCGTTCTCGGCCTTGATAAAGGCGGTGAACTGCTCGGACGTGTCGCCGACCGGGATGAAGGCGAGCTCGCTCATGCGCTTTTGCATCTCCGGCGCCTCGAGCGCCTTCGCGATCGCCGCCTGCAGGGTCTTCAGGATCGGCTCGGGCGTGCGTGCGGGCGCCGCGATGCCGATCCAGCCGACCGCCTCGAACCCCGGATAACCCTGCTCGGCGATCGTCGGCAGGTCCGGCAGGAACGGCGAGCGCTTGGGCGAGGCGATCCCGAGCGCCTTCAGCTTCCCGGACTTGATCGCCGCGAGCACGCCGGGGATGGCGTCGAACATGATCGGAATCTCGCCGGCGAAGACCTGCGTCTGCGCCTCTGGGCTGCCCTTGAACGGCACGTGATTGAGCTTGACGCCGGACGCAGCCCGGAAGAGCTCCATCGAGAGATGGCTCGCCGAGCCGTTCCCCGACGATGCGTAGTTGAGCTCGCTCGTCTTCGCCTTTGCGACGAGGTCCTTCACCGAGGCGAAGCCCGCCTTCGGGCTCGCGACTAGGGTCTGCGGCGTGAGGCCGAGGTTCGAGATCGGCGCGAAGTCCCGGAGCGGCACGTAGCCGAGCTTCGGATAAAGGCTCGGGTTGATGCCGAACGTCGCGATGGTGGCCATCACCAGCGTGTAGCCGTCCGGCGCGGCCTTCGCCGCCGCATCGGTGCCGACGCTGCCGCCGGCGCCGGCCCGGTTCTCGGCGATGAACTGCTGGCCGAGCGACCTCGAGAGCTGATCGGCCAGCAGGCGCGCGAGGATGTCGGTCGCCTGGCCAGGCGGGAAGGGCACGATGATGCGTACCGGCTTCGCCGGGTACTGCTGCGCGGACGCGCTGGCCGCGAGCGCGAGCGACAGTGCGGCGAACAGCGATCGTGCGAGACGCATGGCGTGCTCCTCGGGGAGGAACTTCACTCGGCGCGGTGAGCGCGCGCTCACTTGACGAGACCCAGCCGGCGGGCGAGGGCGACGGTCGCCTCTGCGCGGACGACAAACGGCGCGTCCACCATCTTGCCGTCCACCATGTAGGCGCCGACGCCTTTCGCGCCCGCCTCGCGCGCGGCCGCGACCACGCGCAGCGAATGCGCGATTTCCTCGTCGCTCGGCCGGAAGACGGCGTTGATGACCGGGACCTGGCTCGGATGGATCGCGGACTTCCCGAGATAGCCGAGCCGGCGGGCCGTCTCCGCTTCGCGGCGTAGCGCTTCGGTGTCCTTCACGTTGGCGAACGCCGAATCGTAGGCGAAGACGCCCGCCTCGCCTGCGGCGAGGCGCACGCCGAGCTGGAACTGCAGGATCACCGCCGGATCGTAGCGGTCGATCCCCAGCGGCTCGAGGAGATCGCCGAAGCCGAGCTGCAGGCCGGCGACACGCCGGTCGGCGGCCGCGATCTCGGCGGCGAGACGGAAGGCTTTCGCGGTCTCGATGTTCGCGAGGATCCCGATCGGCTGCGCAAGGCCCTTCGCCTTCTCGGCGCGTGCGATGCCCGCGGCGGCCTTCCGCACGTCGTCGCCCGTCTGTGTCATCGGCACGTTGATGAGGTCGAGCCCCGGGCCGGCGATCGCTTCGACGTCGGCCTCGAAGTGCTCGGTGGCGATGCCGTTCACCCGGACGATGATCGTCTTCGTCTTGTCCGCGGGGAGCGAGTGCAGGAACGCCCTCACCGCGGCGCGCGCTTCGGCCTTGCGGTTCTCGTCGACGGCGTCCTCGAGGTCGATCGACAGCGCGTCGGCCTCGCCGGCCATCGCCTTGGCGAAGAGCTCCGGGCGCGATCCCGGCACGAACAGCTTGCTGCGCATGATCGGCGCGGACATCCTCATTCCTCCTCTTCCTTGGCCGGCGGCTCTCCCTCGCACGCGACGCCGGCGGCGACGAGCTTCGCGTACGCCGCGTCGTCCACGCCGACTTCGCGTAGCAGCGCCCGGTTGTGCTCGCCGAGGTGCGGCGCAAGCGTCCGGATCGAGCCGGGCGTCCCCGAGAGCCGCGGCACCACGTGGTGCATCGGCAGCGCGCCCATGTCGGGATCGGGATAGTCGGCGACGAGCTCGCGCTCGATCACGTGCCGGTCCTCGAGGATCTGGGGGACGTCGTAGATCGGCCCGATCGTGACCTCGGCCTGCTCGAAGAACGCGACGTTCTCGGCCTGTGTGCGCTCGGCGATGAACGCGCCGATGATCGCGTCGAGCTCGTCGGCGCGCGCCAGGCGGTCGGCGTTCGTCCGGTAGCGCGGATCCTCGACGAGATCCGGCCGGCCGATCGCGCGGAAGGTCCGCTCGGCCATCTTCTGCGTCGAGGCCGAGAGCCCGACGAACTTGCCGTCCTTGCAGCGATAGGCGTTCCGCGGCGCGGTGTTGGTCGAGCGGCTGCCGGTGCGCGGCTTCACCTTGCCGGTGAGCCGGTAATTCGCCGCCTGCGGGCTCATGATCGCGAATAGCGGGTCGAGCAGCGGGAGGTCGATCACCTGCCCGCGCCCGCCATTCTGCTCGACCTCTCGGAGCGCGATCATCGCCGCGGATGCCCCATAGATCCCCGCGACACCGTCTGCGAGATAAATCGGCGGCAGCACCGGCTCGCGGTCGGCGAAGCCGTTGATCGCCGCGAAGCCCGACATGCCCTCGATCAACGTCCCGAAGCCGGGACGGCGCCGGTAGGGCCCGTCCTGACCGAAGCCGGAGATGCGCACGATCACGAGCTTCGGGTTGCGTTCGAGCAGGATCTCGGGCCCGAGGCCCATCCTCTCCAGCGTGCCGGGGCGGAAGCTCTCGAGGAACATCGCGGCCGACGGCACGAGGTCGAGCAGCAGCTTGCGTGCCTCGGGCTTGCGGAGCTCCAGGCCGAGGCTCTTCTTGTTCCGGGCGTAGATCTTCCAGTGGGTCTGGACGTCTTTCGTGCGCCACGCGCGCAGCGTGTCGCCCGCGGGCGGCTCGACTTTGATCACCTCCGCGCCGAAGTCGCCGAGGATCTGCGTCAGCACGTTGCCGGCGAAGAGCCGGGACAGATCGAGAGCGCGCACGCCCGCGAGCGTTCCCCGCGCGTTCGGTGCGTAGTCCCGCTGTTTCAGTGCCATGGCCGTGCCTCCTCGCGTCCGGTCATTCGGGCTGAATGCCGGCGTCTTTCGCGACCTTCTGCCAGCGCTGGATGTCCGAGCGGATCAGGATACCGAACTGCTCCGCGCTCGTCGGCGCGGGCACCGCGCCTTCGCGCACCAGGAACTCCTTCATCTCGGCGGTGGCGAGCGCCCGGTTGATTTCCGCGTTGAGCTTCGCGACGATCTCCTTCGGCACGCCCGCAGGTGCGAGCACTCCCCACCAGAGCTCGACGTTGTAGCCCTTGGCGCCGGCATCGGCGAGCGGCGGCAGTCCGGGTGCGACCGGCGAAGCGCTCAGCGTCGTGACGCCGATCCCCCGTGCCTTCCCCGCCTTGAGCTGCGACATCAACGACGGAACGCTCGCGACGAGGACATCGACGTGGCCGGCGATGAGGTCGTTGACCGCCGGTCCCATCCCCTTGTACGGGACGTGCGTCATCTGGATGCCGGCGGCGCCGATCAGCAACTCGGTCGCGAACTGGTTGATGCTCCCCGGACCGGACGAGGCGTAGTTGAGCTTGCCCGGCTTCGATCGCGCGAGCGCAAAGAATTCCGCCGCCGTCTTCGCCGGCACCGTAGGGGCGACGGCGAGGATCATCGGTCCCTTGCCGACCAGCGCCACCGGCGTGAAGCTCTTCACCGGATCGAAGGCGAGGCCGCTCTGGACTGCAGCGTTGGTCGTGAAGGACGATGACACGATCACGAGCGTATGTCCGTCCGGCGCGGCCTTCGCGGCGAGCCCGGCACCCACCGATCCGCCGGCGCCAGAACGGTTGTCGACGATTACCGGCTTACCGAATGTCTCTGCGAGCCGCTTGCCGATTGCCCGCGCGAAGAGGTCGTTCGAACCGCCGGGCGGGTACGGCACGATGAATTGGATCGGCTTGGACGGAAACGTCGACTCGGCGAGGGCCGGACCGCAAGCCGCGGCCAGCGCGGGGATGACCGCAATGCAGCGCAACAGGGAAATCGCGCTCATCTGCTCTCCTTTGGTTGCGAGCGTTGCATCACATCACTGTTCCCGTCATTGTCGTGCCGTTTCGGCGGAATGGTTGAGCATCTGGCGGAGCGGTAACATCCGCCGTCCCTTGCCCATCCCTTCGACAGGAGCTCACCGCAATGATCCACGTTCTCGCCGTCATCACCGCCAAGCCCGGCATGCGCGATTCGATCCTGCAGGCATTCCGCGCGAACGTCCCCGCGGTCAGGGCCGAGAAAGGGTGTATCGAGTACGGCGCCGCGGTCGACGCCGAGAATGCCATGAGCATCCAGACGCGCTACGGGCCGGACACCTTCGTCGTCGTGGAAAAGTGGGAGAGCATGGACGCCCTCAAGGCCCACGCTGCCGCGCCGCACATGGCGGCCTATGGCGCGAAGACAAAGGAGATGATCGCGAGCCGCGTGATCCATATCCTCTCGCCGACATGACCGCTCGCGTCGCGCGCGCGGCCCTCGTCGCGCTCGCGCTCACCGTCCTCTCGAACGGCGGCGCTCTCGCGCAAGCCTAGCCCGCCAGGCCGCTGCGGCTGATCGTGCCGTTCCCGGCCGGCGGGCCGACCGACCTCGTCGGTCGCGCGGCGGCGGAGATCCTGCGGGACGACCTCGGCCAGCCGGTGATCGTCGACAACCGCGCCGGCGGGAACGGGACGATCGGACTGGGCGCGATTGCGAAATCGGCACCCGACGGCTACACGATCGGCCTGACCGCGATCACACTCGCGACCGCGCCGCACCTCGGGCCGGTGCCGTTCGATGCCCTGAACGATTTTTCGCCGATCTCGAACATCGCGTCGATGACGCCGGTGATCGTCGCGAATCCGGCGCTTCCGGCGAGCACGTTCACCGAGTTCGTGGCCTACGCGCGGGCGAATCCGGGCAAGCTCTCGTACGGCACGCCGGGGGTGGCGACGGTGCCGCACCTCGCGGCGGAGATGCTGCAGTCCGCGGCAGGGATCAAGCTCGTGCACGTCCCGTACAAGGGCGCCGCGCAGCAGATCCAGGATCTCCTCGCCGGCTCGATCCTCGTCGACTTCCAGAGCTCCCTCGTGCTCGCGCTGCCGCAGGTGAAGGCAGGGAAGCTGAGGCCGATCGCGGTGCTTACCCCGAGGCGTTCACCGCTCCTGGCCGAGGTGCCGACGGTCGCCGAATCCGGTTACCCCGGGATCACCGCGGCGCCCTGGTTCGGGCTTGGGGGCCCCGCCGGGCTGCCCCGCGAGAGCGTCACCCGGATGAACGCGGCGATAGTGAAGGGCATGCGGTCGAAGGAGCTGATCGACCGCTTCACCGCGATCGGCGCGACGGTGCAGACCTCGACGCCGGAGGAGTTCGCCGCGTACATCCGCAGCGAGTACGCCCGCTGGGGCGAGGTGATCGGCAAGGCGGCCATCAAGGCCGAGTGACACCCGGCGCGTTGACGCTGTGCAACAGAGGGGCGCCTTGCAGATCGTAAGCTAGGCAACTATCCTGTGCGGCATGCTCCGCGAGGACCTGTCGCGCAACTTCGGCTTCCTGCTGACGGACGTGGCGCGCCTGATGCGCACGATCTACGACCGGCGCGTGAAGTCGCTCCGTCTGACGCGCTCGCAGTGGTGGGTGCTCAACAACCTGTTCCGCGGCGACGGGCTCACCCAGACCGAGCTCGCCGACCTGCTCGAGATCGAGAAGCCCACCCTCGGCCGTCTGCTCGACCGCCTGGAGGCAAAGGGATGGGTGCGCCGCGAAGCCGACGCGCGCGACGGCCGGGTCTGGCGCGTGTATCTCACCGCGGAGGTCGAGCCCGCGATGCGCACGCTGCGCACGGTCGCGGCCGAGCTGCGGCGCGACGCGCTCGCCGGGCTGAGCGCGGCCGAGTCCGAGCGCTTCGTCGACACGCTGCTCGCGATCAGGTCCAACCTGGTCCGGATGCAGGCGGGCGGAGCCGAGACGGCCGCGCGCCGGAGTCGCCGCAATGGCTGAGCCGGGCGCACCGCGACCGCGCGTCGGACGGAAGGGGCTTCGCGCCGTCCTCCTCGTCGGCGTGCCGATCGTCGCGGGGCTGGCAGCGCTCTACTTCTACGCCGCGGGCGGCCGGCACGTCGAGACCGACAATGCCTACGTCAAGGCCCACATCATCGCCGTCAGCGCCGAGGTCGCCGGGCGTGTGGTCGAGGTGGGGGTGCGCGACAACCAGCAGGTCGCAGCCGGTGCACTGCTGTTCCGGATCGATCCCGCGTCGTTCGAGGTGGCGATCGCCAAGGCCGACGCGCAGATGGCGGTCGTTCGCACCGACCTCGCGTCCCTGCGCGCGGACTATCGGGTTGCGCTCGCCGAAGCGAGAGAAGCCGAGGAGCGGATCGACTTCACCACCCGGCAGCTCGACCGCCAGCGGCAGCTGAAGGAGCGCGGCATGGGCCGCGAGGACACGTTCGACGAGGCGCGCCACAACCTCGACGTCGCGCGCGCCCGGCTCGCGGCCGTGCAGGAGCGCGCGGCGCGCGTGCTCGCGAGCCTCGGCGGCGAGCCGGGTCTTCCGGCGGACCGCCATCCGCGCTTCCTCGAAGCGCAGGCCGCCCGCAACGCCGCGCAGCTCGATCTCGCGCACACGCGCGTCACGGCCGCCGCCGCCGGCGTCGTGAGCAACATGAAGCTGCAGGTCGGCGAGTTCGTCACGCGCGGGGTGCCGGTCTTCAGCCTGATCGAGAGCCGCGACACCTGGGTCGAGGCGAACTTCAAGGAGACGCAGCTCGCCGGCGTGCGCGTCGGACAGCCCGCGAGGATCGTCGCCGACGCCTATCCCGGCGTCGAGTGGACCGCGCGGGTGAGCACGATCGCGCCGGCGACCGGCGCGGAATTCGCGCTGCTGCCGCCCCAGAACGCTACCGGCAACTGGGTGAAGGTGGTGCAGCGCGTGCCGGTGCTCCTCGCGATCGAGCAGGCCCCCGGCCAGCCGCCGCTGCGCGCGGGGATGACCGTGACCGTGAGCGTCGACACCGGCCACAGCCGCGGCCTGCCGGGGTTCCTGAGCGCGTTCGCGCGCTGAGGCGGGCCCTCCCGATGAGCGCGCAGGCGATCCCGCTCGCCGACGATATTGGCGCCGGCGCGGGTTTGCGCCGCGCGCTGGTGCTCGGCACCTGCACCGCGGTAACGTTCCTGTACGCGATGACGGTCACCATCGCCAACTCGTCGCTGCCGCAGATGCAGGGCGCGCTCTCGGCGACGCAGGACCAGATCGCGTGGGTGCTGACCGCCAACCTCGCGGCCACCGCGGTGGCAACGCCGCTTGCGGGCTGGCTCGTGTCGCGGTTCGGGCGGCGCCGTCTGTGCACCGTCTGCGTGTTCGCGTTTGGCGCCGCGTCGCTTGCCTGCGGTCTGGCGGAGTCGCTCGAGCAGCTCGTGCTGTTCCGTGCGCTCCAGGGCGCGTTCGGGGCGCCGCTCGCGCCGGCCTCGCAGGCGATCGTGCTCGAGACCTACCCGCGGCGCCAGCACGGCGCGGTGATCGCGATCTACGGCATGGGCTCGGTCCTCGGCCCGATCGTCGGACCGGTCGTCGGCGGCTACCTGAGCGAGACCTACGACTGGCGTTACGTCTTCTACCTGATGGTGCCGTTCTGCGTGGCCGCACTGGCCGGTACCTGGCTCTTCATCCGCGACCGCGAGTCGCCCACGCGGGTGCGCCTCGACTGGCTCGGCTTCCTGCTTCTCGCCGCGGCGCTCGCGAGCCTGCAGGTCATGCTGGACCGCGGCGAGCGCGCCGACTGGTTCGACTCCGGCGAGATCATCGCCTATTGCCTGGTCGCCCTTGCTGCGTGCTACGCCTTCGTCGTGCACAGCGTGACGGCGGAGCGTCCGTTCCTTCAGCCGGCGATTCTCCGCGATCGCAACTTCACGATCGGCCTCCTCCTGATCTTCGTGTTCGGCATGCTCAACTTCACCCCGATGTCGCTCATCCCGCCGCTCCTGCAGGGCGTGAGCGGCTATCCGGAATCGGTCATCGGCTTCGTGCTCGGGGCGCGCGGCGTCGGGACGATGCTCGCGTTTGCCATGATGATCTTCGCGAGCCGCTTCGACCCGCGGGTGATGATCGTGCTTGGCTTCCTGCTGCAGGCATTCGCCGGCTGGCAGCTCACCGGGCTCGACATGAACCCGAGCGCAGCCGGCGTGTTCTGGCCGATGGCGCTGCAGGGGTTCGGCGTGGGCATGCTGTGGGTGCCGATCACGATGGTGACGTTCGCGACGATCAACCCTGCGGCGACGGCGGAGGGCTCGGCGGTCTATCACATGGTGCGCAACGTCGGCTCGAGCATCCACATCTCGCTCAGCACCGCGCTCGCCGTGCGCATGGCGCGCATGAACTACGCCGAGCTCGCGCCGGCGGTATCGCCCTACAACGAGGTGCTCCGGATGCCCTGGGTGACCGGCGGATGGAACGTCAACGATCCGGCCGGGCTCGCCGCGGTCGCGCGTGAGGTCGCCCGGCAGGCCGCGATGCTCGGCTACATCGACGCGTTCGTGTTCTACGTGGCAACCGCGCTCGTCGTGCTGCCGCTCGTCCTGCTCGTGCGCTGGAAGCGGTAGCGTCGAGACCGGCCGTCACCGCCGCGCGCGCTTCGCGGCGAGCCCCGCTCGTATCCACTCCGCGAACCGGTGGCAGTCGAACTCCTGGGGGACGAAGTGACCGTGCCGGAACTCGCGCGAGTGGATGCCCTGCTGCTGCCATTCGCAGTTGCGCGCATCCTGCCTGTTCGTGACGTCCCATAGCGCGACGTAGTGGTCGAGGTCGAAGCCCGGGTCCGCGAGCGCCGCCGGCTCGAACAGCCAGTCGTACACGATGCGCACGCTCTCCGGCCCGGTGGGGACCATCATGTGCGCGTTCACGTAGTCCGGCTGCACGTTCAGGAAGAGGCCCGGCGGCAGCATCGCCGGCACGTATAGCGCCGCGCGCTCCGCGGCGTTCAGGCCGCGAAACGGCGGGATCTTCGCCGTGCCGTCGAGCGTCAGGGTCCGCGCGCCCGCCTTGTATTCGGGCTTCGTCTCCGGCACCGCACGGCCGCGCCCGTCGCGCCGCAGACCCCATGCCCCCGCTTCGCGGTAAGCCGTCACGACGCGGCAGAGCTCCGGATGCACCGGCGGGCAGTGGAAGCACTCCGAGAAGTTCTCGCAGAGCAGCTTCCAGTTGGCGCGCACGTCGGCGACGATGCGTTTGCCGATCCGCAGTCCGGCGAGGCCGTACCGTTCGAAGCGCGCCGGGAGCCCGCCGAGGGAGGCGGCGAGCGGCCGCGCCTTGCGGCCGGCCAGATTCACGAACACGAAGCCGCCCCAGCCCTCGACCGCGACTGTGAACAGGGCGAACTTCTCGAACGCGAAGTCCGCTGTGGCCATCCGTCGCGGCGTGGCGATCAGGCGGCCGTCGAGGTCGTAGGTCCAGGCGTGATAGGGACAGACGATGCGGCTTCGGGCGAGGGCTCCCTGTTGCGCGGTGCAGAGGATCGAGCCGCGATGCCGGCAGGTGTTGTGGAAGGCGCGCAGACCGCCGTCCTCCGCGCGCAGGACGACGACCGACTGGGTGCCGATCGCGACGACACGGTAATCGCCCGCCGCGGCGATCTCCTCCTCGCGCGCGACG
>Ga0335084_10003241_pt1 | contig 15842 bp, 15 predicted proteins | sample Lox_Sample_44_FD_206721 | JGI IMG/M metagenome (GOLD analysis project Ga0335084, IMG submission 206721) | Soil microbial communities from Loxahatchee National Wildlife Refuge, Florida, United States - Lox_Sample_4.4 | ecosystem: Environmental > Terrestrial > Soil > Wetlands | place: USA... | reverse complement strand
TTGAGGTATGTATGAGATTTAAGGCAGCGATTTCTTTGTTGGCGCTGGGGCTGGTGATCCTCGCAATCGGCGTGGCCTGCAGCAAGGCGCCCGACGACAGCCAGTTGACCAGCCAGATTCAGTCGAAGCTCAACGAGGACTCGGGCTTGCAGGGAAAGCCGATCCAGGTGCAGACCTCCGGAGGCGTGGTCACACTCTCGGGGACGGTGGACAACGACACGCAACGGACAGCCGCTTCGCGTTATGCTGCGTCCGTTCCGGGAATCACGAAGGTTGTGAACGACCTGACGATCGCGTCGGCAACGGCCGCTGCGGAAGCACCGACCGATCAGACAATGCAAGAACAGGCTCCTGAGCCGGTGAGGCCCATGGCCAAGCCGAAGCCGAGCGTCACCGCCCAGAGGCCCAAGCCGACACAAACTGCCATGGCCTCCTCAGAGCCGCAGCAGGGCCAGATGCAGCCCGAACATCCAGTTGCCACCGAACCGGCGGCCCAAGCAGCGCCTCCGACACCTCCGCCTCCGAAAAAACTCATGGTACCGTCGGGCACGACGTTGGCGGTCCGCCTCGTAGACGGTCTAAATACAGAGACGGCCGTAGCGGGACAGACTTTTCACGCGACTCTCGATTCGCCGCTCGCGACCGAAGGTGAGACGGCCATTCCCGCCGGCTACAACATCGAGGGCCACGTAGTGGACGTTAAAAGCGCCGGGAAATTCGCCGGGAAGTCGGAGCTGGTCCTGCAGCTCGATCGAATCAATGTCGGCGGCAAGACCTACAATATTCAGACGGACCAGTACAAGCGCGAAGGCAGCTCTCGAAGCGTTAATACGGCGGAAAAAGTAGGGGCCGGAGCGGCCATCGGGGCGATTATCGGCGGAATTGCCGGCGGAGGCAAAGGCGCGGGTATCGGAGCGGCCGCGGGTGGAGGACTGGGAGGCGGGGTCCAGGCAGCGACGAAAGGTCAGCAGATCAAATTGCCGCCGGAGACCGTATTGAATTTCACATTGCAGTCTTCGCTGACTGTCATCCAGGTAAGCGAAGGTCCAAACGCCGGACGGCCAAAGCTCGAGCCTCCACAATAAGAATTCGCAACATCTTTGCGGAATAGGGCGCGTTAGAAGCGCCCTTTTTCGCGCCCCAATGTCCATGGTGCCCAGTGGTCACAGGTCCATCTTCTGTCACCCCTGCCGGTGATACCCCTCACCGTCATTCCGTTTTCTTCCAAACTATACTCGCGATTGCAGGCAATGAGAGTGTGTGCGCTCTCAAGGAGAAACATCATGGGCGCTCGGAAGAATCATAGGATCGTGCTGTTGGCTGTTATCGCGCTGGCGATGATGGCATGGGCGCAGGAATCAACGAAGACGGAAATCAAGCATGTCCCCATCAAGCCAACCTCCGCTGCTTCCGGTCAGGAGATGTACAAGAGCTACTGCGCCGTGTGCCACGGAATTGACGGTAAAGGCAAAGGTCCCGCGGCGGAGGCGCTGAAGGTTCCGCCGACCGACCTGACCACGCTCGCCGAAAAGAATGCAGGCAAGTATCCTGCGCTGCAGGTGTCTGCCGTCATTCGTGGAGAAAGTGCCGTAACCGCTCATGGCAGCAAAGACATGCCCATCTGGGGAAAGCTATTTTGGAGCATGAGCGGAGGACATGAGTCCGAAGTACAGCAGCGTGTCGCGAATTTGAACAAGCACATCGAGTCGCTGCAGAAGAAGTAGACGCTGCAACCCAGAGTGCTTGCGTTCGTTATCGCTGGTTACCTTGAGGGAACCATCCTCCCGGCGATTGCTGTACGCTCGACCGTTGCGCTAAAGTCCTGCTAGCAGGATTCTTCCCTCCGTTTGGATGCGATCACACGAGGACGCCCTTGCTCTCGGCACGGGCAGTTTAAACATGACCGAAGACCGGTCGAATCGGCGGACATGGACGGCGCTCCAGCGCTACCCAACCCTCATTCACTATGGCGCGGCCGCACTGGCGGCATGGGTCGCGCTGAGTCTTTGGGTGCTTACGCCGATTCTGCATCGCGATCCCTTCGTTCTGTTCCTTGCCGCAGTAGTCATAACCGCCCGTTTCTGTGGATTTGGCCCAGCAATCCTCTGCACCTTGGTTTCTGCAGCTTGCCTGGATCTTGTTGTCTTCCCGCCGCATTTCTCTTTTGCCATCGCCTCGCAGCAGGATCTCGGCCGTTTGTCAATTTTTCTGGCGATCGCGCTGGTGGTGGGAAGCCTGGCTCGCCAGAAGACGCAGGCGCAGTTGCGAGCTGAAGATGCGACGCGAGAGATGGCGACCATCGTCGAATGCTCCGAGGATGCCATCTTTGGCACCGACACAAACGGCGTCGTTACCAGCTGGAACCGGGGCGCCGAACGACTCTATGGATTCTCCGCGGAGGAGGCGGTCGGGGCCCACGTGGAATTGTTGGGTCCGCCTGAAAGACGCGCTGAGATGGCGCGCAATCAGCGCGCCCTGAATCGAGGCGGGCGCGTAGAGCCGTATCAGACTGAGCGCATGCGCAAGGACGGAACACATGTGCCTGTGTTGTTGTCGATCTCGTCTCTGCGAAACGACCGGGGAGAGGTTGTCGGGGCCTACGCGGTAGCGCGCGACATCTCAGCGCAGAAACTATCCGAGGAAGCAATCCGGCGCAGCGAGAAGCTTGCGACGGCAGGACGGCTGGCGGCCTCGGTAGCCCACGAGATCAACAATCCGCTGGAAGCGGTGCTGAATCTCCTTTACCTGGCTCGAAATGACCCCGGTCGAGCCGAGCAGTACCTTTCGATGGCGGAACGGGAAGTAGGCAGGGTAGCAAGCTTGGCGCAGCAGACTCTAGGCTTTGTGCGTGAGGCAAACTCTCCGGCGCTGGCCAATCCCGCTCAAATCATGGACGAGGTGCTCGCCCTCTATTCCCGTAAGCTGGAAAGCAAGAAGATTTGCGTGTTGCGCGAATACGGTCCAGACTGCGAGATCATCGGTTACCCGGGAGAGTTGCGGCAGTTGCTCGCCAATCTGTTGGTCAATGCGGTGGACGCCTTGCCGCCGGGGGGGAATCTGCGGGTCCGGGTGGCCGCCGGACACGAGTGGCGCAACGGTGCGCCTGGAGTGCGCATCACAGTGGCTGACAATGGCCGTGGCATCCCGCGCGAGAGCCGGGACCGCATTTTCGAGGCGTTCTATACCACCAAGAAAGACGCCGGCACGGGGCTTGGACTATGGGTATCCCAGGGCATTGTGCAGAAACATCATGGCTCCATCCGTGTGCGTAGCCGAACCGACGGTGCCGTCAGCGGCACAGTGTTTTCGATCTTCCTGCCCCGCCCGGAGCACTCCGCCAGCCGAGTCGCCTGAGGCGCCAGTCGAAGTAAGAATGGCACTCTGCGGAGGTTCCACCCGAAACCTGCCAAAATCCTGCAGGACAGTGACTTTCGTGCCTTACTAACGCCCCACCCTCCCGGCCTATAATGAGCCAAACCCACAGAAATTGGGCATTTAGCGCACGTGGATCCGCTTCTCTCAATCGCGAGTTTTGCCTTCGGGCTGATTTTTGGCAGCTTCCTGAACGTGTGTATCTATCGTCTGCCTCAGGGCAAGTCGGTGGTCGCTCCCCGGTCGTCGTGCCCACACTGCGGCAAGCTGATTCCCTTCTACGATAACGTCCCGGTATTGAGTTGGCTGATCCTTGGCGGCCGCTGCAGAAACTGCAAGCAAGCGATTTCGCCGCGATATCTCGCGGTGGAGTTGGTGACGGCGTTGCTGTTCCTGGGCTGTTACGCCCAATTCGGCCTGAGCTTCGAAACGTTGAAGTGCGCGGTTCTGGGATACCTACTTCTCGGACTGATCTTCACCGACGCCGAGACTCGGCTGCTGCCAGACACGATGACAATGCCTGGCCTCGCCTTCGGAATCGCATTTAGCCTCGTGGTTCCCGTCAATGATCTGGCAACGCAGATCCTTCCCTGGCTCGCGCCGTCAACCTTCCATCACACCGGAATGTGGCGATTATGGTCCTTGACGGATTCTCTGTTGGGAGCGGCGGTTGGAGCATCGTTCCTGTACGGCGCAGCGGTGATCTATCTCCGCGCCCGTGGCGTTGAGGGCATGGGCTTTGGCGATGTCAAGCTCATGGCGATGGTGGGTTCGTTCCTGGGCGCAAAACTTACAGTGCTGACCATACTCGCGGCATCCCTGGCGGGATCGCTGTTCGGCCTGAGCACTGTGCTAAACGTCTGGTTCAAGCGCACCCGGCGAAACAAGGCCCGGGGAGCGCCATCATCCCAGGCCCGCCGACGAGCCTGGCAGTCAGCCCGTCTGGCGTTGCGCTATTACGAAATGCCGTTCGGCGTCTTCCTCGGGATTATGGCCGCGCTCTCGTTTCTTTTCGGCAATCAGGTACTGCGTTGGTATTGGCACCAATACTGGGGTGCCTCATGAGACTGCTGATGAATCCGATGATGCTGCGCATGGCGTTTGTGCTGCTTACGGCTTTGGCAGCCTTTGTGGTGGGTGCATTCGTGATTAGCCGCATGCGGAAGAATCTGGCCCAGGAGAGCAACTCGATTCCCACGTCACCGCTTGCAGCCGATGGGCTGCCGATCCACAGTTATCACGCCGTCATTCAGGAACTGAAGCAACAGAAACACGAGTTGACCGCACAGCACCAGGCGGAAAAACGAAAGGCGAGAGTCGCCGACACGCTGAGTGCCGCCATGCTCGGCAATCTTCCCTGCGGTGTTTTGCTATTCAACACCAGCGGCCTTGTCCGGCAAGCAAATCCTGCCGCCCGCGAACTCCTTGGATTCGCCTCGCCGATCGGGTTGGCGGCGGCCGACCTGTTCTACACGGGGAAGTTGCTCTCCACCGACGACTGTCCGGCGCACGACAACCTCAGCGTCTTCGAGGCCCTGTCTCCGGCATTGGGCGGGACCGCAGCCATTCGGGGTCTGCTCATCGAGCATGTGCGGCCGGATGGTGAAATCCGAATGTTGGAGTTGAGCGTCGCCCCGGTGATGGCTGAGGACGCAAGTCTGCTGGGCACGTCGATGGTGCTTGCGGATAAGAGCGAGATTGCCGCGTTGCGCCGACATGAGGAAACGAAACGAGAAATTGCCGCGGAGATGGCGCTGAGCCTGCGAACCTCCCTGACGGCAATCGCCGGCTATGCCCAGCAGTTGGCGCACAGCCGCGATTCAGGATTGACGCACCAGTTGGCAGACGATATTGCGCATGAGACGGCGCAGTTGGATCGTACGGTCGGCAGTTTTCTGGCGGGAGCAAAGGCCGCCAAAGCTGCCGCTGGCTCTTAAGAATTCAGGATTCAGGCCGGAGGATATCGCTCGCCTGAGGAAGGATAACGTATGAAACGCATGTCATGGATCGCAGCGGGAATGGCACTCCTGTTGGGGGCGAGTGGAGCCTATGCCCAATCGCTCGGCGATGTCGCTCGATCGAATCGCCAGGCAAAAGCGCAGCAACCCTCAAGCAGCCGGCAGTTTGATAATGACAATCTGCCCACTGAAAATCCGATCAGCGTAGTAGGAAAGCCCGCCGACAGCGCTCCATCCGCGAATAAGAAGGCCAGCACCGGCCCTTCCACCGACAACGGCAAGACAGAAACCTCGGAGGCTAAGTCTGCATCCACGGCCAGCAAGCCAGTTGCAGTTGACTGGAAGAAGAAGATCGAAGAACAGAAGAAGAAGATCGAAGAACTCACTAGAGAATTGGATCTCAACGAGCGTGAGTACCGCCTGCGCGCCGTCGCGATGTACTCCGATGTCGGCAATCGCCTGCGCAACGCAGCGCAGTGGGACAAAGAGGACGCCGACTACAAGCAACGGATCGCCGGCCAGCAGCAGGCGCTCGACTCTGCCAAACAGGAACTGGCCGACATGGAAGAAAGGGCCCGCAAAGAGTAATTCACCGACTCGTGAAAAGGATCGCCCTTTCCGGGCTTGCGCTCGCTGCCTAATCGCGGATTGTCCGTTCCCTTAACTGACGGACGTGATGCAAACCATGCACAAGATGAAATTTCGACCATTCACGCGAAGTCAGCGGTCCAAGGATCGGATGATCCAGGATCTTGGTCCTCGCTCCGAATCGTCGTTGACACTCGGCGAGACTGGAACCCATTTGCCGAATCTCGGGAAAGATGACACGCAGTAGCTCATCGCTGGGCATGCCTCTCGGCGTTGCGCGCTCGGGAGATTTTCGCCCTGAAGGAAAGTACTGCAGGGTCACAACAGCGAACGTCTGCAGGCGGTTTTTGAAAGTAGCCCGGGTCGCGAGCGGGGCACCCGTTTCCAAGCACTTGCTGAGCCCTCGGTTCGTGCCTTCGTAAGTGAGATAGAGGTGCTCAAGGATTTGGACCGGTGTCCATTTCCCTGACGGGGCTGTTGACATCGCGGCCGGTGTTGCAGCAGCCAAGGCTTTTTCGAGTTCTTGCTGCAGCCGTTCGAGATGAGAATCCATGGGCGGTTTTCAGTACAATGATCGTAATCCGCTGAAAAACTACTACAGGAAACTTCGATGAAGAAGATGCTCGTCGCGATTCTAGGAATTGGCCTGATGGCAGGATGTTCATCGCAGTCGCCCGCACCGGCAACCACAGAGAAACCCCAGCCCAAGGCCATTGAGCCGATCACCGGGCGAAGCGCTTTTTATAAGTGTTATCCCGCAGCGCGAGGGTGGGCGGCGGATGCCCAGGCCTACCTGGTGGAATCGGAGCCAACTGCCGATGTGAAAGGTCACGACGGCAAAGCAAAATCGTGGCGGGTCGCGTTTGCGTCGGCACAGCGCCGCGCGAGCAAGCCTTATATGTGGGCGTCGGGCGACATTTCCTTCAGCCCGGATGACACCTACAGCCCGACGAATTCCAGCACTCACATATTTGACCCCGCGTTTTTCAAAATTGACACGGATCAGGCGCTTGATGTCGCCCAGAAGAATGGCGGCAGCAAGCTATTGGAGACTGAACCCGATACTTCGATCTTTTACGTTCTCGCCTGGGACAACAATCGAAACGCGCTGTTCTGGCACGTAATTTATGGCGCCAGCCGCGACGAGGCAAAACTTCGCGTTGCCGTCAATGCCAGCACCGGGGATTTTGTCAGGGTAGAGAAGTAGAAGCCAAAAGCGTCGTCAGCAGGGCCGTGACTTTGATTTTGCTGCGGCGCGCAGGAGAGCACCGACCAGCTTGAAATCGATTTTGTCCGGCTTGGAGAAACGAATGCAGCCCTTTCCGATCCGGCATCCGGTGAGCGCCTGCTTGTAGTCATTCACAACATCCTGTTTCATTACATAGAGCGAGACGTACTGCTTCTGGCTGGCGAAAGCGACCTCCGGCGTTCCATCTCTCTTGTAGGTTGGCATCCCATAGTCCATGCCTTCCTCGTAACCCTTCAGACACTCGCGACAGAGTCCACGCAGCTTCTTCAGGGCCCGGCGACGATCCTCAGGCAGTTCGGCCAGATACGCGGAGACGTTGGCAGCCTTGCTTTGCATGACTGGGCGTGGTGCGTGACGACATTGTACAGCGAGCTCTGAAAGGGTTATTTCGCTTCGTTCTTAGCCAGCCGATCCAGTGACACGTGGGCCTCTTTGGCAAATGGGCCCTCGGGCAAGATCTTCAAGTACTGTTCGTAGTGCTTGCGGGCCTCTGCTTTATCGCCAAGCTTCTCCTGGCATTGCGCCACGTGGAATGTCGCAATCGCGTCGTTGTCTTTGTAGTACAACGCTTCCTGGTAGCGGTCGAGCGCCGCGCGGTAGTTCTTGCGCTTGTAGTAGTAGTCGCCGACTTCTACGTCCTTCAGAGCTTTCATCGGATCCCAGGGACGAAACTCCTGGACGTCGGTCGTGTCGGGCTTGGCTGTTTCGTCGAGGTCGGCAACGGCGGACTTGCTGTCAGGATGGTCTTTGGCGTCGTTCTTCGGCGGACTAATATCGATTCGGGTATCGCGGCTAGAGCTTTCCTGCGCCTCGCGATTGCGATCGGAGGTCTTGTCGGAGGTTTGCTGACCAAAGCAGCAAGCACCGGCACCGAGGAGGCATAACGCAAGCCCAAGTCTCAACATGACTACAAATATTCTAGCGCAGGGTCTGCGAGCTACTGCACTGGATGCCTCAAGATCGTCTTGAGCTTGGCGGGCACTACCCGGCGCGGATCGGACAGGTAAATCTCGTGATGCGCGCCGCGAAACTTCAGCCCTTTACTCTCAGCGAAGGCCTTCATCGCGCCCATGGTTGTGCCCTCATCTTCGTACGGGCCGATGTGCAACGACTGCACGCACTGACCTTCCTCGATTGACACCAACTGGACGCGGTCTGCCGACGCTCCCTTGCCTCGCTTGTTGAGGACGGCAACTGCCTGTGTAATATCCTCCTGCCTAATGAAGTCGGGAGTACGAATCAGCATCTGCCAGGTCCATTCGACCTTGGGTGGCATCGGTTCGCCTTGCCTGCAATCGGGCCACAGGCCTTCGAGCTTTGAAACCACGTAGTCTCCCTTTCCTGCGAACTTCCGGGTCATCTTGACCGTGAATGCGACTCCGTAGAGAGCGCCGATCGCTTCGGTAAAAGCAGCTCCGCCGGGAGCGCCTTTTCCGCTGATCGAAAGGTACTTTGCCGGACCGACAGTCACCAGAGCAGGTGTAGGTGACGTGGCATATTCTTTGCTGTACTTCGCGTAGAGATCGAGTTTCTCTGCTGGCTTTGCTTTCGCTGCGGGTTTCTTTGTGGCTCGTTTTCCAGTCCTGATAGCCGTTTTCATGATCTCCTCACTTTTCATAGCTTATGGGTCGGAGCGGAGCGTAGATATCGGTCAATAGGTCTTCAGGTGCGGTGCTTTCCGGATCATTGAGATACACCTCGAAGCAGGGTGCGTTGCGCAGTTCGCGGCCGCTCCGAGGCAGCCATCCCCCTAAGAACTCAGCGTAGGTCCGACCTAGAGTGTTGTAGAGACCGGCATGCGTGGTTCTAGCGTACTCGCCGCCCTCGACCACCTGCACTTGAATCTCGCCGTTGGGACGGAAGTCGTCGTCAACCGTGACGCATGCGTCATAGCGGATTTTTGAGGGCGGCGTCACTTCGGGGTCATCACGACAGATCCCCAGCATCATCGGGCAGCCTCCCAGGTAGCCGTCCTTCCCCATGATGGTCAGCAGACGATCCCAGGTGGCTCCAACGGCGTTGTAAGGACCCACGTGGCGAAGAAATGCCACGCGCATTGGCTGTAACCTCTGAATCTCGACGTTCATACTCGTTCCTCCGCGAACCGTTCGGAAATGCTGAAGGGTCGTCCCGGGACGAAAGTGAACTCCGGAGATGACAGTTGCAGATTGCGCCCTTCGAATCCGGCGAAACTGCGAAGGGGCCGCGCCGAATGCAGCCTTGAAGGAACGCGTGAACGCTTCATGGCTCTCGTAGCCGGCGTCGAGGGCGATCTGAATGACGGATGTCGAACCGCGTCTGAGTTCGCCGGCGGCGCGCTCCAGACGCAGACGCCGGACATGCTCCTTGACCGATTCGCCCACCATGCCTCTGAAGACACGATGAAAATGATAGGGCGAAAAGCACGCCAGCCGGGCAAGGTCGTCGAGCGAGAGCGAGCTGTCCAAATGTTGCTGGATGTAGGTAAGCACATGAAGAATCCGGCGCTTGTAGTCTTGCAAAGTGACCGCTCTCATGGCCGCAACCTTAACCTACGTCGGTCGTGTGGGAGATGCTTGATGATTCTTGCGGAAGATGGCGGCGATGTCAGTGACGTGCAGCGAGCTTCGAGCCACGAGCTACGAGCGATCGGGAGTTGGTCGCGACACCGGTTTCTCCAAGAAGGTTGGTAGTCTGAAAGTTTGGAGATTTTGGCTCTCAGCTCATAGCTCGAGGGCTCGAAGCTAAAAAAACAGGCCACCCATTCCTGGGCGGCCTGGTTTGGCGAAGTCCTCCGGGGAGGAGGGAAAACTCTACATTGACGGCGGGTTCGCGCTTGCCGACGGAGACGGCGAACTTGCCGGCGCTTGTGCGGGAACTGCCCCGGTTGTATTCGTCATCAGGTGAATATCGACGCGACGGTTCTTCGCGCGGCCTTCTAAAGTTTTGTTCGATTCAGCCGGTTTATCTTTGCCCAGTCCAATCAAATAGATCTTGTGAGCCGGAATGTTCTTCTCCGACGCCAGATACTGAATCACGGCCTTGGCACGGCGCTGGCTCAAGTCGTAGTTGTACTGCGCATCGCCGGTCGAGTCGGTTCCGCCCTCCACCGTAATGATGTATCCCTTGGTGTTGGGCGCGTCCGCCGCGAGCTGATCGAGAGCTTCTTTGGCTTTCTTCGTCAGATAGTCTTTGTCGAACCCGAAGTGGACCGATGTCTCAGACACGGCATGATAGTTATCCAGGTTGGCGACCGCGCCGGTGAGCGCGTCTACGCGCTGCGCGTCGGCATTTGCCAACTGCTGCGCCTGGTCTGCCTGCTGCCCCGCCGCGAGCGCCTTCTTGTCAACTTCGCCGGCGCGGCTTTGCACGTCCTGAATCGCGGCTTGTGTGCGCGCGTCAACGTCCTTGATGTCCTTCGAATTCTTTGCCGTCAGGTCATCAAGTTCATTCGTCTTGTTGATCAACGGCGTTGTTTGCTCGCGAACATACTTCTTGCTGGTGCAGCCGATCGAGGCGGCAAGCGCGCCAACCAACATTAGGGTCAAAGAAATGCGGTTCATTGTGTTTTAAGGGCTCCTTCCCTCAGTACTGCGGATCCCTGTGCTCTCAGGATCTCTCCATGCCCGCCCTCAGAATGAGCACGGGGGATGCCAACCTGATTTCCCCTTTTATTTTACATAAGTTACTTAAAACACATGAGTTATTAACCACTCTGCCTAAGGTTGCCGGCAGGAAATTGCGCAAATGAGGGTCGGAGAGAGGAATTTTTATATGGCTGCAAACAGTTGCTGCAATTCACATGACAGACGGCACGCCGATGCCCATGGCGGAAAGCACGCGGATCAGTTCGCGTCGAACCACGGCGGCGGTCGTAAGAAGGAACCTCTTCCGTCCTTCATCCGGTTCGATCAGAATCGGATAGCGATGGTAGAAGGTGTTGAAGAGCTGCGCGAGTTGAAAGGCGTGTTTGGCGAGATAGGCGGGCTCGGTCGTCGCGATGCATTGACCAACGACATAGGAAGTCTTGGCGGCGGCCAGCCAGAGTTCCCAGACGTCGTTGTTTTCTGGGCCGGTCAGATATTTGCCAAATTCGATTGCAGGCAAGGCTGCCACGCCTCCGCCGGGCCCGGACGTTCGGGTTGTTTCGCCACAAAAGCTCTCCGGCTCATACCCACCCTTGCGAAAGATGTTCGTGGCGCGCACCACGGCGTACTGCGCGTAAGGCCCGGTCTCTCCCTCGAAGCTCAGCGCGTCCTTGAAATCAAATGCAATCACAGACGGCTTCGTATACTTCAGCATGAAGTATCGCAGCGCGCCAATCGCGATTTGCGTCGCAATCGAACTGCGCTCCCTGTCGGGCAGTTCCGGATGGCGGGAGTCCACTTCCTTGCGGGCGGCTGCGATGAGCGCATCGAGCAAGTCGTCGGCTTTCACGCCGAAGCCCCTGCGACCGGACACCTCAATAAACGCACGGGCTCTATCTTCCTCGCTAAGTTCATAGCCAAGTTCGGCAGCACAGCGTGGGGTGAGCGCGACCATCTCGTAAGAAAAATGGGTGTAGCGATCGGCGGCCTCGTCGTGGCCCAACGCGCGCAGGGCCTCCACGACGTCGCTCTGCGCCTGTGCTTGCCTCTCGTCGATCACGTTGTAGATTTCGGCGACATCGCCGAAGTGCGGATGAACCTTCTCACCGTCAGTCGCCGACATCCAGCAGTCATGACCGTTGGGATAGCGATAAAACTTGCGATATCCGAAATCGCGTCCCAGCAACCCGAACTTCCACATGTGGTACGCAATGTCCTTGCCGACATAGCCAACAGTACCGTTGGAGCGAACAATGACTTTTTGGTCTTCCTCCGTGATTTTGCTTTGCCCTGTGTCCTCTGTGTCCCCAGTGGTTAAGGGTTTTGTCGTTCCCGCCCGCCGCATCACCCAACACCCCTTGTTCTTCCCCTCGGTCTCGTAAGTGAGTACTCCCGCTTTTTTGAGCTTGGTGAATGCGGCATCCCAGAAGTGCAGGTGAAGAATCTCACTTTCGCGGGGCAGGAAGTCGTACTCGATGTCGAGACGATCCATCGTCTCGATATGCCTGCGGAGAATGGCGGTTGAGATAAGATCGGCGATGTTTGAGGTCTCGTTGCCTCCTTCTTCGATCGCATGCAGCGTGTCAGCCCGCGCCTGCGCGTTTTGCTTGTCTTCGGCGTACCACAGCGAAACGCGGGCGTAGAGATCCCAGCAGTAGTAGTCGAAACGCGGAGCAGCAGCGAGAGCTTCGATCTCGAGGTGAGTCTTCTTTTCGAGATGTAGGAATCCTACGACCACATCCGCGACCTGGGCGCCGGTGTTGTCGATGTAATTCTGGATATCGACTTCCCTGCCGGTGAATCGCAACAGCCGCACAAACGTGTCGCCAAGAATGGCATTGCGCAGGTGTCCGATGTGCGCTGCCTTGTTGGGATTGATGCTGGAATGCTCGACCAGCACCTTACCGGGAGGAGCGGCGGCCGGAGGAACACGGTCAGCCACCAGCGCTGCCGCCATGGCCGCACGATTCACTCGCACGTTGAGGTAGCCCGCTCCTGCAACTTCGAACTTCTCGAATGCATCAATCGGGCCGATACCTGCCACGATCTCTTCCGCAATCTTGCGTGGCGGCTTACGCAGCTTGCGCGCCAGCTCAAATGCGATCGGCAGGGCGTACTCTCCCAGTTCGACCTTGGGAGGCTGCTCGATAACGTCACTCGCAATTTCAAGCTGGTAGGCGCGGCGTAAGAAATCGCGCACTGCTTCGCTCAACCGGCGTTCGAGATGGCGATACAAGATCCCTCTAAATGATTGAAGAAACAGTGATTTTAACAAACCAGCACGCGGGTGGGCGGTTTGACGGCGTTGGCTGGCGAAACCTATGATGAAAAATCAGTTCCTAGTTGCTTGTTTCTGGTTTCTCGCATTCAGATCAACCGGATTTGGAAGCTAGCAATTACGAACCAGCAACTAGCAACTGTTTCTATGCGCATTGCTTACCTCGACTGCTTTTCCGGCATCAGCGGCGACATGTTTCTGGGCGCGCTGGTGGATGTTGGAGTGTCTCCCAAGCTGCTCGAGGAAACGGTTGCAGCGCTGGATATCGGTGCGGGGCTGGAGATCACGCGAGTGACGCGAGGTGGAATCTCGGCCACCAAGGTCGGTGTGTACGCGCATGGCGAGAAAGATGGACCACGCGAGGGAGAGTCGACAAAGCGTCCCCATCACGATCACTCCAGTAGCCATAAACATGGTGATGGTCAGGGTCATGGGCGCGCGCACTCCCACTCCCGAGGGCTTCGAGAGATTCGCGAGATAATCGGAAAAGCGGCCATCTCTGAGTCCGCGAAGCTGACCTCTGTCCGCATCTTTGAAGGGTTGGGCAAAGTTGAATCTGAAATTCACCATGTCCCCCCGGAAGAAGTCCACTTCCACGAAGTCGGCGCGGTGGACGCTATGGTGGACATAGTCTGCGCTGCAGTTGGCAGCGAGGCGCTCGTCGTTGACGAGTGGATCTGCTCTCGGTTGAATGTCGGCGGCGGAACGGTCGAATGCGCGCACGGAACGCTGCCAGTTCCAGCCCCGGCGACGCTTGAATTGCTGAAAGATGCGCCTGTGTACTCCTCCGGACCGCAGGTTGAACTTGTAACTCCGACAGGGGCAGCTATCGTCAAAACGTTGGCTTCAGGATTCGCGGCGTTTCCCGCGATGAGGGTAGAGAAGATCGGATACGGGGCCGGAAGCCGTGAGTTTCCTGGACTTCCCAATGTGTTGCGGTTGACCATTGGCGAAGCAGACAAGCATGCGACGACCGGGACATCACACGAAACAATCGCCGTCCTTGAAGCGAATCTTGATGACCTCAGCCCGCAAGTGCTGGCCTATGCTGCCGAGAAATTGCTGGCTGACGGCGCGCTTGACGTTTTCAGCGCACCGGTGCAAATGAAAAAGAGTCGGCCTGGAACGCTGCTCACAATACTCGCAAAACCAGAAGACGTCGACCGGTTGACGAAATTGATCTTTACTGAGACGACCACCCTAGGCGTGCGACGCCGCGATGAGCAGCGGCAGACACTCTCCCGCCGCTGGGAGACGGTGAAGACTTCCTGGGGTGATGTACGCATCAAGATCGCCAGTATGAATGGCAGCATTGCGAACTATGCGCCAGAATATGAAGATTGTCGCGCCTTGGCGGCAGCACATCAGGTGCCGTTAAAGCGCGTGATGGAAGACGCAATCAGGGTTTACTCGGGCAGCAGGACCTAGAGCTGGTCTGCTGGTTTCTAGAAATGGGTTTTGGAAAGAGCACATGAACAACATCTCCTCATTGCGACACATTTTGCAGGTCGTCCCTCAGCGCCTAACAGCGTTACCGGTGAGCCATGTAGACCGAAAAGCGACACCCACAAGCTGGTCGCCGAAAGAAGAGCTTGGCCACCTGCTCGATTCTGCTGCCAATAATCATCAGCGCATCGTCCGCGCGCAAATGGAAGACAAGATAGCCCTTCCCGGATATGAGCAGGATCGCTGGGTGGCGATCCATGCTTACCAACAACGCGATTGGAATGAACTGATCCAGCTGTGGACCGCGCTCAACCGCCAGCTGCTGGCCGCGGCGGACGCAGTGCAAGATTCTGTATGGTCACACACTCTGAGCATCGGCGCTGCCCAACCAGTTACACTGCAATTTGTATTCGAGGACTACATCCGTCACGTGCTGCATCACCTGGAACACATTGGGATCCAAGTGAGCGACCTGGGACCAACCGAGTACCGGGCGACTGCGTAACGTAATATGACTGTGATGCGTTCGAAACTCCAAGGTCACTGGAAGCCGGGAGCGAGTAGCTAGAATCGGTTGTATTTTCGACTGAGGAAAGGCGACCCTCAGGGGCTGAAGCCCACATATTTTCAGAGTTGTAGCGGCACGACTGAAGTCGTGCCCTTCCCGAAACTCATTCTCGAAGCTCTCGTAGATATCATGAGCAAGAAGTTCTACATCACGACCCCGATTTACTACGTCAACGCGCGTCCGCACATCGGGCACGCCTACACGACGATTGCGTGCGACACGATCGCGAGGCGCCATCGCATGATCGGTGACGACACCTGGTTTCTGACCGGGACCGACGAGCATGGGCAGAAGATCGAACGCGCCGCCGCCGCCGCCGGGAAAAGCCCACAGCAGTTTGCTGATGAAGTCTCCGGTGCTTTCCGCGCCAGTTGGGATCGACTCGGTCTCACGTACGACGATTTCATCCGCACGACCTCCGATCGTCACAAACAGGGCATGCAGGCCTTGTGGCGAAAGATTCGCGATAACGGCCACATCTACAAGGGCACGTACACCGGCCAATACTGCGTCTTCGACGAACTCTACGTCGATGCGGTTGGGCCGGGCGCGCCCTGCCCGGATTGCGGCCGCCCGACGGAAACCGTCCACGAAGAGAACTACTATTTCAGGCTCTCCGCGTTCCAGGACCAACTGCTGAAGCTCTATGCCGAGGAGCCGGACTTCATCCGTCCGGAAACGCGTCGCAATGAAGTGATTTCTTTTGTTCGCTCGGGGCTGCGCGATCTCTCCATCAGTCGCTCGACACTCGCGTGGGGTATTCCAGTGCCAGACGATCCCAAGCACGTGATCTATGTCTGGTTTGACGCGCTGGCCA
>Ga0335084_10003239_pt1 | contig 15848 bp, 13 predicted proteins | sample Lox_Sample_44_FD_206721 | JGI IMG/M metagenome (GOLD analysis project Ga0335084, IMG submission 206721) | Soil microbial communities from Loxahatchee National Wildlife Refuge, Florida, United States - Lox_Sample_4.4 | ecosystem: Environmental > Terrestrial > Soil > Wetlands | place: USA... | reverse complement strand
GAGGTCCTGGTCGAAATCGCGGGCAAGAACACCATGCCCGAGTTCACATCCAGCCTGCGCGGCACAAATGTCGGCGACGAAAAGACATTCGATGTGAATTATCCCGAAGACTCGGAAGACAAGCGCCTGGCGGGGAAGGTCTTCAGCTATACGGCGAAGGTCCACGCGATCAAGCAGAAGAATCTGCCCGCTCTGAACGAAGAGTTTGCCAAATCGCTTGGCGACTTCGCTGATATTGAGACGCTGCGCAAACGAATCCGCGAGGACATCGCGGCCAACCGCCAACGCGAAGCCGAGCGCGTTGCCAAAGACAAACTGGTGGCGCAACTGATCGAGCGCAATGACTTCGAAGTTCCCGAGGCCTTAATCTCGCGGCAGATCGACATACGTCTGGAGCGTGGGCTGCGGGCGCTTGCCGCACAAGGTCTTACGGCCGAGCAGATGAAAAAAATGGATTTCGATCGCTTGCGAGTAGGCCAGCGCGAGCAGGCGATCCAGGATGTGAAGGCCAGTTTGCTGCTCGAAAAAGTGGCCGACGCGGAGAACATCCAGGTCAGCGATGAAGAGGTCGACCGTGAGGTCGAAGCGCTGGCAAAACAAACAAAACAGACGGCAGAAGCGGTGCGGGCTCGTTTGACACGCGAGGGGGGCCTCGATAGAATTCGCACAAGAATCCGCAGCGAGAAGACCCTCGAGTTTCTGTACCGCCAGTCCGCCTGAGACGGACATTTTTCGATCCCCCCGAGCCGTCGAGAACACAATCCGGGCGGGAGTGTGGAAGGTGAACTTGGAAAACAACGATCCGAGAATGATGCTCGTGCCCATGGTCATCGAGACCACCGGCCGAGGTGAGCGCGCCTACGACATCTACTCGCGCCTGTTGCGCGACAACATTATTTTCATTGGCACGCCGATCGACGACAACATCGCCAACCTGGTGATTGCGCAGATGTTGTTCCTGGCGCAGGAAGATCCGGAGAAAGACATTCAGCTCTATGTCAACTCGCCGGGCGGTTCGATCACCGCCGGTATGGCGATTTACGACACGATGCAGTATGTAAAAAACGACGTCACCACGATCTGCATCGGACAGGCGGCGTCGATGGCGGCACTGTTGTTGTCGGCCGGAGAACCCAAGAAGCGCCTGGCGTTGCCGAATTCGAGGATTCTAATCCACCAGCCCTCGATGGGTGGCCTTTCGGGTCAGGCCACCGATATCGATATTCACGCCCGCGAAATCCTGCGCATGCGCGAGATTACAAACCAGTTGCTCGCCAAGCATAGCGGCCAGAAGCTGGATAAGGTGGAAAAAGACGTAGAGCGCGACTTCATCATGAACGCGCAACAAGCAAAGGAATACGGAATCATCGACGATATCATCTACAAGACGAGATAGAGGGTATGATCGGCCATCGCGCCGGTTATGCGACAAGCTCTTTTTCACCACGGAGGCACGGAGTCACAGAGAAAGGCGAAGAAAGAAGAAAATGGTTCGTTCGGTTTTCTCCGCGTCTCGGTGACTCCGTGGTGAAGAAATAGGCCAGAAAGTGAGTATGCTGTGAAAACCAGATCGGGTTCCGACGAGGTCTTGCGCTGTTCGTTCTGTCACAAGTCGCAGGACGCGGTGGCCAAGCTGATCTCGTCGCCAAGTGATTATCCGCGCGCTTACATCTGTGACGAGTGCGTTGCCGTATGCAACTCGATCCTGGAAGATGACCGCACCACGACACCTCCTTCTTCGGTTCCTAACCAGCTACCCAAGCCGCAGGAAGTAAAGACCTTCCTCGATGAATACGTCATCGGGCAGGACCAGACGAAGAAAAAGCTCGCAGTCGCCGTTTACAACCACTACAAGCGCATCTACATGAATCGCCAGCGCACCGGCGACGGCATTGAGCTGGCAAAATCGAACATCCTGCTGATCGGCCCAACCGGCACCGGCAAGACATTGCTGGCTCAGACTTTGGCTCGCATGTTGGACGTACCGTTTGCCATCGTCGATGCGACCACACTGACCGAAGCTGGTTATGTTGGCGAGGATGTCGAGAACATCATTCTCAAGCTCCTGCAGTCCGCCGAAGGCGATGTGAGCCGGACGCAGACCGGAATCATCTACATCGATGAGATTGACAAGATTGGACGTAAAGACGAAAACCCGTCGATTACGCGCGATGTTTCCGGCGAAGGCGTGCAGCAGGCATTGCTGAAGATTCTCGAAGGAACGATCGCCAACGTTCCTCCGCAGGGCGGCCGCAAGCATCCGCATCAGGAATTCACTCCCGTCGATACCACCAACATTCTCTTCATCTGCGGCGGGGCGTTTGTAGGTCTGGAGAAGATCATCGGGCGGCGTGTCGGAAAGAAGGCGTTGGGGTTCCGGACATCCGAAGATGCCGAGAAGGATCAAGCCATTCCGGCTTCAAAGCGCAGCTTTGAAATCGTGTCCGATGCACAACCCGAAGACCTGATCAAGTTTGGCCTTATCCCTGAGTTTGTCGGGCGTCTTCCAGTCGTGGGCGTGCTGCAGGATTTGGACGAAAACGCGCTGGTTGAAATCCTGACCCGCCCGAAGAACGCTATCGTCAAGCAGTATCAGCGGTTATTCGAGTTCGAGAACGTTCGGCTCAAATTCAGCGACGACGCGTTGCGCGCAATCGCCCGTCAGGCTATGGCTCGCAAAGTCGGCGCCCGCGGACTGCGCATGATTCTGGAAGAACTCATGCTCGAACTGATGTATAGTCTGCCGAGCCAGAAGAAGGTGAAGGAATTCGAAGTGACAAGAGAAATGGTGGAGAAACGCGACATCTCCCTTGCTATGATTGAAAAGGCGGCCAGTTAACGGAAGCAGGAGACCCTTTTGTCGAATCCCAAAGAAAAGTTCGAAAGCAAGAAGTTACCCATGATGCCCATCCGGGACGTGGTCATCTTTCCCTACATGATGACTCCGTTTGTGGTGGGCCGGGAATCGAGCGTGCGCGCTCTAGAAGAGGCGCTCGCCGCCGACAAGAAGATCTTTCTGGCCACGCAGCACGACGCCAGTGTTGACGAACCCAAGCCTGCCGACATTTATCAGGTCGGAACGATCGTCAACATCGTGCAGAGCCTGAAGCTGCCCGACGGCAACATCAAAGTTCTGGTCGAGGGTATTGAGCGCGGCAAGATTCTTCAGGTCACAGAGACAGAAGGCTTCCTGCAGGCAACGGTTCGGGTTGCCCGCTACGCCACCGAAACCAATCCCACCATTGAAACCGGCATGCAGCGCGTCACCTCGCTCTTCGAGCAGTACGTGAAGCTCTGCCAGTCTCTGAATTACGAGACCATGATCGCGGCCGTGCGCATGGAAGATCCGGCCAAACTAACGGACACCATCGCCGCCAATCTGCAGCTTTCCATTGAAGAAAAGCAGGGCCTGCTCGAGATCTTCGATCCTGCCGAGCGGTTGAGCCGCATTGGTGACGTCCTCGACGTCGAGATCGAAAAGCTCAACATGGACCGCACCATCCAGTCGCGCGTCAAGCGGCAGATGGAGAAGGCGCAGAAAGAGTACTACCTCAACGAAAAGATCAAGGCCATTCAGAAAGAACTGGGACGCGGCGAAAAGAGCGAATTCGACGACCTGAAGAAAAAAGTCGACTCCGCCGGCATGCCCAAGGACGTCAAGGACAAGGCGCTCCAGGAACTGAAGAAACTGGAAGCGATGCCTCCGATGTCCGCCGAGTCGACCGTCTCGCGCAACTATCTCGACTGGCTGCTGGCGGTGCCGTGGAAGAAGCGCTCGAAGGAAATCCGCAATATCAGCCGCGCCGAGAAGGTTCTGAACGAAGATCATTATGGGCTGGAGAAGATCAAGGAGCGCATTCTTGAATTTCTTGCCGTCCGCCAGTTAGTCAAGAATCCCAAAGGCTCTATCCTCTGCTTTGTTGGACCTCCGGGCGTGGGCAAGACATCGCTGGGTATGTCCATCGCCAAGGCGACCGGACGCAAGTTCGTCCGCATGTCCCTCGGCGGCGTGCGCGACGAGGCCGAAATCCGCGGCCATCGCCGCACCTACATCGGTGCGCTGCCGGGCCAGATCATCCAGATGATGAAGAAGGCGGGCACCAAGAACCCCGTCTTCATGCTCGATGAAGTCGACAAGATGTCGATGGATTTCCGTGGCGATCCGTCGGCGGCTCTGCTCGAAGTGCTCGATCCCGAGCAGAACTTCATGTTCATCGACCATTACCTCGACGTGGAATATGACCTCTCGCAGGTGTTCTTCATCGCGACCGCGAACGTCATGCACACCATCCCGCCAGCCTTGCAGGACCGCATGGAAGTGCTTCGGCTGCACGGTTACACGGAACCTGAGAAGGTCGAAATCGCCAAGCAGTTTTTGGTCAAGAAGCAGATGGCGCAAGCCGGCGTGACCGACAAGAACGTTCAGTTCTCCGACGAGGCTATTCAGTACATTATCCGTTCTTATACGCGCGAGGCCGGAGTCCGCAACCTGGAGCGCGAGATTGGCAATATCTGCCGCAAGGTGGCGCGAAAAGTCGTGAAAGAGGGGCCGAACTTCTCGGTCTCGATCAACGCCGAGAACGCCGGCGACTACCTGGGTGTGCTGAAGTTCCGAGACACGCTGGCGCACGAGAAGAGCGAAGTTGGGTTGGTAACAGGACTCGCCTGGACCGAAGTTGGCGGCTCGATTCTCTCGACCGAAGCGACGGTGGTCGATGGCAAGGGCAAGCTGACGCTCACCGGCAAGCTCGGTGACGTGATGCAAGAATCAGCGCAAGCCGCCATGTCGTACATCCGTTCGCGAGCCAACCGTCTCGGACTGCCGCGTGACTTCTACCGCAACATCGACATTCACGTGCACGTGCCCGAAGGCGCGATTCCCAAAGACGGGCCTTCGGCAGGGATTACGATTGCCACTGCGTTGGCGAGCGCCTTGAGCCGAATTCCGGTACGGCGTGATTTGGCAATGACCGGAGAAATCACGTTGCGAGGCAAAGTCCTCCCCATCGGCGGACTGAAAGAAAAACTCCTGGCCGCTCATCGCGCCGGACTATTCGAAGCGATCCTCCCCAAGGAAAACGAGAAAGACCTTGCTGAAGTCCCCGAAAACCTCCGCAACTCGATGAAGCTGCACTTCGTCGACAACATGGACCAGGTGCTCGCGCTGGCGCTGGAATCGCCTTTGCCGCAACTTCCAACCGAAACCGACACGATCGCCTCGATCGCGCCGCCGACCCAACCCTCCGCAGACATTCCGCAGGCACGGCAGTGAGATCAGTTCTCAGTTTCCGGATCCCATAGGTTGGGGAGACTTGGGTCACCGAGGCGAAAACCGGCTCTCCAAGCCCGTTCTCAAGGAGGTTGTTATGGGCGGGACTTGCTCCCGCCCATATGCGGGACATCGGAAGGTTAGAAAAGCCGATGCTCCTCCAGCAGCTCGAGCCCATCGCGCTGCACCGGCGCTCGTCTTACATTCAGAGCGGCGGCGGTTGTTTTATCCGTTACGAGGAAGACGTCGTAGGCCAGTCGGCCGTAGCGCCTCCCGCTGTCTTTGATCCGCGCCTTGTAGCGAAACTGATTTCCGAACTCGTCGATCCTCCACGCGAGGCGGTAGTCCAGGGAAATCGAGATGACACCGAGTTCATCCATCGTGTGCAGTTCCTCCGGCTGGGAGATGCCATCGTGGTTGGAGTCGATCCAGAGCCGGAGCAGGGAGTAAACGGCATCGCGCGTATCCATCACTCCGTCCCCGTTGCCGCCGTTTTCGGGCTTGTCGAATTCTGCCAGGGCCAGGAAGCCGTTGGGATGGCTGGAAGGAGCTTGCGGGGTGAAGTTGCCGAATAGCTCCGTACCATTGTCGATCTTGCCGTTGCCGTTGCGGTCCAGGGCCAGGAACGCGTTGCTGGAATCGGGGGCCGTCCACCCCAATTGCATCGGGTGGCCATCGCCTTGGATGTCAAAGCGCACGCCGTTCTCCGCGCTGGTTAACTGGAACCCAGTACCGGAGGTATCGATGATGATGGGGGATGACCAATCACTACAGTGATTCCAACAACAGAACTCGGTACTCCACACCCAGCAGTCCTGTATGCTGGGCGGCGGGCCGGTTGGGTGACATGGCGGTGGCGGAGGGGGCGGAGGTGGTGGCGTATACGTCTTGCCGGTGCAGGTGATGTTCGCGACGCTTTTATCGGTATAGATTGCGTTCGGAGGGAACGCGAAAGTAAAGCCTTGGCCTTGTCCTGACCCGTTAATGCCAATCGTAATATCGAAGCAACTCTCCGGGGAACCACTTGGGCAATTTACATATGCAACTGCAACAGCTGCATCCGCATACGCCGCCGCACCCGCGTAGGGGCTGGAAGCGGATCCTGGCACCTGCTCGATTTTGCCAAAATGGAAATCGTTTGGATTGGTGTACTGGCCCACATCGCCGTTACCGTAGAGACTCCAAGCCACGGCTCCGTGGGCGTCGCACGCACCCGTGCCCTCATAGTTGCACTGACCTTCCGCGCTGGCGTCCCAATTGTGATTGCCCGTTCGATGCCCTTGTGTGCCACTTCCCGCGGCGTTAAACGGGCCAACGGATTCGGAAAAGACAGAACAGTCTTGAGCCGCTACGGACGTTACCACGAGAAAAAGTAACACCGGTAAATTTAGTCCGATTCTCATTTCATATCTCCCAAACCACTCTTCACTTCGCACGACATGGCTAAGATGACGCACGCCTTCCCAGCACTTGGAACAGTTACGACGCAGCAGCGCATTATGGTTCTACGCTTGAGTTTTTGGACGTGCTGCCGGATCCGCCGGGTCCAGTGGCAAGGAATACGTCATAGGTGAGTCGTTCCATCGCATCGGTGGAATGCTGGCGGTCATCTTTCGCCGTGTCGATGTTAACGGGCGCGTAATACCTGAAGTGATTGCCGTACTCGTCAGCCTTGTCACCGATGCCATAAACGAGGCCAAGCGAGCGGATTCCCCTTGACTCCAGAGTATAAAGTTCGCTGGGCAGCGAGACGCAGGTTGTGCCGGGTTGTGCAGCGCAGTGCGTATCAATCCAGAGCCTTAGATGCGTCCATACCTCATCTTTATTATCAATCACTAAGTCTCGATTGGTATCGAACTCCGCGAGCGCAAGATAACCACTAGGGTTTTTACTCTTGTGGCCGGGCTGAGGGCGAAATTTCGTGAAGAGTTGTGTGCCGTTGGTGACGACGCCGGTACCGGTATCGTAAACCAACCAGGCATTGCCGGAACCAGCTACCGGCCAAGAAAAACACTCTGGTTTTCCGTTGCCCTTCAGGTCAAAAAGCACACATGAGGTAGCGGGGTCGCTGAAATGAAAACCTGCGCCCGTCGTGTCAATTACGATAGCGTCTCCTCTAGCAAATTTCTGAATCACGACGCCTGTAGGGGCGTCACTCATGCGTGTGGTTGACGCACCCGTTTGCCCGCTCAGGGTGAGACGGGGAACGAAAAGAATCAAAAAACAAGCGACTATGTTCGCTCGCTTCATCGCAACCTCCTTGGCATGGCGGGGAAAAATAGCGCCTCATGCCATTTACCGCCGATTGTTCAGCTTTGGACCTTTCGAGCGCCCTAAAGCTCAGGCTCGCTCGGCGCGACGCTCAGTCTCCGGGGAAGTGGAACCGGCGTCGCAGTTAGTGTGGTGGCTCTTCGATCGTCACGAATCCTACTAATACCGCCCCCCCCCCCAGTCAAGTGAAAAACTAACTAACGTTCGGAATGTTCGCTGAGTTCCTGCCACTTTTGGGAATGGGCCGTTATGGAACGCAGTCGTGATGACGAGAAGGAACCCTTCGCCATTACTGCTTTCTGACCTATGTTCGTCCACGGCTGCTTGAGAATGCGGAGGTAAGTAAACGGCTACGCGGGTGTAGGCCTGGTGGACAAATTGGATTCTACACAATCGGCCAGGCTCCGCGGTATTCCCGAATCGGGAAGCGGGCCGCCTCCAAATCTCGCATAATTGCGAACCACAAATAACGCTCTGGCGTACCTCTCCTTGAGGGCGGAGCACAGTTCTGCCCGGAACCGGGAGGAATCATGAAGCGGATCGTGATTGCTACGCTGTTCGGATTGCTTGCGGGTGCAATTTGTGCGACCGGGGCATTCTATGGTGGCCTGCTGAAATTCTCGATAGTCACGCTAATTTGGATTCTGTTGAACAGGGCGGTGATGGGGTTTGTCATTGGCACATCCGGATTGAAACTGCATTGGGCCTGGAACGGCCTCATCTTAGGACTGGTGGTCGGGTCGACCTTCTCCTATTTCCTATACATGAGTCTGGGAGCGGGAATCGTGCCGCCGCTCAACGCCTTGGTCAACTCCCTATTCGGACTGATGATCGAGTTCTTCACAACTGTGGTGTTCAAACAACCGTCGCCGGCGTCGGGTCGCACAATGCAACAAGCGACGTCGGCCTAGGGTGGACGTGAAGAATTCTGAACCAACGTGGTTAACCGCACTTGAAATCACGTTTGCGTTTCTTCCCCGATAGCATGGCCAGAGGAGATCCACATGAAAGCTATCGTCTGTCACAACTACGGTTCGCCGGACGTTCTCAGGTGCGAAGACGTAGAGAAGCCCGTGCCTGGGGACAATGAGATCTTGATCAAAGTCCGCGCGGCCTCCGTCAATCCGCTGGATTGGCACCTGATGCGAGGAACGCCCTACGTCGGGCGCTTGGCATTCGGGCTGCGCAAACCAAAGATCACGCGGCCAGGGCGCGATGTGGCCGGACTGGTCGAAACCGTTGGCCGGAACGTCACGCAGTTTAAACCTGGCGATGAGGTGTTCGGCGTGTGCCGCGGGGCCTTCGCCGAGTATGCGTGTAGTGACGCGTCGAAATTGGTCGCGAAGCCAATAGGCGTCACATTTGAGCAAGCGGCTTCTGCGCCGATCGCGGCACTAACGGCGCTCCAGGGGCTTCGCGACGCGGGGAAGATTCAGAAAGGGCAAAGGGTTCTGATTAATGGCGCGGCCGGAGGTGTGGGCACGTTCGCCGTGCAGATCGCCAAGTGGCTCGGCGCTGACGTGACTGCTGTGTGCAGTGCGAGAAATGTCGAGATGGTCCGCTCGCTTGGTGCGGATCGGGTCGTCGACTACACACGCGACGACTTCACGGCGACTGGGGACTGCTACGACGTACTTTTTGACTGCGTTGGCAACCATTCGCTGTCCGAATGTCGGCGGGTTCTGCAGCGCAAAGGGATCCATATTGGCGTTGGCATACTTGGAGCCCCAGGAGGCCGATGGTTTGGTCCTATGGGCGGCATGGTCAAAACACTGTTCGTGTTGCCGTTCGTAAGTCAGAAGTTGACTTCATTCATGGCTAAGATCCGATGCGAGGATCTGACTTTTATCGGCGACTCTATAGCAACAGCAAAGGTGAAGCCGGTCATCGACCGACGGTACAGATTGAGTGAGGTTCCGGAGGCGATCCGATATTTGGCAGAAGGACACGCGCGGGGGAAGGTGGTCATCGTGCTGGGGGACACCAAAGCAGGGTGAGCGCAACAGGAGCGGCGGGCCCCCGGATTGTATCTTCTGTGCCGGCCTTTCCTACACTAAAATGTGGCCATGGCGGACTCCTCAGATCGTCCTCGATTCGGACCGAAGGGGACTGCCGCGTTGGTGGCAGCAATTGCCGTGGTCGCGATTCTGCTGATCACGCTTCCTGCCTATCGCTGGTTCTTTTTGATCAGCGTTCTCATCGGCGTGGTCATCGCTGGCGGGCTGACGCTGTGGCATCGGTATCGTCCCATCGAGGATAAGGACGTCGAGAACAAGCGGCCGCTGGGACTCTAGAGCAGTTCTCAGTTTCCCCAACTCTGGTTCTCACACCCTTAACGTGTGAGGAAAGTTCCTTGGTCTTGGGTCAGTTGACGTCACCAGCCTCTTGCACTCGTGTTGGTATTTGGCGCATTCTGAAGGGCCCGATTCCCGGACCAACTGGGAACCGAGAACGGGGAACTGAGAACCTTCATGCGAGTCCTGGCGCGATTTCTGATCTCAGCAAGCAACCCAGATCACTTTCCTGCTTCGTCACTGCCGGAAGTAGCGTTCCTCGGGCGCTCGAATGTTGGGAAGTCCAGCGTAATCAACGCTCTGGTGGGAAAGAAACTGGCGCGCACCAGTTCCACTCCCGGACGCACGCAGACGATCAATTTCTACGAGATTCGACGCGCTGGCCAGCCGAAGCCGGAACTCTTCTTCACCGACTTGCCCGGATACGGCTACTCCAAGATCTCGCGCGAAGTGTCGCAGGAGTGGGCGAGCTTTGTCGATCCCTACCTGCGCGAGCGCCGGACTCTGGCCTTGTGCCTGGCCCTGGTCGATTCGAATATCCCTCCCCAAGAAAGCGACCGGATGCTATTAGAGTTTCTCAAAGCGACCGGCCGGACCCACCTCGTTGTAGCCACCAAATGCGACCGCCTGTCTGGCAACGAACGAACCCGCTCTCTTGAAACGCTCCGTCTGGAGTATCCGGGAGTGCGATTAGTTCCCTTTTCGGCCAAGACCGGCGCCGGGAGAGACGACTTGTGGAGCCTGATCCGGGAATTTGCGTCCAAGTCCTCTGCCGCCTAAAGTTTTCCCTACATCCTACCGATCAATTCAGAATAGAACATGTCGTAGAGGCAGGTTTGCTAATGGATCCAAATGTGCAATCCGACGAGAGGGGGGGGCCGCAGGTCGGGGCCGAGAAGGAGGACAGCTCGAACTACCTTCGGCAACTAAGGATGATGAATTCGGAGACAGAGGCAGCCGAGCGCGCTTCAGCAGAGCAAGCCGGTGCGGCATTGCCTCCAGATTGTCCGGTTACCGAGGATAGGCGCCGCAGCCCGCGATTTCGCTGCGCCGGCAGCGCCGAGTTTCGCAGCGAGGGCAGTGACGTTCGCATGTGGGGGACGCTGAAAGACATCAGCCTGCACGGGTGCTATATCGAAATGACCACCACGTTCCCCGTTGGCACGGTCGTGGATCTCGGACTCGAAGCACGCGGAATCCTGGTTCAAGTCAAAGGCGAGGTTCGCGTCTGTTATCCATTCCTGGGCATGGGGATAGCGTTTCGCGAGATCGAACCTGGGCAACAAACCCATCTGGGCCGGCTGCTCTCTGCTCTCGCCGAACAGATAACACCTCCGGCGATCGAGCGGGAAATGGAAAAAAACGAGATGCGAATTGCCGTCGCCGGCGGCGATTACAGCATGATCGTCGAAGGAGTCACTCAGTTCTTCGAGGCCAATAACCACCTTCTCTCGCGCGAAGAATTCATCGAGATCGCGAACCGGGCCCGTCGTCAGTAAAGCATCTCCTCCAGTCGCTGGGTTACTCCGATGAGGCCGCCGACTGCGGTCTTCCGTCCGAGACGCGATCATCCGCTATGATTGACAGATGGCAAAATACCTCGTCACTGGGGCAGCGGGGTTCATCGGATCGTCCCTGGTAAGGGCTCTTCTGGAGCGCGGCGACTTCGTTCGTGGCATCGACAATTTTGCAACCGGCAAACGCGAGAATCTGTGCGATGTTGTCGGGCAAATGGACTTTCGGGAAGCAGACATTCTCGACCTGGAGGCCGTACGGAAAGCCTGTGAAGGCATGGACTACGTGCTGCACGAGGCGGCGATTCCGTCCGTCCCGAAATCGGTACTTGATCCGCTTGGCAGCAATCAGGCGAACGTCGATGGCACGGTCAACGTTCTGTTAGCCTCGCGCGATGCCAAGGTGAAGCGAGTTGTGTACGCCGCGTCGTCGTCGGCCTATGGCGATACTCCCACGCTCCCGAAGCGCGAAGATATGACGCCGAGTCCGATCTCGCCCTATGCCGTGGCCAAGCTGGCAAGCGAACACTACATGACCTCGTTCTATCGCTGCTATGGACTGGAGACAGTCAGTTTGCGTTACTTCAACATCTTTGGGCCGCGGCAAGATCCGTCGTCGCCCTATTCAGGAGTGCTGGCGAAGTTCACCACGCAGATGCTGAACGGCGAGCAGCCGACAATCTTTGGCGACGGAGAGACCAGCCGCGATTTTACCTATATCGATAACGCCGTTTCGGCAAACCTGCTGGCCTGTTCGGCCCCGGCTTCGGAGTGTGCGGGAAAGATGTTCAATTGCGCGACGGGACGGCGCGTCAATCTGAATGAGACTTTCGCGGTACTCAAGGGGCTTACCGGCTACGCGGGAGTCGCAAAGTACGGGCCGGAGCGAGCGGGGGACGTGAAGCATTCGCTGGCGGATATCAGCCTGGCGCAAAAGCATCTAGGCTATAAGACCCTCGTGAACTTCGAAGAAGGACTGCGGCGTACCGTGGGGTGGTACAAGAGTAGGTCTTAGGTCGCAGAGAAGACTAAGCGATCGGGAATCAATGTCAGGATGTTCTTAGAGAATCGGCCAATTCCTCGTGTGGGCACCCTTCCGCGGACTTCCTGCCACCTGCCAGCTGCGACCTGCTACCTTTCTACGACGCTGGTCTCTGCTCTTCGGGTGCTGGCGCAGGCTGCGGTCTTCGCGACTGTTCCCAGGCAATCAACTCGTTCAGGTCGTAGCTGAACGGACCGTAGGAGCGGAAGGCTTGTTCGTCGAAAAGGCGCTTCGCGCCGCATCCCAGGCAGACCTGGTAGGCATAGCCTTGCATGCGGACGGGCCAACTCATGCGGCGATGCCAGCAGCCGCGCAGCAGAAGCAACGCCACGCCGGCAAAACCGGTCGCCAGCATTCCAGGCCATAACCAGCTTGATTTGCGTGGTTTTTCGGGTTTTTCGGTGTCGGCTGGATCGGTCATCACCACTCCTGGGAACTCTTGTACTTAAGGATAGGCCGATCTGGACCTGAGGGCAAATCTACGGATTCATCTGGTTTTCACAGGTGGGTTTTGGGAAGGGCACGACTTCAGTCGTGCCGCCCAGGCCCGCCAACATGTGGGCTTTAGCCCCTGAGGGTGCCCCCCCTTTGCTAATGGGTATTTGTGAAACCAGTTTCTAGATCCTTGTGGCCGGCTGAGGGCTCTCGGAAAGAAAGGCTGCCCACCACGCGATCCCAGAAGGTCAGTGGCAATGCTGTACCATCGGACATTGCGGGTAACGTCGGCGATAGTTACCTTTGAAGAAGCGCGTTTCTCTCTTGTGACTCCAGCATGAGTGCAAGTGCAACCCAAATGGTCCGTGATTCGGCCCTCGGCGGCGCCGAGGCGAACTATCCCCTCCAGGAAGGCAATCGCGTTCTCGAATCGCTGGCGCAGCGCCAGGCGCTGCGGGCTCTGCTGGCTTTCTCCGCCCTTCACGAACAGATTCGAAGGCGGAGTGCATTCGAGACAGGGCCCGACGGCGATCTGTTTCAGACTGAGCGCTTCGTCCTCGGCGAAGTTCTGCAACTGATCTGCGACCGCGCCCAGTCGATCACTGGCGCCGAAGGCGTCCTGATCGCCCTGTTCGAGGGCAGCGAAATCCGAATCCATGCCGTCAGCGGACTTCTTCTGGTGGATCGTAGTGTTCCCCTCGTGACCGAGTCAGCGTTTTTGCAGGAGTGTCTGGAATCACGTCGAATTCTACGGTGCGACGACTGCCTCGCCGACGACCGAACCGAACTGGACATGTGCCGGCTGGTGGGTGCGCGGTCGGCGGTCTTGGTCCCGCTGCGCGGGCAAGCCGCCGCAGTGGGCGTGCTGCAGGCCTTTGCGCGAGGACCGTTCGCCTTCAGTGACGATGACGTTCGCTGCTTCGATCTGTTTGGCGAACTGGTGCTTTCGGCGCTGCGTCCCGAAGACGAGGATCGCCGGCTGAACTGGCTTACCGATGTCGCGAGTCAGCTTCTCACACAAAAGACGGTCATCTTAGAGCCGGAAGTAGTCGAGCCCGAACCGGCTGCGAGTATTACCCAATCGGCTGTCGCTGAGCCTGAGCTAACGGAAATCGCCCCTCAGGCCGCAACGGTTATTTCTGGGCTGGAAGTTGAAGTTCCGGACCTTGCGGTGATTCCTCCTGACCTGGGCGCGATTCTGCCTGAGCCCGTTCTAGAATCCCAACCCTCAGCGATTGACACAGAACCTGCGGTCGTCGAGCAAGAGGCGCTTGTCAGAGAAGACACCAGCCAGCCTGAATGTGCGTTAGTTGTGGAATCGCCTGGAATTGGGCCCGTGGATTCCGAGGCGGAACCTGCGGATGACTTCGTGCCCTCGTTCGCGCTCGTCGGCGAGCTTGCCGCTCGCACCGAAATCAAGCTGGAACCCGACGAGAGTGCACTCTTCGCTTCCGTCCCGAGCTTTGCGGTTCACGATCAGGGGAGACCGTGGCTTCGCATCGCGCTAGTGGTGGTCGTCGTGGCCGGGCTTTTTGCAGCGGGAGCGTGGTGGGGCATTCAGACACACGCGAAGGCAATCGTCGACGCTGCTCTCCCGGAGAAAACTGCGGTCGAAACTCCGACGACTACGCCAACGACAGCCACGCCAGCCGCCGTCGTGTCTGACCATCTTCTCGATCCAGTGAAATTCGATTCGCCGGCTCCGCTGCCGGCGCCAGCGAGCGAAGAGAGCCTCGCAACCTTCCCAAAGGTCACCGGCGTGCGGCATTGGACGTCGGCGGTGGGGAGCACGGTCGCCATCGACATGGAGGATCAGGTCCCCTACGAAGTGCACCGCCTGAGCTCTCCAGCTCGCATCTACTTCGACCTGCACGACACGGCGCTGACTCCTGAGCTTGTGGCTCGAACGATTGACGTGGGCGATTCATCGCTGGCGCGGGTGCGCGTGGCGCAGCCGGTTGCCGGTGTGACTCGAGTAGTGCTGGATACTAAAGCCGGGTCGGACTTCTCGGTCAGCATGGAGGAGAACCCGTACCGCCTGATCGTGCAGCTACGCGGAAGTGAGCGGGCGCCGGTGCGGACAGAGTTGGCCGCCGCTCCGACAAGGTCTCCCGCGAAAGAGGCGGCCTTGTCACCGGTGCCTCCGCGTCCACAGGTAAAGCCAGCGGCATTCCGCATCGTGCTCGATGCCGGGCACGGCGGATGGGACCTGGGTACGGTGGGCCGCCAGGGGCTTCTCGAAAAAGATCTCGTGCTCGACGTAACCGAGCGTCTGGGTCGGCTGCTGCGCGGGCGTCTAGGGGCCGACGTGGTTTTCACGCGAACGACCGACACCTATCTGCCGCTGGAGCAACGCGCCGAAGTCGCTAACCAGACGCGAGCGGATCTGTTCGTGTCGGTCCACGCCAATTACAGCAGCACGACCTCGGCGCGGGGTGTCGAAACCTACTACACGAATTTCTTCTCTCCACCTGAGTCGCGGGAGATCGAAGCGCGAGAGAACGAGACCTCCCCGAAACCGGTAACCGTCTCGCTCTCGTCGGCCGAGTTGCACGAAAAAGTCCAGGAGTCGCGGGTGCTCGCGTCCAGCGTGCAGCGGTCGCTCTACTCCACGCTGGCAGCGAAGAGTCCGGGGATTCGGAATCGCGGCGTCAAGGACTCGGCCTTCGTCGTCCTTACGGGAACGACGATGCCCGCTATCCTCACCGAAATTTCTTTTGTCAGTAGTCCAACGGACGAGCGCAACCTGCAGAACGAGGCTCACCGCCAGCAGATCGCCGAAGCGCTGTATAAGGGGATTGCGCAATACGAAGCCGGAATAGCAAAGAAGGTCAAAGTCGCCCAGGTGCGGACGGCGAGCGCGCAGCGGTAGGCGCGGCCCTGGCGGGCAGGAATGCCCGCCCCAAACGGTTACATCTCTCATCTGCCAGGTTTTTTTGGCCGTGTTCTCACCAGGTGTAGTGCGCCGTATAGGTGATTGTCTTCTCCCCGTCTGGAGCGATGGTTACGGGCAACTCGATGGT
>Ga0335084_10003238_pt1 | contig 15849 bp, 9 predicted proteins | sample Lox_Sample_44_FD_206721 | JGI IMG/M metagenome (GOLD analysis project Ga0335084, IMG submission 206721) | Soil microbial communities from Loxahatchee National Wildlife Refuge, Florida, United States - Lox_Sample_4.4 | ecosystem: Environmental > Terrestrial > Soil > Wetlands | place: USA: Florida... | reverse complement strand
CGCCCGCGCTCACGGTGACCGAGCCTGGCGCGGCCGCCAGGCCGAAGTTCGTCACGGTAATCTGCAGCGGCGTGGCATCCGAGAACGACACCCCGTTGTTGCTGGCCGCCACGCTGACCGATGACGTCCCGAACGGACACGTCAGCGCCGACCCCGGGCCCGATTCGCATCCGCCGGTCCGGTTCAGGCGCGTGATCGGGCACTGATTCGGATCCGCGAAGCCGAGGGTCCCGGCCGCGATCGTCGCGCCGCCCGGCGCGTTGCCGCTGACGACGACCGCCGCCGGACCCGAGCGGGTCGGCAGCGTGCTCTGCGCCGACGCGAAGACGTTCGCGAGCCCGACGCCGACGGTGTTGTCAGGTCCGGCGTCGCCGATGGCCGTCGCGTTCGACAGGACCAGCCGCCGGAGCGCGGTGCGCGCGCTGACGACGTCCAGGGCGCCGGGGGCGCCGTTCAGGAGACACGGCGCGGCCTGCAGCATGAGCGCCGCTTGACCGGCGACGTGCGGCGCCGCGGCCGACGTTCCGAAGAACGGATTCTCGAAATTCCCGGCGGCCGTGATGCTGACGCCGTCGATCGCCGCGATGTCCGGCTTCATGCGGCCGTCCAGCGTCGGTCCGCGGCTGCTGAAGTACTCGGCCGTCTGATGCAGCCGGTCGTTGCACGATTCGCTCGGCGCGATGCTCCCGGCGAACGCCCCGGCGGCCGCCGCCGAGGCCGAGCAAATCGCCCCGACCGAGATGACGCTGACCGGTGAGCCGCCGGCGTCGCTTTGCGCGCTCACGCTCTTCGTCAGCGTGTTGTAGTTGTGCCGCTCGTGACGACCGTTCGCCAGCAGTTGCGGCCCGGCCGACGCGCATTCAGGCTCGAACAGGAACAGCGTCAGATTGCGCGGCGGCGCGGCGTCGCGCACGTTCTGCACCATGATCCGGAATGAATCCGCCGCGGCGCGGTTCGTGAAGTCGATCGCCTCGACCGGATCCTGCGCGCCCGCCTGCACGTCGATGCTTCGCGCGACGACCCGGCCCGTGCTCTGCTGCACGAGATACAGATCGTAGTTGCTGGCCGAGTGCCCGAACGCGTCGTCCCACGTCAGGAAGACCACGACCTCGCCGTTCGTCGGCAGATTGACCAGATCGTACGGCTGGCTGCCGAGGCCGAGGACGTCGGTCGTGTCGGCGGCGCTCTGAAAGAGATGCACGTGCCCGGGGTTCGCGACGCCGCTGATGCCGGCGGCGTCTACGCCCGAGTTCACGTACCCGCCGAGATAGTGTCCATCGGCGTCGTTTCCGTTCGCCGTGATGTATGCGCGGATGCGATTCGCGGGGTTGTTCAGCGCGCTCGCGGTGTTCGCCGACACCGGACTCGTGCCGTCGTACGCGAACCCGAAGAAGCCAAGATCATCGACGACGACGTCGTTCGACGCTGCCAGGAAGTTCACGGCCTGATTGAACGCGAGATCGGTGTCGGCGTTCGCGAACGCCAGCTTCGCGCCGGGCGCAACGTCGTGGACAACCTCGAGCAGCGCCGTCCCTTCGGCGCCCGCGCCCGCGAATCCGCACGGCGGACTCGCCGGCGGCAGCCCTTCGAGATCGCGGTTCGCCCGGAACGACTGGCCGGTGATGCCGCCCGTGGAGGCGGTCAGGACGGCCGCCGAGCGCGTGCCCGTCGAGGCCGGCAGATCGCCGGTCGCCATCGGCCCGTTCGGCGCGCCGGCGCACGTCGTGCACCCGGTCGCGAACAGGCCCTTGAGGCCATCCGAGATCACGCCGACGGAGACGCCCGTGCCGTCGATCCCGAACTGCTGCCGGGCGATGTCCGCCTCGATGATGCTGTCGCCCTCCGTCGTGACCGACCCGGTCCGCCGCACCGCATAGCTCGGCGGCCGAACGAAAGTGACGACGGGCAGCGCCGCGATCGCAGCGAGGCGCGACGCCGGGACTCTGGCCTGCACGCGACGATTGACCGCGTCGGGGATCTCGATCACGGCGCCGGCGGCCGCAAGCTGGCGCAGCGTGTCGTCGGTGACCTCCGTCATGAGGACGACGACCTGGACGCTGCCGGCGGCGTCGATCCGCAGGTTGCGCCCTCGCATGGCGTCCTGCACCGACACCGGCAGCGTGTCGAACGCGAGCGGACGCGGTTGAGCCGGGGCGAGCGGAACCGGCAGCGCGCGCACGGCCGTTGACGCCGCGAGATCCGCGAGGACCGTGCTGAGACCGGCAGCACCGGACTGACCGCGGACGCGCGGCTGGCCGACGCCGAGCGCCGCCGCCAGCCCGCCAACCGCGGCGGCCACGACGATCCGGGAAGCGGGACGAGTGAAGAAGGCACGCACGACTGACTCCATCGGCCGTGCGCTGGCAGCCCCTATTATCGCGCCCAGGCAGGTACGAGCACGTCGCCGCGATCGTGCCGGGTCGCGATGCTGAATTGGCTCAGCATCGGATTCGGCCATAGGTAGCTGACGATGTACTGGGCGAGGAGGAGGTGGGCGACGCGCGCAGCCATCGGCGCCAGGCCCGCCGGGTCGGCGGCCCGCTCGCGCAGGGCGCCGCTGAACTTCGTCGCGTCCGTCAGCACGTCATCGAGCTTCGCGCCCCGCGCCGGCAGAGAGGACGCCGCCGGGGTCGCGGCAGGCGCCGGAATCTCGACCGTCCAGAGCGCCGCGCTCGACTGAAACAGCGCGTCCGTCAGCAACCCGGTCATGGCCACCACGGCGTCGTCGGGACGACGCTGGATGAGCGTCAGGACGGCGCGGCGATCGGTCGGCGCCGAGCGCAGCGCGACGCAGGCGTCGGCAATCGCGTCGGTGACCGCGCCGGATCCGGGCGCGAGGACGGCATCCCAGACGCTGTCGGCGAGGCCGGACGTGGCATCGACCCACTCGGAGCGGCCGCCGGGACGGGCGTGCATCACGCCAACGCGGCTGCCCGCCTGCGACTGCAGCGCCTCGACAACGGCACCGACGGCGGTGCGGACGGTCGCGCGATCCTCGGCGGCGAACCCGCGAACGACGACGGCGATCCAGATCGGATTGGTCGCCGGCTCGACGCCGAGCACCTGCTGGCGCACCGATCCGTCACGAAGCGAGAAGTCCTCCGCGCTGAGCCCGCGGACCGGCAGGCCGTCGCCGTCCACGACGATCGCGTACACCTGCTGCGGGCTGCCCTGCGCACGCGCCGCGGCCGGCCAGATGGCGCCGGCGATCATCGTCGCCACGGCCAGCCGGGCGGCCCGGCCCCTCGTTGCCCTGAGCACCATGCGACCCTCAGAATACGGGAGATCCCGATGAAATGGACGCTCGATTTCCTCGCACTGACGCCCGAAGCGCTGCTGGCGCTCGTGATTGCGACGAGCTTCGCGGCCGGTCTCAACGTCTACGCGACCGTCGCCACGCTCGGACTGCTGGCCCGCGCCGGCGTCGTGTCGCTGCCGCCCGCGCTCGGCCTGCTCGACAGCTGGTGGGTGATCGGCGCGAGCGGCGCGCTCTTCGCGATCGAGTTCTTCGCCGACAAGGTGCCCGCGTTCGATTTGGTCTGGAACGCGCTTCAGACGTTCGTGCGCGTGCCGGTCGGCGCGCTCCTGGCCTTCGGCGCGTCGTCGCAGCTCGGGCCGGGCTGGCAGCTCGTCGCCACGGCGCTCGGCGGCGCGGTCGCGTTCGTGGCGCACGGCGGCAAGACGGCGGTGCGCGCGGCGGTGACCGCCTCGCCCGAGCCGTTCTCCAACGCGGCGCTGAGCCTCGGCGAGGACGCGTTCGCGATCTTCCTCACGTGGTTCGCCACGCGCCATCCGTTCGTCGCGGCCGGCATCGCCCTCGTGTGCGTGGCCGTGCTGATTGTGCTCGTGCGGTGGATCCTGCGCGCGCTCGCTGCGCTCTTTCGCGGCGCGCGCGGCCAGCTGGCAGGGCGGCGCGCGTAGTCAGGGCCGCTCGCCGCCGGCCTCGAGGCGCGGCGGAGCGGCGGATCGCTGATCCGCTTCGTCATCAGGAAGTTCTCGCCGCGCTCGAATCGCTCGATGTCCGCAACGGCCAGCGCCAGCGGCAGTGCGAGAGCGGCAGCGGCGCAGCGCGCGACTCGTGGCATCAGGCTCCGTTCATTTGAGCGGCGCGACGCGGCGTTTGGTCGCCTGTTCGAAGGCGTACGCGAGCGCAATCAGACGCGGCTCCGAACACGCGAGGCCGCTGAAGCTGACGCCGAACGGCGCCGGCTTCGCCTCGAAGCCCGCCGGCAGCGGCGGCGTCGGGGCGTTCGGCACGCGGCCGAACGGCACGACCACCGTCGGATAGCCGGGCTTGGCGGCGATCGCGGCGCCGCTCGCGCCGGGGAACAGCAGCGCGTCGAGCTGCTGCGATTTCATGATCGCGTCGATGCCCTCGGTGGCGCTCAGGCGCAGATCCTTCGCGCGATCCGCCTGGTAGCGCGCCCGATCGGCCTGCACGTCCATCTCGTCCGAGATGTCGAGCTGGGCCTGGCCGTACTTGATGGCGCCCAGGCGCTGATGCGCGACGTTCCACAGCCGCAGCTCGGTCAGCGTCTTCACCGGCGCGGCCGGCCCGAGCGACGCGAGCCACGCGTTGAAGTCGCGCTTCATGCCGTACTTCAGGATGATCGAGCAGTCCGCATCCTTGCCCTTCGCGTTGTCGAGGCCGCTGCACGTCTGCCACAGCAGAAAACTGTCCTTCGGATCCGTCGCGACGACGCTGGGGATGTTCGCGGGATCGACGACAACGGCGCCCTGCTGCTTGAGGACGTCGATCGCCTCGGCCATGACCTTCGCCTGGTCGGGGGTGAGGCCGCCGCGCGGGTCGGTCGCGCCCGGCGGCGTGATCCGATCGTAGAAGAACGCGCGCGGGATCCCGATGCGCGCGCCCTTGAGCGCGTCCGCGCGCAGAAACGCCGTGTAGTCCCGGTTGGCGGGCGGCGTGCAGGTGCGGGTGGCCGCGTCGTTCGGATCGGGCGTCGCGCCCTCGACGGCGCCGAGCACGGCCGCCGCATCCGCGACCGTCCGCGCCATCGGACCCGGCGTGTCCTGATCGGCCGTGATCGGAATCACGCCGTAGCGGCTCACGCGGCCAACCGTCGGCTTGATGCCGACCAGCATGTTCGCGTTCGACGGACTGAGGATCGATCCGGACGTCTCGGTTCCGATGTTCGCCGCCCAGAAGCTCGCCGCCGTGCCGATGCCCGAGCTCGATCCGCCCGTCTGCAGCACCGGCCGCCCGTCGCCGGTGGCGTCGCGCGGGTCGCGGCGCGGGTCGTACGGGTTCATGCCGTAGCCCGTGAGGCCGTTGTAGTTGCCGGGCATGTTGCTCGCCACCCAGTTGGCGAGCTCGGTCATGCCGGTCTTCGCGATGATCACCGCGCCGGCGTCGCGCAGGTTCTTCGTGAGCGTCGCCTCGTACGGCGGCACGAGGCCGTCGAACGCCAGCGCGCCGCCCGTCGTCGGCACATCGGTCGTGTGGATGTTGTCCTTCAGCGCGATGGGAATCCCGTGCAACGGTCCGCGCACGCGGCCCTGCGCCCGCTCGCGGTCGCGCGCGTCGGCGTCCTCGAGCGCCTTCGCGTTCACGGCGATGACGGCGTTCAGCCGGTCCTCGTAGGTCGCGATGCGAATCAGGCACTGCTCGACGAGGCCGCGCGACGTCACGCGGCCCTGTTCCATCGCCGCCCGCATGTCCGCGATCGTCGCCTCGACGATCGGAAACGGGGCGGCGACGGGCGCAGGACTGCGACCCGTCTGTGCCGAAAGCGCGACACCCAGGGCGACGACGAGAACGGTGAGGCTGCGCGTCATAGCGCCAATAATATGGTACGACTTTCGCCGGACCGAGCCCTGGGGGACGAATGCTCGACTCGCTGAGACAGGATCTGACCCTGGCGCTGCGGAGCCTGCTCCGCGAGCCCGGCGTGACGGCCGTGGCGCTCGCGTCGCTCGCCGTCGGCATCGCCGCCAATGCGACGGTGTTCAGCCTCGTGCAGGCCGTCGAGTTCCCGAGGCTGCCCTATCCCGAAGCGTCGCGCCTGGTCTTCATCGAATCCAGGAATCTGCCGCGCGATCTTTCCGAGCTGCCGATTTCCGCCCCGGACGCGATCGACGTCGCCGCGAGCGTGCGCGCGCTCGACACCCAGGCGCTCACCGTGGACGAGTCGGTCACGATTCGCGAAGCCGCCACGCCGGCGCATTGGTCGGGGCGGCTCGTGGCTCCGGCGTTCTTCGAGGTCATGGGGATCCGGCCGAGCCTCGGCCGGACGCTCGCCGCGGGCGACGAAGCGGACGCGATCGTCCTCGCGGATCGCTTCTGGCGCGCCGAACTCGGCGGCGATCCGTCCATCGTCGGGCGTGCGCTTCATGTGAACGCCGGCATGCGCACGGTGGTCGGGGTCATGCCCCCGTTCTTCGATCCCGACGCGGATTTCTGGATGGCGCTGCCGGCCTCCGTCGCGTCGTCCGCCGCGCGCGACGACCGGCGGTTCACGACGTTCGCGCGGCTGGCCCCGGGCCGGTCGCTCGACGATGCGACGAGGGAGATTGCGGCCCTGAGCACGCGGCTGGCCGGCGAGCATCCGGCCACGAACGCAGGCTGGGAGATGTTCCCGACGCGGCTCACGCGAATGCACGGTCAGGACGCGCGGGGCGTGTTCTACCTGATGCAGGGCGCCGTGGCGTTCGTGCTGCTCATCGCGTGCGCGAACATCGCCAACATCCTGCTGGCCCGGGGCACGCGCCGCGCGCGGGAAATGGCGGTGCGTCTGGCACTCGGGGCCGATCGCCTTCGCCTCGTGCGCCAGCTCCTGACCGAGAGCCTCCTGCTGTCGAGCGCGGGTGGCCTCGTAGGCGCGCTGCTGACGCTGTGGGGCATCCGGGTCGTGCGTCTGCTGTTCGCGTTCCCGGCGTCGATCGCGCCCGAGCTGAACGTGGCGGTGCTCGCGTTCACGGGCGCGATCGCCGTGCTCACGGGCGTCCTCGCCGGAATCGTGCCGGCGCTCCGGGCGTCGGGTGTCGCGCCGCACACGACGCTTCGGACCGAGGGCGCGCGCGGATCGACCGACGCGGCACGCGGCGGCCTCCGCGCGGGCCTCGTCGCGGTGCAGATCGCGAGCGCGGTCGTGCTCGCGACGGGTGCGACGCTCCTCGTGCGGTCGCTCGTCAATCGCCAGCACGTGGATCTCGGATTCAACCCCGCGGGCGCCGTGCGCGCTGACCTCTCGCTCGGCAGCGGGCGCGACGAGTCGGACGAGGCGAAGCGGATCGCGATGAGCGCCGTGCTCGATCGCATCGCGGCGTCGTCCGACGTCGTGGCGGCGGGAGCGTCAGGGTACGCGCGACCGGCGGGCGTCGGCGCCCGACCGCAGCTGACGCTGCCGGGACGCGGCGATCTCCTGCTCGGCGCCGGCGCGCCGAACGCGATCGAGGCCGCGACGCCTGGATACTTCGGCGCCATGGGCATCCCGATCCTGGAGGGTCGCGGCCTCGCCGACACGGATCGCGCAGGCGGCCAGCTCGTCGCGGTCGTCAACGAGGAGTTCGCGCGCAACGTGTGGCCGGACCGCAGCCCGACGGGCGATCGCGTCCGTCTGGGCGCCGCCGGGGGTCCGGCGCCGGTCGTCACGATCGTGGGCGTCGCCGGCGCGATTCGCCGCAGCGCCATGCACGACTCCGTCGCACCGAGGATCTACGTGGCGTACGCACAGTTCCCGACCGGCAGCGTGTCGCTGGTCGTCCGCGCGCGATCGAACACCGGGGCGGCCACGAGCGTCATGCGCGCGGCCGTGCGGGCCGCCGATCCCGCCCTGGTGCTCGATGCGGTACGGACGGTCGAAGCGGACGTCGCCCAGTTCGTCGAGCCCGTGCGATCGATCACGCGCCTGTTCGCGGCGTTCGGCGTGACCGGCCTGCTCCTCGCCGCGCTCGGCGTCTTCGGCACGGTGTCCTACACGGTCTCGCAGCGCCGGCGCGAGATGGCAGTCCGATCGGCGCTCGGCGCGACCCGCGGCGACCTCATCCGGCTCGTCCTCGGACACGGCGTCCGGCTCGCGGCCGCCGGGCTCGTCCTGGGCCTCGGCGTCGCGCTGCTGGCCGCGCGGGCGCTCTCTGGCCTGCTGTTCGGCGTGGCGCCGGCCGATCCGCTGACCCTCGGCGGCGTCTCGGTGGCGCTTGCCCTGGCCTCGCTCGCGGCGTGCTATCGGCCCGCACGCGCGGCGGCGACGGTCGATCCGATGGCGGTGCTCCGCCGGGAATAGCCGCGCGCCCGCCGCCGTCCCGCAGTACAATCGGCGAACCCGCTCAACCCAGGGAGCCCCCTATGACCGCTCGCACGCGCGTCCATGCGCTGTCGTTTCTTGTGTCGCTGGCGGCCGGCGTCTGTCTCGTCGCCGCCCGCCCGCACGCCGCGCCGCCGCCCGCGCAGGCGACCGCGGCCTCGCAGCCGATGCCGGTCGATCCCGCGATCGCCATGGGCAAGCTCAGCAACGGGCTGCGCTACTACGTGCGCGCGAATCCCAAGCCCGAGAAGCGCGCCGAGCTCCGTCTCGTCGTCAAAGCCGGATCGATCCTCGAGGACGAGGACCAGCAGGGGCTCGCGCATTTCGTCGAGCACATGGCGTTCAACGGCACGGCGCACTTCCCGAAGCAGGAGATCATTGCGTTCATCGAGTCGCTCGGCATGCGCTTCGGCGCGGACCTCAACGCGTACACGAGCTTCGACGAGACCGTCTACATGCTCCAGGTGCCGACCGACAAGCCCGGGACCATGGACCGCGCGCTGCTGATTCTCGAGGACTGGGCGCACAACGTGACGTTCGATCCCGTCGAGATCGACAAGGAACGGCCGGTCATCATGGAGGAGTGGCGCCTGCGTCGCGGCGCCGGCGCCCGGATCACCGACAAACTGTTTCCCGTGCTCCTCCAGGGATCGCGGTACGCCGATCGCCTGCCGATCGGCAAGACGGAGGTCATCCAGAGCTTCAAGCCCGAGGCGCTGACGCGGTTCTACAAGGATTGGTACCGGCCGGATCTCATGGCGGTGGTCGCCGTCGGCGACTTCGACGAAGCCGCCACGGAAGCGCTGGTGAAGTCGCACTTCTCCTCGATCCCGGCGGCGCCGTCGCCGCGCCCGCGCCCCGTGTACGACGTGCCCGACCACCCGGGCACGATCTACGCGATCACCACGGACAAGGAGATCACGAACACGTCGGTCGAGATCGACAACCTCATGCGGTCGCGCGAGCAGGGCTCGGTGGAGGTCTACCGGCAGAAGACCGTGGACCGGCTGTTCTCGAGCCTGCTCAACGCCCGCTTCGCGGAGATCGCGCAGAAGCCGGACGCGCCGTTCATGATGGCGTCGGTGGGACGCGGCAGCTTCCTCGCGCGGACCAAGGACGAGGCGGCGCTGTCCGCGCTCGTCAAGGACGACGGCATCGAACGCGGCCTCGAGGCCCTCGTCGCCGAGGCCAACCGCGTCGCGCAGTTCGGCTTCACGCAGACCGAGGTCGACCGCCAGAAACAGGCCATCCTCAGGAACTACGAGCGTCTGGCCGCGGACAAGCTCAACCGCGTGTCGGCGAGCCGCGCCGACGAGTACATCCGCAACTTCACCCAGGGCGAGACGCTGCCCACGGCCGACGACGAGTACGCGCTGCACCAGCGCTTCCTGCCGACGGTGACGCTCGATGAGGTGAACAGGATCGCCAAGGAGTGGTTCACGGACAAGAACCGGCTGGTGGTCGTCACGGCGCCCGACAAGCCGGGTGTCGTCCTCCCGGATCAGGCCAGGCTCACGGCCGTGCTCACCGCCGCGGCAAACAAGCCCCTGACGGCGTATGTCGACACCGTCGCGTCGGCGACGCTCCTGGCCACGCCGCCGACCCCGGGGTCCGTCGTGAAGACGACGTCGAAGGACGCCGTCGGCATCACCGAGTGGGAGCTGTCCAACGGCGTCAAGGTCGTCCTCAAACCGACCGACTTCCGCCAGGACGAGATCGTGTTTCGAGCGACGAGCCCGGGCGGGACCTCGCTCGCAAGCGACGCCGACTACATCCCCGCCGCCACGGCGACGGCCGTCGTGTCGGCCGGCGGGGTCGGCCAGCTCAACGCGGTCGACCTGCGCAAGATGTTGACGGGCAAGGTCGCGTCGGTCACGCCGATCATCGGCGAGATCGAGGAAGGCCTGGGCGGGAACGGCTCGCGCAACGACCTCGAGACCATGTTCCAGCTCATCTACCTGCGCTTCACGCAGCCGCGCGCCGACGCCACCGCGTTCGCGGTGCAGCAGGCGCAGATCAAGACGCTGCTCGCGAACCAGGCCGCGAGCCCGAGCTACGCGTTCAACGACGCGCTGAATTCGGCGCTCTACCAGGACCACCCGCGCCGGCGCCCCATGACGCCCGCGATGGTGGACCAGTGGAATCTCGACACGTCCATGGCGTTCTACAAGGACCGCTTCGCCGACGCGAGCGACTTCACGTTCATCTTCGTCGGCAGCTTCGACCTCGCGACGATGCGGCCGCTGGTCGAGAAGTACCTCGGCGGGCTGCCGTCGACCCGCCGGCAGGAAACCTGGAAGGACGTCGGCGTGCGCATGCCGACCGTGACAGTCCAGAGGACCGTCGAGAAAGGCATCGAGCCGAAGAGCCTGGTCCAGATCGTGATGAACGGCCCGTTCGAGTACGACCAGACGCAGCGTGTCGCGATCCGCGCGATGACCGAGATCCTGAGTTCGCGCCTGCTCGAGACGATCCGCGAGGATCTCGGGGGCACGTACAGCATCAACGCGGCCGCCAACTACCAGAAGCTGCCCAGGTCCGAGTACACGATCACGATCAACTTCGGCTGCGACCCGAAGCGCACCGACGATCTCATCAAGCGGGTGTTCGAGGAAATCGAGAAGTTCAAGGCCGGCGGTCCGACCGAAACGCAGGTCGCCGACGAGCGCGAGGCGCTCCTCAAGGACTTCGAAGCGAGCACCAAGCAGAACAGCTTCCTGCTGAACCAGCTCAAGGTGAAGTATCAGTACGGCGAGGACCCCGCGACGCTCTGGGACGTGCCGTCCTACTACCGCAGGCTGGACGCGGCGGCGATTCAGCAGGCCGCCAGGACGTATCTCAATACCAGCGCCTACGTGCAGGTCGTGCTGATGCCGGAGAAGAAGTAGCCGCGCGGCCGGTTTGCACGCGACGTGCACCCGGAGGTATCGTAATAGTGTTGTTGTTAGCCCGCCGCTGACATCGCCTAGAGCCGACCGAGGCCGCTTTTCTCGTTCCCTCTCGCCCTGCAGCAGCTTGTAGATGGTCCATCAGCGAATACCCTGGCGCCGCACGGTGCGGCACATCCGCGTCGCGGATGAGAAAGAGGCACGATGAATCGGAAGTTGTACGTCGGCAACCTGTCGTTTTCCACCGAAGAGCGCACGCTCGAGGACATGTTCAACCAGGCCGGACCCGTGACGTCGGTCCGCATCATGCGCGACCGGGCCACCGGCCAGTCGCGCGGCTTCGCTTTCGTCGAGATGGAAACCGACGACGGCGCGCGCGCGGCGATCGAGAAGTTCAACTCGGCTGAGGTGGACGGCCGGCGCCTCACCGTCAACGAGGCCCGTCCCCAGGCGGCGGGCGGCGGACGGCCGTTCGGCGGCGGCGGTGGCGGCGGTCATCGCGGCGGCGGTGGCGGCGGGGGATTTGGCGGACGCCGGCGCGAACCGCGCTGGTAGAGGGAGGCCCCGTGAAGGGCTTTGGTGCGGGCCATCGCGTGACACACGCGGACTACGGCCCAGGGACGGTTACGTCATCGGACGAGCGCTACACCGAGATCGAATTCGACGATCACGGACGGCGGAAGTTCATCACCGACATGGTCACGCTGACCAAAACGGATCAGCCGGCGCCCGAACGCGCCGCGAAGGGCAAGCGCCGCAAGGCAACCAGTTGAGGCGAGGATCCGGCCGACGCGCGTCGGCCGGGCCTTTCTATCGTGGCGTTCGACGGCTACCGGAGCGTCCGGGGGCCGCTCGGCGCGCCTTCAATCACGGGCTGGCGCACGGAGCGTGACGCCGTGTACGCGGTGATGGCGATCACGTCATCGGGCGTCAGCTTGACGACAACGGCCTTCATCAGATCCGCCCACACGCCGCGCCGCGTGCCCGCCTGCATGTCGAAAAGCTGACGCGCCTGGTAGCTCGGCGAGCGGCCGGCGATGCCGGGCACGGGGCCGAGCCCGTTCAGGTCGGCGCCGTGACAGATGCCGCACGCGATCGTGCGGCCTCCGCCGCCGGTCGTCACCAACGCCTCGCCTTTCATCAGGCTGCCCACCGGGACATACGCCACGAAGCCCGCGCGCGGATCGCGCAGCTCGGTGCGGTCGGGATGTTCCGGTATCTCGATGATGCGGTCCGCAGTCGGCTCGGTCTCGGCGCCCTCGAGCGGCACGAACATGCCGCCGGACAGCCGCGTCTTCGGCACGGTCGGCGATTCGACCACACGGATCCACGGCGTGCGCTGGAGCGACGCGAAGTAGGCCGCCGCCGCCCTCACTTCATCGTCGGTCATCGCCTTGGCGATCGCGGTCATGATCGCAGTATTCGTCTTTCTCGATTCCGCGCTCCTGCGCAGGTCGTGTCGGAAGTCGTCGATCTGCTGCATGAAGTACGAGATGGGCAGGCCGTCGAGACCGGCGTTCTCCGGACGGCCGCGGCCGTTCGGATAGTGACAGAGTCCGCACGCCCGCGCGTCGGGACGACGGCCGGCCATCACGATGTCGGGCGGTTTGGGATGATCCTCCGGGTACCAATCAGCGATGGTGAACCCATCGCGGAGCTGCGCGAGCGTGAAGGACTGCGAGCTGCCCGCCAGGTGTTTTGGCGATCCGTCGTCAGCTGGCGCGCCGCCGCCACGTTGGCCCGCGGGCGCTGCCGGCGCCCCCGATGGCGGCACGCCGTACGCCCAGGCTGGTGGACCGGACGGCGACTGCGCGACGAGAACGGGACGAAGCGCGAGCGAAGCGAGGCACCCGAGTGCCGACAGCAAGAGGCGCTTTCGCATACGGCGGGCGGCCCCCTTCATCCCTTCATGGTGAATCGCTCTCAGATTCCGCCCGCCACACCGGCTCTCCGCGGGTCGCTCGAGGCGTTGAGCAGGCCCGTCTTCGGATCGCGCCAGGCCTGCTGAAACGACCCCATGTGGAAGTCGAACGGCGGCAGCGGCTTGAGCTTCGTGCCGAGCTTCACGAGGTCGCGCAGCACCTTCTCGGACACGCGCGTCTCCATCTCGATCGTGTTGTCGCTGCGCATCGGCAGCATGCGCGGCAGCACCACGGCCTCGTAGGGATCCTTGCCGTAGTCGAGGATCGTCGACAGCACCTGCGGGATCGTGCAGTGCACGTTGCCGGGTGTGCCCATCGACAGCATCGGCTTGCCGCCCTTGAGAACGATCGTGTTGCCCATCACCGAGCGCATGCGGTTGCCGTTGACGCCGAGCCAGCCGCTGATCGCCGCCTGCATGTCGAACGTGCAGTGGCTGCCGCACATCGGGACGCCGTCGACCGCGATCCCGGCGATGCCGCCCGACTGGAGCGTGTCCATCATCTGCACCCAATTGCCCTGCTCGTCCACGCACGTGAGCTCGCAGCTCCCCGCCGGCTGACGCAGCTCGGCGCCGGGCCCGGACGTCGACCAGCCGAACGCCTGCAGGTTGGCCTTGTACGACGTGAACTGCACGTGACGCGTGAGGTCCGTGCCGGGCTTGGGCCGCGAGTTCCTCAGGATCGCGGCGAGGTGCGCGTGGAACCCGTCGGAGGTCCACGTCTCGATCGGCACGCCGAACTGCTCCGGATCGGAGAGCAGCCCGAGCTCGAACTCCGCACGCCGGAGCGCGTGCGCCATGTAGTAGAGGCTGTCGGCCGATTCGGTGTAGTGGCCGAGCGTCGTGATGTCCAGATGGTTGAGCATGCCGAGGACCAGGTTGCAGAAGAGGCCCTGGCGCTCGGGTGCCGACGGCTGGACGATCTCGTAGCCCTTGTACGTCCAGCGCATCGGCTCCTGCCAGCGCGGCGGCGTCGCCGTCATGTCCGACAACGTGATCGCCCAGCCAAGCTGGTTCGCGGTCGCGACGAAGTGCTGCGCCCAGTCGCCCCGGGTGAAGTACTCCGGTCCCTCGTCGGCGAGACGACGCAGCGTCTTCGCGAGCGCCGGATTCTTCCACAGTTCGCCGACCGAGGGCGAGAAGCCGTTCGGCGCGTAGATCGCGCGCATCGACGGGAAGAACGTGTTGCCCTCGAGCTCGTATTCGAGGACCGACCGCGTGAACTCGTCCATCGGGTGGCCGTTCTCGGCCCACGGAATCGCCGGCTCGACGAGGGCCTTCCACGGCTTCGATCCGAAGCGCGCGTGGATCGCCGCAACGCCCGGCATGAATCCGGGAATGCACGACATGGGCGCGCCGGCCGCCACGCCGTCGAGTCCCGGCGGGTACGTGCGGAACGGCGGCAGCCGGGCGACGAGCGTGCCCATGCTGTTCAGCTGATAGGTCTTCCCCGTCTTCGCTTCCCAGTAGAGAAACGACACGGTGCCGGTGTGGTTGGTCATGTCGAGCTGCACCGTCGCCTGCGTGATCGCGCCGGCCAGCGCCGCATCCACGGCGTTGCCCCCGCTCTTCAGCATGTCGACCATCGTCTGCGTGACGATCGGGTGCTGGCTCGCGGCGACGGCCTTCGCGCCGCGAATGACCTTTTTCTCGCCCTGGCGCGGCAGCGTCGGATCCTGGGCCGCGGCGGCATCGGCACGGGTCGAACCTTGCAAGACGTTGACGGCGGCGCCGGCGAGCGCGGCGTCGCGAAGGAACTCGCGTCGATTCATCGTGGTCCTCCGGGGAAAAGCTCGGCGGATCCTACACCCGCGCCGGGGCGTCGATGCGGACGAGGAGCCAGAGCACGGCGCCGGCCACGGCCAGGGCGGCCGCCGACTCGAACGCGAACGACCAGCCGAACTGCTTCACGAGGATCGGAACGAGGGCGGTGGACACCACGCCGCCCAGGTTGCCCGCCATGTTCATGACGCCCCCCGCCGTGCCCGCGTACGCCCCGCCGAGGTCCATCGACGTGGACCAGTAGGCCGGCTCGGTGCACAGCAGGAATCCGACGGCCAGCGAGAGTCCGACGAGGGCCTGCACGGGACTGCCTGCATCCACGCCGAGGACGAGGAACGACGCGGACAACAGCAATCCCGCCATGGCGACCAGACGGCGGCCCCAGCTGCGGTCGACGCGAGTCGCGAGCGTGTCGCACAGCCACCCGGCCGCCGGCACGAGGACGATCGCCACGATGAACGGCAGGCTCGTTGCAAAGCCGCTCTGCATCAGCGTGAAGCCGCGCTGCTCGACAAGGTACGAGTAGAGCCAGAACACGAACATGAACAGCACGTAGCTGTCGAGGAAGTAGCTGATCGACGTCAGCAGGATGTTGCGGTCGGCGAGCACCGACACCCACGACACGCGCGGACGATCCGGCGCGCCGGCTGACAGCACCGTCCGGTCGAGGGTCGATCCGGCGCGCCGATGCCACACCCACGCGAGCAGCAGGGCGATCGCGGCGCAGAGATAGAACGATGCGCGCCATCCGGCGGCCGCGGTCACCCACGCGACGAGCGGCGGCGTGAACGCCGAGCCGACGGCCATGCCGACGATGAGGGCGGAGAAGGACAGACCGCGTCGCGCCGGCGGCAGCCAGCCGGCGATGGCGCGCGAGGCCACCGGATACGCCGCCGCCTCGCCCACGCCCAGCAGGAAGCGGACGACCATCAGCGTGACCAGCGAGGCCAGACCCGCCGGGGCAATGATGCCAGGCAGAACACCTGTCAGCGCC
>Ga0335084_10003237_pt1 | contig 15853 bp, 16 predicted proteins | sample Lox_Sample_44_FD_206721 | JGI IMG/M metagenome (GOLD analysis project Ga0335084, IMG submission 206721) | Soil microbial communities from Loxahatchee National Wildlife Refuge, Florida, United States - Lox_Sample_4.4 | ecosystem: Environmental > Terrestrial > Soil > Wetlands | place: USA... | reverse complement strand
GCCCTTGGGCGCGAGCGTCACGTCCTCGCTCGCCGTCGCGGCCGGCTGGCCGCCCTTGCGGATGCCGACGGCGACCGCCTCGACGTACTTCACCTTGAACTTCGACCCCTGCTTCACCTGATCGAGGTTCTGCGCCTCCTTCGGCACGTTCAGCGTGGCGACGCCGCCGCGCGGGCCGCGCACCACGACCTCGCGCTTCTTCTGGTCGACGGCGAGCACGGTGACGACCGCCTCCACCTGGTCGGCGACGACGGTGCCGCCCTTGAGCGGCTGGGCCGCGGCCGGAAAGGCAAGCGCCGCGCTGCAAAGAACAGCGGCTGCTGCAAGGTTTTGCATGGCTGATCTCCGTTTCAGAACTTGATGCCGAAATCGATGCGGTACTGTGTCCACGACGCGGACCCGTACGAGCCGCCGAAGTCGGCCCATTGCTCGTTTACCAGGGCGCGGATGAAGCCCTTGCCGACCTCGGCGCGGATGCCGGCGCCGACGTTGTAGCTGAACTTGGTGCTGGTCGCCGTCGGCACGTACGAAGCGCAGTACGAGCCGTACCAGGGGTAGTACCAGCAGACGTTCTGCGGCAGCCCGGTCGGGATGTTGGTGTCGAGGTAGGTCCAGCCGAGGCCGCCGGTGACGAACGGCGCGATGTCGCCCTTCGTGAGGTAGTAGTTGCCGAGGAAGCGCACGGTCCAGGTGTCGACGGAGCCGCGGATGTTCTGCACGCTGTTGCCGTTGCCGATGCCCGGCTGCACCGTGGCGCGATAGTCGGCGCTGCCCCAGCCGACCTCCATGCCGAGCGCGCTGTTCTGGTCGAAGTTGTAGGCGTAGCCGAGCGTCAGGCCGTAGCCGGTATCCTGCTGCGCCGTCGAGCCGCCCTCGAAGGTGTAGTTCTTGGAGTTGGTGAAGACCGGCGAGATGTAGAACTCGGACTTTCCGCCGCGCGTGGTTTGCGCCTGAGCCGGCAGCGCAAGCAGCGCGACGGCCAAGGCCGCCGCCAGGGGCTTGATGAAGTTCATTTCGCTTCTCCTTTCCTGTTGAAGTCGATCCTATTCTCTGAAGCTCGCCCCGCGGATCACGTTCGCCGGCAGCTTCTTCGGCGCCGGGTAGGCCTGCAGGTACTTCACATTTTCCAGCGGGATGACGATCAGGGCGCCCTCGGCCTCGATCACCAGGTGGCGCGCTTCGAGCGCCTCCTTGATCTTCGCCGCGCCGGCGACGTCGTCGTCGGCCACCTGCTGCGGAAATTCGAGGCGCTTGGTCGAGCCGTCCATGAAGTGAATGACGATGCCGCGTTTTTTGCCCATAGGCTTCTCCCTTCGCTCACATCGGCTCGAGCTCGCCCGAGCGCAGCGCGACGCGCTGGCCGACGTGGAAGCGGTTGCCGTCGCGCCGCTGCACGGTGCGGCTCTCGCCGCCGTCCATCAGCACGGTGATCTCGTAGTAGGTCTCGCCCAGCCGCCGCTGCATGTCGGGCGTGCCGGCGGCGCCCAGGCGCCAGGCGGGCTGCGCGCCGGGCAGGCTGCGGTCGAACTCGAAGCGCGCGACGGTGCCGACCACGGGGCCGGTGTCGAGCGCCGAGGGCGAGCCGGGCACGCCGGGCTCGCGCGGTTGTCCGGTCGCGGCGGCCGGACCCGCGCTCGCCTCGCGTATCGAGCGCACCTGGCCGCAGACCGTGCAAGTCTGCGCCGCGGCGACGAGCGCCGGGCAGGCGAGCCAGACGAACAGGAGGGCGCGCGCTATGCGGTGCATCGGCGGCGTTGGCTTCACGCCCGCTACTCCGACAGCGATTGGATGAAGTAGGTGGCCGACAGCAGCAGGCTCGGCGGACCGAGCGGCCCGAGCCAGCGCGCGTAGACCTTCTGGATGTCGCCGCTGCGGTACAGGCGCGCGAGCTCGCGGTTCACCGCCAGGCGGAAGTCGGCGTCGCCGCGCGGCAGCACGAGCGCGTACTGCTCGATCGAGAAGTCCTCGTCGAGCAGGCGGAAGCTGCCGCGCGCCTCGCCGCTCATGACGACCAGCCCGACCAGCGCGGTGCGATCGGAGGCGAGCGCCGCCACCTTGCCGTCGCTCAGCAGCGCGAGCCCCTCGTCGCGCGATTTGATGCTCACCAGCTCCGCCTTGACGCCTTGCCGGTCGAGCGCGTCGCGCAGCGACTTCTCGGTCGTCGTGCCGCTGATGACGGCGATGCGCTTGCCGGCGAGATCGCCCAGGCGCGCGATCTCGGAGCGCGCCCCGACCAGCAGGCTGCCGCCGTCGACGAAGGTGACCAGGCTGAAATCGACCAGCTTCTGGCGCGCGAGGGTCCACGTCGTGGTACTGCACTCGAGATCGACGCGGCCGCGGCGCACCGCTTCGAGCCGGTCCTGGATGGTGAGCTTGACCCACTGCAGCTTGAGCGCCTCGCGCTTCAACTGGCCGGCGAGGCCGTCGGCCACCGCGCGGCACAGCTCGACCGAATAGCCCTGCGGCTCGCCGGCGGCGCCCTCGACGTAGGAGAACGGCGCCGCGCCCTCGATGTAGCCGAGGCGGATGGCGCCCTGTTTGCGGATCTTCTCCAGGGTCTGTGCTGCCGCGGGCAGGGCGGCGATCAGCGCGAGCAGGCAGGCGACGACAGGCAGGCGTTTCATGGTGTGGATTGGAGCAGGGATGCGGGGGCCGGGTAATCGGACCAAAGTATGTATCTAGGCGGCGGGCGAGCCGCCGATCAGCCATTCCATGGCCTCCTCGTAGGACGTAAAGGCCCGGATATTGAAGCCGCGGTTCTCCGCGCACAGGGCGAAGAAGCGCGAGCGGTCGAATTTCTCGAGCGGGCAGAGGATCGCCGTGCGGCGGGCGAAGTTGTGGCGGAACTGCACCAGCCGCTCGGACAGGCGCCACAGGTCGGTGGCGGAAAGCGCGCCCTCGATCGAGCGCGTGTCGACCAGCACCTGGAAGTCGCCGAGGCCCGTGCCGGCCTGAACTATGTCCTGCAGCAGCTTCTCGGCTTCCTCGAGGTACGCCGGCCCCTCCGGCCGGGCGCGGATGAAGTCGCGCGCGTGAATGACCTTCACATTGGTCGGCATGAGGGCCTCAACGCTTCTTCCGCGGCTGCGTCTTTCGCGGCTCCTTCTTGCGCGGCGCCCGATACTGTAGCAGCCCGCCGACGCGCCGCTCGAACGGGTCGCGGCGCGTGACCGAGCGGAGGTGGTGGCGGTTCACGAGCGGGAAATGCCGGATCTCGTCGAGCGCCTCGGCCACGGCCCAGGCGTTCTTCTCGCCGCTCACCCACACCGCGGGATCGACGCGGCGCAGGTCGTACGGCACGGAGAACTCCCGCAGCGTCTTGTGGCTGCGGCGGTTGGTGTACTCGTGGAAGTACGAGATGGCGAGCTCGCGCAGGCTGCGGTAGACCGGGTCCCGCCAGCGCAGGCCGACGCCGTTGGTCTTCGAGATCGCGCCCCAGCGGCCGCGGCGGCGGAACAGGGCCACGACGTGGTCGAAATCGCGCACCGCGCGCATGTCCATCAGCAGCGGCGGCTCGCCGCGCACCCACAGGGCGCAGGCGGCGAGCATCGCGCCCTCGATGCAGTGCGCGCGGCGCTCGCGCAGCACCGCGCGCACCGGCCGGCAGGTGTCGCCGCGCGGCTCGAAGTTCTGCCGCAGCCGGTAGAGGAAGGCCTGGATCTTCTGCGGCGTGTCGAGGCGCCGCAGCACGGCGAACTCCGAGCGGGTCAGGCCGAGGTCCTCGCGGCGGGCGGTGCGTCTGCGCGGCATGCGCGCCGAGTATAACCGGCGGCCCGGCTTGACGCCGGACGCGACAGGGCTGTATTGTTCATGCATGAACCAAAGGCGCGGCGCGCAGGACGTGATGTGGTCGCTGCTGCAGCTCGCCGGCGCGGTCGAGGGGCAGCTCGAACAGACGCTCGGCGAGGTCGGCCTGTCGGGCGCCAAGCTCGCCGCGCTCACCCAGCTGGTCGAGGCGGGCGAGCCGGTCAGCCTCGGCGAGCTCGCCGCGCAGTGCGCCTGCGTGCGCTCCAACATGACCCAGCTCGTCGACCGCCTCGAAGCGGAGAAGCTGGTGCGGCGCGTCGACGATCCGGCCGACCGGCGCAGCCTGCGCGCCGCGATCACGCCGCTCGGCCGCGAGCGCCAGGCCGCCGGCGCGCGCCGGGTCGAGGCGTTGCGCAGGCGCCTCGCCCGAACGCTGAAGAGCCTCGACGCGGTCGGCCTGCACCGCGCCCTCGCCGAGCTTTCGTCCGTATCGAAGCGGTAACGAGATCGAAACAATGCGCCCGCCCGCCGCTCTTACAATGCGACTCCTTTCCGCGTCGCAACATTCCGGAACTATCGCCATGCGTATCAGACACTTCCTTCCGATCGGCCTGGTGTTCGTCCTGGCTGCCTGCGGCCAGTCGGAGGGCCAGGACAAGGGCGGCAAAGGGCCCGGCGGCTTCGGCGCGATGCCGCCCCCCGAGGTGAACGCGATGACGGTCGAGCCGCGCACCCTGCCGCTCGCCTTCGAGTACGTCGGGCAGACCGCGGGCTCGCGCGAGGTCGAAGTGCGCGCGCGCGTGACCGGCATCCTGCTTTCGCGCAACTTCAAGGAAGGCGCGCCGGTCGCGAAGGGCCAGTCGCTGTACACGATCGACCCGGCGCCGTTCCAGGCCGCGCTCGCGCGCGCCGAGGCGGACGTCGCCGCCGCCCAGGCGCGCCACGAGCAGGCGGCGCGCAACGCCGCGCGCTTCAAACCGCTCTACGCCGAGAAGGCGGTGAGCCAGAAGGAATACGACGACGCCGCGTCGAGCGAGGCCATCAGCGCGGCCGACGTCAAGGCGGCGCGCGCGCGGCTCGACGAGGCGAAGCTCAATCTCGGCTACACCAAAGTCGAATCGCCGGCGGCCGGCGTGGCGAGCAGGTCGCAGCGCTCGGAAGGCACGCTGATCTCGGGGCCCGACGTGCTGCTCACCACGGTCATGCAGGTCGACCCGATCTGGGTGAATTTCGGTATCCCGGACAACGAGGCGTCGCGCATCCAGAGCGAGGTCGCCGCCGGCCGGCTGGTGCTGCCCAAGGGCGGCTTCGAGGTGCAGCTGCGCCTCGCCGACGGCTCGCTCTACGGCCGCACCGGGCGGCTCAACTTCTCCGACGTGCGCATCAATCCGGCCACCGGCACGCGCGAGGCGCGCGCCGAGCTGCCCAACCCGAACGGCGGCGCTATCCGGCCGGGCCAGTTCGTGCGCGTGATCCTGAAGGGCGCGACCCTGCCGAACGCCGTCGCGGTGCCGCAGCGCGCGGTGCTGGAGAACCCGCAGGGCGGCAAGATCGTCTTCACCGTCGACGACAAGGGCACCGCGCAGCCGCGCCCGGTCGAGGTCGGCGACTGGTCGGGCGAGAGCTGGATCATCACCAAGGGGCTCGCCCCGGGCGAGAAGGTGATCACCGACGGCGTGATGAAGCTCGGGCCGGGCGCGCCGGTCCGCATCGCCGAAAGCAACCCCCAGCAGCCCAAACCCGCTGCCGAAGCGCAGCAGAAACCCGCGGCGAAGAAGAAGTAAGGAGTAAGGCGCCACATGTTCTCCCGCTTCTTCATCGACCGGCCGATCTTCGCCGCCGTCCTCTCGGTGTTCATCGTCATCGCCGGGCTCGCCGCGATGCGCGTGCTGCCGATCGCGCAGTATCCCGAGATCGCGCCGCCGGTGGTGCAGGTGCGCGCGGTCTACCCGGGGGCGTCGGCCGAGGTGCTCGAGCAGACGGTGGCCGCGCCGCTCGAGAACCAGATCAACGGCGTCGAGAACATGATCTACATGAGCTCGACCTCGACCTCGCAGGGCGTGGTGCAGATCCAGGTCACCTTCGACATCGGCACCGACGCCGACAAGGCGGCGCTCAACGTCAACAACCGCGTCAAGCAGGCCGAGGCGCGCCTGCCGCTCGAGGTGCGCCGCCAGGGCGTCACGGTGGAGAAGGGCTCCTCGGCGTTCCTGCAGGTGCTCGCCTTCTACGCGCCGGAAGGCCGCCACGACGGCGTTTTCATCTCCAACTACGTGACGATGAACGTGCTCGACCTGATCAAGCGCGTGCCGGGCACCACCAACGTGCAGATCTTCGGCGCGAAGGACTACGCCATGCGCATCTGGGTCCAGCCCGACAAGATGACCCAGCACAAGCTGACCGCGGCGGACGTGATCCGCTCGGTGAACGAGCAGAACGCGCAGTTCGCCGCCGGCAAGGTCGGGCAGGCGCCGGCGCCGAAGGGCCAGGAGCTGGTCTACACCATCACCACGCGCGGCCGCCTGTCCGAGCCGAAGGAGTTCGAGGAGATCATCATCCGCTCGAACCCGGACGGCTCCTCGCTCAAGCTGAAGGACGTGGCGCGCGTCGAGCTGGCGTCCAAGGACTACGAGTTCATCGGCCGCATCAATGGGAAAGAAGCGACTCTCGTCGGCGTGTTCCTGCAGCCAGGCGCCAACGCGCTCGAGGTGGCGAAGGACGTGAAGAGCACCGTCGCCGGCCTCGCCAAGCGCTTCCCGGAAGGGCTCGCCTACTCGGTGCCCTACGACACCACGCGCTTCGTCGAGGTCTCGATCAAGGAGGTGGTGGAGACGCTGCTGATCGCGATGGCGCTCGTCTTCATGGTGGTGTACCTCTTCCTGCAGAGCTGGCGCGCGACGCTCATCCCCTTCGCTGCCGTCCCTGTCTCGCTGATCGGCACCTTCGCCGGCCTGCTCGCGCTCGGCTACTCGGTCAACACGCTGACGCTCTTCGGCATGGTGCTCGCCATCGGCATCGTGGTGGACGACGCCATCGTGGTGCTGGAGAACGTCGAGCGCATCATGCACGAGGAGGACCTCGCGCCGCGCGAGGCGGCGATCAAGGCGATGAAGGAGGTGACCAGCCCGATCATCGCCATCGTGCTCGTGCTGTGCGCGGTGTTCGTGCCGATCGCGTTCCTCGGCGGCCTCACCGGCGAGCTCTACCGGCAGTTCGCGGTCACCATCTCGATGGCGGTGGTGATCTCGGGTTTCGTCGCGCTCACGCTGACGCCGGCGCTGTGCGTGATGATCCTGAGGGAGGAGGAGAAGCCCAAGCGCGGCTTCTTCGCCTGGTTCAACCGCGGCTTCAGCCGCGCCACCGACCACTACGAGTCGGGCGTCGCCTGGATGGTGCGCCGCGGCGGCATCGCGCTCGGGCTCTTCGCGGTGATGGTGGCAGCCGCCGCCATGCTTTGGCGCATCACGCCGGGCAGCCTGGTGCCCGATGAGGACCAGGGCTTCTACATCGCGGCGGTGGTGCTGCCCGACGGCGCGTCGCTCGAGCGCACCGACAGGGTGGTCGCCGAGGTGACGCAGGCGATCAAGTCCAATCCGGCCAACCTCGACGTGGTCGCCTTCACCGGCTTCGACTTCCTCGGCGGCGGCTTCCGCAACAACGCCGCCACCATCTTCGTCACGCAGGTGCCCTGGGACGAGCGCAAGGTCGCCACGCCGCAGGTGGTGGGCGACTTCTTCATGAAGACCGGCCACATCAAGGAAGGCCTCGCGCTCGCCTTCGGCCCGCCGGCGATCTTCGGCCTCGGCACCGCGGGCGGCTTCGAGTTCTACATCCAGAACCGCGGCAACGGCGGCTCGCAGCAGATGGCGCAGGCGCTCGGCCAGTTCCTCGGCGCCGCGCACCAGGAGCGGCGCCTGGGCTTCGTGCAGACGCTGTGGCGTCCGTCGGTGCCGCAGCTCTCGGTCGACGTCGACCGCGACAAGGCGAAGGCGCTCGGCGTGTCGCTCGACGAGCTCTACGGCACGCTCGCCTCGACCCTCGGCACGTACTACGTGAACGACTTCAACAAGTTCGGCCGTACCTGGCAGGTGCTGATGTCGGCCGAGCCGTCCTCGCGCGACCGGCCCGACGACGTCGGCAAGGTCTGGGTGCGCTCCACAGACGGGCCAAATGCGGGCTCCATGATCCCTCTCGCCTCGCTCGCTCGCGTGCGCTACAGCGCCGGGCCGGACTCGCTCGACCGCTTCAACAACCTGCCGGCGGTGAAGATCTTCGGCAACGCGGCGCCCGGCGTGTCCTCGGGCGAGGCGATCCAGATCGTCGAGAACATCGCCGACAAGGCGCTGCCGGCGGACTTCAGCTACGACTGGGGCGGCACCTCCTACCAGGAGAAGCGCTCGGCCGGCACCGCGGGCCTCGCCCTCGGCCTCGCCGTGGTGATGGTGTTCCTGATCCTCGCCGCGCAGTACGAGAAATGGTCGCTGCCGTTGTCGGTGCTGCTTGCGCTGCCCTTCGGCACCTTCGGCGCGCTCGCCGCGATCTGGATCAACAACCTGGTCTTCACGCACTTCGGCCGCACGCCGCTCACCAACGACGTGTATTTCCAGATCGGCCTGGTCACGCTGCTCGGCCTGGCGGCGAAGAACGCGATCCTGATCGTCGAGTACGCGGTGCTCAAGCGCGAGCAGGGCCTGTCGGCCACCGCCTCGGCGGTCGAGGCGGCGCGGCTGCGCTTCCGGCCCATCCTGATGACTTCGATGGCCTTCATCCTCGGCGTGCTGCCGCTGGTCGTCTCGAGCGGCGCCGGCGCCGGGGCGCGCCACTCCGCCGGCACCGGCGTGATGGGCGGCATGCTGGCGGCCACTTTCCTCGCCATCTTCTTCGTGCCGATGTTCTTCAAGCTGATGACCGACCGCCACCTGACCGAGAAGCGCTCGACCGCCGACATCAAGCGCGAGGTCGAGCTGGCGCACGCCGTTCCGCACCGCGGCTCGGCGGTGCCGCACCATACGCCGCGGCCGCACGATGAATAGGCTCGCCTTTCTCGCGCTGCTCGCGCTCGCCGGCTGCATCAGCCCGGTGAACTACCAGCGCCCGGCGGTGGAGCTGCCGGAGGCGTGGAAGGAAAGCGCGCCGCGCTACGTGGACGACGGCCGCTGGTGGCGCATCTACAACGATCCCGAGCTCGACAAGGTGGTCGACGAGGCGCTCGCCGGCAACTCGGACGTGCTGATCTCGCTCGCGCGTGTCGACGAGGCGCGCGGCCTGCTCGGCGAGGCGAACTCGTTCCTGTTCCCGACGGTCAGCGCGAGCTACCAGGCGAGCCGGCAGAAGATCTCGACGCGCACGGCGACCGCCTTCCCTGGCATCCCGAGCGAGTACAACGACCACCGCGGCACGCTGAACGTGTCCTGGGAGCTCGATCTCTTCGGACGCTTGCGCGCGGGGAAGGCCGCAGCCGAGGCGGATCTGGAGTCCACCGAGGCGGAGCGCGACGCGGTGCGGCTCGCGCTCGCCGCGCAGGCGACGAAATCGTACTTCGCGCTGCGCGCGCTGGACGAGCAGGTCCTGCTCACCCGGCGCACGGTGCAACTGCGCGAAGAGGCGCTCGCCCTGCAGCGCAAGCGCAACGCGGCCGGCGTCACCTCCGAGTTCGATCTGCGGCAGCTCGAGGCGGAGACCGCCTCGGTGCGCGCCCAGCTGCCGCCGCTCGAGCGCGATCGCGAGCGCGAGGAGGCCGCCCTCGCCGTGCTGCTCGGCCGCACGCCGAAGGAGGTGTTCACCGGCTCCGTGCGCGTGCGGCGGGCCGAGGACGAGCCGCTGCAGGCGCCGGTGCTGCCTTCGGGCATGCCCTCCGAGCTCTTGCTGCGGCGCCCGGACCTGATCAGCGCGGAGCGCCAGCTCGCCGCCGCGAACGCGCGCGTCTCGGTGGCGCGGGCGGAGATGTTCCCGTCCATCACCCTGACCGGATTCTTCGGCAGCGAGAGCGCCGCGTTCTCCAACCTGTTCGCCGGCACGCCGGCGGCCACCTGGCAGCTCGCCGCGGGCATCACGCAACCGATCTTCGCCGGCGGGCGCCTCGCCGCGCGCTCGGACCAGGCGAAGGCGCGCGAGCGCGCCGCGATCCTGCAGTACGAGCAGGCGATCCGCGCCGCGTTCGGCGACGTGCGTACCGCGCTCGTTGCGCAAGCGCGCTCGCGCGAGAGCTACGAGGCGGAGACGGCCCGCGCGGCCGCGCTCACCGAGACCTTGCGCCTCGCCCGGCTGCGCTACGACAACGGCGTCGCGAGCCAGCTCGACGTGCTCGACGCCGAGCGCAACCTGCTGGCGGCACGCAGCGCACGCATCGAAGCGCTACGGGCGCACCGCGCGGCGATCGCCGACCTGTTCCGCGCGCTCGGCGGGTAGGCTGCCGAAACCGCGCGGCTAGCCGCCCGGCCGAAGGCCGCTAGCCGAACACGTAGGCGTCCATCGCCAGCACGCCGCTGTCGATGCCGTCGTAGACGCGCTCGGGGCGACCGTTCTCCGGCGCCGCGCCCAGGGCGACGAAAAGCGGCAGGAAGTGCTCGTCGGTGGGATGCGAGCGCACGCCGTCGGCCGAGAGCGAGCGGTACTCGGCGAGGCTGTCGTAGTCGTGCGCCTCGATTTTCTCGCGTACCCATGCCTGGAAGCTCTTCGCGTACGGCGCGGGGCTTCCGGTGCCGCGCGCCCAGTCGCGCAGGTTGTGCGTCATGTGGCCCGAGCCCATCACCAGCACGCCTTCGCCGGCGAGAGGCCGCAGCGCGCGTCCCATGGCGAGGTGATGCCGCGTGCCGAGCGCGGGCTGCACCGCGAGCTGCACCACCGGCACGTCCGCCTCCGGATACATATAGAGGAGCGGCGACCACGCGCCGTGATCGAGGCCGCGGGTGCCGTCGATCGCGGCGGTGAAGCCCGCCGCTCTCAGCAGCGCCTGCGCGCGCTGCGCGAGCTCGGGTGCGCCGGCCGCCGGATAGCGGATGCGGTAGAGCGCCTGCGGGAAGTTGTAGAAGTCGTGGATCGTCTCCGGCTTGTCGCTGCCGGTGAGCATCGGCAGGTTGGTTTCCCAGTGCGCCGAGGCGCTGAGAATGGCGCGGGGCTTGCCGAGGCGGCGGCCGAGGGCCTGCCACACCTCGCCGGCCGGGCCCGGCTGCAGGGCGTGCATCGGCGAGCCGTGGGAAACGAAGACGCTCGGCAGCCGCTCCATCACTTCACCAATCCTTCCGCCTTCATCGCTTCCTGCACCTTCGGGCGTGCAGCCACGCGCGCCAGGTAGGCGCTGAGGTTCGGCCACTTCGAGGTGTCGATGCCGACGTGTTTCGACCAGCTCGCGACGGTGAAGAGGTAGGCGTCGGCCACCGTGAAGTTCCTGCCCATCAGGTAATCCTTGCCGGCGAGCTGCTGGTCGAGCCACTGCAGCCGATTGGCGAGGTTCTCCTTCGCCACGGGCTTGTAGTCCTCCGGCGTGGTCGGCCGGAAGAGCGGCGAGAAGCTCTTGTGCAGCTCGGAGGTGATGAAGTTGAGCCACTCCTGCAGCTTGTAGCGCTCGAAGCTGCCCGCCTTCGGCGCGAGGCCGGCATCGGGCTTCTGGTCGGCCAGATACTGCACGATCGCAGGCCCTTCGGTCAGCACCTCGCCGTTGTCGAGCTCGAGCGCGGGGACATAGCCCTTGCCGTTGACCTTGCGATAGTCGCCGCCGCCGTCGAAGGTCTTGTCCTTGTTGTTCACCTTCTTCAGCTCGACGGGCAGGCCGAGCTCGCGCGAGACGATGTGCGGCGAAAGCGAGCAGGCGCCGGGGGAGTAATAAAGCTTCATGCGTACGCTCCTTGGTTTGTGGCGATCAATGTGCGAGCCACGAAGTATGAGAATGCCTTCTTTCGGGATAAAGAGGTCAAGAGAAAAAACACTGTCCCGAAATACGGTACAGTTCTCGGCATGGACCGCTTCGAGGCGATGCGAGTCTTCTCGCAAGTTGTTGAGTCGGGGAGTTTTTCCAAAGCGGCAGACCAGTTGGGCCTCTCGGCCACCGCGACGTCGCGCCACGTGGCCGAGCTGGAAGCTCACTTGCAAACGCGGCTCCTGAACAGGACCACCCGGCGCGTGAGCCTCACCGAGACCGGGCGAGCCTTCTACGAGCGCTGCGTGCAGGTCCTCGCCGATCTGGAAGAGGCGGAGCAGGAGGCTTCGCGCGCCGCGGTAGTCCCGCGCGGCACCATTAAGCTCACCACCTCGGTCAACTTCGGCGTGCGCCATCTGGCACCGGCGATCGCCGACTTTCTCGCCGCGCACGGCGAAGTACGCTTCGACGTTTCGCTGTCCGACCGCATCGTCGACCTGGTGGAAGAGGGATTCGACCTGGCAATCCGCATCGGCTCCGCCGGCTCCGAGCAGCTCGTCGCCCGCAAGCTCGGCGAGACCCGGGCGGTGCTGTGCGCGTCGCCGGAATACCTGGCGCGGCACGGCACGCCGCACGCGCCCGAGGATCTCGCGCGGCACAACTGCTTCACCTACGAGTACGTCGAGCCGAAGAACCTGTGGCGCTTCCGCGATGCGGCCGGCGCCGAGCGCGCGGTACGCATCCGCGGCGCGCTCCACAGCAACAACGGCGACCTGCTCGCCGAAGTCGCCGCGCTCGGCGGCGGCATTGTGTTCGAGCCGGCGTTCATCGTCGGCGCCGACCTGCGTGCCGGCCGACTGGTGCCGCTGCTGCGGGAGTATCTGTCCGAGCCGGCGCCGGTCTACGCGGTCTACCCGAGCCGCAAGCATCTGTCGGCGAAGGTCCGTCTGTTCGTCGACTTCCTCGTCGAGCGCTTCGCCAGCGTGCGGGAGTGGGGCGCGCCATGAGACTGGCGCTCGGCTTGAGCGCCGTTGCGCTGATGGCGGCCGCGCGCTGCTTCGCCGCGGATGCCGGCGCGCTGCCCGACTGGATCCTCGCTTCCGCCGACGGGCGCGCCGTCGCCGGCCAGCGCTTCGAGCTCCTCGTCGTCGCGCCGGCGGACGAAGCGCCGCCGGACGAGCTGCAGGCGCGCCTGATCGTGCGGCCCGAGGAGCGCATCGTCACGCTCACCGCGGTCGGCGTGCCGACCGGCGCGCAGCGCATCTACGCCGCCGACATGCCGGAGAACGTCTCCGGCCTCGTCTCGATCGAGCTCGTCGGCCGCTCCTCGAGCGTGATCTCGCTGCTCGTCACCGGCCGGCCCGACGCGCTCGGCGCCCTGACCGGCGGCTACGGCGTCGCGGGCGAGCCGCCGCTGTCGGAAAACGATCCGATGTATTTCGTCGTCGGCGCGCGCGGCGGCTGGACCGCGCGCTTCCAGCTCTCCTTCAAGTACCGGCTGTTCGACCAGGCGTCCGGCTTCGGCAAGGACCAGCCCTGGCTCGCCGGCCTGTACTTCGGCTACACGCAGAATTCGATCTGGGACCTCGAGTCGAACTCGAAGCCCTTTCGCGACACGAGCTACCGGCCGTCGCTCTTCTGGCGCTGGCAGCGCACCGACGACAAGACCTGGATCGACGGGCTGCGCGCCGGTTTCGAGCACGAGTCGAACGGCCAGCAGGGCGAGCTGTCGCGCTCGATCAACATATTGTTCATCCGGCCGGAGTGGCGCTGGAAGCCGCGCGAGGTCGACACGTTCGAGTTCACGCCGAAGATCTACGGCTACCTCGACAAGTCGGACAATCCCGACATCCAGAAGTACCGCGGCTACGTCGATTGGCGCTTTCGCTACGACGCGGCGGGCGAGTGGATCGTGACGCCGGTTCTGCGCACGCCCGGCAGCGGCAAGGGCAGCCTGCTGATCGATGCCTCCAAGCGGATCCGCGACCTGCGCTTCGGTCCGGTCGGCGGCTATCTTCAGTTCCAGTACTTCAACGGCTACGGCGAGGACATTCTCGACTACAACGTGCGGCGCAAATCGCAGTTCCGCGTCGGCTTCGCCATCGTGCCGTAGAAAGCGGGAATCAGGTGTCTTCGGTGCGCGGCGGCTTCCACGTGTAGGGCACCGGGCCCGGCACGCGCAGCACGCGCAGCATCTTGAGCGCGCCTTCCTTGCGGCCTTCGCCGCTGCGGTAGTAGCCCGGCACGAGCACCGTCTCGTAGAAGCCCATCGCACGGTAGAAGCGACGCGCCGCGTCGTTCGTCGCGCGCAGCTCGAGGTGAATGCTCGCCATTCCGGCGGTGCGCGCCGACTCGAGCAGCCACTGGAAAAGCCGCTGGCCGACGCCGAGCCGCCGGTGCGACGGCCGCACGGCGAGCAGCACGAGGTGCGCGCGCTCTTCGCCGAACTCCAGGATCGCGAATCCGGTGATCGCTCCGCGGCTCGCCGTGCTCTTGCCGCCCTCGCAAGCCACCACCGCGAGCGTGTCGCGGTCGCGGATCGCGCGCAGCACGCGCGGCGCGTCGTATTTCCAGCCGAGGCCCGCCTCGATGAAGTCGCGCGACATCAGGGCGATCGCCTGCGCATCGCGCGGCTCGGCGAGTCGGATGGTGATGGCGCGCGGCGTCATGGAGACATTGTGCCACGTTCGTGCTCGTGCCGGCGCCCTTCCCCGATGCCCCGCGGAGACTAGAGTATTCTGCGATTTCCAAGCCGAAACAACGCGGCCGGACAAAGAGGGGAGACCGATGGACTCGCTCGACCGTCCCACGATCCAACGCTCGGCCGCCGACCTCGCCGAGGAGATCAAGACCCGTTCGGCGGACGCCGCCGCGGACAAGCTGCAGTCTTTCGGCGGCGCGGAGATCGCCGCCGCGCTGCTGCGGCTCTCGCCCGCGTTCGCGCAGGACGTGCTCGCCGCGCTGCCCGACCAGTCGCGCGAGCGCGCGTTCGCCGCGGCTCCGGAAGAGCTCGCGCGGCAGTGGCAGCGCAACGCGCTCTACGAGCCGAACACCGTCGGCCGCATGATGGAGCCGGTGCTCGCCGCCTTCGCGCCCGCGCGCACGGTCGGCGAGACGATCGAGTCGCTGCGCGAGATGGTGAAGAGCGCCTTCATCACCTACGTCTACGTGCTCGACGAGGACGCGCGCCTGCTCGGCATCGTCACGATGCGCGACCTGCTGTTCAGCGACAACTCGCAGACGCTGGGCGAAGTGATGAGCAAGAACGTGTTCACGCTCCACGCCTCGGCGCGCCTGGAGGAGGCGATGAAGCTGGTGCTCGACCGCCACTATCCGGTCTATCCGGTGATCGACGCCGAGCGGCGCCTGATCGGCCTGGTGCGCGGGCAATCGATGTTCGAGGCGCAGGCGATCGAGATCTCGCTGCAGGCCGGCAGCCTGGTCGCCGTCGACAAGGAGGAGCGCCTGACCACGCCCTGGTGGCGCAGCCTGATGCTGCGCCATCCGTGGCTGCAGCTCAACCTGCTCACCGCGTTTCTCGCCGCCGCGGTGGTCGGCTACTTCCAGGACACCATCGACCGGCTGGTGATCCTCGCGCTGTTCCTGCCGGTGCTCGCCGGCCAGTCGGGCAACACCGGCTGCCAGGCGCTCGCCGTGACGCTGCGCGGCATGACGCTCGGCGAGATGAAGCCCGGCACCGAGCGGCCGCTGGTCGGCAAGGAGACCTGGGTCGGCTGCCTGAACGGCGCCGGCGTCGGCTTCGCCGCCGCGGTCGGCATGTACATCACCGCCGTCAGCCAGCATCAGAATCAGCCGTTCATGCTCGCGTTCGTCGTCTTCGCGGCGATGGTGTTCTCCTGCGTCGCGAGCGGCCTGTCCGGCGTGCTCGTGCCGGTCGGGCTGAAGAGAATGGGCTTCGATCCCGCGACCGCCTCGAGCATCTTTCTCACCACCGCGACCGACTGCGTCAGCATGGGGACGCTGCTCCTGCTCGCGACGCTGCTGGTCCGCAGCTAGCCACCTTTTGCGCGGTTGCCGAAAAGAGTATTCTCGGAGACGACGGGAGGTGCACCATGCAAGTGAAGGAGATCCTGCGCGTCAAGGGCAGCCGCTTGCTGAGCATCGACCCGGGCGGCCGGGCCGCGGAGGCGGTGATGACGATGGCCAAGGAAAACCTCGGCTCGCTGGTGGTGATGGAGCAGGGCCGCATGGTGGGCATGCTCACTTTCCACGAGCTGCTGCGCGCGCTCG